>Ga0194130_10003261_pt1 | contig 22103 bp, 18 predicted proteins | sample TA2KigsurfametaG_FD_160084 | JGI IMG/M metagenome (GOLD analysis project Ga0194130, IMG submission 160084) | Freshwater microbial communities from Lake Tanganyika, Tanzania - TA2015050 Kigoma 12 surface | ecosystem: Environmental > Aquatic > Freshwater > Lake | place: Tanzania: Lake Tanganyika... | reverse complement strand
TTATCCATTGTTCCTCTCATAAACTCTTTATCTGGATCCGAGTCGCAGATCTCTTCCAAGTTTAGTATTTTTCAATTTCTTTATTATAATGGCTCATTAAATCCCTATAGTTGTATTGTATTCTTTGTTATTATCACTTGCTTGAATTCTTTTTTTAAACTCTTATCTCTCTATTTGAATTCTAGGGCCATTGCTTCACTCTGTACTGACGTCACAGAGCTTTCATTAAATAACATATTATTTAATCCCATAGCATCATTACCCAGTCGCTCTGGCGCACTTGACAGCAGAGAATACATTAGATTATTAACACAGGACATTGACACCCTATCAATATCTATTCGCTTCACATTTCAACTATTCACATCCTTTTTCTCTTTTTTATTACTCACACTCTTCTCCATTGTTGTATCCCCCTTTGCTTCAACTATTTCAATTGGCATCCTTACTACTTGTTATTTCATCCTAATCTCGACCACAAAGACAAAGCTTCTCAATATTAGCCACCTCACCAAGACTGACCGAACATATTATATTCAACTTATATCAGATCTACTCAAAGATCGCAAAGGTCATTTCCTATCCCAAAGTATATCTGATTCTCCATTATCCAAGATCAAGATTATTTCTGAGCGTATACGCTCAAATGAAGCATTAAGTTCATTCCTGAGTAATTTTTCTCGTCCCCTACTTGAGACTTCTGGCATACTTACCTTATTATTAGTGTTTCTTCTTCTCTTTTTCCAACATCGCTCTCTGCATTCAATATTTCCAACCATTGCCCTTCTTATCGTACTGTTCTACAAATTACTACCTCTATCTCAACAAGTGTTTTCATCCTTATCTGTGCTTAGAACACACAGGTCAACACTTATGGCACTCTACGATTTCGTCAAATATAAATTCAGCCTTCAGAATTGCTATAGAACATATCATGAGGATTCTTCCGATTTTATTATTCTTGAAGATGTACGGTTTAAGCCCCATTATCCAGGGTCTAAGCTTATTACCTATCCCCGAAACATAAATATTAAGTATGGGCAAAAATATTGCATCACTGGCCCTAGCGGCTCTGGAAAATCTACACTCGTCGATATAATTACCGGATTCCAAAAACCCCAATCCGGTGTTTGCTTCATAAATACGAAGCATATTGACCCTTTTGTTTCTGACATCCAAGTTTCTCCTTCACATATTTTTGAAGTCGTCTCCCAGCATCAATCTATACCTAATATCCGACTCCTTGATTATATTACTGCAGCAGGCCAGAATTTGAACCCAATCAATTATGATCGTTTACATTTACTGTTCATTGGCTTAAGGCTTGACACCTTCATAGAATCTATCCATTCCCTTCAAGATATCACTTCTGGAGAAGATGCCAGTTATTTTAGTGGAGGAGAAGCACAACGACTTGCATTGGCTAGGGCGATATATTCAATCAAACCAGTCATTGTTCTTGACGAGCCAACAAGTAGATTAGATAAGGAGTTAGAAGCAGACATATTTCGTTTTCTGACATCTCCACTCATCTCCCAAACTCTCATTCTCGTCACGCACAGCACCCAAGCGAATTCTTACTTCGAAAACAACATTCGTCTTTCTCTTTGAAGACTATGAAGTACCTATACCTTTTTCGTACTGAACGTCAAAAAACCTTTTTCAAATATAATTTTCCACGAATCCAATCCGACACTGTTTTTATAATGTTAACCGATTCGCACAAATATTATTTACAAAACAACCTATTTGACTCACCTATTTATTATTTACCAATAAATAGCACTCTTATTTCGATAAAACTCTTTATCTCATCCCTAGTTAATAAAACAACTTCATCTAGTCTTAACACCCCCCCTTTTCAATTAATTACTGATCTTGTTTCAGCCACTGATGTTGCTGCTTTCCACTTTATTGTTGCCGCTCATTCGTACGGTATAAAACTTATAGTATTTTCACATAATCCTTTCACTTTCAGCTCATCAGGCTTTTCTTGGAAATGTGGCTGGTATATTTTCCCCCCATTTCAAAACCTTATAGTTAACTTAGCGCGAAGTCTATATATATTATTTGTTGCGCTCATTAAATACCAGATAACGCCCACTTTCTTGTTACCAGAATTATTCTATTTCGCGCGTCCACTGATTGCCTTTGCAAATAGAGTAGTTATATTCGCAAATTCACGCGATACAAAACTAAACTTCCTCTATAGACGTATAACATCAGTTGACTTTCATTATTCTAAAGCAAACTATCCGCCATTTACAAACCAGATACCATCATTGTTGGGCGCGTCCTCACTCCCCAAACAAAAGCGCATTTTTCTCCTCACAACTGGTGCATTTGCTAGCAATGGAATATTTCTTTATAAACAGCTTAGGTTAATCAATTTATTTGCCCATAGATTTTCTACTGAGTATTCACTCATACTAGTCGTAAAGGCTAAAGAACTCTCTTGCCTTGCTCAACTTAAGATTTCCTGCGAAATTGCAACTTCTGATCAGATTTGTTATTCTGAATATGATCATTTTATTATCCCCCTAGGCAGTACAGCGATACCTGAAATAGTTCAGCATTCCCCCTCAATATCTACAATTCTGTATAGCATTAAGCATCTTGTCCACCCGTACATAAAAATCTATTCGTCAGTTTCTATTTGTCAGTCTGAGCAACAACATTCAGTCGATTCCGTAACTTGGAGCCCTATTCAGAGCATCTTTAACAATCACACTAACCTTTCTGTTATCTATCCTGACTTCTAATTGATTCTAGGCCCACATGCTTTTCAATCTGACCTGATCATTGCTTTCTTTGCTAATACCTGTCACTTAATTAACTACTTGTTCATATATTATCTCTATCTGTACCTGATCCACTCGCTTGCATTCATTTTTATCTGCTAGTGATTCAACCGATTGTAACCTTGTCCATTGTTGTTTTTTATTTCTGCTCTCACTCCTATTAGCGATACCACCATCTGTCTACGGTCAGTCTGACACTGGGGATGCTTGTATCAAACTCATTTGTTGGAAGGTCTCTCTTTTATTCCTGCCTCTACTGACACTCGCTTTTGACCTGCCCGTCTGTGGTAAGATATTTTTTAATTTTCGATGACAGTTCACCCTGCCTTATTTATTTCTAACTCCTGCTTTACCAAATACTCCCCACATATCACATAGACACGCAATTCTTTTTTTAATATGAAACTCATTTCCATCGTTACTCCCTGTTTTAACGAAGAAGATGGTATTTCAGATTGTTATTATGCTGTTAAATCTTCATTGATGAACTTATCGTCAAAGTACAGTTTTGAACATATTTTTTTCGATAATGCCTCCACTGATAATACCTTTTCTATCCTCACAAAGCTAGCATCCAATGATAGTTCTGTAAAAGTAATTCGTAACAGCAGAAATTACGGCATTTTTAAAAATGCCTACAATGGTGTTTTAAACGCTAATGGAGATGCCGTATTATTAATGCTCCCGCTGATTTACAGGACCCACCTTCACTTCTCCCGCATTTTATTGAATTATGGGAAAGTGGATATCAAATTGTCTACGGCACTCGTGACCAACGTGATGAGTCCTTCATACTCAGAACTCTTAGATTTGCATATTACAGACTTCTCAGTTCAATTTCTAATATAAATTACCCTCCTAACGCAGGGGACTTTCAACTTGTTGACCGAATTGTTATTGACCATATGACCAAAACTTATGTAGCAGATCCTTTTATGAGAATGTCAACATTTGACTGCGGTTTTGATAGCATTGGTGTCAGTTACAGATGGGCTAGACGTCAGCATGGATCCTCAAAGAACACATTAGCCAACCTTCTCACGCAAGGCTTTGATGGCATTATTAGTTTTAGTACAGTTCCCATACGGCTCACCAGTTTATTAGGCCTTACCTTCTCTTTTCTTAGTTTTCTTTTGGCCATTATACTACCTATACTAGTACTTTCTGGCATTCTTCCCGCTGGCCAGAGAGGCTTTTTGACACTATTTGTTGGTTTATTCTTCCTCGGCAGCATTAACTTATTAGCCCTAGGTGTCATTAGTGAATATATTACCAGAATACTTAATCAAGTACGACATAAACCCATTGTAATTGAGCGTGAACGTATTAATTTCTAAAGCCTTATAGCATCACTGACAAATTATATGATATTACTATCCTGTCTCCCTGTATTCTAATTTTATTTCACTTCCCATCTTTCCTATTCAATTCATCTTATTTTTCTCGAACGACGTTTCTCTCTAATCCTATCCTCAGCTTCAAACCTTTTTTCCCTGTTGAATTTTTTCATTATCTCTCTTATTCGTAGTTATTTAGTTTTTTATAACTCATTTGAGACCTATTGCACAACACTCTCCTATACACCCTAATCCTAACTATCCTTCAACTTCCTATCTTTGCAACCTTCTCAGAAGGTCTTCGGGTAGTGTTTCTTATGAGCTCGGTTGTTATCTTCTTGCCACGATCTTGATATTACATCTTTTATACAATATATATGACTATTCACTTTTTACCCCAGGATTGCCCTCGTCTATAGTCTTTTACATGCTTGATAACTGCTTTTTCTTATACTACTTGTCCCCTTTAAGTTGCTTGTACCTCCGTCTGTTTATGCTTTTACTTATGAACTTCTAATCTATCAACAATCATCTATATTTATTATTGCTATCACGCTAAATAAATATTTCATAACTTCCCACTAGTGGCATCATTTTACCTCAAGCTTCTTTGAGTTGTTCAAATAATTTACACAATTTAAGACTAATCATGCTATTCTTTTACCTCAAATCCACCCCTGTCTGGATAGATTGTTTACCTTGTTCCATTATCTCTAGACCTTATCCCCATTTAGCTGCATTAATTGTCCAATATTAACTCATAGCCCTATCTCTTTGGCTTTACTCGGCCTTTAACTCTAGACTCCACTATCATCTCTCTAGTAGGCCCCCAATTGTTAGTTGACTATTTGCGCGTTTATACGGCCTTCTCTTCCCAACCCTATGTACTTCCATGTCTGTCACGTATTTCTTCCGTACAACCACCCAACGATTTTACCGACTCTCCCCACCTCGCTCTTCTATGAACTCTACTATCCTTCATCGTTTATACTATTTATAGTTTAACTATATTACTCTTGGCGCCTTCATGAAGATTGTTCCCGCTCCACCTTCCCTTTATACATGATGCATATAGCATCGGTATAATTGGTGTGCAGATGATATTATCATAATAACTAAAAGCTAAATAGGATAATATGACAGGTACCATCTCTAGTTGTATTTTCTCCTTTTTACCAATTAACTCTTTTATTACCCTTAGGTATACGCATGTACCTATTAGACCCAATGAACTCAGTATCCCTATTATCGCCCCAGGTATTGAAAGCGTAGAAACACCATAACCAAATAATGGTCTGCTTACAAATGCCTTTACACCGATCACTATATTTTCATATCTTATGCTCTCACTTGCAGTAAACCCTATACTCTTCATCCCAATTGACAGCCCAAATCTTGATCCCATGTATCTTAAATACTCTTTAAATCCAAGCATAATATCGCTTCTCCAGCATAACACTATAATTAGTCCCAGACTTACTAGCGTTAATAATATAAACTGTCTTTTCTCAAGTATTGTCACAATACTTCTCATAATTGCCCTATTTTCTATTGCTATTGCCAGCGCCATCATACATATTATCATCACATTTGTGAATGACCCAGACATAAACATTGCAATAGCTATCGTTCCGCCCAATAGCATCCACAACTTTTCTTGCGGTCCTTTTTTTATTGCGATTAAAACCATCGTTCCAAAATAGCCTACATGAGCTGGTTCGCGTGTAAACCCCTGTAATGTATGAAAACCCCCTCTTATTGAGTTTTGAAGCGCCTCTCTGCCATTCACAAGTTCATAAACGTATGAAAAAGTTCGTCCTTTCTCTCCATATTCTGATAACACTTCTATTGCTAGCGTTGCCAAATAAATGCCGCTATATATTCCCATTGAATTTACATAATGACCCCAATTCTTACCAACCTGTCTTGTAAGGTTTAAGAAAGGTAGGCAAACTCCAAGAAACACCCATCTTGTTATTGCTACCCCTGAGACCACCGCATAATCAAAAGCACTATTTACTCCTTGTGCAACTTCCGTCATATTTGCACCATATAGCGGCCATTTCTCATCATTTGGCCTTAACATTAAAAGTGCTAAACTTATACCGTTGCTTATCATCAACCATTTCATCTCCCTGCTAATTTCCATTTTGCCCCAAATCTTACATCTTCTACTCAGCAGAATTCCAAGTTGCAAAACTAGAACGTATATATAGTAATTATTAATTTGAAAGTTACCAAGTCTTATTGGTTCTGTCAGGAAGGTGAATATAAATATGCCGCCTGCAATTGAATACGCTGCAAACTTGCCATCTTCTCTTATGCATAGATTTGCCACTGCTATGCCTACAACGCAAATGAACAGTACCATTCTTACCTCGTTTCCAACCCTACTCTATCTGAGTGCCAGTTAATCCGTCCTATTGCAATCATTTACTTTGTAAAAATTTATGCCTGCAGTTTAATTTTGCAGTGTGTTGTTACCTCCAGCCTTTACACCCCCGCAGCCTATGGGCTTGACCATTGGCTTCATTTCCCTTAGCCTTAAGCTCCTTACCTGCTTTGCATTGAAAGCCGTCATACTAGCCGGTGGGTTGGGTATACGCATCAGCGAGGAGACATCGGTTAGGCCTAAGCCAATGGTTGAGATTGTGGTAAGCCCATCCTTTGGCATATAATGAAAATTCTTAGCGCGCATCATATTAATGAGTTCATTGTTTGTTGTGGCTACAAGGGTTATGTTATTAAAGAGTATTTTGCCAACTATTCTTTGCATACCAGCGATATTACCTTTGACCTATCCCAGAATTCTGTCCAAGTTCACCGTCGAACAGCTGAGCCCTGGAAAATCACACTTGTAGACACTGGTGATAATACAATGACAGGTGGTCGTCTTTTACGTGTACGAGATTATCTTGGTGACAGTTCTTTCCTCTTTGCATATGGTGATGGCCTTTCCGATATTCATATTACTGCTCTTCTTGCCCATCACAAAGACCGATCCACTGATGCTACTGTTACAGCCGTTCAACCACCCGGACGATTCGGAGTACTACAGTTTGGTAATCAGTCCTCTGTCATTGGTTTCGAAGAGAAGCCAACTGGTGACGGTAGTTGGATTAATGGCGGTTTATTTGTCTTAGAACCCACTGTATTAAGTCGAATTGAGGACGACCATACAATTTGGGAGCATGGCCCTCTTACATCGCTATCGACTGACCGCCAACTCACAGCATTCAAGCATTATGGTTTCTGGCAACCGATGGATACACTCCGCGATAGAAATTATTTAGAGCACCTGTGGTCAAATAATATCGCACCTTGGCGCATCTGGTAATCCATGAATTCCTCATTTTGGTGCAATCGCAGAGTCTTCCTTACCGGGCACACAGGCTTTAAAGGCAGTTGGTTGCTTACATGGCTCCTACATCTTGGAGCAGAAGTTTGGACCTACTCTCGATCTCCGGAGGAGTCCCCTAGTCTATTTTCATCATTGTATCCTGATATAAAGACTAAACCAAGGTGGCATCATCATGTTGGTGATATTTGCGACATTGAAGACCTTGGTTCTCAAATCATTACAGCTCAACCGGAAGTTATTCTCCATCTTGCAGCACAGTCGCTGGTTAGACGTAGTTACTTTTCTCCGCTTGAGACTTGGTCAACCAACCTCCTTGGTAGAATTAACCTACTAGAAACATTGCGCCAACTTGATGGTCTTTGCTCAGTGGTCTTTGTTACCACCGACAAAGTATACGAAAACCACAACACTTGTCTTGGTTATCGAGAGACTGACGCACTTGGCGGGTGTGATCCTTATAGCGCTAGTAAAGCCTCAGCCGAGATTGCAATATCTAGTTGGCGCTCAAGCTTTTGTGGTTCATTACCCCATCAGTATTCAAATCTACGCATCGCTACTGCACGCGCTGGGAATGTCATTGGTGGTGGGGATTGGTCACAAGACCGACTAATTCCTGATGCAATTCGTTCTCTTAACCAAGGTCTACCTATTGCTATCCGTAATCCCATGTCGTCAAGACCGTGGCAACATGTTCTTGAACCCCTTTTCGGATACCTTACACTTGCCGAAGGCATGTACAAAGACCCCCTTCTTCCCTGCGAAGCATATAACTTTGGGCCTCACGTTACCAGTAATCGTTCTGTTCTTGAAGTTGTTGATTCTATCTTTGATACTTGGCAAGGATCCTATGTTGACATTACTGATGCCTCTGCTCCATACGAATCATCTATGCTACACCTGCAGAGAGACAAGTCCTATCACTTCTTAGAGTGGCTGCCGCGTTGGGACTTTCATACCAGTGTTTCTCGAACAGTCTCTTGGTACAAAAATTTCTATTCCGGCCGTACTGCCCTTGACTCTATTATGGACGACATATCCTTATACGAGTGCTCATGATCTCAACCATACTCTCTAGTTATTAAAAACTCGTTTTTATTTTGCTTGTTTTATATGTGTGGAATCTCCGGTTTTTCTTTTAATAGCAAGATATCAACTAATTCTGACTGGCTTATTTCCTCTCTTAATAAATTGCATCATCGAGGACCTGACAACTCCGGATACCTTTTCGAACCCTCCTTAGGGGCTGGCTTGGCCCATACTCGTCTTTCTATTCTTGATACCTCCACAATGGGCAACCAGCCCATGTACAGCAGCGACGGGTCGCTTGCAATAGTGTTCAATGGCGAGATTTATAACTTCCGCGAATTACGCTCTTTTCTCATATCTAATGGCTTTACATTTGGTTCACGTTCTGATACCGAGGTCTTGCTTTATCTCTATTCTTATTATGCGAGTCTAAATCAGCTCACGGCTTTCCTTAATTCACTGAATGGTATTTTTGCTTTCGCCATCTTGGATCTCCAAGCTGCCACAATTTTTGTTGCCCGTGATGGTCTCGGTGTTAAGCCTTTATATTATCGACAGTTCAATGATTCTTTTTATTTTGCAAGTGAGATTAAAGCCTTGCCTCTTTCTGGCATCGAACTTGATCCATCTTCCATATATCATTATCTTACCTATCTTTGGTGCCCTGGTTCCGGTACACCTGCTTCATGTATCCGTAAGGTGTTACCTGGAGAGGCCCTCATTCTTTCCCAAGGCTCTGTTCTTCAGAGGCTCCAATGGTTTTCTCTACCATCCTCTACTATGCCCATTTCTCCCCAGCAGCGAAGAATCAGTCATTCATCCCATTTCTATATTAGTCAAACCGCTTCTATGCTTCGATCTGCTGTACATAGACAGATGGTTTCTGATGTACCTGTAGGTGCATTCTTGTCCGGTGGTCTTGACTCGAGCAGTATTGTTGCTTTCGCTCGCGAGGTAAAGCATGATATACATTGTTTCACAGTTGATTACCCGGATTCACCTGCGGATGGCATTGTTTCTGAAATTCCCTATGCCCAATCTGTTTCTCGACATCTAGGTGTCCCCTTAGAAGTCGTTCGTATTGAGCCTGGCCGAATTGCATCTGATCTCTCGCAACTTATCTTTCAGTTGGATGAGCCTCTTGCCGATCCAGCTTCTCTTAATGTTCTTTATATCTGCCAATTGGCTCGACAGCATGGAATCAAGGTCCTGCTTTCTGGTGCAGGCGGTGACGATATTTTCACGGGATATCGGCGTCATCGTGCTGCCATTTTTGATTCTATCTTAGACATCTTCCCCCGTCTAGCACGTGTCAAGATCGCTGAGTTGAGTGCCTCCTTCGACCAGCGATATACATTCATTCGACGCTTTACAAAGTTTCTTGAGCTATCTACACTTGATCGCAATCAACGCCTCCTCCATTATTTCAGATGGATTAGTCGTCGTGATCTTGAGCCCCTATTCACTTCGGATTTTCGTGAAGCGCTCCGAAATTCTATAGATGACCCAATATCGGCGTATCTTCAAAGTCTTCCTGCAGGTCTCCATCGTCTTGACAAGTTACTTCTGCTCGAGCAGCGTTTTTTCCTCCCAGACCATAATCTTGCCTATACTGACAAAATGTCAATGGCCGCTGGTATCGAGGTTAGAGTGCCGTTTCTTGACCTTGATTTGTTACAGTTTTCATCTTTAATACCACCGCATTATAAGCAGCGTGGAGTTCATGGCAAGTGGGTTCTAAAGAAAGCAATGGAGCCATACTTACCACGACATGTCATTTATCGCTCTAAAACAGGTTTCGGTTTGCCACTGCGTCGCTGGCTTCGAGTTGAATTGCGAGATTGGCTCGCCCATTTGTTATCCTTACATCGATTGAGTCAGCGTGGACTCTTTGACCCTATCGCTGTCCAAAAGCTTATCTTGGCAAACGAAGAGGGACGAATAGATGCAACATATACGCTATTCTCTCTTGCTTCCATCGAACTCTGGTGTACCCGTTTTCTCGATAGTAATGTCAGCCATCCTATGGTTTAGCACTTGAAGCAGCTTATTCTTCCTCTTAACGGATCCCCCCCTCACTTGGCGCACCTTCCGTCCATGCGTCCTCGGCCTGGTGAGCTCCTCATTCAGACTCGTTGCTCCCTTATCTCAAGCGGCACTGAGCGGATGCTTGTCGAGTTTGGCAAGTCCAACTTGCTCTTAAAGGTAAGACAACAGCCCGACAAGATGTGGCAAGTACTTGATAAAGCACGTACAGATGGCCTTTTAACCACTCTTGACGCTGTGCTCAACAAGCTCGATCAGCCACTCCCTCTTGGCTACTGCAATGTCGGAACCGTCATTGCCGTAGGTGATCTTGTTCAGGGCTTCAAGGTTGGCGATCGTGTTGCTTCTAACGGCCCTCATGCTGAGCTTGTTGCGGTTCCGCAGTTACTCTGCGCTCTGATTCCGGACGATGTTAGTGATGAGGCTGCCGCCTTTACGGTTCTTGCATCGATTGGCCTTCAAGGCATCCGTCTTGCTCTTCCCACCCTCGGTGAAACTTTTCTCGTCAGCGGCCTCGGATTAATAGGCCTCCTCACAGCACAGCTTCTCAAGACCCAGGGATGTCGGGTCCTTGGCGTAGATACCGATCCTGCCAAATGTACCTTAGCATCGTCTTTGGGGATCGAGGCCCTAGATCTTGATAACCACCCTGAGCCCCTTTCATGGATCCTCCAGCATTCATCAGGCATCGGTGTTGACGGAGTTTTAATTACCGCAGCTACGACCTCTAGTGAACCATTGCATCTTGCTGCGCAAGCCTGCCGTCAGCGTGGCCGCATTGTCCTCGTAGGGGTCACTGGACTCGAGCTGCGTCGCGATCTCTTTTACAAGAAAGAGCTCACTTTCCAGGTGAGTTGCTCCTACGGCCCTGGGCGATATGACCCTTCCTATGAGAATCACGGCCATGATTATCCCCTTGGTTTCGTTAGGTGGACACAGCAGAGGAACTTCCAGGCTGTTCTTCAGGCAATCTCTTCTGGCAACCTATGTACTGAACAACTTGTCAGCCACCGATTTCCTTTTGAGCATGCCCCTGAGGCCTACGAGATCCTTACAGGTACGGCACCCTCTTTTGGCATTTTGCTTCAGTATTCGGGAGTAGTTGATACTGCTCAACGCACAATACAGTTGCCGCCTCAAACGATTGATGAGTCTTTCGCTGCCGTAGCAAAGCCCCTGGTGAGCGTGATTGGGTCGGGAAATTACGCTAGTCGTACCCTCCTTCCTGCTTTCCACAAGGCCGGCGCGCGCTTCCACACCCTTGCAGCTCCCAATGGATTAGGCCCATCGCTGTTTGGACAGAAGCATCGCTTTATACAGGCCAGTACCGATATTGCCGCCACCATCTGCGATCCGCAGGTCCACGCCCTAGTGATCGCGACCCGCCACGATAGCCATGCCACCCTGGTGCAGAAATCCCTGGCTGCTGGCAAGCATGTGTTTGTCGAAAAGCCACTATGTCTCACCACGTCTGAACTCGACAGTATCGAGTCTGCCCTTGATCAGAGCTCAAGTCAGTTGATGGTGGGCTTCAACCGTCGCTTCTCTCCCTTGCTCAAGGAGCTGCGTGAACAACTCCACTGTCTACCGGGACCTCGGGCCTTCGTGTACAGCTGCAATGCTGGCGCGATCCCCCCCGATCACTGGACCCAGGACCCCGCTTGCGGAGGTGGCCGCCTGCTCGGTGAGGTCTGTCATTTTGTGGATCTGCTGCGCCATCTTGCAGGTTGCTCGATAGAGCAACTACAACTGATCACTGCATCTGACACTAAACCCTGCCCCGACACCCTCAGCCTCAACCTGCGCTTTGTCGACGGCTCGATCGGTACGGTTCACTATTTCTCAAATGGCAGTAAGGCCTTCCCCAAGGAACGGTTGGAGGTATTTGCCTCTGGCCGAATCCTCCGGCTAGATAACTACCGCAAACTCCAGGCCTGGGGTATCCCTCGTTTCCGCACTCGACGCCTCCTTGTACAGGACAAGGGCCAGCAGGCCTGCTGCAAGGCTTTTCTGGAGGCCATCACCTCCGGTGGCCCGGCGCCGATTCCGGCCGTTGAGCTGCTAGAGGTGCAGCGGTGGTTGTTGCTGGCCGTGAACCGATGAGTTCTTGCTGCATACTCGGCCTCGGATACATCGGACTACCCACAGCTGCCGTGTTGGCTGGTTCCGGCCACCGAGTCATCGGTGTCGATGTTAATGCTGAGGTTGTTGCCACCGTCAACCAGGGGCAAATTCACATCCTCGAGCCCGATCTCGATCAGGCCGTGGCCTCGGCTGTGGCCTCCGGGGCCCTGACCGCCCAACTGGCGCCGCAGCCGGCCGATGTGTTCCTTATTGCCGTTCCCACCCCCATCAGTTGTGGGGCCGACGGTATCCCCAAGCCCAACATTGACTTCGTGCTGGCGGCGGCCCGGGCGATTGCACCGGTTCTCCGCGCAGGTAATCTGGTACTGCTCGAATCCACCTCTCCGCTGGGCACTACGCAGCAGCTCGCGGACGTATTGGCTCAGGATTCCTCCATTGCTCCGCAACAGATCCTTGTGGCCTACTGTCCGGAGCGTGTGCTACCTGGCCGAATCCTCCAGGAGCTGATCAGCAACGATCGCGTCATCGGTGGTCTCACTGCCGCTGCCGCTGCCGCTGGCAAGGCCTTTTATGCCACTTTCTGTCAGGGTGCGTTGCTCACCACCAACGCTGCCACAGCTGAGCTGGTGAAGCTCACCGAAAACAGCTTTCGCGATGTGAATATCGCTTTCGCCAATGAGCTCTCGCTGGTCTGTGATCGTCTGGCGATCAATGTGCGCGAGCTGATCCGCTTCGCCAATCACCATCCCCGCGTCAACGTGCTCCAGCCCGGTTGCGGCGTGGGTGGCCACTGCATCGCCGTCGATCCCTGGTTCATCGCCGCCGCCGCGCCCGACTGCACCCCCCTGATCCAGACCGCCCGCCGCGTCAACGACGGCAAGAGCCGCTGGGTGATCGAGCAGGTTCAGGCCCGTGCCACGTCCCTGGCCGATCAGCTCGGTCGCCCCGCTCGCATCGGCTGCCTCGGCCTGGCCTTCAAGCCCGACGTCGATGACCTGCGCGAATCGCCCGCCCTGCACATCACCACCGAACTGCTGGTGGCCGGGCTGGAGGTTCTCGCCTGCGAGCCCAACCTGGCCGATCACCCGACGATCAAGCTGCAGCCCCTCGAGCAGGTGCTGGCCCAGGCCGATCTGCTGGTGCTGCTGGTGGCCCACACCCCCTTCCGGGGCCTCGATCTGGCCGGTCGCCAGGTCTTCGACCTCTGTGGTGTCTCGGAAGCGCCAGGGCCCGCAGGATCTTGAGCCCCCTGCTGCGCACCCTCATCGATATCGGCCCCTGCCGGCTGCAGCGCCGCCTGCGCTACACCCTGCGCCAGCGTCTGAATCAAAGCCTGCCGCCCTCACTCGCCCTGGCCCTGGCCGGTGCCGGTAGACAGAATCATCCCCCCAGCTGGCGCTCGGCGTTGCAGCTGCTGGCGGCCCCGGAGCTGCTGCTGCCCCCCGGCGCGCTGTCCTCCCCTTGCGAGAGCCTGCACTTCACCTTCCTCAACCAGCCACGGCAGCTGGCTTGGCCCATCCCCTGGAACGATCCCGCCTGGGAGCGCCTCTGGCAGTTCCATCTCCACTACTTCGACTGGGCCCGCACCTGGCTCGATCAGGCCCTGAGCAGCGGCCACTGGCCCGCCGTGGCCGAGGCCCTCGAACCCCTGCTCGACCACTGGATCGCCGCCAATGCCCCCGGCCGTGGTGATGCCTGGCACAGCTACACGCTCTCGCTGCGCAGCCGCAACTGGATCTGGCTCTTCCGCTGTTGCCCCGCCCTGGCCACGCCGCCGCGGTTGGCATCGCTCTGGCAGCAGCTGCGCTGGCTGCAGGCCCATCCCGAGCACTGCCACGGCGGCAACCACTGGCTCGAAAACCTCACGGCCCTGGCCATCGGCAGCCTGCAGTTCGAAGGGGTCGCAGCCCGGCGCATGCAGGATCGCGCCCTGCGCCTGCTGCGCCGCGAGCTGGCGGCCCAGCTGTTGGCCGATGGCGGCCATGAGGAGCGCAGTGCCAGCTATCACCTGCTGATGCTCGATCGCCTGGTGGAGCTCGCCTGCACCCTGGCCAGCCTCAGCGGCGAGCGCCCCGCCTGGCTGCTGCAGGCGATCGCGGCGATGGGCGGCTGGGCCCGGGCCGTGCGCCTCGAAGGCGGCCAGGCCCCGCGCTTCAACGACAGCGCCGCCGATGCCGCGCCGCCCCTGGATATGGTGCTGGCCTTTGCCGAGGCCTTCCTGCAGGGGCGCTCGGTTCTGTCTGAGGGGTCGCCCGGCAGCCGTGGTCTGCGCCAGCGGCTGCTGGAGAGTGCCGCCGCCAGGCCCTTGCCGGCGCCGCCTGCAGCAACCCTGCCCGCAGCAACCCAACCAGCCCCTGGGATCACCGATCTGCCGGCCACCGGCTGGACGATTCTCCGCCCTGGCCATGGCTGGGAACTGCTGTGCAAGTGCGGCATTCCCTGCCCCAGCCACCTGCCATCCCATGCCCATTCTGATCAGCTCAGCCTGGAGCTCAGCCATCAGGGGCGCTGGCTGCTCAGCGAGGCCGGCACCAGCCGCTACGCCGTTGGCCCTGAACGCGCCTACGAACGCTCCGGGGCGGCACACAACATGCTCCAGCTTGGCCTCGCCTCCCCAGATGGCTCCATCCACTGGATCGAGCCGGTGCAGGTCTGGGGGGCGTTCCGGGCCGGCCGCAAGGCGCAGCCCCGACGGCGCGGCTGCGGCACGCTCCCCGGCGGCGGTTGCTTTGTTCAGGGCAGTCACGATGGCTTCGACCATCACGGCGCCGATCACCAGCGCCGCGTTGAACTCAGCGGGGTTGCCGCGCAGCGGCTCACCCTCACCCTGCACGACACCGTGACCACCACCGTACCCGTGCTGTTCCGGATCTGGTGGCACCTGGCGCCCGAGTTGCCCCGGGATCTGCTCCACTCCCTGCGGGTTGAGGCGCCCACGGCTCGGCACCTGACCGCCAGCTGGCACAGCACCTGGTTCGCCCATGGCTTCGGCCAGCGCTCCCCCCGCCACAGCTACTGCCTGAGCGGTTCGCTGCCAGCGGGGCAGCATCACCTGAGCAGCGTGCTGCCCCTCACCCTCGCCCCCCTTGCGGCTTCCCAGTCATGCCCCGCCTCTGGCTGATCAACCAGTTCGCCAACACGCCGGCCCTGCCCGGCCACACCCGTCAGTACGAGATCGCCGAAGGCCTGGTCGGCAACGGCTGGGAGGTGGAGGTGTTCGCCTCCGATTTCAATCTCACCCAACGCCGTTACCGGCGCCTGCGTTTCCCGCGCCTCTGGGCCCGCGAGCAGCCTGCAGGCATCCGTTGGACCTGGTTGTGGGTCTCCCCCTACCGGCGCAACGACTGGAGGCGTCAGCTCAACATGCTGAGCTTCTGCCTCCATCTCGCGCTACGCCTGTTGCCAGCGGCCCTCATCGGCCGCTGCACGGGCCGGGCACCGGATCTGATCCTGGCCAGTTCACCCCAGTTGCCGGCCGCCTTCACCTGCCTCTGGATCGCCAGGCTCTGCCGCATTCCCTTCGTGCTTGAGGTCCGCGACCTCTGGCCCCAGGTCCTGATCGATCAGGGCGGTAAGGATCCCGGCAGTCCGATGGTGCGGCTGCTCGCCTGGATGGAGGCTCAGCTCTATCGGCGCGCTCAGCTGGTGGTGGTTCTGGCCCAGGGGGCCGAGCCGGTCGTGCGGGCTCGGGGTGCCCGGCAGACGGCCTGGCTGCCGAACGGCCCCGATCTGCAGCTGTTTGCACCACAGCCTCTGCCCGAGCCGCGCGCACCGTTCGTGGTGCTCTATGCCGGTGCTCACGGCGCCGCCAATGCCCTTGAGAACGTGATTGCCGCCGCCCATCTGCTCGAGCAGCGCCGGGTGGCCGTGCAGTTCCGCTTCGTTGGCGATGGCCCCGAGAAGCAGGCCCTGATCCGTCAGGCCACGGGGCTCACCAGCGTGTCCTTTGAGCAGCCGGTGCCCAAGGCTGAGGTTCCGGCACTGATGGCGGAGGCCGATGCCATCCTGCTGTCGCTGCGCGATGTGCCGCTGTTCCGCTATGGCGTATCCCCGAACAAGCTCTACGACGCCTATGCGCTGGGCCGGCCTGTGATCACCACCGTCGCCGGTGCCATCAATGCCGAGGTGGAGCACCATCGCCTCGGCGTCACGGTGGAGCCCGGTGATCCCCAGGGCCTGGCCGATGCCATTCAGCGCCTGATCGCCACACCGCGCCCGCAGCGCCAGGCGATGGCAGAGCGGGCTGTCGAGCTGGCGCGCACTACCTACTCCCGCCAGCGCATCAACGCCGACTACAACACCCGCCTGCGTGGATTGATCCAGCGATGACCGTTGCCGTGTCCGGTGCGAATGGCTTCACGGGGCGCTTTGTCTGCGTTGAGCTCAGGCGACGCCGGATTCCCCTGCTCGCCCTACTGCGCCCTGGCGCCAATCCCTCCTGGATGGAGGCACGGCAGATCCCCGTCGCCTTCGCCGACCTCGATCGCCCCGAGCAGCTGGCCGAGGCCCTTGCGGGTTGTCGTGCGCTGCTCAACATCGCCTCGATCGGCTTTGGTGCCGCTCCGGCCATCTTGGAGGCCTGCCGAACGGCTGGGGTGCAGCGCGTGGTCTTCGTAAGCACCACGGCTATCTTCACGAGGCTGAATGCACGTTCCAGAACCATCCGCCAGGCCGCGGAGGCAGCTATCACCGCTAGTGGCCTCAGCACCACGATCCTTCGCCCCACGATGATCTATGGCACCCCATGCGACCGAAACATGATCCGCCTGGTTCGCTGGCTGGATCGCTGGCCGCTGTTGCCTGTGTTCGGTCCGGGTCGTGCCCTACAGCAGCCAGTCCACGTCAGCGATGTGGCCTGGGCTGTGGTGCAGTCGCTCGAGACCCCCGTCAGCATCGGCCGGCAGTTCAACATCTCCGGCGACGCGCCCCTGACCTACAACGACGTTGTGCGTCTCACCGCTAGGGCCCTAGGGCGTCATGTTTATCGTCTGCATCTACCCGTGCGGCCTGTGTTGTTGCTGTTGCGCCTCGCCGAACGCCTCAGCATCCGCCTGCCCATCAAGGCGGAACAGATTCTCCGCCTGAACGAAGACAAGGTCTTTTCCCATGCGGAGGCGGCGTCCATGCTGGGCTATGCACCCATGGGTTTTGCCAAGGGCATCGAGCAGGAAGTGGCCTTGTTCCGCGCTGGCGAAGATGGTTTCACATGCTGATGGCTGAAGCTGGGGCCTTGCCGACAAGTCTGTTCGCATCGCTGCTTGCTGCTGCTGCTGCAGCCTTCAGCAGCTGGCTGCTGCTGAGAGCCCTGATCCCCCTGTTGCGCCGCCGCCTGCTCGATCAGCCGACGGCCCGCAGTTCCCATACGCAGCCCACGCCACGGGGCGGCGGGGTAGTGGTGGTGCTGATTGGCCTACTGTCCAGCGCCCTGGCGGCGACGCAGCTGGGGTTCACGGGGCTGATCGCTGTGCCGTTCATCGCCCTGCCCCTAGCCCTGGTGGGCTTGCTGGATGATCGCCACAGCCTGCCGGCACGCTGGCGCTACGGCGTGCAGCTGCTCACCGCCGCGCTGCTGCTCGCCCCCATCGGCGTGCCCTGGCTGGCCTGGCCCCTGCTGCTGGTCGCGGTCACGGCCGTGATCAACTTCACTAACTTCATGGACGGCCTCGATGGTCTGGTAGCCGGCTGCATGGCCGTTGCCCTCAGTGCCGCCGCCTTGCAGCTCGCGGCCCCCTGGCCCCTCTGGGCCCTGGTGGGAGCCCTGCTCGGCTTTCTGATCTGGAACTGGTCGCCCGCCAGGGTGTTCATGGGTGATGTAGGCAGCACTTTTCTCGGTGCCGTGTTTGCGAGTCTGGTGCTGCAGGCCCCCGGCTGGCCTGAGGCCCTCGGGCTGCTGCTCGTGGCGACCCCTCTCCTAGCTGATGCCTGCCTCTGCGTGCCCCGTCGACTTCTGGCTGGGCAGTCGATCTGGCAGGCTCACCGCCTCCACCTTTTCCAGCGGCTGCATCAGGCCGGTTGGCCTCATGCCCGTGTGGCCGGCCTTTATATCGTCGCCACCGCACTCCTGGCTGTGGCTCTGCTGTTGGGAGGTTGGCGGGCGGTGATGCCCCTTTTCCTGCTGGTGCTGTTGGTGGGCGTCTGGTTGGATCAACGGGTGGCCCTGCCCTTTGCTAATGCTCCAGGCCCTGACAAATTTATGTAGCTGATTCCCGTCAGCCTCAGCTTCTGCACCGCAAACTCATGCATTCTATGAAGTAGTTTCCTTGTAAACGTATAAGAATGCGTAGTAATTACGATGTAGCGGGATGGTTCCATGTCATTGGAAGTATCTCGTTGGGTATATGCCTAAAACGGGAATAGTTCATCTGGTTAAATTATAAGCTCGTGAGTAAGGCCCGATAAAGAATATCAATCCTTAGACCCAAATCAGCGCGACCGGTTTCTACATCAAGCATAAGCTAACATTGACAGGGATAGACGATAAAATCTCACGAGCTGAAATTCACCCTCGATAAAACGACTAAGGTTCCGACGCTCGGCCCATTCCATTAGTGGCGTTCAATTTAAACCCTGATCCAGACATGCAGGGCCTGAACTGCTGGCACTTGCGGAGGACGCGCTCTGGCCACTGTGATCGAACTTTAATGAGTGAAAACTGGCGATCAAACTGGCTCAGAGGACATAGACCAGAGTGACCATAAATTTAAGCATCGTAGCAAAATATTCGTGAATACCACTAAAATACAGTAACTCTCTGCGAACGATGGGAGATATACCACGGCGGTGACCAAGGAAGATCGGCGCCCGTTTAGGCACTAGTGACTGAAATGCTTGGTGTGTGTCGGGACTCAATCATTACCCGGCTAATAGCACGTGTTGTCAGCCATTTCCTCCGAAGAATACAGGTGCAAATGCTCTTCTATTAGTATTCTCCGCAGGAAGTGCGATCGGTTTTAACATGAGTTGGCAGGTTAGAGTTTGCCTTAAGTCTGAATTATGACCGGGTCAGGGTTGCGATTCAATGATTGGGACGCTCGCGACTGGTTGGTTTAACAACTAAGCTCGTGGGAAATCCTTCCCTACCACGACTTTATTTACTGCTTCATATTGGCGAGCCAGTGCGGACACGCATCTCGCCGAGAAGATCTTGGGGCTTTCTGTCCGCTCCCCGTGTGATGTCGATAAACCTCATAATTGTTCCTTAATCGTTAACCTAAGCATGCATCTTGGTGAAAAGGGTTTGTGAAGAGCTCTTGATCTGTGCTCGTCGTACGGTTGGTTGCCTGGAATGTTCTGCTTTCAAGCTCCAGAACTTATTCTGCCTTGGGGGCGCTGTAATCTACATTGAACCAGCTTCAGATCGCGTTCCTTAGGCGGGATGTTCTTCTCTGATGTTATGTAGGTGCGATACTTCAGGAGAGAAATTGGAGTCATCAGACCTTGTGGGTTGATTATTGGTATGAATTGGAATCTCTTTGGACTGGCAACCCCAAAGCTTTTGCTTGTTTTTTGTTTCATTCCTTAACCCGCATCGGCCCTGCTTTATGTAGGTAGGTGCTTCTCTGTCCCCTTCCCGTAGCCCTCAGGGTTGGCCTGCTGCCAGGCCCAGCCGTCACGGCAGATGTCTGCCAGGGTGCGGCGGGTGTGCCAGCCCAAGCGCTGGTGCGCCAGCTGCGGATCGGCCACGGTGCTGGCGGCATCGCCTGGACGGCGGGCCACCACACGGAAGTGCACTGGCTGGCCACTGGCGGCCTCAAAGGCCCGCACCAGCTCCAGCACCGAGTGGCCCTGGCCGCTGCCCAGGTTGAGGGTGAGCAATTGCGGGGGTTCCGCCAGCAGGGTGTCGAGGGCGGCGCGGTGGCCTTCGGCGAGGTCCATCACGTGGATGTAGTCGCGCACGCCGCTGCCGTCGGGGGTGGGCCAATCGTTGCCAAACACCTGCAGTTCTGGGCGCCGGCCCACCGCCACCTGGCTGATGAACGGGAACAGGTTGTTGGGTTGGCCCAGCGGGTCTTCGCCAATGCGGCCACTGGGGTGAGCCCCCACCGGGTTGAAGTAGCGCAGGCGCCCGATCCGCCAGCCGGGCTCGCTGGCTGCGAGATCAGCCAGCAGCTGTTCTACCGCCGCTTTGGTGTGGCCGTAGGGGTTGATCGGCTGCACCGGGGCCGTCTCGCCGATCGGCACCAGTTCGGGCAGACCGTAGAGAGTGGCGCTGCTGCTGAACACCAACGTGCGGCAGCCGTGGCGTTGCATCGCCGCCAGCAGGCAGCGGCTGCCCGCCAAGTTCACATCCCAGTAGCGCAGGGGATCCTGCACCGACTCACCCACCGCCTTGAGGCCTGCGAAGTGCACCACCGCATCCATGGGTTGAGCTGCGGCTTGGAAAGCGCGTTCGAGATCGTCGTTGGAGCGGATGTCGCCCGGGAGGACTTGGAGCCTCGGATCATCGGGGGGGAGTCCCGCCAGCTCCAGCACCCGCCGCAGCGATTCGGGGCTGCTGTTGCTGAAGTTGTCGAGCACCACCAGCCGGTGGCTGGCCTCCAGCAGCACCAGGCAGGTGTGGCTGCCGATGAACCCGGCCCCTCCAGTGATCAGCAGCTGGGCCATGGGTGCAGCGCAACGTTGGGTTGATCAAAACAAAGCCCCGCTGTTGAGGCGGGGCAATGAGGAGCTGGCTAAAAACAGCTTTCAAATCCTGACGGTCAGGCTGAACCCACACCCACGTAAGAGCCGTAGAAGAACAGGCCCACCACAAAAATCACGGCCATCCCGCCGGCGGTCGCCACCAGCCAGAGTGGCAACACGCCTTCGGTCCAGCGGGACCTCCAGGCGACAGCGGGGCGACCATCAGGAAGACGATCAGGGATCCGGCCGTCAGGTAATTCGCGTTTCTTGCTGCTCATCGCAGAGACTCCCGATCAGTTGAAAAAGTAGCTGGTAAACAACACGCCGATCGTGAACACAAACAGCAAGCCGAGGTACAGGCTTGTGCGGTTTAACTCAACAGGAAGGTTGTTGGGATTGGGATTGCGTTGCATGGCGGTCGACGAGCTCAGCGACGGATGAACTGCATGGCTCCCAGAGCGCCCAAGAAGAACACAGTGGGGATGCCGAGGGCGTGGACTGCAAGCCACCGAACGGTGAAGATCGGGTAGTTACGGGGCGTTGAGGAGGCGGGAATTTGCGTCATCACTTATTGCAGGCGCTGGTCGAGGGAGGCCTTGGCGTCATAGCGCTGGCTTACCACCGGAGCTTTGGAGTCCGTGGCTTGGAAGTACGCATCCGGCCGGGGGGTGCCGAAGGCGTCATAAGCCAGGCCCGTGGACACGAACAGGAAGCCCGCCAAGAAAATGGCCGGCAGGGTCACGGCGTGGATCACCCAGTAACGGATGCTCGTGATGATTTCGAAAAACGGGCGTTCACCCGTTGAGCCGGCGGCCATGAGCAGCG
>Ga0194130_10003259_pt1 | contig 22108 bp, 17 predicted proteins | sample TA2KigsurfametaG_FD_160084 | JGI IMG/M metagenome (GOLD analysis project Ga0194130, IMG submission 160084) | Freshwater microbial communities from Lake Tanganyika, Tanzania - TA2015050 Kigoma 12 surface | ecosystem: Environmental > Aquatic > Freshwater > Lake | place: Tanzania: Lake Tanganyika... | reverse complement strand
CGTATACAGTTGTGAGGAATGTTTGATTTGCGTCAAAACTGCGAGAGAACACACCGCTTATGATCGAATCCCCAGCAACGTTTCCTCGACCAGGAGCCCCGTTATCTGTGTCGAGGATACCAGCAGTGGCCAGTCCTAGAGTTATCGAGTCTTCTATAGCACCAAGTTTATTGAATGGAAAACCACCAAAGCTATATCGAGGTGAGTTTGCCGCTGTCGCATCATTCGCAGTGCTTGTATAGCTATCTGTTACAGATAGATAGATAGTTCCTGCAGATGCTGCATTAGATGACGTCACGATTGCGCGAAGTATTACTGAATCCACCGAGCTGTTGAGGTTTACAAACTGATGTGTGAGAACCGATGTAGCAGACTCACCTAAGGTGATGGTGTCAGCTGCTGCATCGATTGTTAACGTATGTGAAGAAACAACTGCATTTGATGGAGCAACGGAGAGCATTCCGAAGCCCAGCGCAGCAATTATTGTTACAGCAATACGCTTGAAGAATATCAATGTTGACACTGCTTTCCCTTCGTTGTAGTTAAAACAATATTTTCGCCTAAGTGACGACTGAAAGAGGTGCCCAAGCGACCCCTCCCGAGACCTACATTATAGCAAGATCCCACATGAAAAAAACCAGCCTGGCAAGCAAAAAAACTCCACAAAAAGACCGAAGCCCGGCCCCCGTGGGGGGACCGGGCTTCGAATCGAAGAGGGTTTAAGGCTTTAGGCCTTGACCTTCTTAGCAATCTTGGCAACTGTGTTGGCAAGAGTTGTGATCTGTGCCTTTAGGGCAGCCATCAGAGTTGCAACCTCAGCTGATAGAGCCTCAACAGCAGCGGTTGCAGCATCAGCGGCATCGCGTGCCTCTTCAGCAGCAACTGTTGCAGCATCAGCAGCTTCAGCAGCAAGGTTTGCAGCATCGGTAGCGGCATTAGCAGCATCGATAGCTTCAGCAGCAGCATCGCTAGCAGCATTTGCAGCAGCGGTTGCAGCGTCATCGCCAACGGTTCCAGTTACTGAAATCGCTGATCCAGCTGTATTTCCGCTGATTCCTGAGATCATAAATGATCCAGAAGATGCAGGTGCACCAAGGTTCTTGTCGTTAGTTACAAGACCTGTTGTTGCAGAGACTGTAGCTGAAGTTGCAACGCCGCCTCTATAAGTTGTCATGGTAATTGTTCCACCAAGAGCCTTATTGGAGCTTAGGGTTGGAGCGCTTGCGCCATCCCATACAGGGTTGCCTGATGAATCCTTAGCAGTCACGGTGATAACCATGTAGCCAGATGGATCATATGAAGTCTTATTAAGTGTGATTACCTCAGTTGAAACTGAGCCACCTAGTGTTACTGCATATGTAGTGCTGATGTATGGACCAGCAGCAGCGGTTGCAGTTGCTACTGCAGGATCTGGTGTGCGGATTGTGATAGTTGCTTTTCCGCCAGATACTGAACCAACAGCGCTGTTAAGGCTGCAAGCCATTGTTCCATCAGAGACTCCTAATGATGCATCAGTACATGTTCCACCTGTAATGACAGAGACATCACTTGATACAACAGCTGGGTCTACATCTTGAACTGCATTACCTGCAGCATCTTTTGCTGTGACAAAGAATGCGGTACCTGAAGAGAATCCACCTGCGCGGATAATCGTGTTCTGATATAGCGCTGTGCTTACTGCAAGCGTAGTCACATCACCATAGAAGGTAACTGTCTTAGTACCAAGAACAAGTCCAGAAGCGGTAGTTACTGTAAGAGTTGCAGTTCCTGCCGTTCCTGTTGAGAAGACATAAACTTGAGACGCTACGGTCGCAGAGTTTGTGTGGGCCATTGTTAGGTACTTAACGCCCGTATTAGCTGTTGGGCGTGCAGCAGTCGTGGCTGAAACATATGCCTGACCGGTGACGGTTACTGTGTATGACTCCTGAGCAGTATTTGTAGCGGTTGCACTCTTTTGCAATACAAGAAGAGTGAACTCTGCAGTTACGTCAGTAGCAAGTCCAGTAGCTGCCGAGATAGTTTGACTATCAGTTCCTTCAGCAGTTCCAGCATATGGAGCTGTTGTAGTTGGAGCGCCCTGACGAAGAGTTACTGTTGAACTTGCTGCCGCAGTGCGGGTTGGCTCTGTGACAGTAACTGTCCATGTAACAGTTGGGGTGGCTGCAACTTGAGCTACGCCTGCTTGGGAAACCGTGGTGTACACAGCAACTGTGTAGGTACCAGCAGCAGTTGGGTTGTAAAGCTTTAGCTGCAAGACGGTTCCATTGTTACGGTTTGCAGTTGCATCACTAATAGTGATTGAGTCACGAGCACTACCGAAGACGGAGGTTAGAAATGTTTCGCTCGGTGCCGTAGCAACTGCTCCTTGACCCGCGCCACCAGCGTAATCTGGTGAGTTGTTCGCTGTCGCATCATTTGCAGTGCTGGTAAAGCTATCTGTTACAGATAGATAGATAGTTCCTGCAGATGCTGCATTAGATGACGTCACGATCGCACGCAAGGTAACCGAATCAAATGCGCTACCAAGATTTACGAACTGATGTGTTAGAACCGATGTAGCAGACTCACCTAAGGTAATGGTGTCAGCTGCTGCATCGATTGTTAACGTATGCGAAGAAACAGTTGCATTTGATGGAGCAACGGAAAGCATTCCGAAGCCCAGCGCAGCAATTGCTGTTACAGCAATACGCTTGAAGAATGTCGATTTTGACATTACTTTCCTTTCATTTGTCGTAGACAAGACTTTCTTATCTACGGCTGATAGAGGGTTTGCCTCTATCTTGTGGGGCAATGCACGTGCTACTGCACCACATTCTCTACCGTGTATCCGGACGCGGCGGAGAAACTTAAAATTGGAGCTCATTACTTAGCCCCCCTTTCAACTACATAAATCGCTTGCGATAAAATCTCGGTTTTTCCTGGGTTTAGCACCAAGCGGGTGATAACCTTCCTTGGAGCTTGAGTTAAATCCCGACCGGAGGCGGTCGCAGGGATCACAATGGATGTGGCAACTTCCGATTCTACTTTAATAATGGCTGTGACGAGGTAATCGCCACTTATAAGACGCTCAGAATCGAGCATAGTTAGGGAGGTGTTTAGGGGGATCCAGGCACCATCTCGGCCGTAGGCGAGAGAGGCAAGGTAGGAAAAGCCTGAGGTGTCGCTTACTAGCTGCTGATTTAGGAAGATATTGGCAGCCCCTGTATCAGTCTTAATAATTTGAGAGATGACCAACTCCGTCTCTGAGAGGACTGGCTGCCGGCTAGTTTTATAAAGAGATCCAAGAGAGCCAGTTGAATCAGCAACGCTAAATCCTGTTGGGATTCCAGCCTTATCAAGGCCGGCAAAGTTAAATTGAGTTGCCTTGGCATTTTGAACAGGGGGTTGCGCTTTAGCAATCGCAGCCGGAGTATTGACAGGGGTTGCCGAGGCTTCAAGAGCAGGTGATGCTGCTTCAGCTTCATTTGTAGCTTCAATTGATGAGATAGTTTCCTGAGTTGTTACAACCGGAATCTCACTATCTGTTGGCATCGCATTAAATCCAAGGACGGCAAAGAAAACAAGGATTAGAGAAAGAGCAGCTTTACTTGACTTCTTGACAACGCTAGCTGCCCTCTTGTAGGTCGTTGAGAGCATATCTAGTGCGGTTAAACCACGCTCGCTGTCAACAATTAGCTCGCTCATTACTCTGCGTAGAGAAGTTCTGGCGCGAGAGACAGTATGTCTAACAGCAGATTCCTTAATACCAAGCTCTACTGCGATTTCTGAAGTTGATCTACCCTCCAACTCCCACATCACAAGAGCTGCCCGCTCTGCAGGAGAGAGCATTGCAAGTGCCTGTCTAACAATTGCCGCATCATCTGCCGCTGCCATTACATCAACATGGTCGTAACTATCAACCCACTTTGATTCAAGCTCTGCTGAAACATCATCTAGAACCACAAGGTTTGGACGACGACCTTCGATACGAAAGATATCGATGCAGAGGTTCTCTATCGTTCTATGCATATAGCCAAGTGCGTGTTCAGTTGATTCAAGCTCTGGGGCGGCGAGCATGACCTTGATCAAGGCATCTTGGATTACTTCTTCAGCCTTTGCTGTATCTTTCAGGATTCGTGAGGCGTGGGCGAATAGCTCACTTCGGTGCTCTGTGTAGAAAGCACCAAGCTCCGCTACGGTCCAGACCTTCGGACCTACGGAGGCAGATTTCTTGCGTAGTGACACTTAGAGAGCCCCTTATTTGAATTTTTATACCGGTTTGAATTGCAGAGACGACCGTCGCCGCCTCTACCCCCCACAACGAGTTTAAGTCCTAATTGTAGCGGGTAATGGACAAATAGGACAAATTGCCCAAATATATCACTACTTGCCCTGGTTTAAAAATTTCTTGATCTCAGCCTCGACAAGTTTATTATTTGGATCGAGACGAATCAGTTGATTTGCTGCTTGGATCCTGCGATTGTCAGTTGCGACTTCACTTGAAAGGATTGCGACCCAAGCTTGCCAATTTCGAGGGTTTTGCTCCAGGAGAGACTCAGCTACTTTTAGAGTGTCTTCGGGTCTACCAGCCTTTGCCAAGGCGGCCATTAGCGCTTCTCTGTGAATGTCCAGGATGCCTACAGATTCGGATAACTTAAGTGCATTGTCTAGATTGGCGCTCTTAATCTCATGTGAAAAGCGAGAATCCACAATATTCGGCAGCAATGAAGTTGCGCCAACAATCAAAACCAAGAAAAAGGATGTGAGAAGTTGTGATGTTTTTCCAAACCCAAGGTTTCTACCTGGGCCCAATTCACGTAAAGCCCTTTCTTTTCCTGATTCTACTGATTTCTTGCCCTTATGTGATGACGTGTCTTCAGCGAAATTACCAACTCGATACCTAACAACACATCCGTTAACTACTCCCGTGAAAATGAAACCCCAAACGCCGACTCCTATTTGATTAATGCTTATTAAGCAGAAAACTATAAACCCTAGCCACATCGCAGAAAAGGCGGTCAGATCAAAATTCTGATAATTGGCGCTCAGCGCAGAAAAAATCGAATACAAAGTCAATGCCATTATTGATAAGAACAGTAGACCAGAGAAAACACCAGCTCCCGAAAAGACATCTAGAAAGATATTATGGGCGGTATTTGTCACCCTCTGTGGGCCAGTTCTCACAACAGCCTCTAAGGTTCGGTACTCCCGATAAAAATCACCGTAAGAATCAATTCCTATTCCACTTAAAGGGTTTGCAGTAAGCATATTTATTGCAGCAGTCCAGTAGTCAATGCGAAAAATGACGGTCTCTTGCCTCAAAATAGAAAGGGGGCCAAATCCAGCCGTTCCCAAGAGCACAACAAGCCCTGATACTAATGAAGCAAAAAAAACTGCCAGGGTGGAAACAAAGCTGAACTTTTGGCGAAACTTGTAGGTTAGCAAAAACACGAGCCCCGCAAGAAAAACTCCTATTCCTTGAATTGACTGTGATATTCCAATCAAGTAAAGATTTAGAAGCAATATAGCGAGATAAAAAAGTCGGGAGGATAAACTCAAACGCTCGAGAAGAATTCGAGACAAATAAGATATAGATGTTAAGCCAAGGAAACTAGACATAAAGTTTATATTTCCGAGAGTTGCAACCATTAACTTTTGAGACCAATTGATTGGATCTAGATCCATCAACTGTAAAAGGGTATAAAGAGTGATGAAGTAACCTAACTTGTCAAATGAAATTCGAATAAGGCTCAGTGAAGCGGTTGAAGAAATCATGGCAGCCGAGAGCATGAGAACAATGAATGCAAAATATGTAAGCAAGCCAGTTGACCTACCCCAAACACCCCAGAACTGCTGATATGCGGGAGCGGGGTTGATGAAAAAGGAAATTAAATAAGAAGTTACAAAAATGGCAGAAATAATAAACAGTATTCGATTTACGCGATTAATACTCTTAAAATTAGCAAGCAACCAACCCAATAAAAAAGCAGCTCCGGTGGATAGAACAAACATCTTTGGTAGATTTATCGGATCGTAGGCAGTCCAAGGATTAATGACCACAGTCGAAAAAATGCCTGTAAGAACCAAAATCCTCGTTGGTGTGATAGCTTTCAAAATCGACACGTAGACAACGATACTTTAGATTGCTGATCCAAGGCAATATTGGATCTGGCTGTATATTCCTTAAGTCAGCCTTGAACCTTACTTAGGAGATGGATCCCTTGTGGCAATCCCCTGGCATCGATCAGCAAAGCTCACGAATAGAACCACCAGTTTTCACATTTTATCTAATGTCGACCTTAATCAACTGGGAATTTGTTTGTCAATCAAGGAATTTGCTGAAAATAGTTGTTGCTCTGAATTCAATTAGTGAAAAGTCATTCTTAATGTCAGTAACTTTTTTAATCTTTGAAGTAATGCCACTAACTTAAGGATGGATACTACTCAAGCAATAGTTCATAGAGTGATTTAAAACGCTTTGACCTTACTGAGTAATTCCAGGTCGTAAACTCATGAGCTCTGCTTGACGGTCAAAGTCAGGGACAGATTTTCTAACTTCAGCAAATGTACCCTGTGCTATGACTTCTCCCTTATTCATGTAAATTACTTTATTTGCTGCCAAAACTGTTGAAAGTCGATGAGCAATCATGACAACAGTGACTTCATCCCCGAGCTTTTGAACAGCCTCAGAAATCTGAGATTCTGTTATGCCGTCTAAAGCACTAGTGGCTTCATCCAACACAAGAAGTCTTGGAGTATTAAAAACTGCGCGGGCGATCCCCAAACGCTGACGTTGGCCGCCGCTGATTCGAGTTCCTCGATCGCCCATTTGTTGCTCAAGTCCGTCTGGGAGTTGATTAACAAAGTCTATGAGTTGCGCTACTTTAAGAGCCGATAAAACTTTCTCCTCATATTTTTTATCAGGAGTATACCCAAGCATTACATTCTCTCGAATTGTGCCGTTAGCAATCATGACATCTTGCGGCATGTATCCGATAGCACCTGGCCAAGTTGAAATTGCATCTAGCGGCTTCAGTCCGTTAATAAGCACTGAACCTTCATCGGGCTCAATAATCCCAAGCATAAGGTCAATAATTGACGTCTTTCCTGCGCCAGATGGACCGACTAATGCGACGATATCTCCTGGTTTAATAGTAAGAGAAACATTGTTTACTGCTTTATAATCTTTGCCTGGGTAGGAGAGTGTGACATTTTGCAACTGAATGGAAGAATTAAAACCTTCATGGATAAACTCTATGCTTTCATCTTCTTCCCATTCGATTTCTAAAACTCCTAAGGTTTCAATTAAATCTAGTGTCGACCCAGCCATCCCTGTATTTCCGCGAATTGTCAGGCTACTTTGCTGGACACGGAGTATGGCTGGAGCTATCCGCATACTAGCAGCGAAAAAAATACTTAGCGTTGCAACTGCTCGGGCTACATCATTTGTAACAAATTGAATTGCGCTAATCAATAGGCTCCCAACTACTATTGCAACTTCAAAAACATATTTGCTGATGTTGGGTATGAAGGCCATTTCTGCTGTTACCGAAGCAAGTTTATGTCTTTGCTCGCCTATGACTTTCGAGTAGTGAAATCTTCGATTCTTTACAACTAGTTCTCGGTAAGAAGCGAGTACTTCAAGAATTAATGAATTGCTATCAACATTTGTTTGTCGATTCTTCTCTCCGAGAGTTTTCACTCTTGATTGCATCAAGCGATAAAGAAGAAAGGCGATTGAAGCAAAGAGAGTGAAAGTTGTAGCTGAAAGTAAAGGGTCAATTACAAACAGTCCTATTGCCATAACTAGCAGCAAGGAAGTATCAGAGATAAGAGAAACAAAGGTTGCTAATACACCAATAGTAATACATCCGACTCCTGTGGTCAGAGCAAAGAGAGTTTCCTGATTAGACTTACTCTGAACAGTTAACAGCGGCTGCGCAAGAAGCCTGGAGACTAAAACTGATGACAATTTTGCACCCCTATAACTTAAAAAAAAGACAATTCTCTTGATTAATATCATCGAAAGCAGTGTTTTGAATACCATTATCGATACGGCAAGTACTGCCAAGATCGTCACCTGGCTTTGTAAATCAAAACTTCCAAGTTGTAATTGTTCCAATAACCATTGGACTCTATCTCCGGGAACCTTTGCGCCTATTCCATTAATCGTTAATGAGCCAATTACACCAATCAAGCCCACACCAACCAAATCAAGTCCTCCAAGAAAAATCTGAATGAGGATTACTAAAAAAACTTTTTTACGGTCAGAGGAGGACAGAATTGAGGCTGACCTATAAAGGACTGAACTTTTTAAACGACTCTTTTTCCCACTCACGAAGTTCATTCTAACTCACGAAGGATATTTTGAGTTGTCTTATCGACATCGTTAATCTCAGCAGCCTTTGATCTTAGAAATAATCTTAAACGCTCTTTTTCCCGTGTACTTACTTGATTCAATCGAATGATCTGTTGATCAATCGTTGGAATAGATTCAAACCCTAGGGCCTGAAGCACATAGTTCATTCCAGTCAATTTCAAAGCCTGTTCTTCTGAGGAAATAACAAAGCACCCACATAAAGCACCCTCGATTACAGCCTTGTCAACTGACTTAGGGGTGCCCGTAAATATCGAGTCAAATTCGCTCAGGGCGTTGGGAATCTCTGAGTACGGAATAGCCTTTTCCAAAATTAAGGTAACACCCTTTTTTTTAGCTTCTTTCAATAAGTATTCTGAATACTTACCTGTGTTGTCAGCCGGACCAAGACAGGTGATTTTTATATTTGTAACTCTCGAAATTGAAACCGCTTCTATAAGGGACTCGATTTTTTTCACTGGTGTAACTCTTCCCAAAGCTACGATTCCATCTCTTCTCTCGGGCATACTTGAAGAACCTGTGAGAAACCTTTTACTATTTATCCCGTGGCCAACGTATTTGACTTTAGCTCCAGAAATTGGAATAGCGCCGGGTATTGAGGTAAAAATCTTATCTGCAAATTTATAAGAGAACTTTAAACTAATTGACTTCTTAGAATGTGAGTACCACAAACCTTGCTTAACGCCCATTAATTTGTAAAACAAACCTGTGATAAGTAATGATCTTGTCGACATATGGTGAAAAACAGTGAGACTTCGTCGTTTAGGTATTTCGCTCACAAACGATTTTATTAATCTTATAACTGCGATTGCTCTCTTAAAGACAGACCCTCCACTTATCTCACGGACAACAGTGTTAGATGGTAAGTCAACTCTACCCACGTGAGTTGAGTAAACTACAACTTCATCACAAATTTTCGCAAAAGACTCAATCCAGTCGTGGGCTGCAGCCAGTACATGACTATTTAAATCAGTTTCAAGATTGTAAATGACAAGTCGTTTCAATTTATTCATCTATCTGGAGCCAAGTTGCAAGGACTACGAGTGTCCAAAGCTGCATTAACTCTCGGTAGCGACCTCTTTCAGGGGCATCTTGATAAAAACTAAGTCCAGTTTTGCTAAACCTTGAATCTCTGGCGAGAATGTCCAAACTGTTAATGACCAACTTAGGATTAGCCCGAAGCCAATGCCCGACTGGGCTGGTAAAACCTGCTTTCTCTCTCCGTACTCCCAAATCGCCTAATTCAGGATATTCCTGCCAGAGAACAGCTTTAGAAAGATTCCTATGCCTAGTTCGCCTCATATAGGAATTAGCCCAATCGATCACTCTTTCATCCTGAAAAGGACTGCGGGCTTCAATTGAATAGTGCATAGATATACGGTCCAACTTGCGATTTGACTCCATAGCTAACCAAATAGCGTGGTCGCGCTTCATAAGCGATTCCGGGTTGCTCGAATAATTTTTGGGATCGATAGCCTGAACAGACTTGGCGAGAACTTGCGGTGACCATGATTTTGAAAAACTTTCACTAGAAATTTGGGTTAATTCTCTTGGTGTAAAAATCCAATGCCATCTTAGCCAGGAAAATGGCGAACTGGGCGCTAACTGCGTTTCTAGAACTCTACGAAAAAAACTCCTCCTATTACGTACATCCGCAAACGTTTTGCAAATAAGGCTTTCATGTTGCAGATTGAATATATTCTTAACTTTGTTGACAGATATATAGCGCTGATACCCTCCGAAGATTTCATCTGAACCATCTCCTGTTATAACCAATCTATGCCCAGCAGATGCAATTCGTTCATAGAGTCTTAGCATAGAAACTCCACTAGGGTTGTTATTTGGCTCTTGCATCGCCACCAGAAATCTACTTAGTTCGGTAGGCACATCTTTAGCTTTAGTCATTTCAACTTGTTCAAGGTTGATTCCAATTTTAGAGCAAATGCTCTTTGCAACGTCAGCATCTAAGTTGTATCTCGCCTTGTCTGAATCTGTCCAGCATGCAGTGAAGGCAAATGAGGATATATTTCGGTCAGCGAGTTCAATGGCTAATATAGAAGAATCAACACCTCCAGAAAGTGATATTGCAACATTTGCGTGTCCCGAAATTCGATCTTCTACACTTTGACCAATTACTTTTCGTAGTGTATTTCTTGCTAGAGAAAACGAACTCTTTGGATCAGAATCCCTTTTACCTCTAAGAGAACTCTTCACATTTGAGCTCGTTAAATCTACAGTTAAAATCTCTCCTGGCTCTAAAGTAAAAATGTTCGAATCCGCGGTGGTTCGGTCTAGCAGATAGCCCAAGCTCAAATATTGTATTAGGGCATCATTTGAGATCACCTTCACCGAGTTAGGAGTTTCAAAAGAAGCTATTGAGGACGACCACTTTAGAGCTAATCCCTCCTGCAAGAAATATAGAGGTTTCTTGCCCAATCCATCTCTTGAGAAATAGAGCTGATTTTCAGATTTAGAGTAAAATACAAATGCGTACATCCCATTCAAGTCAGATAATCTTGAAAAACCAACTTTCCCCAGGTACCTCAATAAGACTTCTGTATCTGACTCCGTTTCAAACTTAATTCCCTGCGAAATAAGCATATTTCGGATTTCTAAATAGTTGTAAATTTCACCATTAAAGGTGATTGCGTTTCCACTATCTCTATCAATCATTGGCTGATTACTTCTTGGGTGAGGATCGGTCATTGCCAGGCGAGCAACACCCATTGCAAGTTCTGAAGTTATATTCATAGAAATTTGCGAGTCGGGTCCTCGATAATGAAGCTTTTGGACTTGATCGGTTACCCAAGTAAGTCCATCATCTAACTTTAAACATCCCACGATTCCGCACATATGAATTAGTTTAGCGACCCTAGCAGCCCTGAATTAAAATCCGACCCGAAAATTATCATTTTTCCTTAAAGCTCCAGGCCTAAAGTCCCGGATGCGCACTTTACATCCTAGAGTTAACCTACTCAGGACGATGATTTCCTTTTAACCTCGCCGCCAGGAGCCCAATCGCAAGAACGTTGCGCTACCTCTGCGAGTGAAATAGAGGGAACAAATCCCATCAAGTGCTGAAGGTAGGTGCTATCCACAACTGTAATTCATACATTCCCTGGTAATTTTGTTTCTTTCATGACTTGATTTTTCGTTTCGTAATCTCTCCAAATTCATAAATCAGGTCATGGACTGATTGAGGTTTGTCCCTCCGAAATTCGCAATATCGCTATAGCCGAAAGAAGTAATCTTTAGTTAATTTTTAAGTAAATCAAGGCCCATGACAGTATGGTGCGCACGTGTGCAATCTCGTTTAGCGGAGCCTCCCGTTATTTGTTCAGTCATTGTTTGCCAATAGCACCTTCATAAATCTTGTTCATCTCATTAATCATTATTGAGGGGTTAAAAACATCAAGCCGAGAATGCTGCGCTTTTATCAGGCGCTTTCTCTCTATTTCATTATGAAACTTCAAGAGTTTTTGAAACAGCTCATCATAATCGCCTGTTGTGAATAAGCCATCAGAGTCACTTCCTAGTACCTCAGGAATGGCTGAATTTCTTGCCGCAATGACGCCAATTCCTGCTTGAATTGCCTCTAGTAAAACCAACCCAAATCCCTCGTATTTACTTGGCAAAACAAACAAATCCATACTTTCCATTGTTAGCCTGACATCTGAAGTTCTTCTTAGCCAGGTTATAGATTCACTGATCTCCAGTTGGACTGAGAGCCTCTTTAGTTCTTTCTCAAGAGTGCCTGAACCTACAATAAAAAGTCTTGAATCAGGACAATTTAATTTAAATCTTTTGTAGGCCCTAATTAAGGTTGGAAGATCCTTTTGTGGAGTAAGCCTTGCGACTGTTCCAATTGTAAAAAGGGAGTTACTCGATCTATAGACACGTTTTGGCTTTCGTTTTAACTCCGAGTCATAACCATAATAGACTATATGCAACTTACCTTCATATTTGATTTCACCTGATTTCAGTAAATACTCCTTTACCGCGCGTGAAATTGCCACGACACTAGTTGATTGACTTTCTACATATCGACTCAACATCTTCGAAAGGAAAAAAGGGGCGCAAGGAAAGAATTTTTCTGCGTTATGTCTAGACACTATTAGTCTTCGACCTCGAACAACAAATGCGGAGATAAGTTCGGCTCTTGGTAGATGTGCGTGAATTACACCATTATAGTTCCTTGCATATCGAGATAATGAAATTACCTGAAAGACAATATTCTTTCGATGCAGTCTTGAGTCAACCTCCGCACCCAAAGACTGAAAGTCATCAGCCAATTCTGGCTCACCCTTAAGATAAAGAATCTTTACCTTAAACCCACAGCTTAATTGTTCGCGCACCAAAACTTTTAGTTGATTCTCTGCACCACCTTGTGCGATCGTGGTGATTATGTGGGAAACGGATTTCAATTTAGTGATTCCCTGCTGTGCTCGATTGTTTTATACATGCTCTTTTTTAGTTCGAGTGTTGGATGCCAGCCTAATACATCTTCGGCGCCAGAAATATCTGATTTGCTTTGCCACGGCTCATCTTGCAAAAATTCTGGGTGATGCATCTTTAAGCTACTACTCTTGAGTCTGGCAACAATTTCTGTAAGTTCAAATATTGTAAATTCTCTAGGATTGACCAGGCCAATCAGCACTTCGATTACTTTTGGTAACATCAACATCCTACTATGTCCAAGCTTGTTTGAATTCAGATTTTCGAGGAGGTGAACTAACTTGCGGACCGAAAATCGAAAATTGCCATGCCATGCCTTAACACATCTATTCAGAATATGATGACCAGAATATACAGCAGCCACTGTCAGTGCAATCTACATTTCACAAAATTCTCATAAATTATATCAACTTCGAGCAAATCATTCATGGATTCACGCCCAATAAACCTTTTATAAGACTCTTCCTTAACTTATTCAAACAAATTATTATTACCCGTGTTCGAAAACTATCCAGGGACTTTCCAGTACTACCGCTGGCACCCCGATAGACCGGTAGGTAAGGAAGACTCTTAAAAGTAAATCCTTCAGTTTCTACCTTCAAAGCAAAGCATGCAAGAAAGTATTCAACAGACTTAAAGTGTGAACTATACATTTCTCCAAAATTAGTAGGAGACCTCTCAGAGTATTGCGGAGTGATTTCCACAAATTTAATAAATAAGGCTCTAGACATTCCGAAGAAGCGCGAATCTACCGAGTGATGTTGTTGAAAAAAGCTATTTGCACGCAAGTCGCCTGTAGAATTATTCAATATCGATTTCAAATTATCAACGCCTAATCTACCTGTCAGTTTCCAAATTACGTCATAGCCATTTAAATCAAATCTCTTTTTAACTTCGCGCAGCATGCCATGTTCACCAGAACTAATTCCAAAAACTGATGAGCTCTCGTCTATTGGGCAAGGTAGAAAACTTATCCGCTTGCTATCGACTTGTCTTTCTATAAGTCCATTACGTATTAAGTTTAAACTTTCGGAGTTCTCAACCACGAGTATATCTGCATTGCAATCTTTTATTTGTTTTACTATGTTTTTTATGCTCTTGAGGTAATCAAGAAGTCTTAGATTAGGCTCTTTTCTGATTAAACCTTGTTCTACCTGAGGTACAACTGTTGCTGTCATAATAATCAAGTGTTTTTCATTGGGTCTAGTCATTTAGCTTGACTCATTACTCGTCTGTGAAGTTCTCTCATCAAGACGTCGTCTTTACGTTTACCATTTTGCGTGAACTTCATACGAAAAAAAGGTGTCATACGGATCTCTGCATTAGATATTTGATCCAGATCCTGGCTAGAAAAGATTTCAATAAATGGAAGTTTCTGGGGTGAGATGTTCACTCTCTTAAGAACTTTTCCAACTGCCTCGTCATCGAAATATCGCTGGTCGGCTCGGGTATAAGTATTGACCAACACTTCAATAGATTCCCTTGATAGGAGTATTCCCCAACCTGAAACGAATTCCTTACCGTTAGCGATTGGACCAGCGTACAAAGTACTCTCTGGATTCTTGCTAATATATTGTTTTAATGAGGCTAGATTTAAATAACAAGTAGAATTTACTCGCAGCAAGAAGTCAAATTCATAATTTTCCAAAGCAAACTTCATTGCCGCTAGGCTCTTTAATGTGATATTGCTCCACAGCTCGGGCAGATCGACTCGAATTACTCCATTTACTTCAAGTACTCGGACTCTTTTCAATTCTTTCTTTGACTGAAATATATTCCAGTGCTTATACAAGGATCGACTCGCAAGAAATCGGTTTGCAATCCGGTTTAAAATCGGCCATCTGGAGTCTTGTCCCATAAATCTTCGACAAACAATCTGAGAATTGGAAGGACCGCACCAGGTTTTGAGGGCGCCCCTTTGATACATTTCATGCCATGGCCCAAAACTATTGTCTAGGGAAAGCACGAGCATTTTCATCGTCTGACTTTAGCACCCCGCTCAAGTTGGGTAGATAAAGTGAAAGCACCTATGGTAGTTGATGCTTTCCCAGGATTCAATGAAGTAGACCTAGCTAAGTTTCGGATTGAGTACCTTGCTAACTTGGTAGACCGTGTAGTAATTGGTGAAAGTAGTTTGACACATTCCGGGAAACCCAAACCATTGTATTTCTCGGAGTGGTTAGAAACGTGCGAAACTTGGGTTAAAGAAAAAGTAGAAATAGTATCGATATCATTATCCCTGAACGATACAAGTTGGGGGCGTGAAATTTCGACGAGAGAGCTTTTGGCCAAGTTCCTAATTGATAGATACCCAAATGATTTTTTCGTTCTAAGTGATTTAGATGAAATTCCTTCATTAGATCAAATCGCCTCTCTCAGGAAATCTTCCGGCATTTACCATTTTAAAACACCGACTTCGTATCGCAAATCAAATTGGCAGTTGAGAGATGAGCATTCAGAATGGAGACGGGGAGTTATGGGAAAAGTAAAGCATTTACCTAAACTTTCCAACGGCGGACGATTTGAAAAATTAGAGTTACTAGATTCAGCCCCCGGTGCACATCTATCACATTTTGGTGCCGACAGTTCTCTTGTTTCAGAAAAGTATAGCGCTCTCGCACATACTGAACTAGATCATGCACACTGGAAAAGTCCCGACCTATTCAAGTACTGTGACTATTTTCGAATTGATCACCTTGGCCGAAGCCGAAACTCTGGTTTTGGTGTATTTCTAGTTGTTACCAAAGATGAAAATAATGTAATTGACTCAATATCTAAACACTTTCCAGAACATTTCGATACGGAAACAAAGTTACCAAACAATCTTTTGAGAATATATGCGTCCATTTATCTCACCAGTTATGTTCGGGATTCTTCCATCTCAAGAATGAAACGTAAAGCTATTAGACCAGCCATCTATTTTGGTGGCAGATTAAGCCTCTGGTTCTTTCCTCCCATTATTGAAGTCTTGTTTACGATACTTGCATTTTTAAAACGTGGGATCAAGCGCCTTTACAATCAACTGAGACTAGGCTGAGCATTTGAAAAAAATAACTTATTTCTTATCCCACTATAATACGGCTAAACCCTGCGATTGGGGTGTAGATAGCAAAGTGCATTTAGATATGGGTTGTGGAGCTAGCCCAAGAAACCCATTCGGGGCAGAAACTTTGATTGGTGTAGATATTCTAGATCCAATCAATCTGAAATTTGAAAACGAATTCACATATTTGAAAGTCAATTTAGATGGCATTATTCCACTTGAATCTGAATCAGTAGATAGCATTTCGGGATATGACTTTCTCGAACATTTACCTAGAGGTTCTACAATTGAGACTAATTTGTTCATCAAATTCATGAATGAGTCATATCGGATCCTCAGGGAAGGGGGAGTGTTAGTTCTAGTAACACCCGCTTATCCAAGTTCTGCTGCTTTTCAAGATCCAACTCACGTAAACTTTATTTCAGATAACACCGTTCACTATTTTGTAGGGAAAAGTCCATTTGCTTCAAATCTTGGGTACGGATTTGATGGGAGTTTTAAACTCTTGGCTCAAGAATGGGTAGGTCCACTTAGTTTCGTTTGGGCTAGGACTCCACTGGAAATTTCAAAGCTCAATAGATGGCTGGTAGCTTTGCGATTTCTTAGGGGTTTTTCTTCTCTTAGAAAAGCTCGAAGCAGAATTTCTTCACTTAGAAAGCCAACACATTTGCTATGGGTCCTTCAAAAAACCTAGTAATTTGGCAAGATATTCAACAATTCAGTCAACATAGGCGCTTCATGATCTCGCTGGGATAAGATTGAATTACGTCTATCCCATCCAATTTCTAAACTTTCATCAAAAATATTCACAGTGAATTCACTCGATGGTTGGTATTCACTTGTTAAGTTATAAACAATTACAGAGTTTGGCTCTAAAGATTTAAAGCCGTGCCCAAATCCAGTAGGAATATAGATTGAGTTTCCTTTCATACTGCTCAATTCAATTTGCACAGATTTCAGGAAAGTAGTCGAACCCTTCCTCAAGTCAACGACTACATCCATCACGGAACCTTGTACACAAGTAACTAATTTGGCCTGCCCGCTAATTGAATTGCTAAAATGCAATCCCCGAACCACATTTTCTTGCGAAGTTGAACAATTTGATTGAGAAGTTTCAAAAACTATGCCCGTTTTGTTCCTAAATTCTGCCGGCTTGAACCACTCGCGAAACTGACCCCTAGAGTCAGAATGAACGATTGATTTTCCTAACCAAACACCTTCAATTTCTAATTCTTCAAATTCCATTTGCTTCATCCAATTCTCTTCGGATTCTTAAGGCAAGATCTCGAACGGCATCTTCCCAAGGTCTCATTGCCGTATAGTTAATCGATTTCCAACCCTCTTGACCCAAGACACTGTACTTTGGCCTTTTTACACGCGATGTAAAATTAGAAGATAGTACAGGAACTAAACGTTCAGAATTCATATCAGCTGAATCAAGAAGCAGCTTTGCAAATCCAAACCAGCTTGTTGATCCTGAATTAGTACCATGAAAAACACCAGACCGAACATTTGAATTAACTATCTGCAATATTCTTGATGCCAAATCAAGCGTCGAAGTTGGTTGACCCACCTGGTCAGTCACAATTCCAATTGTTCCATCTTCAATCGTTAATGCTTTTCTAATTATCGTTCGCGCAAAGTTCTTACCATAGGGTCCATATAGCCATGCTGTCCTGATAATAATCGAATTTTCCCGATATTCCTTCAAGAGGAATTTCTCTGCTTCTGCTTTAGTTTCCCCATAGCAATTAATCGGATTTTGCATTTCTGACTCCCCGATTGGGGACTTATGTGAACCATCAAAGACGTAATCTGTGGATAATTGGACAATTCTTGCGTTGCGCTTTTCAGCTTCACGTACAATATTTACTACTCCTACATAATTTATATCTCTTGCTAAGGTACATTCCGATTCAGCACCTTCAACATCCGTCCAGGCTGCACAGTTTATGATTATGTCTGGTTGAAAAATTCCAAACTGTCTTTCCAATTGTTCAACATCTGTAATATCAAGTTCATCACGAGAGACAGCGGCCATGAAAGTCCCTATTGGAGCATGGCCTTCGAGTTTCTCGAGTATGGATAACCCTAATTGACCTTTGGAGCCTAGTATCAGGACCCTCACGCCCTCACAACCCCTTGCCACCACTCCTTATTATTCAAATACCAGTGAACAGTGTCCTTTAATCCCTGATTAAAATCTATTTTTGGGGTAAATCCAAGCTCGCTACTAGCTTTTGAAAAAGAGACGGCATATCTAAAATCATGTCCTTTTCTATCATCAATAAAATCTATTCGATCTCTCCCCAATTGCATGGTTGTTAGAATTTCATGAGCTATCTCAAGGTTGTTCTTTTCCGCTCCGGCACCAAAATTATATGTAGACCCTTTCTTGCCGAGTCGCAATGCTAAGTAAATTCCATCGCAGTGATCACTTACATGCAACCAATCCCGCACATTCAAACCATCACCATAAATACTTATGTTTTTCCCCTGAGATAAACGAATAATTGAAAGAGGAATCAATTTTTCAGGATACTGATTGGGACCAAAATTATTGCTACAACGTGTTGTTACAGTATCCATACCATAAGTATTAAAGAAAGATCTAACAATAAGATCTGCACTTGCCTTACTGGCAGAATATGGAGAATTTGGAAGAAGAGGACAATCTTCATCCCATTCACCATTGTTTATTGACCCGTAGACCTCATCTGTTGAGACCTGTAGAAACCGAACACCACTTATCTCTTTTGCTGCTGTTAGTAATGTATGGGTACCTATGATGTTAGTTTTTATGAAATCTCCTGAATCAGATATAGATCGATCAACATGAGACTCTGCTGCAAAATTCACAATGTGTGTGATCCCCTGAGTCAAGTTACGTACTAGAGGCAAATCACAAATGTCGCCCTTTACAAATCTAAAGCGAGAATCAGACACAAAATCGGATAAATTAGCTAGGTTACCCGCATACGTCAAACTATCTAACACAGTTACTTCGTGGACATCAATTTCTGAAAGCAGTTTGCGAACAAAGTGCGAACCGATAAAGCCCGCCCCGCCAGTTATCAAAGCCCTCACGCATACTCCTTCTTCTTATGAATACTAATTGATACTACCTTTAAAAAAATAAGAAATGATCTTTTTCGTTCGAGTTTTCCAGCTAAACTGCTCAGCAAAAGTCAGTCCTGTATTGATTTTTGCCTCTAATTCAGAATCAGATAACGCCTCAATAATGAAATCGTAAAGTGATCCCGCATCCCCAGGTTCATACCAAAAGGGTTGAAATAATTCAGAAAATATGTCGGTATATGTTCTGTACCTGGCTGCAATGACAATACGACCGCTCGCTACAGCTTCAATGCATTTTAGTGGAGATCCTAAATAGTCTTCTGATGCGGGCTTGGGCAGAATAATCACATCTAGATTTCTCATTTTTTCGAGTGCAAGAGCATGCGGAACATGAGGATTATCTTCTAGATCTTGAATGTTTAATTGTCTTTCAGAAATGGCACTCTTTAGTCTCTGAATTTCTTCCTCTGTCCCTCCGGTTAAAGAAATGTTGAATAACTCTGATAACGGCTCCCTAGTTCGAGACAACTCAAAAATATCCTCAATTCCTTTAGAATAGCCATTGGGATAGAACTTACCAACATAGCCTATTTGTATCTTTTCAGACTTAGTCTTTATTCTATCAGTCAAATTTAACACGAGAATTTTGATTGACTTCCGATTTGAAATCATGTCAGAATTAATACCCATTGGGGAATAAACAACATTTAAATCAGATTTAATCTGATTTATCCTCTTAAGTAATACCGAGCTGATAGGGGCAACTAATAATTTCTTTTTTTGTGCAATCTTAGCTAATTGAGAGCAATCCGACTTTTTTATTCTTTGATGAATTTCGATTACAACATTTTTGGCTACACACGAGAACATTAACATATGAGTGTTTCGAATCCAAAGTACATCAAGTCTGTGCTCTGACATCTTTTGTTGATTTAGATACCTAGCAAGGATCCAATAAAATTTCCAAGCGATCTGATTAGACTTACCAAAATTACTAAAAGAGATTTTTTTCAAAAATAATGAAACTAAGTTTTCTCGGTAGTTTTCAGCTGTAAAGTGTTTATATCCAGGGCTCTCCTCAAAGTAATCTGACTTGATTCCATAAACTACTACCTCGTGGCCCAAGTCTAATAAACTTTTGATAGTTCCATTAGTCGTTATACCACATGCTTTTTCGGTCGGGAATCGTCCACTCAACAAAATTCCTACTTTCATGTCATGAGTATAGATTGGGCGACTGTTTCGAATGTCTCTTTCGCCCTGCCCAAGGTCGTTCGAGCTCATAGTAAAATCTTCCTATGAAGGGAATTGTCTTAGCTGGTGGCAATGGAACACGGCTATGGCCGCTTACCGCGGCAACAAGTAAGCAATTACTCCCAGTTTATGACAAGCCTATGATTTACTACCCGATAAGCACCTTAATGTTAGCTGGAATTCAAGATATCTTAATCATTACGCGGCCAGAGGATCTCCTTCAATTCAAGAAACTATTGGGGAATGGAGAAAAATTCGGAATTAAACTTCAGTATCAAACTCAAAAGTACGCTTCTGGGATAGCTGAAGCTATCTTAATAGGCGAACATTTTATTGGCTCTGATTCGGTTTGTTTAATTCTAGGGGACAATATTTTTTATGGGCAGGGACTTGGAAGACAGCTGAAGTCTATTCAAGTCGAGAACAAATCTACTATTTTTGGGTATGAAGTTATCGATCCTCAACGTTACGGTGTGGTTGAAATAGATGACCAAGGTAATGCACTTTCGATAGAAGAAAAACCGATGGCGCCTAAGAGTAAATTTGCAGTGCCAGGAATATATTTTTACCCAAGTGGTGTTGTAGAAATGGCTAAGTCCCTCTCTCCAAGCGCAAGAGGTGAATTAGAGATTACGGATTTGAACTTATGTTACCTACAGAAGGGAATGTTAAACTGTTACATCTTAGGGCGCGGCACAATTTGGTTCGACACTGGAACTATTAACTCCCTGAATGATGCTTCTAATTTCCTAAGAGTGCTAGAAGAACGCCAAGGAGTAAAGGTAGGCACCCCTGAGGAGATTGGGTACAGAAATAACTATTTAAATCTCGAAACTCTAAGGACAAACTTAATGAGTTACCCCAAAAATGACTACCGACATTACTTAGAATCCTTATTCTAGGTATCTTGCAAACAACGTAACAAATCATGAAACTTTTTTTTGCAGATAAACTTCAAATCTGCCCAACTATTGATCTAATATCCCGGGAAATCGGATTATTTCAAGCGCCTATTGATTTAGATTTACTAAACATCGTAGAGAGCATGCAGAAGAGCGATGCAATTCTGGTGCCTCATGATGCATATTTCTTTCATGAACACAAGGACTACGTGACTTATCTGAATGAGATATCAAGATTTAAGCCTTTGATATTTTCAGATAGAGGAGATTTCCCAAAAAAAACAAAAGTAAGAAGAAGCATCTCAATCAGAGTGGCATTGGGACCAGGGGAGAAAGCTTGCAACAAAATTGTGGTTCCATATAATGTTGAAAGTTTGGAGCACTTACCTCTGAGGAGGTATATGGAGAGACCTCAACTTTCATTTGTCGGATATGTGCCTAAACTCTCCAAAGGAAGAGTTCTTAAGTCGCTGTTCCAATCTCCGCTTCATCCTTATAAAGGGAATGGGTCTTACATGCGGAAGATTTCTCTACGAATGCTCGAGGGCATAGACTTTCAATCCGAGATAATAAAAAGGGATTCTTATGGGGCTCATCGTAAAACATCGGGTGATGTCATCTCATCTCGTGAAGAATACTTGAACTCTTTAACTTCGAGTGACTTTGTGCTTGCCCCTCGGGGTGATGCAAATCAAAGTGCAAGGTTTTATGAGACTTTAAGCGCAGGTCGAATCCCTTTAGTCCCCAACTCTGGAGTTCAATTCCCCGTACCATTGAAAAGATTCCCTCGCATAATTCAACCAATGTTAAATATACATTTAAGAAGTAAATTGCATTTTAGTCGCACGATCTCAAATACTTGGGACCAAATTACAAATCAAGCAAATTATTACAAATACCAAGTGGAAATTCGAGCCTTCTATAAAGAAGAGCTTGAATTTAATAGGTTTATGAAGCAACTCTTTAACTCAGATTCGAATTACCTTAATCGGAAAATACAAACCTTGGAGGATGAATGGA
>Ga0194130_10003258_pt1 | contig 22108 bp, 18 predicted proteins | sample TA2KigsurfametaG_FD_160084 | JGI IMG/M metagenome (GOLD analysis project Ga0194130, IMG submission 160084) | Freshwater microbial communities from Lake Tanganyika, Tanzania - TA2015050 Kigoma 12 surface | ecosystem: Environmental > Aquatic > Freshwater > Lake | place: Tanzania: Lake Tanganyika... | reverse complement strand
GGCGCTGGTGCCGCATGTCCACCGCCCTGATAGGACGGATGGAAGCCGGTCGGGTGGTATCCGAAGTCGCGACGGGCGTCCGCTTCGCGGTTGGGCCCAAGCACCTCGCGCTGCTCCCGCGCCTCTTCCTGACTCGGGTTCACCTGCACCACGCCGTTGGCGCGGTTCCAGCGGCCTGCGGCATCACTGCTGGCATTCAATGCGCTCCAGTTATCTGCACGGTTGAAGGAACCGACGCCTCCCGGTGCGCGCGCATTCAGGTTCGCCTGATTCAAGCGATCTTGATTCAGGAATCGGTTTCGAGCGTATGCCAACCGCAAGGCGTTGCTGAAACGGGAGTTTCCGTAGCCGTAGCCATAGGCGGCGCCATATCCGCCGTAGCAACCCCACCCGCCCCAGCCGTCCGCGTACACGTCTGGGTACAGCCCGGGGTAGTAGTCGCCATAGGCGTCGTCATAGCCCGGAGGCGCCCAGGTTCCGCTGTCCTCGTCGTAGCTCGCCTGCGAGCCGTAGGTCTGCGGATAGGTCGAGGTGGATCCATCCGAGTTGGTGGTGGTGGCGTAGTCGTAGCCCGTGCCGAACACCGCGGCGCCATCCTGCATGTAGCTGCCCATGTAGCCCGCGGTAAATCCAAAGGTCACCGTGTCCTGCGTGCTGCCATACACCTCCACGAAGGTGCAAGGGTAGATCGGGCACGAGGCCGGAATGGTGTAGATGTCCGAAGGCACCGAGTCACACAGCGTCCACGGACCGGTCGCCGTCGAAGCCTGGAACCATGCGGCATTGTCGCAGCAGTAGAACTTGTCACCAAGCGCGATGACTGGCTGGGATGCGTTCAACGCGTACTGCATCGAGGTGTTTTGGACCGGCTGCCATGCGGGCACGCCGCTCCATGAGACATCGCATGCCGCCTTTGCCCGATTCAGCACGATCGTGCGCACGAGATTCGTGCTGACCGCGGCCTCCTTGGCCTGACGCGTCCCAGGCACGCTGGCGAGCGCCGACGACATACGCAGTCCGGAGGGACTGAACTTGGCGAAGTCGCCGGGCAGCTGCGTGGGGGGCACATAGGTCCACGGGCCGTTCAGCGTGTCGCAGCTGAACCAGCGGCCCGAGGCCAGCACCCAGTTGCGTGGCGAGGCATCCCGCACCAACACCAGTTGGTTCGCGTTCATGACCTCATTGATGCCTGGAGCGATCGGACGCAGCTGCATCGCACCATTGATGCTGACAAGCACGGTCGGTCGCGTGACCACCAGCACGGCAGGCACCTTGGGGGTTGGCGCACCCACGCGCTCGATGTCCTGCTGAAGGTTTGCTGGTGCAGTGGGTATGGCTCCGAGCGCGTCGATCACAGGCTGTGGCGGCGCGGTACCGGCGGGGGCATAGCGCTCGGTCATTCCCGCAGCTTTCATCCAGGTGCTCTTGCCAAGGCGCACCCACCACGACTTGTCGCTTGACTCCAGCAGGATGAATGGCGTGTTCGTGACACGCTTCCAGCCCGTCGAGCCAAGCGGGGAGAGGACGGGTGACCCGGCGACGCTGACAAGCACCGCACCCTCGCCGGTGACCACGATGTCCGGTGTGGCGTTCGAGAGGCCCTTCTCGTTGCGCGCCGTGTCAACGGTGATGTCCTGCACCAAGGAGGCCAGCGGAATCGTGAACGCCATGCCCTGCAACTGCTTCTCAAGAGCCGCCGAGGCGTTCGCGTCGATCGAGCCGTCGGCACCGGTCACCTTGAAGCTGTTCACCTCGACCAGACCAGCCACGTCGGCCGGCGCGATGACGGCGGTCATGGTCACGGTGCCGCTCTTGGCTGACGAGCCGTCGCCCGACACCTGCACCACGCTGCGCATGGTCACGGTGTTCGAGGAGAGCCCCGTGAAGGAGGGCTGGTTCACGGTGTAGGTGGCACCATCGACCTGCGTGGTCTGCGGCCACTCGTTCGCGGCCTGTGCGGTGGCCGAAGCGTTCGCAGGTGCGGCAGGGGCCTGGGCGAACGTTGAGGTGGCGAACAGTGCGAGCGTGATGATGTTCTGGAAGAGGCTTTGCATTGAGCCAACAAGGATATCCACTGATGCCTGCATTCAAAAATCAGTCAATTCGTCGGTCCATGGTTAGCATGGCCATGGATTGTCGATCCTCCCACTCCCAATCTTCGAGCTTGATGCCGATCCCGAGCGCCGTGGCGGCACGCTGACCGATGCGGAGGCCTACGCGCGTCTGAAGCCCCCCACCAGCATCGTGGTCTGCTACGGGGCGCGCCGCATGGTGGGCGAGTTTCCGTATGCAGGTGGAGCGAAGCCGGGCTGCGGCAGTAAGCTCGTGGTGCATACGCCGCGAGGCACGGAACTTGGCGAGATGCTCACCACCACCTGCAGCAACGGGGGATGCGGCAAGAGCGTTTCGCGCAGCCAGCTGTTGAAATACATCGAGAATTCGGGCGGTAAGGACTACCCCTTCACGAACGAAGGCGAGGTGCTGCGCGTGGCCGAGCCGGCGGACCTCGAGGCCTGGACCCGCCTGCAGGCGAGCACGCGTGCCCGTCGTGACTGTGCGGTGGAGATCGCGCGCGGCTTCGCGCTGCCGCTGAAGGTGGTTGAACTTGAGGCGATTCTGGGTGGCGAGTCGCTCACGCTTCATTGGATGAGCCTGGAGGAGACGGCACCCGATGTAGCGCCGCTGCTGCAGGCGCTGACCGAGGCCTTCGGGGGTCCCGTGGTCGGGCAGCAGATCGGCGCGCGCGACGAGGCTCGTCTGGTGGCCGACTACGAGAAGTGCGGACAGCACTGCTGCTGCAAGAACTTCCTGAAGGTGCTGAAGCCCGTCAGCATGAAGAGCGCGAAGACCCAGAAAGCCACCATGGATCCGCTGAAGATCAGCGGGCGATGCGGCCGACTCATGTGCTGCCTTCGCTACGAGGACCAGACCTACGCGGAACTCGCCAAGCGCCTGCCCAAGAAGGGTGCACGCGTGAACACAGAGGAAGGTCCCGGCACCGTCCTGGACGGCAAGATCCTGGTGCAGCTGGTGCTGGTGAGGCTTGACGAGGGCGGCCGGGAGATCGCGGTGCCGGTGGAGGAACTGCAGCCGTGAGCGAAACCAACGACACCACGAAGGATCCGAACGAGGGTGACTGGATCGACACGATGCAGGGCCTGCTGGTGGCCTTCGTGGTCGCGATGATCTTCCGAGGCTTCGTGCTGGAGGGATTCTTCATTCCCACCGGCTCCATGGCGCCCACGCTGCGGGGGCAGCACGTGCGCGTGCGCGGTGAAGCCACCGGGTACGCCTATGACGCCGACGCGGGACCGTTGTTCGAGGGCGGCGCCGCCGCGACCTCACGTGCCCCGATCATCGATCCGATGGTGACGCGACAGTGGCCGGTGGCCGAGACCGAAGTCGGCCTGCTGCGCGCGCAGAGCGTGAGCGGTGATCGCGTGCTCACGATCAAGTACCTGCCTTGGGTCTTCGAGCCGCATCGATGGGACGTGCCCGTGTTCCGCAATCCGCCCGATCCCGTGGGCGAGAGCATGAACTACATCAAGCGTCTCGTGGGCATGCCCAACGAGGGACTGGTGCTGGCGGATGGCGACGTGTTCACGGGACCGCTGGGCGCGCCCGGTGACGCGATGCGCATCCAGCGCAAGCCCGAGATGGTGCAGCGTGCGGTGTGGCAGCCGGTGTGGCGCAGCGACTGGTCGCCGGTGGACGTGAAGCGCATGGAGCAGGCGCTGCGCAAGCCGTGGCCGGGTGCCGCGCTCAAGCCCGCGACGGCCGAGCGTTCGCGTTGGAAGACCGACGACGCGCACGCCTGGACCTGCAGCGGCGACGGCGAGACGCGGCTTGAGTTCGACCTGCGTGCGTGGCCGCTGACCGACTGGAACGCCTACAACGCATGGCGCCGGGTGCCGGAGTTCCCGATCAGTGACGTGCGCATGCGTGGCGCCTTCGAGGCCGCCAGCGCATCGAAGTTCGGCGCCGCCGTGGAGCTTGTCACGCGTGGACTTCGCATCGAGGCCGGCGTTCGGCCCGCTTCGAGTGGGCTTGAAGCGTTCGCCACGGTGCAGCCAGTGGATGGTGGTGCGCCGATGGCGTCGAAGGGGCAGGCGCTCGGAGCAGCGGGAGGCGCAGGTTCGGTGCTGGCGCTCGATGTCTGGCACGTCGACCAGAAGATCTGGGTGTTCGTGGGCGGTGCGCTGCAGATCGAGTTGCCCTACGAACTCGACACGGATGGAACCTCGCCGATGGAGCGCCTGCAGTCGGTCGGCATCGAGCCGGGCCGTTACGCGCAGGATCCGGTGTCGACCAAGCCAAAGGGACCCGAGTCGCTGGCGTGGAAGTTCGTGGGTTCGCCGCTTGTGGCGCGTGACCTTCGCGTCGATCGAGACTTGTATTACCAACCCGGCATGCTGCTGCCGGGCAATCAGGTGGTGAGCAACGGCCCGATCGTGATGGGCCGAGCCTTCGCCTGCGATCCGGAACATCCGGCGCAGTTGGGCCCGGACGACTTCCTGCTGCTGGGCGACAACAGTCCCGCGAGTCGGGACGGACGCTTCTGGGGTCGGCCGCATCCGATCCTGAAGAATGCGATCGGTTTCGAGAAGCCCTTCGTGGTTCCTCGTGAAATGCTGGTCGGCGCCGCATGGTGCGTGTACTTCCCCGCCACGTATCCGCTCGGCACGGGACTCGACATGGTCGATCCTGCGGCGCGTGCGCCCAGCATCGTGCCGAACTTCGGGGCGCTGCGATTCATCCGCTGAGATCGCGGTATATTCGCGGAATGCTCCTCACCCTTCAGCGCGTGGCCGTCTCGGCCGTGGCCCTCAGCCTTCTCGCAGGCTGCGGCCACACCGCGGCGCGCAGCGGATTCATCCCGAACAGCGTGCCGATGCTGAAGGCCAAGGGCGACGAAGACACCTCGGAGTACAAGGCGCAGGGCTTCGCGCTGTCGCAGTACGGCTCGGTGAAGGTGGAAGCCGTCGAGATCGGCAAGATCGAGGAACTGCGTGGCAATCCCGAGGAGTTCGAGAAGATGCGCGCGCGCTTCCAGGCCAGCCTGCAGGCGGCGCTCGAGAAGTCGGGCGGTAAGGGGGATCGCGTGCTCATCGTGCGCGGTTCGATCACCGCCTTCAAGCCGAACAAGCCGCTGCTGAACGTGGCGCCGCAGACCCAGATCATGAAGCGCGGCTACGGGTACGCGGCGTGCGAGATCTTCGCCACCGACGGACCGGGCGGCAAGGTGGTCGCGGCGTGGATGAACACGCAGGACACCCAACGCTTCGGCGCCGAGAAGCTCAGCGAGTTCGGCACCATCGAGAAGGCGTGTGACACCTGGGGCCCCGCGTTCCGCAAGTTCCTCGAAAACTGAGCGATACGAGCGCTGGGCGTGGGGACATCCCGTGAAGCGCCGCCAAAACTTGCGTTCCCGTGTGGTTCTGTTGGCGTTTCGTGACCCTGCGGTACAAGGGGCGAAAATTCGCCGCGACACCTGCCCCGTCCCTGCGTCCATGCGCAAGGATCCATCGAAAGGACAGGAACCATGCCCGCGCTGACCTATGACGGACAGAGTTTTAGTTGGAACGGTCGACGCCTCTGGCTCGTCGGCGCGAATCTGGAGTACGCGCTGCTCGCGCGCGAGCGATGGAGCGACGCGATCACGAGCCTGCGGCAGATGGGATTCAACACGATCCGTGCCAGCGTGCCGTGGTGCCTGCACGAGGTTCGTCGTGGCCGCTTCGACTTCGCCAACGGACTCGACGTCGCCGCCTTCGTGCGTGAGTGCCGCACGCAGGGTGTGCATCTGATCCTGCGCATCGGCCCCGTGGTCGGCGAACCGTTCGACGGGGGTGGCCTGCCCGCATGGCTTGCGTCCGAGCCCGGCATGAAGGCGCGTCGTGTGAATGACAAGTACCTGAAGCGCGTGAGTGAGCTGTACCGCGTAATCGCGGCGCAGATCGCGCCGCTGCAGGCCACGGTTGCGCAGACCGATGGCAGCTTTGGTGGCGCGTCGATCTCCGAAGGCGGCCCGATCGTCGCGGTGCAGGTCGAGCATGGCTGGCAGTGCGGCAACGAGACCGCCGGTTCCTCGTACTTCGCGGAACTGCTGCGCTTCGCACGAGAGTGCGGCTTCACCGTGCCCGTGCTCAGCTGCAATGGCCTCTGGATCAGCGCCGAAGGGTGCGTGGAAGTCTGGGAGGGTTGGAACGACCTGTTCGCGCACCTGCGCCAGTTGCAGTCCGTGCAGGCCGAGGCACCGCGCTTGATCGAGATCCGCGAGGAAGCCGCGCATGCCGCGGGGCTTTCAAGCGGGAACGACGCGTCGAACGCGATGGTCGGCTGGTCCGTTGGCATGGATCTGCTTTCGCGCATGGGACAGATCCTTGCGGCAGGCGGTCAGCCGATCCTTCCGGGTGTCGAGCGCACGGATCGATCGAACGTGGTTCCCGCGCTGCTTGACGCGAGTGGTCGGCCCAATCCTGCACTGCGTTCAGTGCGTCGCATGGTCAGTTTCGCGAACCACTTCGGGCATGTCTACGCCGACGCCGATGCCACGCTGCAGACCTCGGTGCAGGCGCCCGACGCCTTGCGGCCCGGTGGCTTCAGCGTGATCAACGTCGAGGGTTCGGCGGGTCGTGTGAACTTCGTGTTCCGCGGTCCGGATGGCGCCAAGGGAGAGCGACTGGACGCGACCACGCTGATCACGCGCGAAGGTGGCCGCCTGCAGGTGGAGCTTGGTGACGCACCTGTCGGCTGGTTCCTGTTCGACGTCAGCTTGCACGGTCGCGCAACGCTCGACTGGTGCAACATGTCGCCGTTCGCGCTGATCGATCGATCGATCCTCGTGCTGCAGGGTCCAGCGGGAGCGCGGTGCGCGCTCAGCATCGACGGCGGGGAGTTGGCGTTCGATCTTCCCGACGAGAAGGCGTCGCGACCGGTGGTGCTGCAGCATCAGGGCATGGTGGTGGTCGGGTGCAACCAGCGGCAGGTCGACGCCACAGTCGTCGAGGGCCGCGCACTGGTCGTGGGTGCCGATCGCGTGCTCGCCGACGACTCGGTGGAGTTGGCCGCTGGATTCACGCAGGCCGTGCGGGTGTCGCGTGATGGAAAGGTCACGCCGATCCAGAATGTTCGGGCGTCACGCCGTCCTGGCGAGAAGCCGTTGTCCGGTTGGCTTGTGTCGGATTGCGCCGAGTACACGCAAGGTGGCAGCGACCGCTTCGCCATGTTGCATGCGCCGGCGAGCCTCTCCGCCTGCGGTGCATACGAAGGCTGGGGCTGGTATCGGCTGCAGTGGAAGAACGTCAAGGGCGACGTGCTGCTGCCGGGTGCGGCCGGTCTCATGCACGGATGGCTTGACGGGAAGCCGCTGGGCACGCTGAGCGAGCGCACCATGCCGCTGAAGATCCCTGCGGGCCAGCACACGCTGACCACGCTCGTGCGGCAGGGCGGTCGCACCGCGGCCGCGGCGAGCGCCGGCGAGGCGACTGGACTTTCGCACGCGATGCATGTGGTGAATCCGCTGTCCATGAAGACGAGCGTGGTGGAGGCACCCGCGCTCGATCCCTTCCAGGCGTCGGATTTCATCTACGGTCATGCCGCGGGGCGCGCGCTGAGTACGCACGCGGTGCGTGTGTCGCTGCAGCAGCGTCGCAAGGAGCCGATCGTGATCGACGCTCCCGGCGAGCACGTGCATGCCCTTGTGGTGCTGAACGGTAAGCCGCATGTGGTGATCGACTGGAAGGGCTCGATCGGTGACGCGATGGTGCTCGAGATGGCCGTGAAGGCCACCAAGCAGGCACCAGCGCGTCACGGCCTGCAAGCCGGCTCGAATGAGCTGCTCCTGATTCCGTTCCATGCCGAGCGTGCACAGGTGGACAGGCTGGCGAAGTCGGTGCGCGCCTTCGCCAGCGTGCAGGTGCTCGATGGCGACGAGGCACGCTGGGCCTTCGCGAAGTGGCAGCCGCCGATGCGGGGGCCTCACAACTGGACGCCGGTGAAGGCGGCCAAGGGTTCGGATCCACGCTGGTTCATGGCGTGCTTCGAGGGCCCGAGCCGTGGGAAGAGCTCGCCGACTGGCTCCGCGGATGCCACGATGGAACTTCTTTGTGACGGCCTCAGCCGTGGCCATGTGCTGGTGAACGGTGAGGTGGTGGGCGCCTACGACCTTCAGGCGGGCCGCGACAGCATCACGCTGCCAGCCGAGCGGCTGGGTGCCTCCAACGAACTGCTGATCTTCGACGCGGAGGGGCGGGTGCCCACCAGCGTGCGGATTCGGCGGTGAGGGTCAGGCGACCTTCAAGGGTCGTAAGTCTCGATCCGTGATCGGGGGAAGACCCCAGGCACCGAGCACTCGGTTGATCGAGTCGCGGGTGGCGATCGCTGGGTCGCTGATGTCGATGCCGATCGGCCTTCCAGCCTCGCCGATGTCCACGATCATGCCGTCGCCGACTTCCTCGCATCGAACGGAGCGGCGTGGGTGCGTGGCGGGCAGGTAGAGATATGCCGCGATCAGGGCACCCCGGCTGTAGGAGGCCTGAATTTGCACGGGCGAATTTCCTGTGGGGCGATTCATCTCGTGAGAGGATACATCGTGATGATCTCGATCCGATGCTCCAACAGATTCCGCTTGATCACGAACATCGATGATGGGCCTCCTTTCAGCGTGTGGACGCACCACGTGTCACTGTTCGCCTGTGGCCGCAGGGCGTGGGCGCCATCTGCTTGTAGATTGCGCGCGCAAAATTTGTCAGAATTGCGACCGTTTGGGATCGTATTCTGTCCAACGTGACTCAGAGAAAGACCAAGTTCTGTTTTGTGGATCTCTTCGCTGGGATTGGCGGCTTTCACCATGCGCTGCATGCGCTTGGTGGCAAGTGCGTGATGGCCTGCGAGATGGATCCTGAGTGTCGTGACGTCTACAAAACGTCATTCCCAGACCTTCCGGAAGCACGCTTCATCAGCAACATTCGGTCCCTGACTCGCCGGAACATCGATGACGAGAACTCGACCCTGAGTGAAACAGAAATTGATCGACTCGTACCCGATCACGACGTCCTGTGCGGTGGGTTTCCGTGCCAGCCATTCTCGAAGTCCGGTGCTCAAGAGGGAGTGCGAGATCGAACTCGAGGAACCCTTTTCTTCGACATCGTCGAGATTCTCCGCGCCAAGAAGCCCAAATTCGTGGTGTTGGAGAATGTCCGAAACATCACCGGGCCCCGGCATACAGATACGTGGCGAACAATCATCGAATCGTTGCGCGAACTCGGCTATCGGGTCGCATCTGAGCCAGTGGTTCTCACGCCTCACTTGATTCCGCCCGAGTTTGGTGGCGCACCGCAGGTTCGAGATCGTGTCTTCATTTTGGGCGAGTACGTGGGCAAAGGTAAGACTCGAGGACTTGAATCGCCCCCACTTCTCCGTCGAGATCAGTTTGCTTCCTGGGATCCGGATCGATGGGACATCAGTGAAATTCTTGATGCCGATCACGCCATCACGAATGTTGACCAGTACCGGATCCGATCGGAGGAGCGAACATGGCTTGAGGCATGGGACGCCTTTGTCAGACAAATGCCCTCGGATGTACTTCCTGGCTTCCCGATTTGGGTTTCAGCGTTCCGTGTCAAGCCGGTCGTGAAGGCGGACATGCCAGATTGGGAGCGAGATTTCGTGGTCAAGAACTCCCGCTTCTACAACGAACTCAAGGATTCAATTGATCGCTGGCAGAAGCAGAAGTGGGGACCGGAGAGAATCACGGTCGAGGAATTCCCGTTCTCGCGCCAGATGTTCGAGTGGCAGGCCAGAAAGCGGCACTCCGTCCGAAAGGGTCGCACGATCCAGGACCTTGTCATTCAGATGCGGCCAAGCGGTATTCGGGTGAAGCCCCCGACCTATCTGCCAGCACTGGTCGCGATCAGTCAGACTTCCATCATCGGCCCCAAAGTCGCTGATCTGAAGGACTATCGAAAGTTGACGCCGATTGAGGCGGCAAGATTGCAGGGTATTCCTGGCAGCGTGTTCGCACGAGCCGGCGTGACGGATCGGGCCGCGTATAAACAACTTGGCAATGCGGTGAATGTGGGGGTGGTCGCGCTTGCCGCTCGTACGCTTATGAGTTCAGCCCGTGCCTCGACGATTGAAGACCACCCGTCTCTTGCCAACTCACTCTTCGCGGCCGTTCGGTAGGCGGTCGATCAGGGTGGATATTGGCCACCCTTCCCAGATCCCACATAGGAGCGCCATCTTGAATGCGAATAGCCGTACTTTGGCTTGCGAGGGGTTCCATCGGAATTCCGCTGCCCTTTCTGCATTCCGCGGCACATCCACCCAGCCTGAATTGCTGACAGCAGTTCGGCCTCTGTGCGGAATTCAATCCAAACGATAGCGCTCAGATTGAATGCGGCCTTTCGTCGTCGACTCTTTCGGCCAATGGCGTGTCCCCGAAGGACATAGGCACTTGGCTTGCCCTTGAGTGCGTCATGCCAATTCTTGAAGAATCCGGTCGAATCGTATTCAGCATCGCCGACCGCAATGAGCCAGCCAAGATGTTTGTGCGTCTGAATGCAAGCATCCACGGCGTCCTCATCATTGAGGTATGCCCACTTATTCTTGCCGAGCGGATGTGACTTGAAGTCCCAAACTCCGTCAAGGAAGCAATCAAACTTCACGGAGCCGAAGGAACTTCCGGGAAGAGCCCCGAATCCAGACAGGATCTCTTTGGCCTTGTATTCAAACCACCAGCCGATCCACTCCATCTGCTTCCAGTTGTAGTCGGCCAACTTGAGTTCCTGAATGCACTGCATGCCATCCCATCGCTGTGGGAGTGCGTCAAAGAGCAACTTTGCGATCTGTTGTCCGGAATATCTCATTCGTGTTGTTACCCGGTCCTAAGCCTCACTCCACACTCATCGGGTGCCAGACCGTCTTGTACTCCACGGCCCCTCGGAAGGCTTCGGGGCCTTCCCAGGCTCGCTCGCACTCGAAGTCGGAATTCGGCGCCACCACGCGCACGCGCTTGAGGTTGTCCGCGCCGGCCTCTCGAAGCGCCGCCGCTTCCTTGTCGTCGGCGCAGGCCACGATCGCGTCCAGATCACGGTGCGCCGCGAACGCGGGCAGCAGTTCCTTGCGCGTGCCGGTGAGCAGGTTGAACACGCCGGCGGGCAGGTCGCTTCCCGGCATGCTCTCGGCCACCAGCAGTGCCGGCAGCGGCAGGTGCTCGCTCGCCATGCATACCACGGTGTTGCCCGCGCACACGGCGGGCAGCCACATGCTCAGGAATCCGAGGAACGAACTCGATTCCGGCGCGATCACGCCGATCGTGCCGATCGGTTCGGGCGTGGTGAAGTTGTGGAAGGGCTGTGCGACCGGGTTCTGGTTGCCCAGCAGGCTGGTGATCTTGTCGCTCCATCCCGCGAAGCAGATCACGCGATCGATGCCGGCATCCACCTCGGCACGCACCTTCTTCGCGCTGCGGCCTGTAGTGTCGGCGACGGCCTTCGCCAGTTCGACCGCGCGACCCTCGAGCATCTCAGCCAGGCGATGCAGGATCTGTCCACGCAGGTAGGGAGTCGACGCGCTCCACCCCGGCAGCGCCGCGCGCGCGGCCTCGACCGCCTCGCGCGTGTCCTTGCGGCTTGCGGTGCACAGGTGCGCGATCAGGCCGCCTTCGGCGTCACGCAGCGCGTGCGTGCGGCCACTCTCGCCGCGTGGGTACGCGCCCTTGATGAACAGCTTGTGGGTCTTCAGCACGGTCACGCGGTCGTTCGAAGCGGTGCTCATGGTTGATCCTCGCGCTCAGTGCGCCATGTACTCCAGCAGACCGTGGCGTCCGCCCTCGCGGCCGAAGCCGCTCTCCTTCACGCCACCGAACGGACTCGCCGCGTCGAACAGGTTGAAGCCGTTGCACCAGACCACGCCCGCGCGCAGTCGACGCGCCACCTCGAACATCTTCGAGCTCTTCTCGGTCCAGATGCCGGCGCTCAGGCCATACGCGCTGTCGTTGGCGCGCATCACGGCCTCCTCGACGGTGCGGAAGGTCATCAGCGCCACCACCGGACCGAAGATCTCCTCGCGCGCCACGGTGTGGCTGGGCTGCACGCCGGCGAGCGCCGTGGGCATGCACCAGAAACCCTTCTTCGGCGTGGCGTTCACGCCGCACTCGAGCACCTCGGCACCTTCCGTGCGCGCGATGTTCACGTACTTGCAGATGCGGTCACGCTGGCTTGCGCTGTTGATCGCGCCCACGTCGGTGTTCTTGTCCATGGGATCACCCACGCGCAGGCTCTCCATGCGCTTGAGCAGCTTCGCCTTGAATTCCTCGGCCACGCTCTCCTCCACCAGCAGTCGGCTGCCCGCGCAGCACACCTGTCCCTGGTTGTAGAAGATGCCTTGCACGGCACCTTCCACGGCCTGATCGATCGCGCCGTCGGCGAACACGATGTGGGCGCCCTTGCCACCAAGTTCCATGGTCAGGCGCACGTGTCGGCTCGCGCACGCCTTGATGATGAGCTTGCCTACCTCCGTGCTGCCCGTGAAGGCCACCTTGTGGAAACCCGCGTTGCTCGCCACCAGCTTGCCGGTCTCGGGTCCACCCGTCAGGATGTTCACGACCCCCGGCGGCAGCTCCACTTCCTGGAAGATCTCGGCCAGTCGCAGTGCGGTGAGCGGCGTGGTCTCGGCGGGCTTCAGCACGCAGGTGTTGCCGCAGGCGAGCGCTGGCGCGATCTTCCACGCCGCCATCATGAGCGGGAAGTTCCACGGAATGATCTGGCCGCACACGCCGACGGGCTTCGGATCACCGCCGCCCGGAATCGCGTAGCGCAGCTTGTCGCACCAGCCCGCATGGTGGAAGAAGTGCTTCGCGCTCTCGGGCACATCGCCGTCGCGGCTCTCCTTGATCGGCTTGCCGTTGTTCAGCGTCTCGAGCACCGCGAACTCGCGCGCGCGCTCCTGCAGTCGGCGCGCGATGCGGAACAGGTACTTCGCGCGCTCCTTGCCGGGCAGCTTCGCCCACTTGCGCTGCGCCTTGTTCGCAGCCTCCACCGCCGCGGCCACGTCGGCCTTGCCAGCCTCGGCGACGCCCGTCAGCGTCTCCTCGGTGGCAGGATTGATCACCTTCATGAACTTGCCCGACTTGGGCTTCACGAACTTTCCATCGATGAACAGGCCATGCTGTTCGGCGATCGGTGGACGGAAGCTTTCGGGAGCGGGTGCGTAGTCCCAGACCGGCTTGGATGGAGGATTGCTCAGGGCCACGCGTACAGAGTAACGCGAAGGAGCCGGGAAACAGCCTTATCGCGCGCCACCTGTCACCATGGCCGGCGGTTGCGCGCCAAGCTTCTTGAGCGAGCGCAGGTACTCCTCCTCGTTCTGCCCAAGGCCGTTGTACTTCCACTGCGCACCCACGCTGCCGTCGCCCTTGATCCATTGCAGCGTCACGAAGATCTCCTCGCTCACCTTTTCGCCCTTGCCCTCGATGCGACCGTCGCCGTTGGCGGGCACGCCGTCGATCGTGAATGCGCGGAAGGGAGGCGTGCCGGAGTTGTGCGTGCCGATGCTCATCTGCGGCAGGTTCGCGGTCAGGCTGTTCTTCATGGAACCGCTCCAACTGCCGGTGCTGTCACCCATCCACCACACCTCACCCTGATCTGGATCGTCGCTGGCGTGCGCGAAGCGCCGCTCCACCGCCCACTCGCGCGTGACCGGACCGGTGCTCACGCGCCAGATCCAGTTGGTGGTGCCTTCGGGCAACTGCCACATGATGCTGGTGTCACCTCCCGCACCGAACATGTTGGTGTCGCCCCTCACGTTGGCCTTGCCCACGTACCACTCGCCGGGCCCCTCGTAGGGCATGGACTTGCACCCCACCGGAAGCATCGCCAGCGCAGCCACCAGCAGCCAGGCGAGACGGCCCATGGTCAGGAACCGGCTGAAACGGGCGAAGAGTGGCGATTGGCGCGTGTGCATGAGGGCATTCTGCCCGAAGGGCATCCGGCGTGCATGGGCTGGCGAAGCCTTCAGACCATGCGCACGCTTCGAACGCTCCGTTCCATTCCTCGCCTCGCCCTCTTCGTGCTTGGTGGTTGCGCCATGACCGGCGGCCCCGAGCCCGATCCCATCGTGCCGCCGCCGAGCGCGACCACACCCTGGCCCATGACCGCTCCGAAGTCTGGCGCCGTGGTGCGCGTGTTGGGCGAGGCGCCCGCACCGGTGCTCAAGGGGGAGAATTGGTTCGTGGGTGACTGCGAGATCGAGGCGCCGCTGCCGGTCGGCTATCCGCCGCCGACGCCGCCTGAGTGCGTCGAGATCAAGACCTACCCCGTGGTGCGTCGCGCAGAGTTCTCGAGTCAGGGCCCCACCAGCATCGGCATGGGCAACGGCTTCTGGCCGCTCTTCAATCACATCAAGAAGCGTGACATCGCCATGACCAGTCCCGTGGAGATGGACTACGACGGCATGCTGGGCGATGACGGCAAGCTGACCGACGAGAAGGGCTCGTGGACGATGAGCTTCCTGTATCGACAGGTCGAGCAGGGCCCAACCGGCGCCGCCGAGCGTGGCGTGAAGGTGGAGGACAGCCCCGAGATCACCGTGATCTCGATCGGCCTGATGGGCGGCTACGGCATGAACCGCGTGAATCAGGGTCTTGCGAAACTGCAGGACGTTCTCGCGAAGCAGGATCGCTGGGTCGTGGCGGGCGATCCGCGTTCACTCAGCTACAACGGGCCTCAGATCGCCTTCAAGCGTCGCTGGAGCGAGGTCCAGATTCCGGTGAAGCCCAGGAACGCCATCGCGAGCATCAATCCCGGATCGACCAGATAGTCGAACAGGTTGTCGCTCTCCATGATGCGGCCGGCGTAGGCGAAGAGCGCCAGCGCCACGAGCACGCTCCATCGCCTGTCCAGTCTGCCTGCGATGAGCAGTCCAAGGCACACCATGCCGAGCAGCCACAGCAGCCTGTCGGGCGTGAACCCCATCGCGTAGAAGCCGCCCTGCACCGTCGGAATCGGCAGGAACAGCGGCACGTACAGAAGCGCGGCCAACGGAAGCGAGATGACAAGGCAGGTGCTCGGTCGTGGCTTCACTGGCAGCCAACTCGGCTGCAGCATGAACAGGAACAGGATCAGCAGCGTGACCACGCTTGGGTCGCCCCAGACACCTCGCACATGCGCGGCCAGCGAGATGCCCTCGGCGCTTCCGGCCAGCAGGATCATCACGGGAAGCCAGAGCTCGGCGCCATGCGGCTTCAACCTTGCCTTGCCGAACAGCATGCGCACGAGGCGGATCAGCGCGGCCACGATCACGCCCTGCGCAAACAGTCCATAGACCGCGTGCAGATTCATGGCGCGGCCTCCGCGGCGGGTGCGAGGACTTTTGAGGCGTCGTGCTCCATCGCGGCGGCACCGTCGTCCGGCGCGTCCAGCCATTCCGGCGAAAAGGTGCAGAGGCATATCGCCTTGCGCTGCCATGTGTAGCCCAGATGAATGAGACCAGTTCGCGCCTGCACCAGCGCGGGATAGGAGTACTCCTGCGAGGCGTCTGCACTTGCTGCAATGGTGCACGAGGGCTTCCAGGTGGCGCCATCGTCCAGCGAGCGGAAGAGCTGCAGTCGGCTGCGGCCCTGCGCGGTGGGATTGCAAGCCATCAACAGCGAGCCATCCTGCAGGCGGATCATCGCCACGCTGGAGTCCGGATTCGGAATGTCGCGCGTGGATTCATTCGGTCGCAGCGGCCACGTGTTGCCGGCATCGCTGGTGGCACTCCAACTCACCTTGCGCGGAGGTCGCCCACCCGTGCGCAGCGCTGCCACGGCGTCGGTCGGTGAAGTCGCCACCACGGCGGGCTGCAGGGCGCTTCCCTCGTAACGCAGCATCGGTGCGCTGTGCAGCACCGTGCCGCCCGGCGTCATGCGGATCCACTGGCCCCACTTCTGTACAAACTCGTGATAGGCCGGCAGGCCGATCGAGCCATCCTGCAGCACTTGCGGCTGCGTGCGCACCATCGAACCCAGGTTGAAGAAGGGCGTCAGGATCATGCGCTGCGCGTCGATCCAGGTCTTGCCGCCGTCATCCGAGACGAGCTGGTTGATGGCGCTTCCCGACCAGCCACCCAGGCTCACGCTCACCACGCTCAGGTGCAGGCGGTTCGCCGCGTCGAACCAGAGCACTGGATTGCCGAGCTTGCGGATGGATCGACTGGTGAGCGTCTGGAGTTGTTCGCGCGTGAGCGCCTGCCACGAGTCGACCTTGGGATTGTTCAACGGATCCGCGACGGGATTTCTGGTGGCGCCCACGGACCAGTCACCAAAGAACTCGGCGGGGTAGCGGTGCATGCGGATGGACACGTCGCTTGCGCCCTCACGCGAGCCCTCGAACCACGCTGCCAGCAGCGCGCCATCGGGCGCCATCGCCAGCGTGCACGCGTGTATCGAGGGCGCCTCTCCAAGACCGATCAGATTTCCGCGGAAGGCGGCGAGCATCGGGGCTCGCTCGCTGTCCGCCATGACAGGCGGCACCACGAAGCGGGGTGGCGCGACTTTGGGCACGCTCCAGGCCGCCGCGACGATGCTTGCGATCAGAAGTAGCGAGGGAATTCGCATTGTGGTGGAGAATCGCTTGCGCATGGCCCGTGGCGTGCGGGTTTCATCAGCCGAATGCCGTCGAAACGATACCATCGGGTTTCCGCGGATCGCCGCGCTCAAGGCATGGATGTTCGATTCCAGAAGATGGTGGACCGATGGGCGGGCATTCCGCTCTGCGCTGCGCTGTCGATCGGTCATGCGATCGGCCGCGTGGTCACGGGACGCATGCCCGCACCGCCGCCGCGCCGCATCCTGGTGATCCTTCTCAGCGAGATGGGAAGTCTGGTGCTTGCGGAGCCCATGTTCCGTCGGCTGTGCGACCGATATCCGGCCGCCGAAATCCACATGATGCTCTTCAAGCGCAACCGGCAGCTGCTGGATCTGCTGGGCGTGGTGAAGCCCGAGCACGTGATCACGATCCGAGACGACTCGCTGCCGAATCTGCTGCAGGATCTCTGGAACGCGGTCCGCACCATGTGGTCCGCACGTTTCGACGCGGTGGTGGACTGCGAGCTCTTCTCGCGCATCAGCGCGATTCTGAGCGGCCTGTCGGGGGCGCGCACGATGGTTGGCTTCCATCGCCACACGCAGGAGGGGCTCTATCGCGGCTCCTTCTTGACCTCACCGGTGCCGTACAACCCGTATCGGCACCTCACGCATCAGCTGGTCACCCTGGCCGATGCCATCGACAGCTCCTCGCATCCGCGCGGCAAGGATGGAAGCCCCCGTGACACCTGGCAGCCGCCGGTGTTCGAACCCGAGCCGGGTGAACTTGAGCGCGAGGTGGCCGCGCTGCATCGTGACCACCCGGTCACGGCGGGCAAGCAGATCGTGCTGATGTATCCGAGCGGTGGTCTGCTGCCGATCCGTGCGTGGCCACTCGAGCATTACGCGACGGTGGCACGCGAACTGCTCGCCGAAGGGCTGGTGGTCGGTGTCATCGGCATGCCGGACGACCGCCCGCTCGCGGAGCGTCTGCAGCAGGCTTGCGGCGGCCATCCGAACCTTCTGAACCTTGCGGGATACACGCGTTCGGTGCGGCATCTGATGACGCTGTTCCATCGCGCCAGCCTGCTGATCACCAATGACGGCGGCCCCGGCCAGTTCGCGGCGATGACGCCGCTGCACACGATCGTCCTCTTCGGGCCGGAGACACCCACGCTCTATCGCAGCTGGAGTCCGAACGCGCACGCGTTCTTCACGCCGCTTCCCTGCGCGCCGTGCCTGACCGCGTACAACCATCGCAGCAGTCCGTGCGATGGCGACAACCAGTGCCTCAAGCGCATCCTGCCTGCTGACGTGCTGGCCAAGGCGCGCGAGATGCTGCACGCTGCCGCGCCCAAGAGCCTTGGCGTGGGAGAGGGGGCTTGAAGCCGATCGTCGCGGTGGTTCGATGGGCGTGGCATCAGCGCCACCGCTTCCTGAAGTTCGGCATGGTGGGCGTGAGCGGCGTGGTGATCAACCAGCTCGCGCTGTGGATCTGCATGAACGGGCTGTTCCGCGGCAACGAGCCGGTCTCACTGTGGCAGAACGTGTCCATGGCGATCGGCATCGTGCTGGGCATGACCAACAACTTCCACTGGAACCGGAAGTGGACCTGGAAGGATCGCGAGCGCACGCAGGAACTCCCGCTCGTGCACCAGTACCTGCAGTACGCGGCCGCCAACTGGCCCGGCATCGTGGTGCAGGTGACGCTCACCAACCTGCTGCTGCAGTTCATGCACCTGCAGGTGGCGAACCTGTTCGCCATCGGGGTGGCGTGCGTGGCGAACTTCCTCCTGAACGACCTCTGGACCTACCGGCATGTGCGCATCGAAGGCATCGATCCCGAGGCGGACCGGCTGGATCGCGCGCGTCAGGCGGTGCCGCTGCTCATCACGGGCTTCATCCTGGCGGCATGCACCTACATGTACGGTCTCTCGTCGCAGCACATCCTGCGCAATGGCGACGAGATGGTCTACATGCAGATCACGCGCCACACCGCCGACGCCGGGCACTGGCTTCCGTTGCAGAGTGGCATGGAGGACATGCGGAACACCAAGCCACCGCTGCTGTTCTGGCAGGGGCTGCTCTCGACGAACTGGGGCGCATGGTGGTCGCTCGAGGCGCTGCGATGGCCCAGCGTGGCGTGGAGCATGCTCACCGCGGGCATGGCGGGCCTGCTGGCGTGGAGGCTCGCCGGTCGCGACCTGCTGAAGGGCGTGATGGCGGGACTCACCTATCTCGCCTTCTTCAGTTCGTACCGATATGGGCGGCCGTATCTCACGAATCCCCCTGGGACCTTCTGGGTCTTCTCGTGCTTCTTCGTGATGCTGTGGTGGGAGCCACGCTCGTTCGCCTCGCGTTTCCTGTTCCCGACGATCGTGGGAATGCTCGCGGGCATGGCCCTGCTCACGAAGAGCTTTGCGCAACTCGTGCCGATCGGCGTGGGCTTGGCGTGGTGGCACCTCATCCAAGTGCGCTGGAGCATGCGCGCGTTCGCGCAGCGTGCCGTGCCGGCGCTCGCGTGGATCGCGGCGCTCTCGCTGGGCGTGTTCAGCCTGTGGTTCGTGCTGGATCCCGAGCCCGCGGCCATCTGGCGCGAGTTCGTGCTGGGCGAGAACGTGGGCAAGATGGGATCCGCAGGATTCCTCGGCTGGCTGAAGGGGTTGCTCTGGAGTGGCAGCAGCGTGTGGACGCTCGCGGCTGGATGGTTCACGAACGCGGGATTGCTCGCCTTTCCGCTGTTCGGCGTGGCGGTGGAGTGCTGGAAGCACCGAGCGGACCTGTCGCGTGCCGAACGCATGCTGTGGGTATGGGTCTTCGCGCTGTTCCTGGTGTTCTGCCTGCCCAGTCAGCGCAGCGAGCGCTACCTGCTCGAGGGCATGCCCGCGCTGGCGGTGCTGATGGCGCTTCGAAGCAATCACGTGGGCCGCAACGCGTTCATGATCTCGCTGGCCGTCGGTGCCGCGGTGTTCATGAGCATCGGCTGGGTTTCCCTGTCGCTGACTCGCGAACTCGCCGAGCACCCATTCGAGTGGTGGCACTGGTTGTTGATTCTTGGAGGCGTCGGGCTCTCGGTGGTCGCGCTGCTGAAGCCGCGATGGACGGCCGCCAGCGTGGCACCGGTCTCGCTGGGCGTGTTCCTTGCGTTGTCCAGTTTCCTGGGTGTGTTCGATGCACCGCTTGGTGTCTACACGCAGGACATCCAGCGGCGACTCGCCGGACAGGTGGTGTGGGTGCCGGAGAACTTCCGCTCCGTCGCCGAGCTGGAGCGATTCCTGCTTCCGGGTGCGGATGTTCGTGGCTACCCGGCGGTGCAGGGCCGACCCACCGGCACCGCGATCGGGCCCGATGACTTCGCTGTCATCACGCTGCCGCTGCGCGATCCGCCGCCCGTCGGCGCACTTGCCAGCCGCATCGATCTGACCAGCCGCCACACGCCGGAGCAGATCCGGGACATGGTGGGCGGGCGCGTGTCCGAGCACCTGTTCTGCCGGCGCTGGGTGGTGCCGGTGTCCAGCCTGCCCTCGAATTGACGCGGCAAGCGCGGGCGCGCGATCCGGTAGCCTCTGCCGCCATGAAAAGTGTGCTGGCCATCGACATCGGCGGGACGCACGTGAAGGTTCGCATTCCGGGTGATCCCGAGAAGCGCGAGTTCGACAGCGGCCCCACGCTCACGCCGCAGCAGATGGTGGCGGGGGTGAAGAAGTGCGTGACCGGCTGGAAGTTCGATTGCGTGTCGATCGGCCTGCCTGCGCCCATCCGCAACAACAAGCCGCTGAAGGATCCGGTGAACCTGGCCAAGGGATGGACCAACTTCGACTACGACGCAGACTTCGGCGTGCCCGCGAAGCTGATCAACGACGCGGCCATGCAGGCCGTGGGCAGTTACAACGGTGGTCGCATGCTCTTCCTGGGCCTTGGCACGGGCCTTGGCTCCTGCCTGATCGTGGATCACCGTGTGGTGCCCACGGAACTCGCGCACATGCCCTACCGCAAGGACCGCTCCTTCGAGGACTACGTGGGCCTGCGCGGCCTGAAGCGACTGGGCAAGAAGCGCTGGCGAGAGCATGTCGAGCGCGTGTGCGGCATCCTGTTCAACGCACTGCTGCCCGACGAGATCGTGATCGGCGGCGGCAACGTGAAGAACCTGAAGGAACTGCCTGCGCACTGTCGCGCCGGCGACAACGCCAACGCCTTCGAGGGCGGCTTCCGCCTGTGGAACAGGGAATGGGCGGACGCGGTGCCGGTGTACGACGACGCACCGCGGCGGTGACGCCGGAGCGCGTCGAAGAGTCACGGACCCTGCGGCGGCGCGTCAGCAGTCGCCGAACGACAGCAGAATCAGGCTCAGGTCGGCGGTGTCGATCTGGCCGCTCTGGTCCAGATCGGCGGGATCGCCGGGCATGGCCGCGCCGAAGCTCATGAGCAGCAGCGAGAGGTCGGCGTTGTCGACGGAACCACCGCGATCAAGATCGCCCGGGCACAGGAACACCACGCCCATGCCCTGGCAAGCGTCGATCACGCCATCGGTGTTGGCGTCAAGCGAGGGATCCAGCTCGATCTCGCACACATCCAGCAGGCTGTTGGCGTTGCAGTCGCCGGCCACCGCGGCGGTGTAGGCGATCTGCGCGCGCACCCACGAGCTGCTCGGGCACTGGTCTGCGTTCACGGCGACAGACGTGGTGAAGTCGAAGATCGCGTCGCTTGCGCCACCGGGCGCCGCCACGCACTCGTTGTAGAAGTCGCGCGGTAGCGTGATGGTTCGGGTGATGCTGCCTCGGCAGTCGTTCTTGTCGGTGCCGGTGGCGAAGAAGGTGCCGACGAAGCGGCCATTCAGCGTGACGGTGAGCGTTTCGCCCGGGGCGCTGAAGTCGCCGTAGGCGCGAATCGTGAGCACGGGGTCATTCAGCGAGAGCGACGGCGAGGCGTAGACCCACTGCTGCGCGTGACCGAAGCCGATGCGAGGCATGACATCGGAGTCGGCGGCGGCGGTCTGGTTCAGCGACTGTTCGTAGCTGTCGATGATGTTGTTGAGGTTGCAGTCCTCTTCCCAGCCGCGGGCGACGTCGCAGGAGTCAGGAATCAGATTGGTGTTCAGGTCGGGCACTGAGCCGGCGGCGACAGCCGTCGAGTCGAGCGTGCCGTCGGCGTCGCAGTCGCTCTCGAAAATGGCGTAGGTGTGGGAGTCGCCGCAGGCGACCTGCGACACGTTGGCAAGGTCCGCGGGGGTGTTCGTCTGGCCGGACCAGTTGTCGCCCCAGCCGACCAGGGTGCCGTCGTTCTTCAGGGCGTAGGTGTAGCCCCAGCCGCGGGCGACCTGCTTGACGTTGGCAAGGTCCGCGGGGGTGTTCGTCTGGCCGCTGCCGTTGTAGCCCCAGCCGACCAGGGTGCCGTCGTTCTTCAGGGCGTAGGTGTGGGCGTAGCCGCAGGCGATCTGCGTGACGTTTGTGGCGGCGCTGGGGGTGTTCGTCTGGCCGTTGCCGTTCCAGCCCCAGCCGACCAGGGTGCCGTCGTTCTTCAGGGCGTAGGTGTGGGCGGAGTCGC
>Ga0194130_10003247_pt1 | contig 22155 bp, 22 predicted proteins | sample TA2KigsurfametaG_FD_160084 | JGI IMG/M metagenome (GOLD analysis project Ga0194130, IMG submission 160084) | Freshwater microbial communities from Lake Tanganyika, Tanzania - TA2015050 Kigoma 12 surface | ecosystem: Environmental > Aquatic > Freshwater > Lake | place: Tanzania: Lake Tanganyika... | reverse complement strand
CGCCTAGGCTAGAGCCTGTAGGGCTCTATCAAGGGATTTCTGGGACACTCGATCCGTATGGTGGGCATACTCCAGTAACACACATCCGGGTAGCGCCTGGGAGAGGGCCTCCACAATACGAGGAGTCTGTCCCTGCTGCATATGGTACACGTGGTGACAGCGCTGCTCAATGCCACGGTGAATCGCCCCACGAACATGTCCCCCACAGGTAGCCACATAGGCCTGTAATAGGCACTCCACCCGGTGTCCCAGGGTGTGCATATGATGTCCTAAACCCCCTGTGGCCCCATGGGCCTGTGCCAGTGCCCGTAGGGAGTCCCCTCGTACCTGTAAATAGTGTTGCAGTTCCTGGGCAATGTCCTGTCCACGGCTATCCAGGGACTCACCAATGGCGGCGCCGGCATATGTGTAGGTGAGATAGACAAATAGAAAAAAACTGAGTGCCACCAGGGTCTCCTCATTATAGATTAAAATATGTTTACTACTGAGAACACACCATAGTAAAAACGCGGATACATACCATCGAAGAGTACCAATAGACATAAAATAGATGTATTTTTAAGACACGGATGCCCCCTTGAGATGAGCCAGAAGAGCACAGAGGGATACACCCACCGGAGCCTGAGCCCTAGCGTGGTATAGGGCCACCTTCTGGCTCACCATGGTTTGTGCCATATTCTGGAGATAGGCACGATCCGCCGGTGTATAGTGGGATCCATACATCTGGTGTAGGGTGGTCTGTGTCCATGCCTCCCCCGCCTGTACAGCATGGGCATAGGCACCACGGGCCTCCCGGTGGGCCTGGGCATAGACACCATGAATATGGTGATGAAGCTGCTGGGTCTCCGTTTCACTGGATGTATTGGACGCATCCACCCCCTGGAGTTTTGCCTGACGTAGTGCCAGGATTCGACTCATACGTGGAAGCCACATTTTCGTCACCCCATAGTATAGGGCAAAGTACAGAACACACAGCCAGAAATACTGTGAGAGATAGGTAACATGATCAAGTTGTGGCATAGGGATGTACAGTTTTATACAAATAGTAGAATACCATAGGTATGGGAGAGGCAGGATTCGAACCTGCGTAGACTATGTCAACGGAGTTACAGTCCGTCGCCTTTAGCCACTCAGCCACTCTCCCCGGTGGTGTCCACAGCTACTCTATGGCCCTATCGAGTCTATATAGATGGTGGAAATATCCATATCTATATAATATACACCCGATCCATGGGATTCCCAGGGTGTATGTTATATAGAGAATTGCACAGATCCACGAGCAAGTAACTCAGCTGGTTAGAGTACACGCTTGATAAGCGTGATGTCGGGGGTTCAAGTCCCTTCTTGCTCACATATGTGTCTCCATATGGTGGTATACGTACCCTATACGTCTATGGTGGTGTCTATGCGGTACTATACTTCCCCCTCAACACGGGTGATGGTATAGGTGTGTCGTCTAGGCTATGGTATGTATAGTCGTGTGTATTTCGGGGAAAATTTTATATGCTATGATGTCTACAGTGACCCTACTTCCTATCTATATTTCTATTTCTATTCTTCCAACCCTAATTTACTGTACACCCAATCCCGATGCCAAGGCCCTGGGGGCGGCACTCCTGGTGACCCTGTGGTTTTATCCACTGGTTATGGGGCATGTGGTCCATATGGACGCGCCGGAGCCATGGCAAATGGGATTTCAGGATCCCGCCACACCCATTGCCCAGGGTATTATGGATCTTCACCACGATCTCATGTTTTTCATGGTATTTGTGGCAACCTTTGTATCCTGGATGATTACTCGTACCCTGGTACACTTTCGTGCATCCCGCAACCCGCTGCCGGAGAAAATTATTCATGGTACGGTGATTGAGATTATCTGGACCATTACACCAAGCCTAATTCTTGTGCTGATTGCGGTGCCCAGTTTTGCCCTACTCTATAGTCTGGATGAGGTGGTGGATCCCGCGGTTACCGTTAAGGCGGTGGGTCACCAGTGGTACTGGAGCTATGAATATAGTGACTATAGTCAGAGTGATACCGACTCCATTGCCTTTGATAGCTATATGATTCCCGATGAGGATCTGGAACAGGGACAGCTTCGTCTCCTGGAGGTGGATAATCGTATGGTGGTGCCCGTACACACCCATATTCGTGTGGTTATTACCGCGGCGGATGTGCTTCATAGTTGGGCGGTGCCAAGCCTAGGGATTAAGTGTGATGCTGTACCCGGGCGACTGAATCAGGTGCCCCTGTATATTCGTCGAGAGGGGGTATTTTATGGTCAATGTAGTGAAATTTGTGGTGTAAACCACGGGTTTATGCCCATTGTGGTGGAGGCAGTGCCACTGGAAAACTATGTTGACTGGATTGCACAGCGTCTGGAGGAGGTATAACACGGGGTCTACTCGATACCCTTGTATTAAAAAAGCTCGATATATTATGTCAAAGCACCCATTTCACCTGGTGGATCCAAGTCCATGGCCCCTATTTTCAAGTTTTGCCGCCCTGGTTATGACCTGTGGTGGTGTCATGTATATGCATAGCTATGAGCACGGTGGTGTGGTGGTAGCAAGTGGATTTCTCATGACCCTCTACTCCATGATGGTATGGTGGCGGGATGTGATTCGTGAGGGTACCTTTCAGGGACACCATACACGGGAGGTACAGACGGGGCTACGCTATGGTATGCTACTGTTTATTGTATCGGAAATTATGTTTTTCCTTGCCTTTTTCTGGGCATTTTTTCACTCAAGTCTGTCCCCCACCGTGGATATTGGATGTGTCTGGCCACCCAAGGGTATTGAGGTTGTGGATCCATGGGAAATTCCACTTCTCAATACCATGCTGCTGCTCACCAGTGGTGCCAGTGTAACCTGGGCCCACCACGCGATTCTCGCGGGCAAGTCACGGGAGGGTGTTATGGCCCTACTATATACCGTGGTATTGGCGGCTATTTTCACCGGTTTCCAGGCCTATGAATATCTGGAGGCACCCTTTACACTGAGCGATGGTATTTATGGATCCACCTTCTATATGGCCACGGGGTTTCATGGCTTCCACGTAATGATTGGAACACTCTTTTTAAGTGTGTGTCTGTATCGTCTGTATAAACAACACTATACCGCAGGTCATCATGTTGGCTTTGAGGCGGCGGCCTGGTATTGGCATATGGTGGATGTAGTATGGCTCTTTTTATTTGTCTGCATGTATTATTGGGGTGGCGCATAGCACACCCTGTGGGTATCCACTGGAATCCAGAGGAGTGTGTACTTTTCTCGTATTCCGTACCCCTATCCAGTATACATATGCTCTATTTTCTAGAAAACCAGTAGTGACATGGCCATTGAAACGGCGCTTACACCCTCCCGTGTAAAACATTTTACTCTAAATTTTGGGCCACAGCATCCGGCGGCCCATGGAGTTCTTCGTCTTGTACTGGAGATGCAGGGTGAAGTGGTAGAACGTGCGGATCCCCATATTGGACTTCTCCATCGTGGTACCGAAAAACTTGTGGAATATAAGAATTATCTACAGGCACTTCCCTACTTTGATCGTCTTGACTATGTCTCCATGATGTGTCAAGAACACGCCTATAGCCTTGCGGTGGAGCGTCTTCTTGGTGTGTCCGTGCCCCTACGTGCCCAATATATTCGTGTTCTATACGGGGAAGTAACACGACTGCTGAATCATCTCCTGGCCTTGACATGTCATGCCATGGATGTGGGGGCCCTCACACCCTTTTTATGGGCCTTTGAGGAGCGTGAGAAATTAATGGAATTTTATGAACGGGTAAGCGGTGCACGTATGCACGCCGCCTATGTTCGTCCCGGGGGTGTGGCACAGGATATGCCCATGGGATTAAGTCAGGATATTCATACCTTTTGTCAACAATTCGCCTCCCGTATCGATGAAATGGAGGAAATGCTCACCGCCAACCGAATTTGGAAACAGCGTCTGGTGGATATCGGTCGTGTTACACGGGATCAGGCTCTGGATTGGGGATTTTCCGGTGTGATGCTCCGTGGAAGCGGTGTGGTCTGGGATATTCGTAAAACGGAACCCTATGACGTCTATCACCGTATGCAGTTTCAGGTTCCCGTGGGAACCCGTGGGGACTGTTATGATCGATATATGATTCGTATTGAGGAAATGCGGGAGAGTCTTCGTATGATTGTGCAGTGTCTCCAGGATATGCCCCAGGGGCCTATTCGTGTGGATGATCGTAAACTCACACCCCCAAGTCGAGGTGAGATGAAACGTTCCATGGAGGCACTGATTCACCACTTTAAATACTATACCGAGGGTGTTGTGGTACCCGCGGGTCAAACCTATGTTCCCGTGGAGGCCCCCAAGGGGGAATTCGGTGTGTATCTCGTGAGCAATGGTACCCATCGTCCCTATCGCTGCAAAATTCGTGCACCGGGGTTTGCCCACCTCCAGGGACTTGACTTTATGGCACGTGGACACATGCTTGCGGATGTGGTAACTATGATTGGAACCCAGGATATCGTATTCGGGGAGGTCGATCGATAGTTTTTATTGCATATTAATACAATAAAAAGGGGCGTGGGCAGGGAGAGGGATAGGGACACCTCGACGCCGGGAATATGTGCCCGTTCCACAAGATTAAGGTACAATTGGGCACGCTGTGGATCACAGGTGGTTTTGAGACCTCGACCCCGTGTGATTTCAACAAACTGTTCCCAGGATTTCTTATTCACATGGGGGGATTGCAGAACACTCATGGTATGGCATCGACGTGGGAGATGGGATACAGTCATGGTTAGGCCACAAAAGGCCGCCACCCGGAGAAGCCACTCTACCCCCGTATCAAGACAGTCCACGCTATATCCATGGATACGAATATGGAGATCAACCATGTGTACTATACTCTATTCCTCTACCCACACATGCTATAGGCAATACCCTTTGCAAGGTATTCCAGTGGCTGTGGATACATCATAATCCCAAGAAGACACACCATACCACAGGCCTGAATCACACCTGTTCCGTAGGTTATACGTGGAGATTCCGGCCATGTGGCGGGGGTCTCAAAATACATCACCTTAATCACACGAATATAATAAAAACAACTCACCACACTTGTTAAGACACCAAGTACAGCCAGTGTTGAAATATGACCCGCAACGGTACTATAGAATACCATAACCTTACTGTAAAAACCCGCCAGTGGTGGAATACCCGCCATGGAAAACCAGATAGTAGAGAGGGTTACCGCCACAAGGGGCTGGGTTGTTCCAAGTCCCGTGAAGTCAGTAATTCGACGGGGACTATCACCTCCGGTAGCGCCGCCAAGAATATAGCTAAACATGGTAATATTCATAATGGTATAAATCACGAGATACACCACCAGTGCCTGGATACCCTCCACGGTACCGGTACTTAGCGCCGCTAACATAAAGCCCACATGTCCCACACTACTCAGGGCCAGGAGACGTTTAATACGTGTCTGAATAAGTGGTGCAAAGGCTCCCACAAGCATACTTGCCCCACTGGCAAGAATAATGGAGGGTTGCCATGTGTCCATACAGTCATACCAGCCACCATAGAGTACCCGAAGTAACACACCCATAAAGGCGATTTTTGGCACCATCATAAAGTAGGCGGTGGTACTTGTGGGGGCGCCCTCATACACATCCGGGGACCACATATGAAATGGAGCCGCGGCTAATTTAAAGAGTAATCCCACCGTTACTAAAATCATACCAAGTTCACAGGTTGGCATACCCCCTGTGGTGACCAGAGCATCAGTAATACCACCCGCAAACATGTGGGCCATATCCATAAGATTTGTGGTACCGGTAGCACCATAGAGGAGACTTGCCCCAAATAGCAGGAGTCCCGAGGAAAAGGCCCCCAGAACAAAATACTTGAGACCAGCCTCCACTGCAAATTCAGAATAGCGAGCATAGGCCGCAAGAACATAAAAACAGAGACTCTGTAACTCAATGGCTAAATAGATACCCACGAGATCTTGACTTGCCACCAGGAGCAGCATTCCCTGGGTTGCCAGAAGAATCAGCACCACGTATTCATAGGCATTGATACGAGTTCGGAGACAATAGCCAAGACCACACCAGAGGGATACCCCCGTGGTTACTACAATACCCATTTGAAAGAGGGATGTATAGGTATCAACAAGTTGGGTATGATAGAATACGGATGCCTCCACGGGGGGCATATTCCAGAGTAAACCATAGGTTAATACCAAACTCCATAGGGCCATATGTGTCACCGGGGTTTGCAACACCGGCGCATGTCGAGACACACTGGTACTCGACACTACACCATAGAGTAACAGCGCCATGGTGGCCACACTCAGATAGATCACGGGAAACATCAATGGGATATCATGTTCCACAGGAATATAGGAACCTGTGGAGGTATATACTATAGAACTCATGGCAATATATATCATTTTCATCGGTATACCACCCGTATAGTACGAGATCCGTATAGCATCCTCCTACCATATCCCAGTGTATATTCCTAGGATATGTGGCACGGGAGCCTATATACCGGTGTATACACCACCCATAGGGCATCTCTCGATGCCACAGGGGGGTGTTATGGAGGAGGGAATCTATACCACCTTCTATGTGGAATGAATACCCGTGGATGGACTATAGGTCAAGGGCAGACTTGAACTGCCATTGCAGGATTTGCAATCCCACACATTACCATTATGTTACTCGACCATATATTATCGCCACCACTGGTATCGGCTATAGGCACGATTGGCCTCCGCAAGTCGATGCATATCCACACATTGACTATAGGCCCATCCTGTACCCTGGGAGGCATCCATAAACTCCTGGGCCAGGGCCTGGGCACTCGAACGTTGACGTCGTCGGGCGGCCCCCTGAAGAATCCATCGGAGGCCGCGGGTATAGGCCTGATGGGAGGTCACAAGTTTTGGCACATAGTAGGATGTTCCAGCAACCCGAACACGACGTACCTCCACCGCGGGAGAACATTTCTCCAGGGCGGTATATACCACCTGTGTTGCCTGACGCCCTAATAGGCCCATGGTATCCCTCCAAATTCCCTGGGCTCGACATCCATGTCCCTCTCGGGTCAGGAGACAAATGGCCTTATGGCGAATGTCCGCATAGGTATATGGTGCTGTAGACCTGGTCATAGTATCCATCTATTTCTCTTTGGTGCGGGGTGTTCCATATTTGGATCGACCCTTACGGCGGGCCGCCACCCCCTGTAGATCCAGGACACCACGAACAACCTTATATTTTACCCCTGGAAGGTCCTTGACTCGACCCCCACGAATTAGACATACGGAGTGTTCCTGAAGTGTATGCCCCTCCCCTGGAATTGCTGCAATAATATCCATACCATTGGATAAACGAATTTTTGCAACCTTACGAAGGGCACTATTGGGTTTTTTTGGTGTTCGAGTATACACTCGAAAACACACACCACGACAGTGGGGAGCTCCCCCAAGTGCCGGAGCACGACGTCGTCGGGATACGACACGTCGCTGACTTCTATATCGCAAAAGTTGGCCGCGTGTTGGCATAGATACTCCATATTTTATAGGTGTATACACCCCTACCGATGGTGATGGGAATATATACGTCTTGAGAGCAGAGTATAGATATAATATATATATCAGACTCGCTAGAGGTGTATACAGATTCACTAGAGGTGTGCCCGTAGGGCCTCCACATCCACTAGACATGGCCATGTAATACATTGTGGTGTATAGAGATACACCAACCGCATGGTACTATAGTGAACCTCTAGATGGGGAGAGGCATAGAGTGGATAGCCATCCGCCAGGGTAGAATATGTATGGGGAGGTTCCGAGATCACCATAGGCCATAGAGCCTGTTCCATAGAGGCATCCCCCAGAAGTGCATGACATACCCTACGAGCCATGTGGTGCCACATACCCGGTGGTGTATGCTGATGCTGTGGAGACTGGTCTGGGGTTAGGGATACGAGATGTGTCCCTGGAATTGGTGTACAGAAGCCATGTTGTAGTGCTCTGGACAGAATATCATAGGCACTCCCAAGGGCTCCACCGGGTGACATGGGTGTCTGTGGAGATGTGGGGACTCCAGATACGGGCTCCATATGGTGAGCCCCCCACATATCGAGACAGTGACGTTGTACCATATCACGATATGGTGTTGCAATGGACACAACATCCCCGGGGGAGAGTTGATAACTACTTCGGTGTACCACCAGTCCATTGACACAGAGTATACCCCGACGAATATACATACGAGCCTGTCGTGGTCCTCGACACCACCAGGCTCGACATACCACCATATCGAGTCGCTGTTCTAGAAGTCCAATAAGATTTCGGCTCCAGGATCCTGGTATCGCCGCGGCACGTTTTGCGATATGGTGGAGTGTTGTATATTGCAATCCACCGTAGAGATGGCGCAGTCGTCTCCTATGCTCTAATACATATCCATGGGGACTTTCACGACGTGTCTGTTGACCCAGAGCCTGTGTCCACATATCCACCGATGCATAGACAGTATGTCCATCTCCACCATAGACCAGGGATGTCTGTGGTATATTCCCAGGACGTGGGTGGATAGTTCCGGCGGACAGGGCTTGGGTATAGGCGGTAAGAATGGACATACTCGAGATGTTTTACGGGAGATCGTCATAGAAGCATATCATATGTCTCTCATATAGAGTAGATATATATATCATATGGACATATGCACTCGTACACTTCTATCTATAAGACCGACAGGATAAACATATATATCTACTCCTATGGGGTCTCTCCTATGGATAAAACCTCCATATACCATGGATTCCCCCCTACACTACTATCTGTATGAAATACGGTGGCGGGGACTCTATCTGGCCAGTGGATATGGCTATGCCCTCTGCCTAGCCTGGTGGTATCGGGAGGTCTATATCTATGCCTATGGGTATGTATGTCGACGTCTCGGTATACCCCTTGTGGCTCTGGATATAGGGGAATCCCTTGGTGTGTATATTCATATCACGGTGTATATTGCCTGTGTCTTCTGGCTCTCTCTGTGTGTGTATCACATGTGGTGTTTTATAGCTCCAGGTCTCTATGCCCATGAGGCACAGGTGTGGTGGTCCACCTGGTGTCGATGGATAGTCTATGTGGTGTGCCTCTATCTGGTGGGTCTCCACTACGTGTGGCCGGAAATCGGGTCCTATCTCTTGACCCTCTCCCCACACCATGATGTCTGGGGGCAGGGTATGGTACAATATCCCCGTGCCTACTCCTATATGGTTTGGGTTCTCTATACACCCCTGGTGGTGGTGGTATGTGGGTGTATTCCATATGTTCTGGTGATCTATGGATCACATACCAGGGCTCTCAGGAGACTGGCGGCATGGCGCTATGTGTGGATATGGTGTAGCTGTATGGGGGCTGCTCTCCTGGTACCCCCGTTTCCGGTGTTTCAGTGTGTGGCTACAGGTATACTCTGGGCTGTCTATGAATGTACCCTGCTGTATCTGTGTCTCTGTGTATCCCACTCTCCGGTGAAAAGGTATGTGTCATGAATATCCTGTTTTACATATTTGCAAGCCTCATGTTGACAAGTGGTGTTATGGTCATTCAGGCACGTAACCCCGTGTATAGTGTATTATTTCTGATTTTAGTCTTTTTCCATGGTGCAGCACTGCTGGTATTGTTGGGGCTTGATTTTTTTGCCATGACATTTTTAGTGGTCTATGTGGGGGCCATTGCCGTATTGTTTCTCTTTGTGGTGATGATGCTCAATATTAACCTGGCGGAAATGCAGGAGCGTCGTTTACGCTATCTTCCCGTGGGAGGTATTCTCGGTGTGCTCTTTATTCTCGAGGGTCTAGTTATTGTGGATGTGGATCTTGTGCCACTGCTCTCCTATTCCGGGGATGTACTTCGAGGGGTACACTGGACGGATTGGACGGAGTATGTGGTTCATGTGTCCAATATGCATACCATGGGACGACTACTCTATACCTATTATGGGGTGTATTTTATCATGGCAAGTCTGATTTTATTGGTGGCCATGGTGGGTGCTATTGTATTAACCCAGAGTCGACGTGCTGGGGCCCGTCGTCAGTCGGTATATCTCCAGAATACACGTGATTTTAGTCGAGTGATTCGTAAGTATACCTAAAATTGTGTAAAAGTATGGATATTGTACAGTATATTGCTGTGGACATGGGGCTATTTGTATTGGGTATTTGGGGTATCTTTATGAATCGTAAAAATATTCTGGTGATGTTAATGTCCATTGAGCTCATGCTTCTGGCGGTGAATATGAATTTTCTCGTGTTTTCCGTATATCTCGATGATGTATTGGGCCAGGTCTTTGCCCTCTATGTTCTCACCGTAGCCGCGGCGGAGAGTGCCATTGGTCTTGCCCTGCTGGTGATGTACTATCGTATTCGTGGATCCATTCAGGTGGAATATATTAATCTCATTCGAGGGTAATACCACTGTGCCTGTGGCTCAATAGGATAGAGTATCAGACTACGGATCTGAGGGTTGAGAGTTCGAATCTTTCCAGGCATAACCTCTCCACGAGTACATGGAGAGATATACCTCTCCACGAGTACATGGAGGGATGCCTACTTAACTCAATTGGTAGAGTATCGGTTTTGTAAACCGAAGGCTATCGGTTCAAATCCGATAGTAGGCTCATATCCTATGCCATGGGATCGATACCCACAAGGAGAATAGTTTTAATGGTAGAATAATGGTCTCCAAAACCATAGGTTAAGGGTTCGACTCCCTTTTCTCCTGAATTGTATACCATGGTAACTCCCATGGACATGGAATATGGTGATGGATTCCAGGATCGAGGTAGACTACCATACTTCCTATGGTAGGATATGTCTATCCCATATATGGTGGAGAGGAATACTACGTATGGGCCAGATCCATAGTATGGTGCTGTGGCACACAATACACTGTGGCTACGGCAGCTCTATCATGGGGTATTCCCTTATGGTGGTAACACATCATAAGGGATCTGGATAGGGTCTATACGGTGAAAAATATATACATAATGGCGGTATCTCTAAGCGAAATTTCTGTATTACTGGAACAAAAAATGAGTCAATCCTATGGACAGGTGGCCCGTGATGAAGTGGGTCGTGTCCTATCCGTGGGAGATGGTATTGCTCGTGTCTCAGGACTCGATAATATTCAGGCTGGTGAAATGGTGGAATTTGCCAATGGTGTACGTGGTATGGCCCTAAACCTGGAGAGCGACAATGTGGGTATTGTGCTCTTTGGATCGGATGTTGCCATTCGTGAGGGGGATATTGTAACCCGTACCGGTGCCATTGTGGATGTTCCCGTGGGACCTGGAACACTGGGTCGTGTTCTAGATGGTTTAGGAAACCCCATTGATGGTGGTGGTCCCCTGGAAAATGTCACACGTCGACGTGCGGAAATGAAGGCTCCCGGGATTATTGCCCGACAGAGTGTCAGCGAGCCCATGCAGACGGGTCTGAAGGCGGTGGATAGTCTGGTGCCCATTGGTCGTGGTCAACGTGAACTTATTATTGGTGACCGTCAAACGGGAAAAACCGCCATTGCGGTGGATACGTTTTTAAACCAGCGTACCTTTAATGCCACGGCGGCCAAGGAGTCTAAACTCTATTGTGTCTATGTGGCGGTGGGACAGAAACGTTCCACGGTGGCGCAGATTGTAAATACATTGACCCAGGCGGGGGCCATGGACTATACCATTGTGGTGGCGGCCACCGCCAGTGATCCGGCGCCTCTGCAGTTTTTAGCGCCCTATTCCGGATGTGCCATGGGAGAATATTTCCGTGATAATGGTATGCATGCGGTGATTGTGTATGATGATCTAAGTAAACAGTCGGTGGCCTATCGTCAAATGTCCCTGCTACTTCGTCGTCCACCGGGTCGTGAGGCCTTTCCAGGTGATGTGTTTTATCTGCACTCACGTCTTCTGGAGCGCGCCGCAAAAATGTCCACGGAGATGGGGGGTGGAAGTTTAACCGCCCTACCGGTGATTGAGACACAGGCGGGTGATGTGTCCGCCTATATTCCAACCAACGTGATTTCCATTACCGATGGTCAGATTTTCCTGGAAACGGAGCTGTTTTATAAGGGTATTCGACCCGCCATTAATGTGGGTCTCTCCGTAAGTCGAGTGGGGTCCGCCGCTCAGGTAAAGGCCATGAAGCAGGTGGCGGGTACCATGAAACTGGAGCTTGCTCAATATCGTGAGGTGGCGGCCTTTGCCCAATTTGGATCGGATCTCGATGCCTCAACGCAATATCTGCTAAACCGTGGGGAACGTCTCACGGAGGTTTTAAAACAGGATCAGTATCAACCCATGGACTTTGCCCTGCAGGTGGTGGTGCTCTATGGTGCCACCCGTGGGTTTCTGGATCGTGTGAGTGTATCGGAGATTGCCCGTTTTGAAACCGAGGTATTATCCCAGGTGGATACGGCACTGGTGGATACCATTCGTCGTGAAAAGTGCCTCTCCCAGGATACGGAGGCGAAACTCACGGCCTTTTTTGAGGAGTTTACAACTCGATTTACATCGAGTGCCTAAAGATATACGTTGCTATGACTGGTGTGATTCTCACGAGTATTCTCAAGATTCTTGGTCTCACCGTACCCCTACTTCTTGGAGTAGCCTTTTTAGTCCTGGCGGAACGTAAGGTTCTTGGGGCCATGCAGCGTCGTAAGGGACCCAATGTGGTGGGACTATTTGGTGTTCTTCAACCCATTGCGGATGGTTTAAAACTGCTTGTCAAGGAGCCCGTATTACCAAGCAACGCCAATACGGTGCTGTTTGTAGGGGCTCCCATTTTAACCTTTTTGCTCAGTCAAGTGGCCTGGGCGGCGATTCCCTTTAGTCCCGGTGCGGTGCTTGCGGATTTACATGTGGGAGTACTCTATCTCTTTGCGATTTCAAGTTTAGGGGTCTATGGTATTATTATTGCGGGATGGAGCAGTAATTCCAAATACGCCTTTCTTGGAAGTTTACGATCCGCGGCACAAATGGTGAGCTATGAGGTATCCATTGGTTTAATTTTAATCACCGTGTTACTCTGTGCTGGAACACTCAATCTCTCAGATATCGTAATGTCCCAACAGCATGTATGGTATGTGGTTCCCCTGTATCCTCTGCTGGTGCTGTTTTTTATTTCCTGTTTAGCGGAGACAAATCGAGCACCCTTTGATCTTCCGGAGGCGGAGGCGGAACTTGTGGCGGGATATAATGTGGAGTACTCCTCCATGGGATTTGCCCTGTTTTTTCTCGGAGAATACGCCAATATGATGGTAATGAGTAGTCTGTGTGTTATTTTCTTTCTGGGAGGATGGCTTCCACCCCTAGACCTCGCCCTATTGCACTGGATTCCCGGGAGTGTGTGGTTTGCCCTCAAGGTGGTATGTGTGTTGTTTCTCTATATTTGGGTTCGCGCATGCTATCCACGATATCGATATGATCAACTCATGGGACTCGGCTGGAAGGTGTTTTTACCCCTCTCCCTGGCATGGGTTGTGTTTGTCGCTGGAATCCTACTCAGCTTTGATTGGCTCCCACTCGGAGTTGTTTTTGTCTAACACTACAATATAGGGAGGATAGCCACCTCAACCCCGTGTCCATGGTCTATACAGGGGCACCCAGACACCCTTCCTATCATCTGTGGATACATCCAACTGCATCGACACTCTATCAGCTTGGTCTTGAGACATACCCTCCATTTCAACTATCCACAGAGGGGGGGGAGTATAGGCTGCTTTTTAGACACACGTGAACCCGGCACGTTATGTATGCTATTCAGGAGTTGTGATACTGCACACTCTACCGTCTATGTCCCGGGACATCATAGGGGTATGATACTATATACCTCGATATAGAATAGGGTTTGCACTATAGTCTCGACACAACGGATATACTCGATCCCATAACTATACTATATGTATACACTCCAGGTGAAACCTGTGTATAGACCGCTTATATATGCCTTTTAAGGCCTTTTCCTAGGGTTCAGGTATCATATGACCTAAAGATTGAGGTATAGGCCTTAGAAGGTCTACATAGGGGGTCTACGAGCATGTTTGGAATACACAGGGTACGACACGTGATAGACACGAGACTCCTAGACCATAGGAGGTGATAGACTCTTATACCATAGGAGGTGATAGACTCTTATACCATAGGAGGTGATAGACTCCTAGAGGTACTACACAACACCACCCTGCTAGAATAGGTCATAACCAGCCTATCACCCACCGGTTTCCTAGTGTGATACTGGTATAGAAACCACGGTATAGCACATCAACATCCACCGTGATATACTATCAAGTTTACCACCTTCTACTATGGTATAGGGGTCTCGCACCTTGATATGCTATCCTAGTGAGTCCAATACCTCACTATCCTAGTGAGTCCAATACCTACTTCGACATAGGCATATACCACCAATACACCATAAGGTCCACAACATACCAAAACCATCCCTGGGGTCAATAGGGGCGAACAAGGCTACACAACCATGTCCGCCTACTCCGTAGTATGTATACAACCTATGGCCCTTTAAAAAACCCATATATGCCCCCTTGTACCCTACCATAGGCTAGGAGACCTAAAGCAAAACATATAGGCCGTAGAAGGTCTCTATAAGGGGTCTATGAGCATGTTTCACCTGGAGTGTATACTATAGTATAGTGTCCTGGGGCCTCGGATACAACAGAGTGTAGTAGGTTGTGTATACATACTACACAAGCAGGTTGTATATATACTACACAAGTAGGTTGTATATATACTACACAAGTAGGTTGACCATGAAGTACGAGTAATGACACAGTACACGATAGGCATAGGATAAAGTACCTAGTTGATGGATAACACAGTTGGTTGTATACATACTACATACTACATAGTTGACTTACTACACAGTAAAGGCTTTACATACTGAGGTATACCTTCTATCCTACTCTTGTATATAAGTCTACCACCTTACCCTATGAGTAAGTCTACCACCTTACCCTATGAGTAAGTCTACCACCTATGCTAGACCTCAACCCATACCATAGATACACCACATACGCTCTGTATCGGTACCATATTCAATGCTCTCGTAAAACCCCTAGAAAGATGAGAGATACACTATGGAGACAATACAGCTATACAAGGGTCTACTCCAGTCAACCTACGGGTCAAGCACACTCGATGGAGTACACAGTACATTGGTGACATACCACGTCTATACACTATACCTACCTATACGATAGTAGCATATAGGAGTATATAAATCTCCTATCACTATCTATACCTATAGTATAAATATGCTATACCTAATACTATGGTAGGTAGTACGAGTATAGAGATATAGTATATCTACACTATTAGGACTCTATATATAATATATACCTATGCTATAGTAGTATATAGGTATATATACAGTATTATACCAATGGTACATCTACCACTAGAGTCGTAGTGGTAGTATAGAGATATAGTATACTTACACTATACCTAGGGTATACCACCGTATCCTATACTACTATATACCTATGCTATAGATATACTATAAGTAGTATAGAAATAGAGTATACCGTATACTAGACGTAGATATATACTCTACCTAGACTCTACCTACCCTTTACAACCTAGTCTATCACCTCTATAGAGTCTATTACCTCCTATGGTATAAGAGGCTATCACCTATATCGATGCTATACCTATGGGATACCTATCGTATAGAAGCATATAGATATGCTATAACCATAGCATACTTATAAATAAAGACCCTGTTACTATATGCAATATATGTTGTATTGGTACTCTACTACAATACCCATATAATGCATATATACATACACATAGTATAGCCCCTAAAACCCCCCGTAAATCGCACGTACAGACCTTCTAAGGTCCATAAATTAGCTTACAGGTTATATTCCCCTAGGACACCAAAATAGAGGGGCAAATAGTCCAAATAGAAGGTCTGAAATATACGGTAAACCTATACCCTTAAAACATGGGGTGTACCATCGATGAATTTTCCAGTATGTCACCCCATTATAGCCATTAATTACATATCTAGTCAATATTATGTCTTTGGGTGGGGTACTGGAGTACATGGTGTATCCACGGGGGGGGGGGGTTTATCCATAGATCCATTGAACATGATATACTCTATTCCCTACTCCTTCGATATATACTAGCATATCTTGTCCCGGGATATACTTTACCTATATACAGTATACAATCCTATCACGAACCTGTATAAGGTAGTCTATCACTAAACCCCCTATGGGATAGTGTCATGTTTTACTCTAGGAAGTAGTTCCCTACCTGACTCGAACGTGAGTCTATTACCTCTATAGAGTCTATTACCTCTATAGAGTCTATTATCTCTATAGAGTCTATTATCTCTATAGAGTTTATTACCTCACGTATGCTATTGAGTTTTGTACCATGTGTATTCTAAACATGCTCGTAGACCCCCTATTTACCGCTTCTAAGGCCTATACCTCCTGCTTCAGGTTATATGGTATGGGAGGGTCATATATACCCCCCCTAGAATGAAAATGTACCCGGGGAGGTTCCATGAACTATCCTCTCTCGTACCTCATATACCTACCGTGTTCTATGTCTCCATACTCCTGTAAACCCAGGTGTATGTATTTCACAGGAATCAAACCCATAGACTCCATACCCCATTGGGATAGGAAACAACTCCATAGAAGTAGGTACTAGACTCACACTCCAGTGAGAAACGTACTAAACTACCTCCTAGGGGTTGCTAATAGACTCACTATCCTAATCCTATCACGGTGATAGACTTGATAGCATATCACGGTAGTAGACGCAATAACAGAGTGGGGTTCATCGAATATATCACTTCCATATACTACGGGAGAGTACCGTGATACTATGATACTATGTGCTAGGGACTGGTTACCTCTCACCTATCACCGTCTATTTCATAGTATCTACTACCTTTTCTTCCATAGTATATACACAATGTACTTCCTACTATTACACACACCCCCTATAGAAATATGTCCATAGACCCCCATTTAGGCCCTATAAGGCCTGTATCAATGCCCTACTATACCTAAACTTATAGTATAGGGCCCTAGAGAACGTATAGGGGCCCTGTTGGGGTGTTGTGTTGAAGGAATGTATCCTCGGGACAGATATCATGTATGGGTGTAGTACCAACTGGAACCATTGAAGTATGTGGAAAGAACATCCATTGTCCTAGATATATGGTACCCCTATACACCATGAACCCATGGGTATAGGATGTATCCACCAAACTCATACCAAAATACAATGGGAATTAGTTTGTATATATATGTACTACACCGTATTGTATTCTACCGTATATGGGCTGGGTATGTGATACCCATAATCCAATGGTAGTATACAATGTGGATATCCATACCTAATTGTATGGTGTACATAGGATGTTTCTATACTAGAAAGTAGTACTATACACCATAATATCCTATCGAGTCTATCAGGTGGTTTTATGTTCCTAGTGGTACTGTTATGTATGGTATTCTATTCACCTGGGTGAATAGACGTGTGTATTTAGTATGGATAGGCGCACATATTACTATGCTTAGACGTTCCACCTATTTCGTAGTATTCTTCTACGATTGGGAAAACATGTTTAGGAGAGGGATTGCCTGCTTGAGATGCCTTCAGCAGTTGTTACCCCCAAACGTAACTACCCAGCGGTGCTTCTGGCGAAACAACTGGTTCATCATGGGTTTGTCATATCCGGTCCTCTCGTACAAGGATATGCCCTCCGCAGTTTTCAACACCCAAAGGAGATAGGATCCATACTGTCTTACGACGTATTAAACCCAACTCACGTACCGCTTTAATCGGCGAACAGCCGAACCCTTCGAACCTTCTTCAGCTCGAGGATGCGATGAGTCGACCAAGTATGTTATCGTTAAGGCTCTTTATCCTTAACTTCTCCAGGTCACCCTGGAGTTCAGACTATGTCATCGGAGACGTGGAATCTTATAGGCTATAGATTCCAATATCCATGGACTACTATATCTCGCACATTCTTGACTATATCGAGCTGGAATTTCCAGTACCCAATATCGACCTTTATGACGTCGACAGTGTACCCTCCATCCATAGGTGGAATAGAACATATCCTGTAGGATAGTTTGCTGTTCTCGATTCCAGCATTGTGTATGAAGGGTTAGGGTACGTCCATCACGATGTAAACTTCCATCACATATAATCCAATATGCTAATACAATAGGACTTAATCCAATACGTTGTAGGCATGTAACTGGAACACATCGCGATGTGCATCCATTGGGATAGAGTGATATATAATAGGAAGTAAACTCCGAATGGGAAAATGTTTTAAACCAATAACTTTTAATAGTACCACAGGATGTATATCGAATACCAAGGTGTGTTATCCATCGCCAATTCTGTAAAAGTGTAAAGAGATGATACACAAAATCCTTTTGTAAAGCGCCCTGTTCAAATTTTATTGCAGCATGGGTGCTCGTACGAAATACATGGGCATCCCCTAAGCATATACCAAGTAGTACATGTTGAAGATAGATGTCAAGTGGTGGTCGCTGTGCCTTCCATTGTTGCCAATGGGTACTATTGAGATGATGTCCATCTCGAATCCAAGAATGTGTTGTATATGTCATAGAAGTATGCTCCGGTGGGCGCTCGTGGAGGGAGTATTGTTGACTGGACTCACCCTCTAGTCGTTGAACGTTTTTTATAGATTACCCCACTATCCCATATATGGGATAGACTGGAGGTACAGTCCTATAAAACTTCGCTGCAAGTTGTCTCCTTCGGGAGAGTTTCTTGACAATTCACCCACTTTAGCCTCGACTATCGTTTATCGAGGTGCCAAACGACTCCGTCGATAGGAGCTCTTGGGAGTCATCAGCCTGTTCAAGTATGTTATCGTAGTGGCTCTTTATCCTCTACCTCTCATGGTTTCCCATGAGTTCAGACTATGTCATCAACATACGACCATAACATGGCAATTTATAGTATATACTTTTATGAATATATTGACCACAAATATCAAGAAAATGTTGATAACTTTTTCCAGATACAGCAATCACTGGTTTAGATTTATTATACTTTATCCAACATTGTAGATCGTATACTTCCTTTAATCCATGAATTAAATTCAATGTTTCACCCTCCGTAAACCCTTGTGTGTGAAAACAAAGTCCATATCGACGGGGAAGAGCATGTGATAATATACTTCCATCATCCATATACCAGTAGGCAAGGCCTACCGGAGAAAGATACTGTTGAATATAGAGTTCTGGAACATGTTTTCCAGTGATTCCTGGTGTATATAAACACGGGGCCAATGCTGTAAAATATGATATCGTATAACTTTGAAGTCGCCATGTATGTACAATCTGTCCTGCTCTATTGGATCGACTATAACGTATTGGTGGTGAACACCAAGGATGCAATACAGTATATACATGGTGGATATAGTCTCGATGACAATGACCTTGTTCGTATCGAAAACGATAGGTTTTTCCTCTATTCTGTGTTTGCATCCATCCATCGCCAAGTAGCAATCCATAGAGCATGTGTTGTACATATGTGTCTGTATAGACATGTTTCATATGATGTGTATGTTGCCGGGCGCTCGTGGGGAGTATATTGGGGTATACGTTTCCGTATACAGGATTGTTCCTCACTCCCTAGTCGTTGAACGTTTCCATGTACTATCGATATCCTTTTCCATGGACTTCGCTGCATATTGGCATAGATAGCCTTGTAAGGACATGTATCTGTCCGTGTGGGTACATAACACACCTATCCGTAGCGTCCATGCAATTCACCCGGTACGTGTATACGGTGTATACACTCCCATATTCTCACGAATATGGAGGACTCCATGCTGAATCCCTAGCGTACCTTTGATCCGTTACTCGAGAGCCCATCCACGTGGTACTCCCGGGTCACTATGGCCGACTTTCGTCTCTGCTCGACCTGTGGGTCTTACAGTCAGGCAAGTATATACCATTACGCTCTACCATGGGTTTCCGTCCCATGTGAACTTACCTTCGCACGCTTCCGTTACTCTTTGGGCAAATGTGTTACCCGTGGACGTGGCCACTTATATCGTATATCCGGTGTGAAATGGGGAACAATAAGATTCCCCAAACGTGTGTATATAGCACCGGAAATATAAATACGATATCCACTTCTATCTGGACATGGCCAACAGCGAATATCATACACCGTATGTATGATATCGCACATATACTCCACATCATGTACGGTAAACCCCTGTGTATGTAAATATACACCCTTAGATTCTCGAGATTTTATACCACCATCCTCCATATACCAGACCGCCAACACACGTGGTGTTAACCATACATGTGCTCGTGGTGGAATACGTTTTTTTCCATTGGGATAAAAATCCTAAAGGGTGTAAAATCAACATGTCGACGTGTGCACAAGCGATATGTACTTTTTACACCGGCATGGGTTTGATAATATCGGGTGTATAATGTATTTGATCGATATTCATGAAATACAGACGCGACCCAATATATATATACTGGTTTTGTCGTAGATTGAACAAGAATATATCGATAGGTTGTACCCTTAGGTCCCGTATATGCCTCAAGATGACCATCCCCAAGAAGTGATCCATAGAGAACTTCCTGCTGATATGGTGATAGGGCCATAGGATATTGTACTCTTGATGTGGAATACCACGAGGTATAGACTATATACGTATATACCGGTGTACAACGTCTCGTGTCTACGAAAACGTGTGTACAGATAGTATCATCTATGTGTATAGTGTATACTCTACCAGTCGCCTGGTAGTTCAGACTATATCATCACCCTAGCTATACTAGGATGTTCGGCGTGTAGTCGTTGAGGATCCTACTACCACAAACCAAAGATATGTTCATGGTGGTGTCTTCACCGATATGGAACATATCTTCGGGTTTATGGGTTGGTTTCCTGCTGATAATCTGCACTCCATTACTATCTGCTCCATATTCTTGGAGTTGTGGAGATACTACACCATCTCATGGATCGAGTATAAAACGGGTATTCATGGGGTATACTCGAGTATGGATGGACAGACGTCCCAGCATATAGCCGAATGTATCACAACCATGTTACCATGGTTGGGCTCCGTATAAAGCTACCGCCCCAGTCAAACTACCCATGTATCACGGTTCCCATATCTGGGTGAGATACTGTCTCGACGCAGGGTGGTATTTCAAGGATGCCGAGGCTCCCACCTATCCTACACAACGTCGAGCCAGTGTCAATGATACATTGCAGTAAAGGTGCATAGGGTCTTACCGTCTACCTTTGGGAACTCCGCATCTGCACGGAGAATTCAATTTCACTGAGTGTATATTGGAGACAGCGGGGCAGTCGTGACACCATTCATGCACGTCGGAACTTACCCGACAAGGAATTTCGCTCACATACTCCATGTACTTTCATACACGGGTGGACTCTATCTTAACCCTATGAATCAACACGCCCCCCAGGGGACACACGTCTATTCATACGACCCTGTACATCCCGAATACGGGCAAGTCCCTCGGGTGTGAGGTGATCCCCACGATCCATCCAGAGAAGAACCCGTCGAAATTGAATAAAATCCAGACGTTTTTTTGTTCGTAATGGATGTTTTTCAAAAAAGGGTACAATATGGGTCTGTAGATGGGTATGATGGCGTACACGGTAACAACATGTTATTGCACCATGACGTCGAACAACGCCACATCCAAAGAATGCCTTTAGGGCGTGTAATACCTGTACATCTCGATTATGTTGTACCACGGTAAATTCCGGGAGTACCTGATATCCAAGTGTACATTGGGAATGGTGGGAAATGCCGATATGAAAGCATCCCTCCCCATCCACAAATCCCACAACCCACTGGGTTTGTAATTGTGTTGTCATAGAGTTCCAAACGTATCGTCTCTGGGGATTCGTACCATGGGTACGTCTTTCCTGCTGATTGTCCCCATGTCTCTCAAATTTTTACTCTATTCCATGGGGGTGGGATTTTTCCCTCCCATGCATAGGAGTATTGAGGAGTTTTGGAGGAGTTTCCAGCATATAGTTTGGTTTTACTAAGGCTCGCGTA
>Ga0194130_10003246_pt1 | contig 22157 bp, 14 predicted proteins | sample TA2KigsurfametaG_FD_160084 | JGI IMG/M metagenome (GOLD analysis project Ga0194130, IMG submission 160084) | Freshwater microbial communities from Lake Tanganyika, Tanzania - TA2015050 Kigoma 12 surface | ecosystem: Environmental > Aquatic > Freshwater > Lake | place: Tanzania: Lake Tanganyika... | reverse complement strand
GCTCTCGGTCACTTCCTGCGGCTCTCGCACGACATGGAAGCCCAGACCCATAGACATCCCGGGCGTGAAGCTGACCTTGGGCATGTCGCCAAGCTGGTTGCGGGTCATCAGCGCGACGGTCTCGGGCCTGAGGATCCGCTGTCCGTCAATCTCGCCTCGATTGAGCATCAACTGGCAGAGGCGTGCGATGTCACGGCCGGTCGACCAAAGTCCGCCCGCGGGAATCGCGGTCCGCGAAGGATCGCTGTAGGGCTCGCGGAAGGTGTGCGTCTTACTCAGGACCAGCTTGCCGCTTTCCTTGTCCTTGGCGTAGGGCAGGGCGCGTCGCTCCAGTTCGCTCTCGTCGGGCCAGAAGGTGGTCGACGTCATGCCCAGGGGCTCCAGTAGGCGTGTCTCGAGGAAGTCGGAGTAGGGCATGCCCGAGACGACCTCGATGATGCGACCGAGGGTGTTGATGCCGGGATTGTTGTAGGACCACTGGGTGCCTGGCTCGTAACGCAGGGGCTGCCCGGCGTAGAGGTCGCACATCTTTTCAAGCGGCAGCGTGTCGCTCGGCTGCCCAGCCGGCGTGGCGTAGGCTGAGGTGAGTCCGGAAGTGTGGGTCAGCAGATCCTTCACGGTGACCGCGCGGGCCGGATCGACCAGCTTCCCGTCCTTGAGGAGCTTCTGTCCCTTGAAAGCCGGCAGGAACTTCGCGACGGGGTCGTCCAGGGACACCTTGCCTTCCTCGACCAGCATCATCACGCAGGCCGCGGTCATGGGCTTGGTCATCGAAGCGATCCAGAAAACAGAGTCCTTGCGCATCGGGCGGGAGGACTTGATGTCGGCCAGGCCGAACGCCTCCATGCCGAGGATGCCGTCTCGCCCGACCACGACCGTGACCGCCCCGGCAAGCTCATTCGCATCAAGCTGATCGGACATCGCGAACGCCATCACGGCGTTCTGTTCCTCGAGGTTCACCTTGGCAGCCGGCCGCTTCTCGCCGTCGCAGCCCGGGAGCAGTAACCCCGCCGTCAGGAGACCCAGCGCCCATAAGCGTGACATCATGCCTCCTGTTTAGCCACCTGGCGTCCTTCCGCAAGGAGATGAGTTATTAGGGACAGGGACAGGGGCAGGGGCAGCTTCGCAGGTGACACGCTGGCAAGCTGGCACGTGGGCAAGGGCGTACTTATTGCCTCCCCCTTGCGGCTCCGCCGCGCAGGTAGGGACGTGATTGCCATCACGTCCGTTGGCGGACGGACATCATACGGTCTGTGGCCTGGCCCAGCGCCGTGCACGTGCCTCGTTCTGAGCCACTGAGCCTCCGAGCCTCTCGTGTCCCCATGTCACCGTGTCCACTTGCCTAGCCCTCGCGGCTACGCCGCGCCCCCTACCTCTGAGCCTCCGAGCCCGCCCCCGCCCCTATCCCTATCCCTGTCCCTGTCCCTCGCGGGAGCTACGCTCCCGCGTCACATCTCCGCCCTTCGTCTCATCGAAATCCCCGTTCCACTTCGACACCACCAAGGTGGCCGCGGCGTTGCCGATGAAGTTGGTGATGGCCCTGGCCTCCGAAAGGAAGCGGTCCACGCCCAGGATCAGCGCCATGCCCGCCACGGGGAGCTGATTGGTGGCCGCCAAGGTCGCGGCGAGGGTCACGAAGCCGCTGCCGGTGATGCCCGCCGCGCCCTTCGAGGTGATCAGAAGGATGACCAAGAGGGAAAGCTGCTGCCCGAGGTCCATCGGGGTGTCGGTAGCCTGCGCGATGAACAGCGCCGCCATGGTCAGGTAGATGCAGGTGCCGTCGAGGTTGAAGGAGTAGCCGGCGGGCACGACGAGCCCGACGGTCGGCCGCGCGCAGCCGACGCGCTCCATCTTCTCCATCAGGGCGGGCAGGGCGGGCTCCGATGACGAGCAGCCGAGCACGACGAGGAGCTCGTCCTTCAGGAGTCTGAGGAGTTTCCAGAGGCTGAAGCCGCAGGCGCGCAGGATCGCCCCGAGGGCGATGAAGATGAAGGCGGCGCAGGTGGCATAGACGCACGCGATGAGCTGCGCCATCTTGGCGATGGCGCCCAGCCCGTATTCGCCGACGGTGAAGGCCATCGCTCCCGCGGCCGCCAAGGGCGCGAGACGGGTGACGAAGGCGACGATGCCGAAGAAGACGCGGGAGACGTCGTTCAGGAGGTTCATCACGGGCCGGCCATGCTCCCCCAGCCGCCCCAAGGCCGTGCCGAAGAGCAGGGCCAGCAGGAGTATCTGCAGCACGTCGCCCTGCGCGAACGCCCCCACGAAGCTCTTGGGGATGAGGTGCAGGAGGAAGTCGGTCACGCCGCCCGAATGTTTGGCGGCCTCGGCGTACCCGCTCACGGACTTGGCGTCCAGGGCCGCCGCATCGACGTGCAGGCCTTCGCCCGGCTTGAAGACGTTCGCGATCACCAGGCCGATGATGAGGGCCAGCGTGGTCACGGCCTCGAAGTAGATGAAGGCCTTGAGGCCGGCCTTGCCCGCCTTCCTGAGGTCGCCCATCCCGGCCATGCCCACGACGACGGTCGTGAAGATGATCGGTCCGATGAGCATCTTCATCAGGGCGATGAAGGCGTCGCCCAGCGGCTTGAGGCTCACGCCGGTCTGCGGACTGAAGTGCCCGACCGCCACGCCGATGACGATCCCGATCAGGACCTGCACGTAGAGGAGCTTCAGAAGGCGCATGACGGGGTGCCCGCTTTCTAACCTCCCCCGCCCGCTGCGCAACCCTGCTCGTGCTCTCCTGCCTGCGGCAGCGCTGACCGCCCTCGGTCAGCCGCTGTCTCTCGGTAGGGACGTGATTGCCATCACGTCCGTGGGCGGACGGACATTATGCGGATAGTGACCTGACCCAGCTCGACGCACACGCCTCTGCGAACGGCGGCCATGGCAATGGCCGCCCTACCTCCGACCCTCCGGGCCTCCATTTGTCTTCAACCTGTCCCTGTCCCTCGCGGCTCCGCCGCGCCCACCTTTGCACCTTTGCACGCGGCTCCGCCGCAGTTGCACCTTTGCACAATCTGCCGCCTTCCCTTGCCAACATGCCAACTTGCCAGCATGCCAGCTAACTCTGCCCCTGTCCCTGTCCCTTAAGGCATCGCTGTCTCTAACCGTTCAATTTATCTCCCAAAAACTGCGGATGCCCCTCAATCCTTCGCTCAAGCTCGGCCCTCTCGCCTTCGATCAGTCCTTCGGGAAACTTTGCCGATGATCGCCTCCACTTGTCCAGCCACTCCCGTCCGAGCAGGGCGTAGCGGCAGGGATTCGAATAGCCTGGCGTGAGGGCGACGATGGTCTCCTTCTTCACGCCGGTGCCGGTGCCGATGGCGACGTGGAAGCCGGCGTTGAGCAGGGCGACGCGAACGGCGGTGGAGGCCGAGTAGGTGAAGAGCTCCGCGGGCTTCCGCGGGTCGCACAGTCCGAAGAGTCGTTGGAACTGGACGGGGGTCCAGCAAGCGGTGTCGGTCTTGTGGGAAAAGAAATCAAAGAAGATGAGGTCGGGCCTGGCCGAGGCCTGCGTGACGGTCTGCCAGAAGTCGCCGACATACAGCTCCCAGCTGAGGCCGGGGAACTGGCGTGACTGCCAGGCCTGCCGCGCCAGGATGGCGTCAGGACCGGAGTGCCGGAGGTACTCGAAGCGGTTCTTGTGGGTGAGGGCCAGCTTCAGGGAATCGAGGTCGTTCTCGAAGCTCATCACGCGCATGCGACGGACGGGCCCCTTGGCGGCTTCGGTCTCGTAGCACTGAATCGCGGCCATGGCGTTGGCGGCGGCGCCGAGTCCGACGTCCCAGATGATTAGGGGCTCGATTTCATCAGGGCCCTTGCCGGCGGGCAGGGCGAGGCGGCCGGCCAGGTCGGACTGCTCAACGTAAAGGGCCTTGGCCTCTTCCATCGGCGGGGTGTGCGCATGCATGATCTCGCCGGATGAGACCTGCCTGATGCTCGCGAATCCCGCGTCAGCGACGTGCACCTCGTAGTCGCCGAGCTTCCGGGGCTGACGCTCCTTGCCGACCTTCGGGGGTACGGAAGGGTTGTCCATGTCCTCCTCCTGGAGGAAGGCCCGCTTCTGATGATACAGTTCCAGGAAGCGGTCCTCGAGGATGCCCTGCCGGATCTCCCGCATAAGCTGGTGGTAGAACCAGATGTTGTGCCGGCCGATGAGGGTCCAGCCCAGCGGCTCCTGGGTCTTGGTCAGGTGATGCAGGTAGCCGCGCGAGTGCTTGGCGCACACGGGACATCCGCACGCAGGGTCGAGCTTCTCCTCCGACATCTTGTGGACCGATCGACGTAGCTGCAGGATGCCGCGCGAGGTGAAGGCGGTGCCGAACTGCGCGACTTTATTTGGGATGATGCAGTCGAACATGTCCATACCGCGATGCACGGCCTCGAGGAGGTCGAGCGGGGTGCCGACGCCCATCAGGTAGCGCGGACGGTCGGCGGGGAGCATGGCCGCGGCGATCTCGCAGGTGTCCTCGCGTTCGCTCTTGCCCTCGCCGACCGCGAGGCCGCCGATGGCGAAGCCGTCGAAGGGCAGCTGGGTGAGTCCGTCGGCGCTCTCCTTGCGCAGGTCGGGATAGAGCGCTCCCTGCACAATCGCGAACATGGCCTGTGGGGATTCGCCGCGCGCCTTGAGGCTGCGGATCGCCCACCGATGGGTGATGTCGAGCGCCGCCTTGGCGGTGGCCTTGTCGGCGGTCGAGGGGATGCACTGGTCCAGCACCATCATGATATCGCTGCCGATGGCGACCTGGGTGCCGATGCTGGTCTCAGGGCTGAGGAGATGGGTCTTGCCGTCGACGTAGCTGCGGAACTCGGCGCCTTCCTCCTTCATGTTCCGAGCATGCGGGAGGGAGAAGATTTGGAAGCCGCCAGAGTCAGTCAGGAAGGACCGATCCCACCCGGTGAACTTGTGGATGCCGCCGAAACGGCTGAAGACCTCGGGCCCGGGCCGCAGGAGGAGGTGGTAGGTGTTCGCGAGGAGGATCTGCGATCCGGCCTCGTGCAGGGACTCGAAGGTCTGCGCCTTGACGGTCGCCTGGGTGCCGACGGGCATGAACAGCGGGGTCTTCACCTCGTTGTGCAGGGTGCGGAAGGTCGCCGCGCGCGCCCGGGAACCGGTGGCGACCTTCTCAAGGACGAAGTTCAGGCGCGACATGCCGCGCCCTTGGTGTCCGACTCTTCGACGGAGGGCAAACGGATTAGGTTCGGGTCCGGCGTCTCCAGGGGAGGCGTCGTAAGACGAAGGCCTTAAGCCTGCGCCATAGTCGGAGTCCCTTGGGATGCCAGGTGAAGCCGAAGGTAATCCCGAGGATGATGAGCGGGATGCCCGGCACGACGGGCAGGATGGCGGCTGCGATTCCCACCACGATGAGCGCGAGCCCGGTTAGAATCCTGAAGAGTATCCAGGCATTGACCATGTTTCCACATTAGGCGTCCCGGCTGGATTTACAAACGGCTGGACAGGTCTCGCTTGCCCGAGCAGGGCCGCGTCGCCATGTGTGATTTTCACCCATGCGCCCCGCCTCTTGCCTTCCTTTCTTCTCCGGATAACATCTGAATCATGAAAAGGGGGGCTCTGGAACGTACGATGCAGCGGGCCGCCAAGCTCGCCCAGGACGGCGAGGTCGAAAAGGCCGAGGCCACCTACGAACAGGCGCTCAGGGACTCCGAGGTCAGCTCGGTGGCCGAGGTAGACTTCGTTCTCGGAGAGTATGCGGAATTCCTCGGTCACGTCGGCCGTCACCCCCGCGCCATCGAATTCAGCCGTCTCCGCGCCAATCTCCGGGGACAGCACGCGCCTGAGCGCAGCGAGGTCTTCGTAACGGGACTGATCGACCTCGCGACGGCCTGCCGTCGCGCCGATGAGAACGAGGAGGCGGAGAAGGCCCTTCTCCGGGCGATCGAAATCATGGAGGAGGATGAGCCGTCCTTCCGCCGCACGCTCAGCAACGCGCTGCTCTGCCTCTCCTACCATCTGCGCGAGTCGAAACGTCATGAGGAGTGCCTGGAATCCTGCGAGCGGGCCTTGAAGCTTCGTCTCGAGGACGAGGAAGAATGCCCGCCGCTGGAGCTGGCCCGCTGCCAGATGGCCGTGGCCCGCGCGGCCATCCATCCCGGGCGTCTCGCCCGCTGCCGGGAGATGCTCGAAGCAGCCCTGCCGGTGCTCGAAAAGATCGGCGAGCCCGATGACGAACCTTCGGTGCTCAGCGGCATGGAGAACATGGCCGACCTGCTCGAACTCGAAGGGCGCATCGACGAGGCTAAGGCCTGGGCGCTTCGCGGGGTCGAACGTGTCCTCGCCAAGCCCGATTCCGCCAAGTTCGGCCTGCTCACGCGGCTACGTCGCCAGATCGGCAATTACTGCGAATCGCAGGGCGACTACGCGGAGGGCGATGAACAGCGATGGATCTCCCATCAGGAGCACGTCGCCCAGTTCGGCGAGGACCACCTGGAGACGGTCGGTGCGCTGCAGATCTGCGCGAACTACCTCATCGGTCGTCTCAAGTATGCCGAGGCCGAGCCCCTGTTGCGCAAGATTCTCGCCGACTCCCTGCGTCTGCAGAAGGCCGACGACCCTGACCTCAGCCGTCCCTACAACAACCTCGCCTTCTGCCTACTGCATCTCGACCGCCTCGAGGAGGCTGAGGAGATGCTGAACCTTTCCGGTCTCCGTCTCGCCGGCACCGACGACGCCGTCAAGCTGGCCTTCCATGACAAGAACCTCGGCATCCTGTGCAAGAAGCAGGGTAGGGCGGAGGAGGCCGAGGTCCATCTCCGCAAGGCCCTGGCCGTCTTCAAGTCCAAGGGCCCGCGTTTGTCCGCGTTCGTCAAGGAGATCGAAGAGTGGTTGGAGTGAGGCATGATTAGGCAGCGAAGCTGCCTAATAGGGACAGGGGCAGGGCGGCACCGCAGGTGGCAAGCTGGCACGCGGTGGCATTTAGCCGCCGAGCAGGTAGGGCTGCCCGCCCCCGGTCAGCCACCTCCGGCCGCCCTCCGGCGGCCATCCCTCATCCCCCATCTTCCATCCTCCATCATTCAACTCCTGCCCCTGTCCCTCGCGGCGGCTCCGCCGCCGCGCTCACCCAATCTTCTTCATCACCTGCTTCGCGATGCCCTGGATGGTCAGGGTGGAAGTGGGGATGAGGTTCGGGTAGTTGGCGTTCTCAGCCTTGAGGTAGACCTTGCTGCCCTGCTTGATCAGGCGCTTGAGGGTGGTCTCGCCGTCGATGAGGGCCGCGACGATGTCGCCATGCTTCGGCACGCCGGGTTCGACGATCACGGTGTCGCCGTCATGGATGTCGGCGTCGATCATGGAGTCGCCGCGTACGCGCAGGGCGAAGGACTGGGGCGGGCGACGACGGGCGCCGGCCGGAATCTGCGTCTGCATCTCCTGAATCGCTCCGGAGGATTCGGTGAAGTCGGGGAAACCGGCGGCGATGGAGCCCAGCATGGGCACGCCTTCGAGCTGCAAGGCATCCTCGCCCGGTCCTTCGTAACGGATCACGACTTCCGAGCGGTCCTCGGTCGGCTGGGCCGTGATCTTGTAGGCGCGGGCGGCTCCGGGGATGCGCTGGATGACCCCCTTGCGCTCGAGCGCCTGGAGGTGCCCGAAGACCGCGTTCGTCGAGGCGAAGCGGAACTTGGCCTGGATGTCCCGGATGCTGGGCCAGTAGGAGTGCTTGGACACGTGGTCCTTCATATACTGTAGGATGGCGGCCTGTTTCTTGGTGAGAGCTTCCATGGTGAACGGATGTTCCATGAATAAGTGTTCACTGTCAAGAGCCCATGTTTTGGGCATATTTTGGCTTATCCGTTGGCCGTCCGTCTCCCTTAGGCTCGCCTTGGGTAGGGCTGACCACCCCAGGTCAGCCGCATGATCGGAGGACACGTGGGCATGGTGACATGGGGACAAGGGCGCACACTTTGCCTCTTATTCTCCCAGCCGTCCTTCGGCGGCCAATCCCCTCATCACTCATCCTTCATCTTCCATCACTCAACTCCCGCCCCTGTCCCTCTTCATCTTCCCCGTGTCCCCGTGTCATCTTGCCCACGTGCCCTCTCGGGGTCGCTTTACGGCCGCTCTGCCGCCGCGCTCCATTCCCACACCTGCCCCATGCCGGGATAGGCCGCCTCGGCGATCTTGCGCGCCCGCTCTGAAATCTCCTTGGGCACGCCCCACAAGGCCTCGCTGATGCCCCCGACGATCGCCCCGAGGGTGTCGGCGTCGCCCCGTATGGAACACGCAAAGCGCACGGCCTCCTCATAGCTGCGCGTCCCCGCCGCGATGGCGATGCAGTCCGGCACGCATCCCTGGCAGGTCTCGTTGTAACGATGGTCTTTGCGCACTTTGTCCAGGGACGGCAGCGATTCATAAAAACGCTCGCCGACGGCCCGGACGGCGCCAGGGTCCTTCGTCACGCGCGCGGCCCAGGTTGCCAACGCCACGCACTCGGCGCCACGGATGCCGAAGGGATGGCCATGCGAGGGCAGGGCGCTCAGGCGGGCGTGCTCCAGCACCTGCTCCTCGTGCTTGTAGTGCCAGGCGATCGGCGAGACGCGCATGGCCGCTCCGTTGCCGAAGGACTCGCGAGGCCGGACTGCGCCATCCTCGACCCACTGGAGGAAGCCGCCGCCCCACGCGGGGCTCAGGCAGGCGCGGTTCTCCGGCCTGCGTGACAGCGCGACGCCTCGCATCAGGTACGGCTTGTAGTCCTTGACGCCCGCCCGGCACGCCTCGGCGATGGTCCAGGTCAGCAACGAGTCGTCGGTCGGACAGGACGATTCCACGAACAGCTCGAAGTCGTCCCGCGTGTTCGAGGCGAACTCGTGCACCGACCCGATGATGTCTCCCGTGATGGCTCCGATCATCGCCCCACTATGCTCCGACAAACCCCTTCCGCCAGCCCCCGCCCCGTCATACGAACTCCTCACGCGCCCTTCTTTCGCCCGAATAAGGCACCCATTCCATCTTTCATCCCCCATCTTCTATCACTTATCCTCCGTCTGCCCCTGCCCCCGCCCCTGTCCCTCGTGGCTTCGCCGCGCACCCAGCATCTCCGCTCCTCTCGTATTCCTTGCCAACCTGTCAACTTGCCAACCTGCCAGCTAACTCTGCCCCGCCTCTAATGCCCCTCCTCCCCCTCGCTCTCCTCTTCCTCCTTCCCCTCTCCCTCCTATCCGCCCCCGCCCCCGTCCCCGGCCCGATCGAGGCGCCCGCGGAAGGCCGCACGGTCTGGCTGCGCGCCTGGGTGAAGGTCGACCCGAGTTTCTTCTCCAAGCACGAACGCAATCTGTTCGAGGAGTCGGTGGGGGTCCACTTCCGTGACTTCGCCGGCGCCCACGAGCTGCACGTCAACGGTATCAAGGTCGGCACGGGCGGTTCGTTCGAGCCCTATCGCTCCGGCGCGGGCGAGATCTTCCGACACAAGGTGCCAGTGGGCACGCTGCGCAAGGACGAGTGGAACGAGCTGGCGTTCCGCATCTTCGCCAAGGGAGGGAAGGGCGGTTTCACGGGCGAGGCGCCGTTCATCATGAACTATTTCCAGGAAAGCGTGCTGGAAGGGGAATGGGAGCTGATCGAGGGCGACGGTTTCCGCCCGGGCCCGGCGCTCAAGGATAGGCCGGCCTCCTTCACGTTCGACAAGTTCCGCGAATCGAACCGGGTGCTGGGCCGTGCGACGCAGGTCCACGGACCCAAGCTCTCGCCGGCCGAGGCCTACGCGAAGATCCGCACGCTGCCGGGTCTGGAGGCCGAGCTGCTGCTGTCGGAACCGCAGGTCGCCCAGCCGACGCACTTCAGCTTCGACTCCAAGGGGCGTCTCTGGGTCACGCAGTATCGCCAGTATCCCTACCCGGCCGGGGTCAACATGGTCAGTCGCGACAAATACTACCGCTCTCACTACGACCGGGTGCCTCCTCCCCCGCCTTTCCATGACAAGGGCGCGGACGTGGTCTCGATCCACGAGGACACGGACGGGGACGGGAAATACGACCGTCACAAGGTCTTCCAGGACGGGCTCAACATGGCCAACTCGTCCTTCCGCGCCCATGGCGGGGTCTGGGTGATGTCTCCGCCCTACCTGCTGTTCTACCCCGACGCGAACGGCGACGACGTGCCGGACGGCGCCCCGGTGGTCCACCTGCAGGGGTTCGGCCTCGAGGACACGCACTCGGTGGGCAACGGGATCATCCTCGGTCCGGACGGCTGGATCTACGGGGTGCACGGCAGCACGTCGTCGTCTCGCGTCACGCGCCCGGGCTTCGACTCATCGGAGGCCGGCAGTGTCCACTTCGAGGGCTGCATGGTCTGGCGCTATCACCCCAAGACGCGCGAGTATGACATCTTCTGCGAGGGCTCGGGCAATCCGTTCGGTCTGGATGTCGACGCGGACGGGCGGCTCTACTCGGGCCACAACGGCGGCAACACGCGCGGCTGGCACTACGTCCAGGGCGGCATCTACCTCAAGCAGGGGGTCGACCCCGGCAAGTTCGGGCCTCCGCGGGGCCCGTATTCGTTCGGTCAGCTGCCGATCCTCGGTACGCGCACGAAGGTCCCCCGGTTCGCCCACTACGGCACGTTCGTCGAAGGCACGGCGATGCCCCGCTCGCTCGCGGGACACCTGCTCTCGATCGACCCGCTGCACAACACGGTCACGGACTCCGAGCGGATCTGGGTCGGGGCCACCTACGAGACGTCCGACCTCGGCATCCCGATGTGGTCGGAGGACGTCGGGTTCCGCCCGCTCTACATCGCCAACGCGCCGGACGGCTCGGTCTACGTGTCCGACATGTATGAGTTCTACATCGCGCACGGTCAGCACTACCAGAACCAGATCGATCCCACGACGGGCCGGATGTATCGCCTGAAGGGGCAGGGCGCCACGCTCGACCGTGACCTGAATCTCGAAGGGAAGTCCTCCGCGCAGCTGGTCGCGCTTCTCGCCCACCCGAACAAATGGCATCGCACGATGTCGCTCCAGCTGCTCGCGGAGCGACGCGACCTCTCGGTGGTCGACGGGCTGGAGGGTCTGCTCTTCGGACGTGGCACGCGCCCGGTCGACGACCGATCCGACGCCCCCCGCGGCGCCCTGGGCGCGCTCTGGGCGCTCTACCAGATGGGCGAACTCACCGACGCCCGCGCGATCCGCGCGCTCAGTCACGGATACGCCCCGGTGCGTCATTGGGCCACGCGCTTCCTCGGCGATAAATACGGGGTCAATCGCGGTCTCGGCGTCCCGGGCATCGGCTCGCAGGGCGCACGCGACCTTCCGGCCGACGTCTTCCAGTCGCTGCTCGACCGGGCCGACGTCGAGCCCGACGCCGAGGTGCGCTCGCAGATGGCCTCCACGGCCCGCCGTCTCACGACCCCGCAGGCGCTAAGGCTGCTGGATCGTCTGGTGCGCAGGGACGAGGACGTGACGGACCGCTACATCCCGTTGCTGCATTGGTGGACGTTGGAAGCGCATGTCTCGCTGGACCGCGAGGCGGTGATCGGCTTCCTCCGTGACGGCTCGCTCTGGGACCGTCCGGTGATGCAGGAACACCTGCTGCCGCGCCTGATGCGTCGCTTTGCCACCGAGGGTCGCCGCGCCGACCTGCTCGTCTGCGCGCGTCTGCTCGGTCTCGCCCCCTCGGCCGCCCACACCACGCACCTGATGAAGGGCTTCGAGGAGGCCTATCGCGGACGTGAGATGTCCGGCCTGCCCGACGAACTCCTCAAGGCCCTCGCCGCCTCCGGCCGCGCGCCTCTCGTGCTTCGGGTCCGACAGGGCGAGGCCGCCGCCATCGCCGAAGCGCTCGGCATCCTGCGCAATCCGAAGTCGAAGCCCGAGGACCGCATCCTGCAGGCGCGTCTCTTCGGCGAGGTGCGTCACCCCGAGGCCCCCGCGCTGCTACTCTCCGTCGCCACGGCCGACCCGTCTGTGCCCCTGCGCAAGGCCGCCCTCATCTCGCTGATGGCCTACGACGACCCCGCCGTCGGACCCCAGGCCGTCGGCATGCTGTCCGCGCCCAAGCTCGACGGCGAGGTGCGCACGGCCGTCCTGGCCCTGCTCGCCAGCCGTTCCGCCTGGAGCGCCGACCTGCTTCGTGCGGTCAAGTCCGGCTCGGTCGCCGCGTCGGTCGTGCCGGCCGACATCGTGGATCGCATGCGCGGGCATCCTGCCGACGACGTGAAGTCGCTGCTGGGTGAACTGTATCCTCTGCCGGTCTCGAACGCCGGCGCCGACTGGAACGCCAGGATCGTCGACGTCGAACGTCGTCTCAAGGCCGGCACGGGCAATCCGTATGCCGGCGAGGCGACCTTCATGGAGCGTTGCGCCTCGTGTCACCGACTCTTCTTCAAGGGTGGGCGCATCGGGCCGGACCTCACCGCCTACCAGCGTGACAACCTCGGCACCATGCTCATCAGCATCGTCAATCCCAACGCCGAGATTCGCGAGGGCTTCCAGTATTTCTCCGTCCAGACCGTCGACGGACGTTCCCTCAGCGGCTTCCTCGTTGAGCGCGACACCCAGATCCTCGTCCTTCGCGGACTCGAGGGTGAGGACATCACCTTGCGGCAGGCCGACGTGAAGACTCTCGTCCCCGTCGGACGCAGCCTCATGCCCGAGGGACTCCTTGACGGACTTTCCGATCAGCAGCTCCGCGACCTCTTCGCGTATCTCCGCATCTCCCAGCCGATCACCAAGTGACCTTGCGCGGCTCCGCCGCGCAAGGAGGGGGCACGTGGGCACGGTGACACGTGGGCACGGGGCGCACCTGTTGCCTCCCCCTCGCGGCTCCGCCGCGCCGGTAGGGCTGACCGCCCCCGGTCAGCCGCCCCGGCCGCCGTATGGTGGCCGCAGGGTAGGGGCGAGACTACGTCGCGCCCTGCCTCCCGCGGCTCCGCCGCGCTGGTAGGGCTGACCACCCCCGGTCAGCCGCTGTCTCTTGGTAGGGACGTGATTGCCATCACGTCCGTGGGAGGACGGACATCATACGGTCGGCGACCTTGCCCGGCTCGACGCATGCGCCCTTGCGAACGGCGGCCATGGCAATGGCCGCCCTACCTCCGTGCCTCCAGTTGTCTTCAGCCCGTCCCTGCCCCTTTCCCTGTCCCTCGAAGTCAATCCCTGTCCCTCGCGGCCGCTCTGCGGCCGCGTTACCTTTTCCTCGGCACCTTGTAGATGTCCGCGAAGTGCACGTGGTTGACCTGTTCGGAATCGAAGCCGGGCCAGGCGGGGTTCTCATTCTCGTAGGCCACGCGGCACGCGTAGAAGTCGATCGCGAGGCACTCCTCGTCGTTCCGCCGCCAGATCCGGAGGCTCTTGTTCACCCTCACCGGCAGGCCCATGTGGCTGGAGAAGTAGGGCGTGGCCAGGTCGACGATCTCGTCCTGCAGCTCGACGTTGTCGGCCTCGGCTCCCCGTGCAGGGTCGATGTCGAATTCGGCGCGCAGTCCGCCCTTGGCCCTGCCGCGGCCTGCGCCAACCTCGTCTGTCCGCAGGTTTGCCAGCCTCCAGAGACCCATCCCGATCAGGTCATCGCTGGGGCCGACGTCCCCCGCCCTCATGGCGAGATTTCGCCCGGTGCCTTTGAGGTCCTCGCCGTCGGCCTGATGCATGGCCGGACTGAAGCTGATCGCCGTATTCCGCCTTCCGCATTCCTTGAGAATGCGCATCGTTTCGCGCAAGGTGAGGCGTCGCTCCCTGGCTTCGAGCGAATCCAGGACGCGATGTTCCTCCAGCATTTCCTGACGGACGCATGCGTTCGGGTCGCTGAAAGTCGCCCCGAGTTCGGCATTGAACTCCCCCATGCACCGGACTGCCGATTCCAACTGGAAGTCCAGAATCATGTTGTGCGGGATGGCCTCTTCGGGGCGATAGCTCAGACGGCTGTGACCGAATCGGCTCCGGCAGACTTCCGCCTGCCCGGGCACCGGGACCGACTTCAGGCTGTCAGGCCAGGGGCTGGAGGGTTTGGTCAGCACCAAGGCCCCCGTTCTGCTCAGCTGAATCACCTCCTTCTTGCGGTTCTCCGGGACGCTTCCGTCCTCATGGGTGCAGATGATGACCCTGTTGCGATCAGGCATGCCGTCCTGGCTGAGGGCGACCCGCACCATCACGTCTCCGGCCGGCAGCGAGATTTCGCCCTGCGCCTTCCGCTCGGACTCCAGATTGCTGAGCGCGGCCGCGGCGCGGACCATCCACTTCTCGTTCGCCTTCTCATCACCGACGAGGCGCAGCTCCAGCCGGATGTTCGGACCCGATGAGCCAAACCGCATGGCCCCGAGACCAAGGTTCGCCGTGAGCAGCATCCGGGCATCCTCCGCCTCCCAGACGACCATCATCGGGAGGCTCTTGCGATGCGCATAGGCCGTCCAGCTGTGTCCCGTTCTGCCGGTCTCGCCCTTGCCTTCGGCGAGCAGGGCAGGGTCATAGCCGAACGCCTTGCCCAGTTCGATGAGCACGGGCTTCAGGTCGACCTTGCTCCAGGGGAACTGGGCCGCGCAATGTCCTCTCATGGCTTTCAGGATCGCGTTGCCGACGTCCGTCGGGACGTCGAGGGGGATCTCGAAAGTCATCCCGCGGTCGGGCTGGAAGACCTTCAGCATCTTTTCGGTGGGGAACGCCTCAAGGGCGTATGCGTTGTTTTGTATGGTGTTCATAGCATAGATGGGGCTCCCCGCCCTCCGCCGGACAGCGAGGGCGCCATCGCCCGTTCATGCCCCGGGATGGGCACCGACCTCGGAAATCGCCCCGTTCGCTCATTCTTTCCCGGGTTTCGGGCCGACCGAGGCAGCGACTGAATTCCCCGTCCTTTTGTCCCCCTGAAAAAAGTCACCGTCGCAGGGCATCGCTCCGAATTGCAAGAAAGCCCTGATTTCAGGGCACAGGATGCGTCCCTGAATTTCGTGATATTTATTTGAACGCGAGCAGTCCTGTCCGCCGTTCACTCCCGGTTGTGCTTCAAGCCGCCCCTCATCTCCTGGTCATGCTCCAGCCACATCCTGATGAACTCCCTGGGGGACCAGTTTTCGCGACCGAGCTTGTCCGCCAGCTCCCTGTTCCGGGCCTTCAGGTCCTGGAGTCCGCTGTCATAGAACTCCTTCATCTGCCTCAGGCCTGCTTGGATCAGGCCGTCCTCGGCCTCGATGTCGAAGTAGATCCCGTGGTTCCGCTGCACGATGTAGTCCACCGACTCCAACAGGCTCCGGGTGTTGGCCGAGTCCTTGCCGGCGTCCTGCAGGAACACGACCAGCTCGGGAAAAAGATGCACCGGGGCCTCTGAGTCGAGGCCGTGCCTGGGGTCCTCCGCCTGCCCCAATGCCTTGGCGAATAGGGTGGCCGCCGCTTTGCGTTCAGCTTTCAGCGCCGGCCTGCAGTGGTGGCATTGCCAGGCGATGCGTGCTTCGAACATGGCCACCAGGTTCGCGCGGCTCTCCTGACATCCAGCGTATTGCTTGACCAGTTCTCCCTGCTTGCTCAGCACCTTTTCTGACCGATGGTACCGCGGGTTGGTTGCGAAACCGGCCGCGAAGCGCAGGCAGTAGGCGCGCTTCACGCGTTCCTGTTCGCCGACCCTCGAGGAGGCCAGGTCGAGCAGGTGGATGACCGCGTCGCTCGGGTCGACGTCCGCTCCCGATCTCAGGAATGCTGGCCTGTTGTGCTTGCCGAAGGCCTGTCGCGCCAGCCAGTAAGCCCGTCCTGCGGCCTTCTCGGGAAATTCGGGGTCGTCCCTGTTCGCGGCAACGTCCGCCCAGGCGTTCGCATCCAGCACGGCTCTCTGCACGTCGGTTTCACAGAGCATGCGGAAGGAATCCAGCTCCGGAAGCCTGGCGGCTTCGAGCAGGCTGATTCTCTCCCGGAAGAACGCCGCGCTCATGGGTGCGCGTTTGTGCGCCATCGCCACCACCCGAGCGCGTTCGGACCCGAAGCCTTGGCTGCCGAACTGTACCTTTAGCTGATTATCGATGAGCGCCCAGCCGTCCAGGGCTGCTTCGTCCACCTTGGCGGCCAGTTCGTGCAGGAACGCCCGTTGCGTCGTCTCATCGATCTTCCACTCGGCCCCGGTCGTCCTCAGCGCCTGCAACCAGGCGCCCAGCAGGCGCAGACAGGGCAGATTGACGTTCGTCTTCGGCTCGCCGCCCAGCTCAAGCGAGGCCTGGTCGACCTTGGGCTCCAAGGGCATGGCCCTGATTCTATGGCGCACCGCCTCCTGGAGGCGTCCGCGGTTGTTGTAATCAAATTCTCCGATCTGGCAGACCGCGTTCCATCCGAGCGCCGGGCAGACCACTTCCTCCAGCGCCGTCCGCACGTGCTCCTGGATGGCCGTCCCGGGAGATTCCGAATGCAGCCCGATGACCTGTCCCACGAATCGCTCCACGATGCGGTCCGTCGGGATCGAAGGCGGCCAGAAGTGTCCGTGAGGGGCGCCGGGGTAGGGGCCTTGCCGTTCCGTCAGCAGTTCGATGTTCCGGAGCATCGCGCCTTCCGTCTCCATCAGCTTATTTCGCTTCATCCCGATCGCCTTCGTGATCTTTTTTTCCTGGTCCGCGCCCAGCTTCGCGAGAGTCAGTCCCAGCTCCGACAGCGCCTTGGAGAAGAGCCCGCCTCCCCGGTGGACCTTGTTTCGATCCCCCTTGGATTCCTTGCCGCTGGCGGCGTATGTCGCCTTTTCCAGTTCCCGCAGGAACGACAGGTAGTTGAACGGCGTCTTCTCGGCCATGGGGATGCATCTTCCTACCCCCTTTCCAATGCCCGTAAAGTAGATTGAGCCCCTCCCGACTCACCGCGCCGCCCTACCTCTGTTCCTCCGTGCCTCCATTTGCCTTCAGCCCGCCCCTGTCCCTGCCCCTGTCCCTCGAAGTCAGCCCCTGTCCCTCGCGGCTCCGCCGCGCCCACCTTTGCACTTCTGCACGCGGCTCCGCCGCAGTTGCACCTGTTGCACAATCTGCCGCCTCCCCTTGCCAACCTGTCAACTTGCCAGCCTGCCAGCTAACTCTGCCCCCTGTCCCTGCCCCTGTCCCTCGAAGTCAGTCCCTGCCCCTCGCGGAAGCTCCGCTTCCGCGTAACCCTCGCCAGATGCACGCCGTCGGACGGCTGGTGATACGCGAAGTCGATCACCATCGCCTGCTCATCCCCCTTGCGCCAGACGACCGCGCTGTAGTTGACCGCGATGGGCAGGCCCTGGTGGATCCCGAAGCTCGGCTTCTCGGCCTTGAAGATCCGGGCGCGAGGCGACCCCGGGCCGTCGAGGAAGAACTCCTTCATGAGCGGCGGCAGCCAGCCTGCCTTCGGGGGATTGACCAGCTCCTTCGGGTCCATGTCCCTCATCATGTGCACCCCGCAGTCCACGCAGGCCAGGGCCAGTTCGATCAGTCCGCGGCTCATACCCTTCGGCGTGCTCTTCGGCTCGGCCCCGATGAAGACGTCCGATGACGGGCGACGCATGTCATCGCCGACCGACGTCACTCCGAGGCGCAGCGTCATGGTCTCGAAGGCCAGTCCTGGGTGGGAGAGGGCGCCGTCCTCGCTGTATGGCACCCTGGCGATCTCCAGCAGCGCCCCGGAGAGATACGCCCGCTGCTGCTGGCTCGCCTCCGGGTCCCTGACCGCGAGGAACATCGCCGACAGCTTGTTGCGGGCCTCTTCCGAGGCGAAATTCCGGCCCAGGTCCTTGGTCGTGAGCTTCCGTGCGGCCTGCACACTCAGCTTCTGGATCATCTCGACCATCTCGGGCGAGATCGCCCGGTCGGCGGGGATCTTCATATCCACCCCGTGACGCTGCTTCAGGTACAGTTCAGCGAAGCCGTCCGGCTGCGCGTTCCATTCGTCCCGCACGCCGGAGCAGTCGCACGAGAGCATCACGTCCGGCAGTTCCGCCGCGCGGATCTCGCTCAGCGCCCCGTGCTTGTCTCCGTGGATGCGCAGCGCCGTCGGCCGACGGTTCATGGCGATTTCCGGGACCTCGACCTTCCGGAAGACCCCGTCGACCATCGTCCTGCCGTGGCAGTGTCCCTGCTTCGTCAGCCCGAACCTCGACAGCGCGACCGTGAGACGGCGCATGATGGGCAGCGCGGCCCGGTCGCCCAGGATCGTCATCCTGAGGTCGGTGCCCATCCCGTTGCCGCGTTCGGTCGTCTCCACCATCGTCACCAGCAGCTGGGCGTCCCCGGCCTGCCAGCGCACCAGCAGCGGCAGCCAGCGCTCGTCGCAGTAGGTGACCCACGAGTGGCCGGCCACCCCCGTCTCGCCCTCGCCTGCGGCGATCTTGGCCGTGTCGTAGCCCATTTCCTGGGCGATTGCCTCGAGCATCGGGCGAGGATTGTGCAGGTCCAGGGACAGCAGGTCGTCGATCGAGTAGTAGCGGTCCCAGCGGATCGCCCCATCCGGCGCGGGCGTTTCGACCATCAGCGCGCGGACCGGGCGGAACTCCGCGAGGACCTTGTCGGTGGGGAAGGCGAGGAAGGGCAGGGAGGGAATGATGGGTTGCATGTGTACCCTTAGCCTCCCCCTCCGCCTCGGAACCGCGAGGGCGCCCGTCGCATGAAACAGCCTGACGCCCCCTTTGCCTCAATGGACACGAGCGAATGCCCCGTCCCATCTCACCCTCATGTCCACCGCGACCCCTCCCGCCCCTCTTTGTATTTCTTGCCAACATGCCAACTTGCCAGCCTGCCAGCTAACATGTGTCCACGCTCTTGCATAAGCCCTTTTTGAATGTTTTAAGAATGCACCCCATGAGAATCCTGGTCACAGGTGGAGCCGGCTTCATTGGCATGAATCTTTGCCGGGCCCTTCTCCAGGGAGGCCACCGGGTGGTGGTGCTTGACGATTTCTCAACGGGCCTGAGGTCCAATCTCGAAGGTTTGGACGTCGAGCTGATCGAGCATGACGTCACTCAGCCATTCGATGTCCCCTGCGACCAGATCTATCACCTTGCCTGTCCCGCTTCGCCGGTCTTCTATCAGAAGGAGGGGGTCAGGACTATGCTCACGGCCTTCAACGGTACTTACCAAGCGCTTCTGAACGCCGAACGCCACAAGGCTCGCATCCTTGTGGCATCAACCTCCGAGGTCTACGGCGATCCTGCGGTATCCCCTCAGCCCGAGACATACTTCGGGAACGTCAACACCTGGGGCCCGCGCGCCTGCTACGACGAAGGCAAGCGCGCAGCCGAAGCCCTCTGTTACGAATTCAAGACGCAGGGCCGCGCCGACGTCCGTGTCGCCTGTATATTCAATACCTACGGCCCCGGCATGCGCTTAGACGACAGACGAGTCATGACTGAATTCATCGCTGCAGCCCTAGCTGGTCGCCCACTCTGCCTGGATGCCGGTGGCGAACAAACCAGGTCCTTTTGCTATATCGATGATTTAGTGGATGGATTGGCCATGATGATGGCACATGCCCCAATTTCAGGCCCAGTTAATCTTGGCGGTGATGAAGAAATTACGATCAAGACACTAAGCCAATTGGTCGCCGCGTTCGTTAGTCCAGGGCCGGAGGAAATTGCTTCTCCTCGCCGCGTGGATGACCCGATGCAGCGCCGACCCTGTCTGGATAAGGTCAAGGGGTATTTTAGCTGGGAGGCCAAGGTTTGCCTTAAGGAAGGACTACAAAGAACGTGGGCCTACTTCAGCGGTCAGGTGAATCGATCGTGATTTACTCCGCTGGTATTCTTCTGCGATGAACTCAGGTAATTAGACCAGCGGAGGTCGCGCACATGCAGAAAGCACGCTGCCGCCGGCACGACTTGCATGTCATCCTCTTTCCAGATGTTGATAACACGATCCCCCCACCAGAAACGGGAATCATCGACGACGTCTTTTGGAAGTACGGCGGCCCAGCAAAGTTCATCGTTTGGTTCCGTCAAGTTCGCCTCCAGTCCAGCCATCATCCGATCAAGCCATGCGTAAGGGGCATAGTAGACTCCACAGTTAACTGTCGCCCAGTAATGCTTGATGCGGATGAACTTCGGCGTCTGGTGTTCGCGGCAGTATTCGTAGAAGTCATCCTGCGGCTCCTTGACCATCAATGTATCCCAGTCGACCCAAATAAATTCACCAAATTCACGCAATGCCCAGATGCACATCCAATGTTTCATGAGGTGAGCCGAATTTGTCTTCACGAACTCAGGAGCGTCTTCGAAAGTTTTGGCGACCTTTAGCCCGACCTGGGAGAGCGCAGCCAAGCAGTGGCGATCTCCGGAGAGCACGGTAAGCATTTCGCCATAGCTGGGGTTCGCCCGGAGGCTGAGGGCGATTTCCTTAAGGGTCTTGGTTGGTTGCCTGCATCGTCCAGCACGACAGTATTGATAGAGACCTGCGATGAAGGGGGGCTTACTTGGTTTCGACATACTTGGTTCTATCGATAACGTACGGGACCTGGGGTTTGCCCGACATCCCTGTTTCCACGGGTAGTCGCACTGCGCGTGCCTGTTGGCGGAGGTTATCCACGTCAAGCGGATCTATGCCGAGATCGATAGCGATTTCAACGGCTAGATGAAGCGCCTCTGCGCGGGAGGACGCTAAAGCGGGATCGGTCAAGACCGCAAGGGCCTCCCTTGGTTTCCCGATTTCTCTCAGTATCTCCCCATGGAAGATGTCGGCTTGGGAGCGGTGCCAATGATAGCCGCCGGTTGTGTTGTTATAACGTCGAAAGGCTTGAAGCGCCTCCGCCCACCGCTGCTCCTGTACGAGTTCCTTGAGGTGCATATAACTCATGTACGGGTCATCTGAATACCGACCCATGTGAGGTAGCATCATGTCGGCATAATTCCTAGCGCGCAAGGATGGGCGATGCTCGATCCAGGAGACCTTGGCGTCAACGACACGAAGTCGCTGGCCTGACTTAGAACGCAAGATTTCATGCACCGGGTAATGCCAGTCCCATGCTTGGCGTGAGTAAACGCGAAGAAGCATGTCCGCCTCGCCCGAAGGTTGGGTGCGCCTCATGCAGATGCCGTCTGGGGAGGACTCCGCGAGGGCTAGTACCTCGGAGAGGCCTTGCGGTGAACGAAGCAGCTCATCGTCATCAAGGCGCATCACTAAGTCATATCGGGCATGTTGCTGGGCGCGCGTCCGGGCTTCTGCAAAGTCCTGTGTCCAGGGAATGTGACATACCTTGGCACCGAAAGACTTGGCGATTTGGGGAGTGTCGTCCGAACTCCCGGTGTCGGCCACAACGACATCAGGGGCATCGGTCAACAACTCGAGGCAGCGTCCGAGTCGCTTCGCGGAGTCCTTCGTAATGATGACGACCGAAATCACGGAGTCCAAATATCAAGAATGTACCTTCCGGGTGGACGGCCAGCAAGCGGACGCCTGACCCAGCGCTGTCTCTCCCCGTGAAACAGGCAAGGGGAGGTCGATGTTCCCACGATTACATGGAAACGGGCCCGATGGAGAGAAGCGGCATCGCCGGTAAGTTGGAGGGCTAGCGCCCGGTGATTCCCATCGAGCAGCGTCAGGCGATCCCGGCCTCCGTGGGTAAATAGGATGAAAGTAACATCCTCCATGACGCCAGATCGGGCAAAGGAGGTGGCTAGGCGCCTTACTTTCCGTAAATGCTTCCCCGGCGCCGAGGTTGCTGCCGCGACGACGGGTATGCCGGCCGCTTTCCGCCAACTTGCTTCGGTGATTACGTCCCATTGTTTCATCAATCCACGGAGCCGCCTTAACCCCACGACCTGCGAGCGCCAGTCGCAATGCGGGAGATGCCGCAGAAAAAGGAAACCGCGCTTCTTGATGTCGTTCAGTCGTCTGTCTCGGGATTGACCGGAGCCCCGGGCTGGATTGACGCCGAAGCACCCTTGGCGCCCCAGCACCTCAAGGACTTCGCTGACGTGCAGAGGTTTGGTGCTCACGGCTTAAGGAGCAGCTTCCTTTGTAGCATGCGTTTGTGCCGGATATCGAAGCCAACCGTTTGCAGCAGTTTTTCGGCCCCGCCGGCTTTGTCCATGTCATTGAGCAAGACCTCCATCTTGGTGTGGCTCACGCCTTGTTCCGAAAGCAGGTAGTCGTCGATGATCTGTTTCCTGGGTTGACCAAGCAGGCAGGCGATTAAGGCGCAGGCGATGCCCGTACGATCTTTCCCGACATGGCAATGTATGACCGTATTGCCTTTGGCGCGTGCGATGGACTCGAGGGCGCGCGCGAACGGGGCTAGATTCGA
>Ga0194130_10003244_pt1 | contig 22162 bp, 27 predicted proteins | sample TA2KigsurfametaG_FD_160084 | JGI IMG/M metagenome (GOLD analysis project Ga0194130, IMG submission 160084) | Freshwater microbial communities from Lake Tanganyika, Tanzania - TA2015050 Kigoma 12 surface | ecosystem: Environmental > Aquatic > Freshwater > Lake | place: Tanzania: Lake Tanganyika... | reverse complement strand
TCTTCAAAGCCGCCGCAGCAATATCGGGCAACTTGACTAAGAATCCATCAAAGACATATTGGTATCTCTTATCGATCTTTCCACCGTACTGACCGATCGTTTTCTCTATCGCCGCCTTAGCTTCGGGCGATATTCGGATCAAGTAATTTGATGATGAACCTAGATCTATTGCCTCGGCCGGAGCGGTCACCGAGATTAAGAAGAAGCTCACCAAAACGTTTACGCAAGCTTTGACTGCTATTTTGCGATTCGAATAGACCATACCAAAGTGTCTCATTTTGTGAGGAAAACTTGAAGGATGAGCGAGGGGGACTAGACCATTCGGGGCAGGTTTAGCGACCAGATGAGGCAGAGAGAAACCAGCACAAAGAAGATCTGTTCCCGTTGACTCAACTGCCACCACTTAGTTGCAACTCTCTGATTTACTGAGATTAATCTTTCAGGGGTTAAGAACATGAAGACGGCTCCCGCGATTACAAGAAAGCCAAGAGGGTTCAATTCTACTGCGCTACCAAAGTCACCCTGCAAGATACTTCCAATTGACCTCGTTGTTCCGCAGAATGGACAAGGAAGTCCTGTTGAGTTGCGAAATAGACAGAGAATTGGTCCATCTTGAAAACCAGAAGTTTGAAAGCTGAAGAGACTAGCGGTGCCAAACGTAAGTATTCCTAAAGAAATCCGATAACCAATTCCTAACTTTCTCAACGAGTTCAGAAGAAGCATAGATTTGGTTTACTACTTTCAAAATAGATTCTAAGTGGGCACACGTGAAGTCATGCCCACTTAAATGAATCCGATTTAGTACCCGGATTCCAAACCAATTAGAGCCCCAATTGTTCCCCAGAAGACTACGTAAAGAACTAATGAGACGATGGAAATCACGAGACCTGCGATGGCAAGACCACGGCCACCTTGGCTCGGGTCTTTCGAAGTCTGACTCATTCCAATTATGCTGAAAATAAGTCCTAGCGGAGCGCACAGCAAGCTACATACAAAACCTGTGATTGCCATTCCGTTAGTTTTTGGTGCACCGGTTCCACTCATCAAGCTTCCTCCTAATGGGCAGTCCGAGAGTGACTACCTCTGCAAATTATGGGGTGAAAAGACAAGAAAGTCATCGATATGACCTATATTTTCTTTGGAAGCTGATAGTGACACTTATTTTTCTATTCAATATTTACGTACGCCCGGGTAATCCATTAGTCTTGCAAAAGGATCCTACTTAGTGCGCACCCCAAGGCAACCCCATAGCACCGCTTGGCTGGCTACGCCCTAGATGTAGCTCTCATTTTCGGTACCTGAGTCATTGGCTGGATGATGTGGAGCTTAGTTATCTGGGGGCAAGGTTTAACTCCTGGCAAGCAGATTCTTCGCATGAAAGTTGTCTCATCACAAACTGGACTTCCGGCGACATGGGGCCATATGGCAGTGCGCCAATTCCTGATTCCGGTGGCTTTTTCGCTGCCATTTGTATTCCTCTCGGCCGCCCTTGACCCATACATGTACTCATTCGATCGCTGGTCAGGTCCCTACGCATTCGAGAATATCTTGTATGGATCTATGGGGGGAGCATTTATAAGTGTTCTAAGTTACGCGGTTTCCCTTACCGATGCACTTTGGATTTTTAATAAAGGTCAGAACCGCAGAGTCACAGATCTCTTTGCGAAGACCGACGTTGTAAATACTTCGGTGACGGTAACAAATTCTTTTGGCTCAATAAATCCTTAATTGGAGAACAGGCACGCGCTCTTAGAGATGCCCAAATCTAGGGGGTCCCTTCGCTTCCTACTTGTTGCATCGCGCTTATTTACTCAAGCACTTATCCCTACAGATTACGTTTATGCAAATAGGGACTGGCGTAGCGAGATGCTCAATCAAATTAACATAATTAGACAAGAGGTCGGCGTTAAACCATTATTGCTTTGTACTAGTTTGAATAATTCATCCCAGAACTATGCGGCAAATATGGCTAGCAATGATTTTTTCAGTCATAACGGTAAAAATGGTTCAACTTCGATTAGCAGAACTAAGAAAGCGGGCTATGTTGCAGCTTCGGAAGCGAGGAAATTTGCTATAGGCGAGAACATAGCTAAGGGTTAGGTAAGCGTTAAAGAAGTCATGCGAGCTTGGAGAAATTCAAAAGGCCATTACAAAAATATGATTGACGTCAATTTCACTCACGTTGGTTTTGGGCGTTCAAAGGATGAGAATTCTATGAACAAGCTATTTTGGGTTCAGAACTTCGGCACGGGTGGAAACTGCACCGAGGAGTTTAAACGGACATATCGGTCAGGCCCCTAGTCACTTCTCTTAGCGCCCGTTAAGGTTGTTTTGTGGTGCCTACCCGATTAATGCGCTTGACCTTATCTATCGGGGTTTCAAGCGCCCTGATTTTGATCTTTTTCCAACCTTTGCCGGCAAGCGCAATTCATACTGCCGAGAGAAGCTATTTCATTTTGGATACATCTGGGTCTGTAAATGCAGATATGAATTGGAGTAGGTCGTTAAGACCATCAATAATTGAAAAACTTAAACAACCGTTCGGCCAGCCACATAAATCAAGTACCCCGAAGAACCCTCAAGATATTTACGTAACATCAATTACATCTAACTCAGTTGATGCACAGATATTTCCAATCGTCACCAGTCAGGATGCTGAAGCTATCTGGGGAATGGTCAACCGAGTTGGCGTTGATCCAAGTAAGAAGAGATTAGCCGAAATTATTAATGATCTATTTGGTGGTGGCGGAATCTGGTCCCAGCATTCAGGATTCCTCGCAAAGTCTCCGCTTAGTATTCCTTCTTCTAATACATGCCAAGCGTCAGTCGTTCGAAGTCTCGGAAATACCCTGAGCTTCCGTAGGTCAAAAGATGAGGAAAAGAAAGATGTAGCGAAGACAATCTGTGGTACCGCTATCGAGATAGGTAAACGCTTACAGGCGATTGATCAATCTCTAGATAGTCCAACTTGTGATAAGTCAGGAAAGTGCTCGGACATTATTGGTGCGCTTCTCAATGCAGTAGCGGCAGCACAAGACATGGTCACCCAACAACGAGGAGCTAGCCCTGCAATTTGCGTTGCCATTGCTTCAGACATGCTAAATAACTCGCCAGGGATGCCCACAGATAGTTTGCTAAACAGTAGACGGATTGCCATGAGGTCAACCTCTATTCAAAAGGCAAAGGAAAAGGGACGCCAAGCCGCACAAATGTCAGAAGTGAAGTTTCCAAGACGCGCTTCTGTGAGAGTTGTGGTTCTTGGAATCGGTACAGGACCAAAACCGCTTCCACGCGAAAAGAATTCGATGTTGGAGGCTTATTGGGATGGATTCTGGGAAGCATCAGGAATTAAGAAGGCCCAGCAAGGCACTTCTCTAGACAAGGCATGTGCAAGGTAACGTGAAGATGATGAGAACGGCGTAAATATGAAATCTCCATTTTCTAGATTCCAGCGGGCCAAACGCAGGGCTCGTCGGAGAGGTCGCTCTCATGGTCGCCAAGGCCACCCTAATCGCGAGTGGGCAGGCGGACCGGTTCCATACCTAGAGTCACTACATGCTCAATACTCGCAAGAAATTCGTATTCTTGATCAACGCCTTCGCATCATTGAAGGTCAATCAATAACCTCGGTAGAAGAAGACATCGCAGATAAGACTTCCGAGGAATACCAAATAAATCAGTTAGAAAAAGAGCGCTCAAGCTATGAAATGCGACTAGCTGAATTACTTCAAGAGAAAGTCGGTACGGAAACAGAGAACCCAACTGGAAAAGCCGCTCGACATCGCCATGTTCCAACTTGGCTTTACGCACTTGCGCTCGTCGGTCTTGCTGTTGGCGAGTATTTCGTAACACTGCCTGCAGTCGAGGTACTCCTCAATGACGAGGATTGGCAAGCTTGGATTATTACTGGAAGCTTCTCCGCGCTGAGCATCATCGCAGCGCACTTGATTGGCATAACTTTTAAAGTTGATATTGATCGCGACAAACCTCAACCAGGAACCCAGAAGTTGGGCGCGTTAATTATCTTGCTTGGTCTTGTTATCGTGATTCTTTTCCTATCAGCACTGCGGAGCAGATCTGTAAGGAATGTACCTGTATCATTCTGGATGTCAGATGAAGTATTTGGAACAGTTTTATTCTTCTTCATTCAAATGACATTTATTTCTTGCGCTATTGCACTCTCTTATTACAACCACTCTGAGATTGAGAGCGACATTTCCCGTTCCAAGAGACGTATAAAGCGTCTTACAAAGAAGATTCGCGGTCTGACCAAGGCTCGCCTCATCCCAAGTCGAGGAAATCTCACACCGGAAAAGAGAGAGGTCCAAGTAAGCGCAATTAACTCTGCTAAACAGCTACTTGAAGCTGAATATCGAGAGTTGTGTTCAATCTACCGAAACTCCAATCTCCTAGCTCAAAAGACATCCTTCAAAGAGCCAGGTCCTGGCTTGGATAACCCACCCCTTAATGTTTAACCAACGCAGATAAAGGAGCAGATAAAGTGAATAACTGGAGTTTTCAGAAGCTCTTTAATCGCAGACCTACGTCAGCGACCATCGGCTTGGCGATAGCAGCAATTTCATTTTTCGCCACAATGATTCAGGGAATTATTGTAATAGCGACGTCGCGAAGCAACTTCTTCTTTGACTTTGTCTACGCATTTAATTCAAATGTAATTGAGATTCCTCTAAGTCAGAACATCATCGGAATTATTTGGTCGCTACTCGGTCTTATTGCCTGCTACCTCGCATTGGAACCCCGTAACTATGCTCGATTCACGGTATTGATAGCTGCTGGTGTCAAACTCTTTGCATTTATCTCTTACTCAGATCAAGTTAATTTGCCACTTTGGCGTTACATGATGATTATCGTGCTTGCAGTCTTACCAATTATTTTACTTCTCACCAAATCAAGTAATGAATACTACGGACGGAGCCAATGACGCTCGATCTTAACTTTGCAGATTTCCAAATTTTGGATTTGGACTAATACACTAGAGAGGACAACGAAATGAGCAATGTGAATCCAATGGGTAGTTACGGCGGTGCTCCTGCGCTTTACATAGTAAGAATTCCTGGTCAACCGGAAACTCCAGTTGATGTAACAACACTTCAAGTTTGGGCGAGATCTGGTGTATTGAAGCCCGAAATGGTCGTTGTTGATCAAGCCACAGGTCACAGCTATTCAGCTTCTCAAGTCCCAGGAGTTTTTTCGGATAAGACTTTTGTCGCTGCGGTTCTGCTCTCATTTTTTTTGGGAACTTTTGGCGTGGACCGGTTCTATCTGGGTCATGTCGGAATCGGGATTGGCAAACTCCTGACTTTGGGTGGTTGTGGAATTTGGGCATTGGTCGACTTCATTCTTATTGTGATGCGTAAAGTAAATGATGCCAACGGTCGCCCACTTGCATAACTAAGAAATTCTAAGAATTAAGTTATAAGTTTTCTTCTCGAAACTTTGACTCTAGATCTCTTAATCTCTTTTGAAGTCTCTCAATCTCGTCTTTTGTCACCTTTCCATCAGATGTGATTTCGTCTACTTCAGAAACAACCTCATCAAGTTCCCTAACCCGCTTCATTCGTTCTTGATTCTCTTCACGAGCCTGGTCCATTGCGTTTAATACGATGCCGATCAGAACGTTTAGCACTGTAAATACAACAAAAAATACATAGGAAAGAAAGAAGGGTAGCGCCCAGGGGCTAATTTTAAGAGCCGGGTTTAGATAGTTTGGAAAGTTTTCCAGCGTTAGAAGTATAAAAAGTGTCTGCATAGCGACCGCAATGCTTCCCCAGTCTGCGGGCAATGATTCACCAAATAAGTAGTATCCAGCCATTCCGTAAATGAAGAGCGTTATGAATATAAGAACACTCACGCTCATGAGTGGAGGCAGACTTCGGACAACCGAGGTCGTGAGAATTCGCACTTCGGGCAAGAATCTAAAAATGCGAATCAATCGGAATATGCGAAGTAAGCGAAGAATAATTGCTTCATTTGTAACGAAACCAATCGAAAGAATAATTATCACAAAGTCGAAAGTATTCCAACCTTGTCGAAAGAATTTCCAAGGCTTAGTTCCATACGACAGAACTCGAAGACACAATTCGAGCACATATATATAAAGGGCAAAAGTATCGAAGTCCTCTAGTGCTTTGCGGGTGTTTTCATCAATACCTGGCATAGTCAAAAGTGCAAGTGCTGTCGCGTTAACCAGGATTATGAAAGCAATAAAGATTTCAAATTTTGGACTATAAACAAACTTTGAAAGCCATAGAACCCTGTTGGAGTCGAGTTCTAAACCCCGCCCGTATGGGCGAACCGAGGTTGATTCCATCTTCTTGCGGTCTCTCACTGATTGCCTACCTTTTTAGTAATGTGGCCAAAAATGATGTTACACGCGAAGCACTTACTTGTCTCGAGTTGCTCATCAACTAAGAATGACCCACGCTTCTAAGTAGAATGCCGTCTGTGGACTTTTTGTCGAGACTTTGGGCATGGTTTCTATCCCTGAAGATCTGGCAAAGAGTCGGTCTACTACTTTTACTTTTTATGCTTTTTGGTGCGGCTCTTGGGGATGATTCGACTACAGACGAGTTAACACCAAATGAAACTCCAACTTCAGAAGCAAGCCAGTCTCCCTCTCAAGATTCAACAACTGAGGTGATGACCTCACCGACGCTCGAATCGTCATCTGCTTCACCGATTTTACTTTCGCCGGTTGAGTTTCAATCATCTGCCTTAGGTGACCTATCGGATATGCGAAAGGATGTCGCAGATTTAAAGGATCGAATCGATGAGGGCGGCCTTATAAGGCTTTACGGAAATGTAGTTGAACTAACTTTTAATGTCGGACAGTTGCAGGCAATATCTCCCGGAGAAGATTCTGAAGATGTTTGGAAAGAAAAACTAGTTCTGTTGGAAAATGCAGTTGATGATTTCAGTAACGGACTGAGCGCAGACTCAGTTGCATCAAGCAAGCGACACCTAGCTAAAATTTTGGAAGCAATAGGCAACTTAGAAAAATTTGTAAAGATGGTTATATAATCTCATGAAGGAGTTAAACGTAACAAGTCTCGCGAAAGACATAGTTTTAAACTGGGTCAATACAAATGGATTTGAGAAAGAACCTCTGATGATCGCGCAAGGAGGAATTGGATTTAATAAAGAGGTATTCTTAATTCTTTTTGAAGATGAGTTAGTGCAATGTAAGTTTAAGAAAGAGCAAATATTTGGAGAGCGTTATCATTTAAGTGAATACCAAGGTTGTAAGTACTCTATGGGTGGAATACAGGTCACTTTTGCTGATAAACAGGGAAAAGCTAAGATAGTTATTCTGGCAGTTAAGAAAGAATCAGCGATTGATATCCAATCTACTATTGCCGCTGCTCATTTCAGCTTTTCTAAGCGTGGCTCGGATTCTCAACTTCAGAAAAGTGCTCTAAATCAGTCGGTAAGTAGGGGTGATTTGATAGGAACTCTTCTGCCCGAATCGGGCGTACAACTATTTGAAAGAAGTAGTTCCAAATACGGAGATCGCAAATTTGGGGACTTGCTAAAAAGCGGAGGTAAGACGATACAGATCTACTCGAACTTTCTTGAATGTGAAGGTAATCTCTACGAAATAGATAAGCAGGTAACGGCAGATGTGATTTTTGATGGTCAAGTTCAAGTTTCAAGAAGACCGACGCTTACGCGGATGGGTCTTCTCTCACCACTACCTGGCAGCGCATTGATTGCTGGTTTTGCGTTAGGCAAAAAAGAGACACATGACAGCAGGGAAGTGCATGTTGTGATTGCCCATCCAGAATGGGCACTTTCGATTAGGGTTAAACCAGGTGATTTGGCTCATGCACAAATGATGGCAGGCAGAATAAATGCCCTTGCCGACTCTAAACGAGAGGAAGTGCGGACGGCAGACCCTGTTTCGACCGGGGACAAGCTATCAAAACTCCAAGAAGTTAAGTCCCTACTTAATTCCGGATTCATTTCTGAACAAGAGGCTCAAAAGATGAAATCCGAAATCCTCGGACATTCTCCCGACAATAGTTAAGTTGAAGTAAGAATCACTTACTGAAAGTAAGATTCCACTCACCAAGCGATCGAATATAGATCAATCCCGGAGTCTTAAGCCTCTTAGTTCCTTTGTAGCTGCCTATTTCATTTATCAAAAGTGGAAAATAGAAGAGTCCGGGGCTTCTTGGCCATACATAAACTACAAAGTTACTTGATCCGACATTTCGAACAGACACTTTTGAGTAGCTAGTAGGTACATAAAGAACAGTTGTTCCTTTACCTGAGATTGATTTACCTGCGACACGCTTCGCAGAGTTGGCGTCGCTTATCGCAAGCGTCCAATCAGAGTCCGCGGTAATTTCAAAAGAAGTTGTTAAAGCATTCTCATTCATGTTAATAAGATGTTCGCCGGTATAAGCACCAATTTCATTAACAATCAATGAATCTCGACCATCGGTTTCTAAAACAGTATTGCCAGAGCATGAAGGACAACTAAATTTAACAATCGCAGGTTTATCTACTTCAAAATCAACAATATCGTCGCCACTTCCCTGAAAGGTCTTGCCCTTAAACGTAGGGTAGACACTTTTTGCCTGTGCGCCAGGCAGATATTGAACCTGGAGCAAAGAAGAAATACAGAATAGAACGAGTACTTTCTTGAGAAGACTTCTTAGCATGGCATACCTCCGATTGACTCAAGCGATTGACTCAAGCGATTGACTCAAGTTGCAAAATCCTAAAGGTTTGACTCTATGAAGTCGAGAGTCTCACCGGTAGACTCAACGGCATTGGGTAAGGGGGTATCGAAATGGTGGGAACTTGTGCATATTGCAGAGGACCTATTGATGAAGCCAAAGGGCCCAGATGTTCAATTTGCAAATCCAGACACCATCTTGAATGTTGGAGAGACTTCGGTGGATGCACGAATTTCGGTTGCCCTAATAGCCCGCAAGGTAACCGCTAGTTGAAACGGAACAAATAAATTGAATCCAAGACTTAGTCGACTCGAATCAGATTACCGAGAATTGCGTAGGAGATTTGATGGTGATCCAAACATCATTATACAACCAAATGGATTACCCCCAGAGAGATATACCGTTGTCTACAAAGTTCCTTCATTGAGGCGATCCACCACAAACGAAGTTGTCGTCGTGGATCAGACAGTTGTGCAAATTGTCTTGCCAGCAACATACCCAAAAGAACGACCTTTTGTGACTAGCATTGATGTTGTATTCCACCCCAACTTTGGAACTGATCAAGCTGTTTGTATTGCAGATTGGTGGAGCCCAGCGCGATCGCTAGCCGATATTTTTGCTGAAATCGGAGAGATGCTGCAGATGCGCAAATACAACGTTCAATCACCGCTCAATGCTCAAGCTGCAGAATGGGCTGTGGTGAACGAAAAGTCATTACCAATCGGCAGAGTAGATCTTGGAATTAGCGATGTCCCGATCTCAATAGGAAAAGTCATTTCAGAAGATAGGAAGAATTAATGGCAGCCAACGAAAACTCAGAAAAGATCGTCATCACGACTGAAGATGCCAATGCGCCAAGGGCTCTTTCGGTTAGCGAGCAGATGAAGCAAGCCGAGGCCTACGCCACGATTCGTGATGTTGGGGATGCATCCACGGCGGCCAAGGGTGGCATCACACTAATTGCGATTGGAATCATGGTTGCTTCGGGCATTGTTGGCGGGTTCTTTGCCTTCGCTCTCAACAAATTGAGTGACGTTGTGGTTAATTGGGATAATCAGGAATCTTGGATCGGAAATCTGACCTTCACCTTTTTGATGGCTTTCGCAATTGGTCTAACGATTTTGATTGGGGACTCCGCTTCGGAGCGTAATTTAAGCAAGTTAGGTATCAGTGTAGCTATCGGTATTCCAGTTGCCATAGTCGTGGGACTTGCTGTTGGAGGAATCGCGCACCTTATTTATTCACCTTGGGTGAATTCGATTTATGAAAGTGCCCAAGCTCAAATTGTTATTGGTGTTATCACAAACGAGATTCAATTCAACGATTACGTGACCGCTCGATTGCATTGGGCCCGTGGAGTTGCCTGGTCAATTGTAGGGTTAGCAGCAGGATTAACTATTGGAATCGCGTCGAGATCTCTGCGGCGAATCTTGGTTACAGCTGCTGGTGGATTTATCGGCGGCTTTCTTGGTGGATTCGTTTTTGATTTCTTCACCGGCGAGAGCTCAGCTCAAGTTGTAGGTATGGTGATTACTGGACTTCTAATTGGACTATCCATGGCGTTGCTAGAACAGGCCTCAAAGACTCGCTGGATTGAAATTGTGAGCGGCGGTATGGCAGGCAAACAGTTCATCTTGTACAAGACTGATCTAACTATTGGCTCTTCACCTAGAGCTGACATCACATTGATTAAAGACCCAGCGATTCCAGAACTCGCTGCTCGCTTAACTATTCGAGGAAATCAAGCTGTTTTGGAATCAATTAATCCATCTCTGCCTGTTGCCGTTAATAGGCAAGTTGCGATGCGAGCTGTTCTAACTGATGGCGCAGAGCTAACTTTTGGTAAGTCAATCGTTCGTTATCGCGAGAAGAGCAGTGAACAAAGCGCGCCCGTAGGCGGACCAGTACGGCTTAGTTGATGGCGTTTAGATACACATCCCTTGTGCTCATCTCGTTAGCGCTCACAGGAATCACCACGGGTTCAGCCGTCGCTGAGCTTTCAGAGAGTGACCTTGCAGGAGCGGTAACAATCATCACCGAAGATGCACAAGGATCAGGTTTCTATATAAGCAAAAGTGAATTAATGACTGCCGCGCATGTTATTGGTAACGCAAGAGAAGTGCGCATAAATAGTAGAGATGGCCAGACCCAAGAGCCGGGAGAGGTCGCTGTAGTAAATCAGGAATGTGATGTAGCGATTGTTAACGTGAAAGAGACAGAGCGAGAAATATTCATATTAAGTGATGAAGCTGCATTTATTGGCGATAGCGTTTTTGCTATAGGCAGTCCTATTGGGCGGCCAGTTTTATCAGTTGGCAAAATAACAAGCGCAAATGAATTTTCAATTTCAACATCAGTACCGGTCGACTCCGGAAGTAGCGGGGGGCCCCTGATAACTTCAGAGAGAGAAGTAGTAGGAGTAGTGGTTCAGAAGAACCAAATTGGCGATGCAATCGCAGTTCCAATAGAGAAGGCAAAGGAATGCCTTGAGGAAGCGAGAAACGCAAAAGTTCTTTCGCCAACTCAACATATTCAATCCCAAGGAGTCCTGGCGATTTCCATTCTTGCAATTACGATCTCCATGATTGCAATATTTCTATCGCTACTCACGCTTTTGCGCCTTCGCGAGAAGCGTAAGCCGATAGTTATTACACTCCCCCCCGAGCAACCAATAGAAAGGTAAGAGATGGCAAATATCGATGTATTTGTTACGGATGCAGCAGGCACTCATAAGCAAGAGGTTTCACTTCCGAGCGATGCTCCACTAAATCGAGTCGTGGCCGCTTTAGTCGACCGAATGGGTCTACCACTACAGGCGCCAGATGGCATGCCGATGTCCTATAAATTCCATCATTTACAGACATCTCGCCAACTTAGAGACGATGCCACCATCGATAATTCAGGCGTTGCGGCCGGTGACACACTACGTCTTGTTCCACAGATAACTGCCGGATGAGTTTATTAAACGAGAGTAGATACGACCGACAAGAGAGAATCTCTTGGTGGGATCAATCACTCTTAAGGGCAGGCAAAGTATTAGTTGTAGGCGCTGGCGCGCTTGGTAATGAACTTGTAAAGAATTTAACTTTGCTTGGAATCGGAGAAATCCATGTGGTCGATATGGACTCCATCGAACATACAAATTTAGCACGATGCGTATTTTTTAAAGAAGGAGATGAAGGTAAATCAAAAGCTGAAGTACTTGCAGCTGCAGCCCAATCCCTAAATTCTGATGTAAAGGTTATTGGGTACGCGATGCCAGTTCAGGCGCTTGGTTCGGGATTCTTGAAACAATTCGACGCCATAGTTGGTGGTTTAGATAATCGTGAGGCCCGCTTGTGGGTAAATCGAGCATGTCGACGACTCGGAATCTTCTGGGTTGATGGTGCGATTGAAGGTTTGCATGGTGTTGTCCAGAGTTTTTGGAATGATGGAGCTTGTTATGAATGCACACTCACAGAAGTAGATTGGAAGATCCTTTCGCATAGAAGATCTTGTGCGCTTCTAGGTGTTGTTGAAATGCAACAAGGAAAGACTCCAACTAATGCCACAACTGCAAGTGTTGTCGCGGCCGTTCAAGTTCAAGAAATCATTAAATTTCTAGTTAAGAAAGAGGATCTACTTGCCCTAGTGGGTCGTCAATGGACCCTTCTTGGTGAGAGCATGAGCAGTTTTATTACGATTATTGATGCCGATGAATTTTGTTTAGCCCACGAGAACCCGGCCGAGATTGGGTATGAACTCGAGAACCCAAGCTCGCTTCGAGAGTTAGCGAAGAAAGTGCCAGCAGATGAGTTTATCGCTCTAGATTTAAATGATGACCTTCTTACAATTGAACCATGTGCACAGTGCGGCATCGGTGGCGCAACCGGGCTTCGCTCCCTATTGGGCGAAGGCGAAGGAGCGTGTAAGAAGTGTGGTGAAAAACTTATTGTTAATTCTAGAACGAGTATTTCCCCAGATGATTCAGTTTTGGATTTACCATTTGGCTCCATAACCTGGTCCAAGTGTGAATTGGTCTATGTTCGTACAAGTAGTAGCAGAATCGGCGCCCTAGTCTGGAGTAAAAGATGAGTAAGAAGGTACTAGAGAAAATCTCCATCTCAGATGAGCTCATGGAAAAGATCGAGGAGCACTGCTTCTCTGAGGTCAGCCATGAAGTAGGCGGATTCTTAGTCGGAATAATTGGTGAAGACAAGACGGAGATTAAGGGAGTTATTCCTTCTACTAAGGCTCAATCACAACAGACTTCGCTAACTTTTACACATGAAGCCTGGGATGAGGCATATCAAGCGTTAGCAAAAGATTTTCCAGATCTAAACCTTGTTGGTTGGTATCACTCACATCCTGGATTTGGTGTCTTCATGTCTGAATACGATTCCTTCATCCAACAGAATTTCTTTGGCACTAAGGGCCAACTCGCTCTTGTCGTGGATCCATTAGCGGGACGACGCGGCTGGTTTAAGTGGGGCAATGAAAAAATCAAAGAGTTGCATCAAGAGGATACCGATAAAGACGGCATCGGTGGCGAGGCCGCGGACTACACGCCAATCCCAGTTTCAAAGAGTTCAGGTAATGTTATTGGAGCAGTTCCCACTACCAAAGTAATAACTGTCATTCTGATCATGGTTCTCTCCGGTTTGATTGGATTCCTAAGTGGTCAATCAGGCAAATCAGAAGATCTCCAATTTTTAGAGAATGAAAGAGTTTCATTGACTCAGCGTCTAAGTCAGCTCTCCGCAGCCCTATTTGGAGAGTTGTTCTACCCAGTTCAAGAGAGCGACCCTGCTGCCCAGCGCTTTTATGTGAGGTACGCGCTCTCTGATAACGAGCTAAAAAGCGCAGATTATTTGGCAATAGTTGCAAATAAGTTCGCGGTTTCACCAGAAGAACTTAAGAAAATTAATCCAGGGCTTGACGAAGCTTCCGTTGCCCCAGAGTATCTAAATGTTCCTATCTCAGGCTGGAGAACAGTTCCACCAGCCATTGTTAAGGAAGAAGCGGTTGCTCAAGAGAGCGAGACTCCGACCGTTACAGCTTCGCCAACACCATCCGCATCAAAGAGTGATAAATAAAATGTCTGGGAAATTTTGTCCTCATTGCGGCGCTGCAAGAGTTGGAGCTGGAAAATTTTGTGGCGGCTGCGGTCAGGTATTCCAAGAACAACACAATTGCCCTACCTGTGGCCAGGTACTACCGCCCGGGGTTGTACTAAACAATTCACCTACTCGAGGAAAGCAAGATATGGCTGGAACTATATCGAGCGCAACGGTAGTGACTGAGCTAGGCGAAGCTAGCATCTCAGATCCACGATTAGTTTATGGATCTGGATTTTCTAAAAGTGATTGCATCAATTGTGGTTCAAAACGTAAGGCCTCAGATAAGAGTTGTAGCTTATGTAGTTACAAAGGAAGCGACTAAGAATGGTATTTATTGAATCAAACGAAGAAGTAAACATTACGTGTGCTGTTTGCAAGGCTGAAATGACCGCTATTGCCAAGTTCTGTGGCAACTGCGGTGCACCCAGGGCATATGCAACGGGTTCTGAGAGATACGAGAGGACCAGTTCTTCCGGGCGCACTCTCCCACAACAGCAATCTATTCAAGCTTCAGCCGTACAAAGTTTTCCAACGCCGCCAACTACTGAAAGCAACACCTTTTCTATCCTAGGTATTGTATTTGGCGGAATTGCCTTCCTTTTCTTACCAATCCTTTTTGGACCTGCAGGTATCGGTTTTGCAGTCGCTGCAATGATTAAGAAAGAGAAGTTGGGTGGCGCAGCAATAGGAGTATCCGTCGCAGGAACGGTTCTTGGAATGATTTTCGGCTTCTTGTTCTGGGGAGCTTTTTAGAAAGCTAAGCACGACAAGTTACCGACTCGACACGCCACCAGTCGTATTCATATCCATAGTGAGTTACGGTAAGTCCATAAACTCGTCCTTTGAGAACATCATTGATACTTCCGTATTCATTTTCTTGTGTCGAACCGCCTCTTGTGTACAGCAGTCCGAACTTCACATTAACTGAACCAGGGCAGTCACGCTTCGTCACGATGAAAACTCTGTTGCAACCATCAGAGTAGCTACTGCAAGAGAATGAATAATTCGGCGCCCATTTCCAGGCAATGTTTGGATCCTGATCTGATTGCCAATAATCATCTGGCTCCCATGAACCTGGACTATTTATGTTTCTTATCTCCTCGTCCAAACCTCGTGCTTTTGATTCAGCCTCTGAAACTCTAGAAGTTAAGTCACAAGCTCTTGTCACCTGCTGGACTAAGTCACGCTTTACTAGCTGAACAAATTGCAACTTACTTGCGCGGTCGCCGAGATTAGCTTTAAGAATATTTCCAGCCCAAGTATTCAATGTATTCACAAATTCTGAGGAATGATTAGATTCAAGGGAGAGCGCTTGCGAATAATCAAGGTAGATCGATGCAGCCAAGGTAGTGTGATTTGTGTAAACAAGGTCAACTTCGCTCTCAAGAGATGAGCATGAATTCGAAATCAGCTTGTCGGTACGTGAAGAGCTATTTAGAAGGACACCCGCAATTGTCTTGGCTGCATAATCAACCCTTACATTTATAAACCAATAACCAGCTCCACCCAATGTAAGTAGAAGAATCGGCAAGAGAACTATCGCTGCAATCTTCTTATTTATTAAGTTCCGCTTGATCTTTGGGGGAGTCTGAAAGGTTAAATTTGGTTGGCTGGGATCTGGCAGTTGGGTAGCAATTGCAGTAGGAATAACGGGGGGCTGAACCTGTACGGGACGATTTGCTCCACAGTTAGTGCAGAACCGTTCGGTTGTTGAAAAAGCTTTTCCGCAGCTCGCACAAAACTCGTAGGCTCCCAAAGTAACTCCTTATTAGTCTTGATTTACACGCCTTACATGTTCAATTCTTCGATACCGTTCGCAACAATTCAAGGGTTCGGCTCAAAAATCTGGGAATTTTCAACCTAACTGCCTTGCCGGAGAAAAGTAGGGTGATAGGGTCATGCATCGCTCTAGGGGGCAAATGCTTTGCAGTAAGTGTGGACAATTCAACGCATCAGGTACCTTTTGTACTTCTTGTGGAAATGCTCTGCAAGGTCAAGAAACTTCAGAAACACAATTCGCAGCAGTTCAGAAGGCTGATACGAACAAAAAGACAATCTTGATCGTAGGTGTCGTAGCTGGTGCGCTAGTAATAGGTCTAGTTGGTTTCTTAGTGCTACGCCCTTCACCTGCAGTTCCATATCTGAAGGGTGCATGCGCGGCTCTCACCGAGGAACTGATGGAAGATATGGGTAACGATGATAAGGAAAGCGTTGTAAATAGAGCAGAGCCACAGATACGAAGCGCATTAGCTGCTGACCCAGAACTCGCAGCACCATTCACAGACATTATCCCCGGAATTGAAGATTCGATGGACCTTAGTTCGCAATGGGCTCGATGGATGGCTCTCTATATCTCAAGCTCCTCATTCTACTCCAGCATTTATTTGAATACTGCAAGAGAAGTTCTTGACGAATTAAGTGTTCAGAATTCTCTGGTTCAGTCGCAAATTGATCGCGCTTGCACTGAATACAATTAATCTTATTGATTAGACCTAGCTCTAATCTGCCTCTCTTTATTAAGAGACGTTTAAGAGTGCTAGTCTTATCTCTTTCAGCCTTGGCCTTAATTTGTAGTGGCGCGCATGCCGTCGATATCCGACTTCTCTGTGCCAATCGAGAGACTTATGAGATCAGAGCCTCAACTGTAACTGGGAGATGTCTGAGTACTGAATTCTCTTTAGAAGAAGGACCCATTCCCCTTCCTACTCTCCCGGTACGTACTCTAAACAAGACCTTAGAAATCCGGTTCAAAGCCGCTCAAGCTGCCGCGCGTAAAGAAGGTATCGAGCTCAAAATTGTCTCTGGCTACCGGACACAAGAACTCCAGAGATGTGGTCTTAGTTTGCCTGCGCACTTCTAGATGGGACTACTAATCGATTAGCAATCAAGTTACATTTGGTTCTGAAGAGAAATAAGAAATTGGAGATGCCATGAGCACAGACCAATCCAAGATTAGAAACTGCAAATTTGAGTTCAAATGTGATGCGGATTGGGATGAACTTACTGTGGCCGCGGGACAGGATTTTGAAAAGATTAGACACTGCGGCAGGTGTAGTAAGAACGTTTATAAGGTTGAGGTAGAAGAGGAGTTAATCGCAAACATTGAGGCGGATCGCTGCGTCGCCGTTGACAACTCCTTATTAATGATTACCGATCGAGAAAAGAATCACCCAACCATTACTCTGGGGCAAATGTGGTTTGATGATGAGGTCGTTCACGATGAACAAGACTGGAATGGAAAGGAGAGTATCTTTACAAGCTGGAAGGGACTCTTACGTAAAACTAATTGGAAAATTTAGTTACATATAGCTCCCAAAAGTCACCACCGCATGAGCGTGCATCGCGCGAAGCAGATCGACCTCCTCGAACTGGCCTATTGTCGAACTCCAACCACACGCGCAATAAGCCTGGAAATACCCTCCCTCAACTGTTTTTAAAATGTATTGATGAATTTACTCAAGAATGTAAACTTTTGATTGAGTCTCGAAATTCGAGATTCATATTAACGGAATGGACTTTTTATGAGTTCTTGTGACAAATTTGAACCAGATAGAACCTAATTTGAAGAAACCGAACCAGGATTCTCTAAATATACTGGGAAGGGTAAGTGCACTCACTGTGGCAGAGTGTTTCATGCACCTTCACTCAAAGTTATAAAAGCAGCATCGGCGTCTGCAGCAGCAATGATATTTGGCGGTTTTCCTCACTGAAGTCGTTTGAGCTGGACCAATTTTTATAACAAAATCCTTCCAGCTTGTAAGCCTAGTAATCAATTGTCATCAGATTGCTAGGCTTACACAATAAGGGCGCCTCTTACTTCCTCCAGCGCAATCTGTTCTCGGTCTTAGAAGCCTTACAAGTGTATTTAGTTCCGTTCTTGCTTAATCGTTCCTCTCCCTTTTCGGATTCCTTGCGGTAAGAGCCCGCGTTAACAAGATTCTGATCTAAACTTGATTTCCAGGGAGAAGGCGAAACTTTAACTATCTTGCCGGTACTCACGCCTTTAGAAGTATTTAGTTTGGTCCCCGGGCAAGCTCCCCAAAGTCCAAGCTTGTTTAGCCGAGCTTCCTCCGCAGCAGCTCGAAGTTCGCGAGCATAAATTCCTTTACCTATTTGTTATGCGCAGTTCATCGCTTTCGGGGTGAGGCGGGCGTAAGTTGGGCGAACTAGGAGGAGATAGCTTAAGAGAATTGGTAATTGAATGTCGATCGAAGTAAAAAAGGATGCTGTATCCCGGCGCACGATTCTCAAGGGTGTGGCCAGCGGCGGTGTTGGCCTACTTGCAGGAGGAACGCTCCGCGCAATCTTCGGTAGCGATGAAAAAGCACCGACCGAAGCAGCATTGATTTCAGACCGGGTGAGATTCACAGCACGAACTAACGATGAAACGGGTCTGAATATTGCGCAAGCTCTCGCCGATGCTTATAGGGCCGAGACGGGAATTGATGTAACAATGCAGGGCTCCGGAGATACAAGTGCATTCCAGGATGGAATTTCAGATTATTTAAAGAGAAAACCCGATGATGCTTTCCAGTGGATGGCTGGTTTCCGCACAAATTTCCGCGCAGATCAGGGATTGCTAGTTGATCTCTCTGAGAATATCAAGAACCTCGGCAATCAGATCCCATCAGGATTCGTCGCGGGCTCAACAAATCCGACTGATGGTAAGCAATACATCATCCCAACGACTTGGTATCCATGGGGACTTCATTATCGCAAGTCAACATTGAAAGAAGTTGGACTTGATCCAGAGGGTCTAGATGATTGGGATGACTTTATGCAATTGCTCGAAGGAACCAAGAAGAAGGGCCTAATCGGCTACGCACTAGGTGACAAGGGTGGTTGGGAAGCGATGGGTACATTCTCCATCCTTAACACACGCTTGAACGGTTACAACTACCACGTTGATCTTCTAAACGGCCGTGCAAAGTGGACCGATCAAAAGACAATTGATGTGTTCAATCAGTTCGCGATGTTGATCCCATACATGAACAAGAACGTTCTTGACATTTCATGGGATGGTATGCGCGATCTTCTACTACAGAAGAAGTGCGGAGCGATCATGATGGGCTCGTGGTGGGCAAATGATTTTAAGGATAAATCGCAAGAAGATTACGACGACCTATGGATTGTTCCATTCCCTGAAATCAACCCAGAGTTTGGCCGCGATACTATCGATGCACCTGTCGATGGGGTCTGCGCGGCTGTCAACAGTGCGAATCCATCGGGTGGAGCTGCATTTGCTGAGTGGTGCGGTAGCGAGAACGGTATGTTGGCTGCGCAAGCTGCTGGCGATGAATCTCTATTTGCAAACTCACGTCTCGATTCTTCGGGATATGACGCATTCAATAAGCAGAAGCTTGCTCTCATAACTCAGGCTAAGGTTGTTATGAACTTCCTCGACCGCGATTGCCGAGACGACTTTGCAGGTCCAGTCATTGGTATTCAGATTCAGAACTTCTTAAAGAATCCTACGGAGATCAACAAGATCGTGGATGAAATGCAAGCAGCATGGGATGATTTGCGTGCACCAGCTTAATTTGTAGTGACCTTACGGTCTAACTGGGATAAGGTAGAGAGGTGCTAACAAGGGTGATGAGACTTAGTACTCGTCGCTGGCGACTGAGATTATGGCGGCGCTACCTATTTTGATTATCTTCTTTGTATTAAAGCGCCAGTTCGTCTCACGTTTGACGCTCGGTTCAACAAGGGGCTAAGCAATTCGAAAGTTAATCATCGATACCGATATCGGTAGCGATGTTGATGATGCGATGGCGCTAAGTGCGCTTGATTCGGTAAGTGAATTTGAGTTACTTGGAGTTACTTGTGTTTATGGCGATGTTGAGTTGCGCGGAAGGATTGCGCTTAGTTATTTGGGGGGCAGAGACCCGGTTTATAAAGGCGAGGCTCGGCCGTTATCGGGGGGTGAACCTTGGCACTCTGGGTTAGAGGGAAGTTTGCTGGGGGATTTGAGCGGATATCGCGCCTTGGATGGCGGAGTTGATTTTCTCTTGCGCGCGATTTCGCAGTTTTCGGGAGAGGTTGAGATTCTTGCGATTGGTCCGCTAACGAATATTGCAGCTGCGATTAGTCGAGATCCGAGTTGGTCTGGGAAAGTTAAGTGTTTATATGTGATGGGCGGGGATTTTGCGCGCGAGTTTGCCGAACATAATTTCAAGTCGGATGTAAAAGCAGCTCAAGTTGTTTTTGGTTCTGGGATAAGAGTTGATGTGATGTCACTTAACATCACGCGCCAAGTTGCAATTGAGATAGCGGCATTTGATTTTCTCGGGCAATCTTCGCTTGGAAAAGAGATCAAGCAGTGGGCGGAGCATAAATCGCTTGCTTTTAACAACCCGCATGATTTGATGGCGCTTTTGATGGCGAGCGAGGCTTCGTTATTTACATTTAGCGGCGAAGGTGTTGTGACTGTTAGCGATACTGGGATGAGTGAACATCGCGTGGAAGTGGGCGGAAAACAGCGGGTAGCCACCGGTCTTGATGTTGAGCGAGTAAGGCAACGAGTGCTTGAGGTGCTCCAAGGCGATAAGAGATAGTCTCGCCGCCATGAAAGCAATTCATATAACTGAGTTCGGTGGGCCGGAAGTAATGAAGTACGTCGATCTGCCCGAACCCGTTGCGACGGGCAGTCAAGTTGTTTTGGATGTGAGTGCGATCGGAATCAATTACGCAGATACGCACCAGGTTGAGAACTCTTATCTATCCTCACAGAAATTGCCATTAATCCCAGGCATGGAAGTTGTTGGGAAGATGCCAGACGGAACTCGCGTCTTGGCGCTCGCTTCAACCGGGGGATATTGCGAAAAGACTTTAGTAAATCCAAAAACTGTGATTCCACTTCCCGAAGCGGTTAGCGATGGCGCAGCGCTTTCGATGATGGTGCAAGGAACGACGGCTTACATGATTTTGAAAACTATGGGACATGTGAAGGCGGGCGAGAGCGTTGTTGTGCATGCTGGGGCCGGCGGAGTTGGGTCGATTGCAATTCAACTTGCGAAGTTGTGGGGCGCGTATGTAATCGCAGTAACTTCATCGGATGAGAAGAAGAAGTTGTGTAAAGAGCTGGGCGCGGATGTTGTTGTCGATGCCGGGGAAGCAGATCTAAAGGCAGCGTTGATTGCGGCCAATAATGGCAAGCCAGTTGATTTGGTTTTAGAGATGGTGGGCGGAACTACATTTGATCAATCGCTAGACGCTTTGGCGCCTTTTGGTCGGATCATCTTCTACGGAATGGCTTCGCGTAAACCGCCGAAAGCTTTGCAACCTGGTGCGTTAATGACAAAATCACAGACGCTAAGTGGATTTTGGTTGGTAAATGCGCTTACAAATAAAGAGTTGATGGCAGAAGTTTTCATGGATCTATTTGGAATGATAATTAGTGGAAAATTGAAACCGATTGTTGGAGCGACATATCCATTGTCAGAGGCAGCAAATGCGCATCGAGATATGTTGGCGCGCAAAACAGTGGGCAAAATCGTGCTGGACCCAACGAAGTAAAAATCAGGTATTCTTCAGCCCGCTTTTCTTTTGCCCCCCTAGCTCAGTCGGTAGAGCGTTTCCATGGTAAGGAAAAGGTCATCGGTTCGATTCCGATGGGGGGCTCGCAAGACTTGGCGGGGTAGCTCAGCCTGGTAGAGCAAGCGGCTCATAATCGCTGTGTCGTGGGTTCAAATCCCGCCTCCGCTACCAAGTCTTATTTTGTTTATTTTTTCGCGTTTACGAAAAGTAGTTGTAATTGTCGGAAAGTAAATGTTCGCAATTTCTTATGTTTGGTAAGTAATAACATTTCCGCAGATCCCCCGGGTGGGTCTAAATGACTTCGCACCCGGGGTATTTGTTTGTAAAAGTGAATGGCGGACCTAGGACAGTTATTTTTTGTGTGGATAAGCGGGAGAAAAGGCTCTTTTTGCCATAGGTGGGTGCGCTAGGTATTCTCACCCTCCTATCAATAGATAAGTAAGGAATCACCATGGCCAGCAAGAGCGCGGATGTCCGCCCAAAGATCACTATGGCATGTGTTGACTGCAAAGAGCGCAATTACATAACTCGGAAGAATCGCCGCAACGATCCAGATCGTATGGAGCTTAAGAAGTTCTGCCCACGTTGCAAGGCTTCAACTCTTCACCGCGAAACTCGCTAACTAGTCGCCAGCCATGGCTGGATCAATTCGTATCTGTCTCATCGCAGACGGTTTCTTTGATGATTTCAGTAATTGTGTAGATTCAATTAAGAAATTTACGGATACGCCAATCTCAGTATTTGCATCTGGGAAAGAAAATAAAGAAGCCGAGGAGCGGTTCGGTGCGACCTGGCAGAAGAACAAGTTGGGTTGGGGGC
>Ga0194130_10003243_pt1 | contig 22165 bp, 9 predicted proteins | sample TA2KigsurfametaG_FD_160084 | JGI IMG/M metagenome (GOLD analysis project Ga0194130, IMG submission 160084) | Freshwater microbial communities from Lake Tanganyika, Tanzania - TA2015050 Kigoma 12 surface | ecosystem: Environmental > Aquatic > Freshwater > Lake | place: Tanzania: Lake Tanganyika... | reverse complement strand
CCGCTGCCTTCCGGCAGGCGATCGGCGACACTGATCGCCGTAGCCGACAGGCTGCACCTCAGCCGCACGAAGCTACCGCGGCTGAAAAAGAGAAGAAATCACCGACGAGATGTGCGGAAAGCCGGTTGTTTGGCATGTCCGCCAATGTCTATTCAGCGCTTAATCCAGCCGGCAAAGACAAGGCCATGAAGAACGTGCAGTCACAGTTCGCGGAGAGATACGACAGCATTTTTCAGCGGAGGCATGACTGCATCCACAACTGCGACCGTCCTCGGCTGTCGCCTCAGCCACTCACAAGGGCGGCCACGGTAGAGCGGGTCGTGCAGGATGCGGTGTTTCTGGTCGAGCGGTGCGACGATCACATCACGCTCGAGTTTCGCGAGTTTCTTTTGGGATGTGGTTGTCCGACGACCGTCATTACGCAAGCCGGCTACTGACGGCAGCAGGAAATCCGATCACTCCTCGACAAAGTAGTCGCTGTCGAGTTTCTTGACGACGAAGGTTTGGGCGGGGCTGCACCCCACGTCGTGGAGGATTGGCGTTGCTGAGTGATCCGTCGTCGCTACACGATCACCCGCCTTCGTCGCCTGCCAAGACTTCGCGGCGCACGTATCGCTTGAAGGCTTTGGTGTCGGTGAAGCAGCGGAATCCGGCGGCGCTGGCGATGGCGAGCGTTTCCGGATCCTCGTTGAGCAACACCGCCACCGGCTGGCTCAACTCCTCCTGCACGCCCATCGGCCACACCAAGTCGAACACGGCTCGCTGCCGACCGCTCTCCGGCTCGGTATAGCCCCAAGAAAGCTCGCCACGTGGAAGCCCTTCGCCTTCCATCCAGGCGTTGATCGCTTCCAGCTCCTGCTCCTCCTCGTCAGTGGCGATCCCGCCGGTCGGCGTGCCGCTCTCCTCGAGCGCCGCGGCGGCCCCGGCCAGCCAGCGATCGTCGCCATGGAGCAGATCAGCCATGCGCCTGTTCAACTCCGCGGCCAGGAGTGCCTTGCGGGCCTCGAGGAAGTCGCGAAAACGGTCGATCTTCCAGAGCGCCGGATCGGCAGGAATCCATTGCGACGCGAGCGCTCCGGGGTGGCTCCGCTCGATCTCGGGAAAATACACCTCGGGAAGTCGATCGCGGATGTCGAGATTGGTGTCTTTGGTGAGAAAACAGAAATTCGCCAGAGCGTTGACCTCCGGGCGGGAGTGCTTCCGCTTACGGAGCTGCGCCTTGGGAAAGATGTGGTGCACCTCGAGCCGGCTCATCTTGCCCAACAGGCTCGCCTTGAGCGGCAATCCCGTGCCCCAGTCGCGGGCCTCACCCATCCGCGTCAGCAGATAGAGCACTGGATAAAACCGCGCGCCGAGGCTCCACCCGGTGAAATGCCCCGGCTCCGCCCGCAGCCCGCCGTGCCACAGCCGCAGTTGCTCGAGCAGCCTGTCGAGCCCACCGTCGGGGCCCTCGAGCGCCCCGAGGTCTTGGTCGATGAACGACTCCGTCGATCCGGAAAATCGCCCCCACATCGCGGCCTGTGCGAACCAAAACAGCAGCTTGTCGCGTTCCTTCTCGCCGAGCGCCCCTTGCTTCGGCGAGCGCAGATCGAGATACCTGGCCATCACCGGCACGGCAAAGCGACCGAAAAACACCTGGTCGTGGTCGAGCCCCAGCCGGCCGCTGACAAGATTCAGGATCATGTCGATGTGCTTGCACGCCCGGCCGAGTGCGTCGCGGACCTCGTCGGCCGTCCTCTCGTGCAGATGCTGGAACTTCGCTTCTCCGGTGAGCACCGTGTTGACCGATCGGAGCAGCCAGTCGAGGTTGAACCGGAAGCCGTGGTCGCTCCACTCGGCGAGCTTCGCCTTCATCGCGTCGCGGCCCTCCGGCCAGTCGGCGCAGATCTTGGCGAGTGCCAGATCGCCCTTGGAGAGCTTCGTGCCGCCGCTGTTCACCCGATTGAAGATGTCGACGACGACATCGAGCGATTTGTCGGCACCGGTCACCTCTTCGACATGGACCTCGATCGCTGTGATCCCCAGAAGCCGGCTCAACCGCCCGGCATACTCGCCGACCTTCGCGGCGTGAGCCGGCATCTTCGTGAGCTTGGTGATCGATGTCCCGAGGGCGTCGGTCCCTCCTTTCAGCAACTCCGTGACGTCGATCCAGAGCGGGTCGTCCTTCATCTTCACCGGCTGGAAAAACTCGAACGTCTCGGTGTCGAGATGAAAGCGGAGGCCGCTGAACGCCTTGGCGTTGCCGTCGAAGAACTTCGGCGGACGGCCGCGGACCACGCCATACAGCGACGTCATCCGTTGCTGCCCGTCGAGGAGGAGCTTGACAACGCCGGCGGCGAGCGGCCCGTCGCCGCGATGCGTCGCCGATCGCGACTCGGTGGCCCACACGAGCAGCCCGCCGACAGGATGCCGCCGGTAGAGCGAGTCAAACAGCCCGCGCACCTGGTCGCGATTCCAGACGTAGCCGCGCTGAAACTCGGGCAGGGCCATGTGGCCGCTGTCGATGTGGTCGAGGACGGTGGAGAGCTTCATGGTTCGGGGATCCTGTGCAGCCTGGCCCGCGCCTTTCGGCTATCGCCCTTTTGCCGCTGTGCCGTAGTGAGTGCGCACTGCGTCTACGTATCGCTGCATGTTGTGGTCGGTGGTACTGGGTATCGCCTGGGCCTTGACCTGCTCCTCGGACGGCCGTGGCCCGAACTGCGCTTTGACCTGTCGCTTCTTGGCCTCGAACTCCGACGGGGTCAGCGGCGCGGGGCCTTCCTCCGCCGCGTTATCCTGCAGGGCGCTCGCCTCGTCGGCCGCGAAAGCCCGCATGGTTGGGCCGCCAAACGTCGGCTTGCCATCCTGAAACCAAACAAAGCTGCCACCGCCCCGGAAGCCCGGTGCCACGCAGGGGACGACATCGGCCTCGTTGATGAATCGCAGGTGACGCCCGGCGAGCTTCTCGTTGATGACTCGCGCACACGCGGGCACCAGCAGCAATGGCTGGCCGAACGTCACTACTCCGCGAACGACGATCTTGCCCCGCCGCTCCACATCCGCCGCGCAGAGCACCGCCATCGCACCCCCAAGGCTATGCCCCGTGATCCACACGTGACCGATCCCGGCTTCTTCGAGCGCTTCCAACACCTGACCGGCAACGCGGTTGTAGTGGTCGACGAAGCCGCGATGGACGGCCCCCTCCGCGATCGAGCTCTGCGCCGTGTCGAGGTTTGCAAACCAGTCGCCGATATCGTCAACGCCGTTGGTGCCCTCGAAGGCGATCACAGCTTCAGTCCCGCTGACCAGGACCAACCCCTTCGATGGCCCGTCTTCCACGACGACATGGCCGGCGAATCCAAGCTCCGGAACCGATTCCTTCAGTTGTTCTCGAGTCTGGTACGCGGCGGCGGCACACCGAACCAAATCAACGGCAGCCGGCAGCCGTTCCGAATTGAGGCTGCTCCAAGGCTCGCGCAGCCTGGCCAGCAGCGTTGTCGTAGCCAGCGGTGCAGGGTCTGGCTTCACGTCGACCGGATCGCGCGTTTCTGTCGGGAAGAAGAGGATTCCAAAGCAGATCGGAATCGCCGCGAGAACCGCTGAAAGGGTAAGGAGTTTTGCGGTCTGCTGCCATTGGATCGGCAGCCTGGGAATGCCCACCAGAAAGACGAAGGCGAGGATTACCAACGTCCACCACCCCGCGACTTGGCGGCTGATCCACTCCGCCAACCGCGGCATCCATGCCACGACACCCGCCGCAGTGACGCCAAACATCAGAAAGATGCCAGCGAGCGAGAAGAAGATCTTCATGGGCTGTTCTTGCCGCGGGTGATGTGGGCGAGTCGTTCGAGTGAGATTCCCGGTCAGCAGAGCCGATTCACGAACCGGCTTTGCGTGCCGCTGGGCAGCAGTTCGGCCCGCTCGGCGTCGGTGAGGCCGAAGTCATCGGCGATCGGGCCCCGCAGGGCGGCGAGAGTCCAGTCCTTCCCGTCGGCCGAGCGGCGGAGGAGCGGGAGAAGGATTTCGTGGAAGGGGGGGATGGGCATGGGGGACACCAAAGCTGAATGGCACTGGTAGAAATCACCGAAGGAGTCGTTCAGACGAGAAGGCTTGACTGCGCGTCTGCGTGCGACGCTCTACGATCCGGGATTGATCGCCAGCTCGAGAGCCGCTTCAAGCCGTTCTCGAGCTGGCCTCGAGATTCTCGAAAACCCTACCTTCTTGGCCATCTCGAGCGGCGGGTCATCGGCAGAGAGGAGCCCAGGAATGCTCAGGGCTAGTCCGGCCAGTTCCGGCATGGCGATCTCGTCGAGGCCCCTGCGGTCTCCGTCCGTCGTCGCGTGCCGAAAGGGAACGATCGCCAAGGAGCTTTCCCCCGACCAAAGAAAACGACCGCCGTCTTCCTGAGTGGCAACGACATCTTGAATCAACGACAGGACACGTTCGCTGATTTTCGCCCCTGTTCGAGCGAAACCGTGGGCACGAGCGACACGCCGGGCGACGACGTCTTCCCGCACCGGACTCTCCGCATCGATCACGGCGAGGGCCATCCGCCGAAGCTCCCGGGAATAGTCGTCGTCGAAGAAGCGAGGCTGTTGCGCAGACACGTCTGCAAGCGAGGCGATGACGTATGGGTGCTGCTGAGTGGCGGCCACGTCGACCGACACGATGTTGGCCGGCTCGTGAGAGACGCGGCTGTCTGCCACGTCCTCGCTGCTGACAGCCCGTGGGATGGGCTCCTGAGTGGTTTCCTTCGCCGCGATCAGCGGCGGCGACTGAGGCTCGACTGCCTCTGGGAGTGGCTCGCTGTCCACCGTCGCCGGTCGGTCTCGCGACTCCTGGAGCATGCCGTTCAATCGGCCGTGGAGGTCCTCGATCGCTGTGACTGGGTCGTGCCACCAGTCGGGTGCCCAAACCCTGACCAATCGCCAGCCCAGATTGGCGAGCACCTGCTGCCTGGTCTTGTCGCGATCACGTGCGGCAGCGAGTCGCCGGTAGGTCGCACCGTCGCATTCGACGCCGGCCAGGTACTCGTCGGGGTGATCGGGGTGTACGACACCGAGGTCGACACGGAAACCCGACACGCCCACTTGTTTGTCGACTCGCCAGCCATGGGACTCGAGCGCGGCGGCGATCGCCGCCTCCAGTCGGGACTCGGCCTCGCCGCCAGGTGCGTCAGCTCGAGGGGCAGCCTTCGACTCTGGACCCCTGTGGGCATACTCGAGAAACGCCTTCAGATCGCGCACGCCTCGGGCAGACGAGCGCTCGGCCCGGAGCTGATCCGGCATGAACGACGAGAACACGAGCAGGGATCGCCGCGCTCGGGTCACCGCGACGTTCAGCCGCCGCTCGCCCCCATCACGATTGATGGCGCCGAAATCGATCGGAAACTTGCCGTCTGCGTCTCGACCAAAGGTGATCGAAAAATACATGACGTCGCGTTCGTCGCCCTGCACGTTTTCGAGGTTTTTGACCGCCGTCGGCTCAACCCTCTCATCGGCAAAGAACCATTCCAGTTCCGGGGCGCTGCGGAGGGCCTCGTCGAACAAGTCTTGAAGCAGTGACTGCTGCTGGCTGTTGAACGTCACGACACCGTAGGTGAGCCGTTCCTGCTCCGGACGCCTCATGCATCGCTTCATGCGGGCGACGGCATCTGCGACGATCGCCTCGGCTTCGAGCCTGTTGGTGCGGGTCTTGCCGCGGTCGTAGAGAGCTCCTTCCACAATGGTAAGCGACACGCCACGGTCATCCGACTCGGCGGCCGGAAAAGTCACCAACTGATTGCCGTAGTAACTCTGATTGGAGAACGCGATCAGTGATTCGTGACGGCTGCGGTAGTGCCAGTTGAGCTGAATGGTGGGCAGCCCAGCCGCTTTGGACTCATCCAGAATGCTCTCGAGATCCTTGTCGAAATCCTCGATCGGCTCGTTATCGTCCTCGGTGTCAGCCCGCCCGAAGAAGTTCGTGGGTGGCAGCTGTTTCGGGTCTCCGACGATGATGGTCTGCTTGCCACGAGCAATCGCGCCGATGGCGTCCCACGTTGCGATCTGGGATGCCTCGTCGAAGACGACGACGTCAAAAGGCGTCTGCGTTGCGGGCAAGTACTGCGCGATCGACAGTGGCGACATGAGGAGGCAGGGCGCGAGCTTCCCGAACGCTACCGGCATCTCGGTGATCATCTCGCGAATGGAGCGGCTCGGTCGCTTGAGGCTCATCTGGTGCCGCAGCAGCCCCAGCTCTGATTTGCGGGGCACCTGATCGCCCGTTGGCAGCCCGTGATGAATGGCGCCGAGGATTCGGTCAGAGGCCGCCTTCCGAGCGACGTCATCCAGCTGCCGAAACTCTTCGATCGCGCCTTCATGGCGAAAACGCTGGAAACCCCGCAGCGACAATGACCCGTCCACGGCCCCGGTCAGCCACCAGCGGGCGTACGCGAGCTCGAAGCGGGAGACAGCTTCCCCGGCAGGAAACTCCTCCGATGTGAGCGCCGCAGAAAACGCCTCTAAACCAAGCTCCTTGGTACGTTGCTGAGCTCCTTGCCATGCCGTCCATTGCCGGAGCAGCGATCTCTGGCTCACAACGGCGCCTGCTTGAGTGCGAGCGTCTTCGATGACCCGAGGGGATTCCTTTGCGCAGGGCGGCACGTCGGCTGCGGTCGCGTACGACTGCCACGCTGCCAGAAACGCCTTGTAGGCCTGGCAATAGGTGGCTGCGGCGGAACGGAGGGGTTCAATCGGTCCGTCGACGATCGCGCTGAGAGTCCGGGCGACCGCTTCGTCGCCGACACTCACCGCAGACACGGCAAGCCGAAGCCGCTTCGCGGTAGCGACCTCGGCCTCAAGTGCCGCCGAATTACCCTCGGCCTCTTTTTGGAGTTCGGGGGGGAAATCGAGCGCCGAGAGGCTGTCGCGAAGCTCCCCGCCAGCCGCCTCGAGCGACTTGTCGGCTGGGTACAGCCCCTTGGCAGCCGCCCGAAGGGCATCGAGAGAGCCTCTGGTGGCACTTGCAGCCTCCTCAATCGAAGCGCCAGTCGCCATGAGTGCGTTGCGGATTCGCTTCGCATCGGCAATCGGCCCGTCCAGCGCGCTCGGCGCACCGTCCACCAGAATCGCCAGAGACTCGGGGAGGGCCAGCGACGCGAGGTTATCCGCGAGTCGTTGTTGACACGTCTTCAGTTCCGCAAGCAGCGGCAGATCAAGTTCGGGGGCCGGCGTGGCCCCCGCCGCCATGAACGCCGACAGCTTCTTGATGACAGCCGACCGCCTCAGGCCAGACAGCGGCCAAAACGAGGCTACCGCCTTAGACCATTCGCTCTGGAGTTGGTTGATCGGCACTCGCGCAAGCAGGCTTCGATTGAACGAGCGGGCCTCGATCGCCGCGTTGGCCGCATCACGTTCACGAAGCCGGCTGGCCCTCTCGGTGAGGAGCGCGGGAATCGAATCGAACGACGAATGAAACACCAATTCCGCGGGAGGGAGAGGCGTCTTCGCCAATTCTTTGACGAGTGGATAGAAACGCTTCTTCCCAGTCTCGACGCTGACTCCGGAGGCGGGCAGCCCCAGCACGCCGGCAAAACCCTGGAGCGCCGTCACCAATCCTCGGCTCGCCTCGTCACGCCGGGCACGCAGCTCTCCTCGGTGCTCAAGCCGTCTCTGCAATTCTTCGAGGTCGCCACGAAGGAGGAGTGTCTGTCGAGGGATGGCCACATCGATGAGATCACGGGCGAGTTGCCGAAGTCCCGTCACCTGAGCGGCCGTGGCGTCTTGCATCGCTGGAATCCCGAGCCTCGTCGCCAGCGGGCCGATCGCTTCCATCAGTGCACCGCTTGCCCGCTCGAGATCGCGGCATGCGTCAATCAGCGATGCCTCCCACGCCACTGACCAGTCGCGCGCATGCACGCGCTCGAGCGCAGCCCCGACCGGCATTGCCTGGTAGACGGAGGCCAGGTCTGCGACGGCAGACTTGAGACTCTCGTAAGAAGCGAGGTCGTGATTCGCCCCAGTAGGAAACGCGAGTGTCGGGGTAACCTTGTCCCGACCGTGCACGCAAAGGCCCATGGCGCGATGGACGGTCCAGCCGTTTGCGTGCCTCTCGTGAGCGGCTGCGACATAGTCATTGAGCTCATCACGGCGGACGCGGAGCCGCTGGCACACATCATTCCACTGCCCGTCGTCCGGAGTCTGCTTCCGGTTCCAGGAGGCCTGGAGTTGATCGAGGAATCGCCGTCTCTCGGCCTTGTTGGAGTGGAGTTCCACGCAACACTCGGCCAAACCGTGCTCACGCAGTCTGCGATGGACGACGTCGAGTGCGGCCGTCTTTTCGGCCACGAACAGCACCGTCTTCCCCACGGACAGACACTGCGCAATCAGATTGGCGATGGTCTGGCTCTTTCCGGTGCCAGGGGGGCCGACGATCACCATGTCCTGTCCCTCGGCAGCCGCCATCACCGCCGCCAACTGCGAGGAATCCGCGGGGAGCGGGTGCACGATGTCGACTGGCGAATATCGCGTGTCGATGTCGCCGGGGTCAGGCATCGGTCCCACACCCTCCACGACGAACGCCTTGTCCGGGTCGTGTACGAGGTGCCGCACGACGCGGTTGTGGTCGAGTTGTCCGACGCGGTCGACCAAGTCCTTCCACATCAGGTACTTGGAGAACGAAAACGAGGCGATGGCGGCCTCGTCCACGACCTCGAATCCGGGTATGTCCCGGACAGCCTGCCTCACCCGTTCGAGCACCTTGGGAACATCGACACCACGGTCGTCAGTCGGCAGGCTCGTCTCCATCGCCGTGAGGTCGCAGCCGAAGTCTTTCTTGAGCTTCTGAAGGAGGGTCGCGTTGAAGCGGACTTCATCCTCGTGGCTGGCAAGGTAGAAAGGCGACGATGCGCTCCGGCGAATCAACTGAACTGGGACCAGCAGGAGCGGAGCCCGGTAGACGCTCTGGTCCGTCGGGCTTTCCCGCCACCGAAGAAAGCCAACCGCGAGGTAGATCGTGTTCGATCCGCCCTCGGCAAGATCGTTCTTTCCCTTCCGGTACAGCGTCGTCAGCCTGTTGGTGAGCTCGTGCTCCTCAACGTGGCATGCCAGCTCGTTCTTCTCGAGGGCCTTCCGGGAAAACTCCACCTCGAGGTCGGTGCGGGTGCGCTCGTGATGGAGGGCGGAATCGCGATTGGCGACGCGTGTCTCCTCACGGAGCGAGACGAGTCGAAACCGTCCCCCGTCCGCGAGACGGTCTTCCAATCGCGCCAAGTCGGGGCAGAGCACCGGCACCGACTGCTTCGTCACCCTGAAGTTGAGCAGCCGATTGCGGAGCGAAAGATCGAGCAGTTTCCGCTGCCAACGCTCGATGCGTCCCGCGGGAGACTTGGGAAGGAGGTCGGCCTCGTCGACTGGTTTGTTGTCGAACCTGGGGGCGCGGGGGAGGGCAGGAATTGGGGCATCGGCGTCGGCACCGTCGTTCAACGCCCGCGACCCGTGACTTGCAAGCGGTCTGACCTGGGCCATGCGTCCCCTGGCAACATCGACGGCCCCGACAAACTCGTGCTCCTTGGCCTCGCCGAGGAGGGCTCCTCCGGCCGCAACGGCCTCAGGAAACGACGCCGCTGGTCGACCGGTCACCAGCGTGGTCTCAAAAGCGATGAACTCCTCAGCCGCGATTGCCTTTCTCAGCTCGCTGCATTCACGCTCGACCAGCCGGTTCGACGACTTGTTGACCAGCCAGACGCCGGCGAAACAGTGCCCCTCGGCCATGACGATGACAGGGTGAAGACCCATCGCCTCGAGTCCCGACGCGAAGAGAAGCGTCGTGTCGAGGCAGGTCGCGAGGCCATCTCCCAACACCGCGGCGACGCGCCGCGTCTTCTGGCCCCCTCGCTCGAAGCTCGCCGGTGGATTGGCGTAGGTGAGCGACTTGGCAGACACCGCCGACCAAAGCGCCGCGGCGAGAAGGTAGGCCCGCCTCTTGTCGCCAGACTGGTAGCCATCGAGAGCCGTCGAATGCCCACTCTTTCCGAGAATCTCCGCGGAAGCCTTGAGAACCGGGGCAAGAGCCGGGTCGTTGGGGGTCACGAACGCCGGCAGAAGCTCTCCCATCGTGCCCATGCCGCCCCATTCGTCCCGGGCAAGGACGCGGACGGGCACTGACGACTCTGCGACCAGCGTCGTGCCGCCAAGCAGCCGGAAATGAAGAGTCCCGCGTTCGGCCTCGTCCAGGCGGTCGAGGTACCCGGCATCGATCTCGACGTCGATGTCCTTGAGCGAGACGGTCTCACCAGCCCCGACCCGGTCGAGAACCCATCGCTTCGAGCGAGCGAAAGCAGGCGTCGAGGTCAACTCAACGGTCAGTGAAGTTAGTTCGCGCTCAGTGGGATTGGCAACCGCGACTGATCGCAGCAGCGGCACAGCATTCTGCCACGCTGCGTAGTTGAAGCACTCGGCCGCGGAGACGTCGAGCCGCGGAGAACCCTGATTGTCGGTGTCGGCTGATGCTAGACCAGAGCGAGACATAGCGAGCACTTTCTCACAGAGACAAGCTTCGCGACCGGAAAAACAAATCTCGACGGGCACCACACCACACGACTAAAGCTATACGTGCGTCCGATGGCACACCTCGGCCAGACCACCTTCGCACCTTGCCATAAACAACAACGCGCCGCGACCATACCGACTGATTGACTTTATGATACCCGCTTAACATTCCTGCGACAGATCCCACTGATGATCCGATCCCGCTGCGCAAGCTAGTCGCCACATCAGTAGAGCCAAACGAGTGACTTAAGAAGGGGAGGGAGATTCCGACAGAACACTTGGCGTTCACAACTTAAGACCCGCAGCAAAGAAATGCGACGACTCGCTACTGCATCGCTATAGGACAACACGTCTCATGCTTCACGAGCAAACTTCAAAATAGCGTCGCAAACATTCGCAAGAGGCTCCAACTTTACTCCTCCTGCAATCGCGTCCGTGACAAGGTCCGCAACAAAAAAACTATTCTTTTCCAAGTTCCCCTCGTGCTCGTACTTGACGCGAACTTTGTCCTTAATCGAACCAAACGCTGAGCCGCCATCCCTTTCTAGGGAATCCCCGATGTTCGCGGGCCAGACAACATGATCGGTACCAATAAAGATGTCTTTCGGAAAAGGTGGCGCTGAACTCTCCAAAAGCTGCAAGATCGCGAAATTGTCTCGCTCATGCGACGGGCGCTCCTTTTCCCGCACGTTGTCTCCGTCCGCATCAAACACAACAAACGGACGAATACTAAGTTTCTTCGCAAGCACTACTGCAGTTACAAGCCTGCTTTTTCCGCTAACCGGAATGAGATAGCAACCATCAGCGCGGAATTGTTGCCAATTGCCGCTAGCATGAAGGTAGGCAGTGATGTAGGCCGCGTCTTCGTATCCTTCGACTAAAACAGGGATTCGGCAGAACAGCATTTCCGCCATATGAGGCTGGAGCGACTGATGCAGCTTGGCAATCGCACCAGTCAAGCCAGCAGTAACGTTCTCCTTAGTGGCAGCGCGGATAGCTGCCGCCACGTCGTGGACATTGAGGTATGAAACGACGGACTCCTGCTTGGATGTGACAGGCCTCACAAGCCGGACGTCCTCAAATTGCTGGCCTTGAACAAACACGGGCGAGTGTGTTGTCACCAGCACTTGATCGCCTTTACTAGACAATTCCACTAACACGTCAAATAGATCACGCGCACGAGGCGGATGCTGAAACAACTCCGGCTCTTCGCACGCGATGACCAGAGTTGGTCCATCAGCCGCCCCCGAGGCGGCGAGCTCGTGGAGCAGCGCTAGCAGGTAACTTCTCTGAAGCCCGTGCCCCAGGCGAGAAAGACTACACGTGAACCCTCCGTCACCGGCCGAAAGCCCTGCAAAAGGATTCTGCAGCTGAACTTCTTTGGTTGCATCGGAAATCCACTGCAGGGAAATCGTTGCAAGCGAGTGAGACCATTGCTTTAGGCGAACCTGAAGCGAAGACGCGACGTCACTCAGGCTCGAATCATGCGTCGCGAGCACCCCCCTGTACTTCTCAGTCGTATCTGCTTTCAGCTTCGCCAACTCACGGTCGAGGGCGTCGCGCCCCCCTGACGCACGCTCAATCAGCTTGCCCAGCGCGGTGTCACGGCTTCCTTTCTCTTCTTCAGAAGCGTCTTTAACTGCGGGAACGTAGACCCACGTTAAGTATGGCTTTAACTTACTAGCCCCTATGATCCCATAGAAATTGTCGCTGCTTTGAATTGGCACTTGCAACTCAGGGTGACGTTGCTCGTACTCCTTCAAATTGCCTTCGGCAGTGTCTTTAGATTTACCGTACGGAGGAAGGTCATCGTACTTTTGTTGAAGTGACGAGTATATCGATGTTAACTCTGCCTTGCTTGCGCCATTTTTGACTGCCTCAAAAAATGACCCGAAGGCGGCCATCCCCATGCGAATGCCGTAATGACGCACTACTGCGGTATGCGTGTCGTCGTCATACGTCGCCTGCGCCGTTATCTTAAGTTCATCGTTTCGGACATAGTCCGACAGCGCTTCTTTTGCTTCATTCGTAAGATCAGAGAAGGTGACAGTAATTTCGATAGGCGTCTGCGTCTGTCGCTGGTGAAAGTCTTCGGCGGACAGTCGGGATGTGTCAGTAGACGAATGAATATTCTCACAAAAAAAGACATTCAGTGCGGCTAAAACGGTGGATTTGCCGACCCCGTTCTCGCCCACAAAGCACGTGTAGTCAGATATCGGGATTGTGACGTTTGAGAATCGCCGAAAATTGACGATCTGGACGGTCTTTAGTTTCACAAGCGAACCCTTTGCAAGATGATTTGGAAGACTAACCACTGCTTACGAACGTTATCGCCAAAATGATGCTCTGTGTTGGCTTGAGAACGACTCGTCAGGATGTTCTGTCACAGGGACTGACCGGACTCAGACTTCTCGCCGCGGAGCATCGATCGCGGCTCGGGCATTGTTCCTACAGACTTGCGGAAGGCGGGTGCTGTGATCAACGAATAGTGACTCTGACTGTTCGGCACGTCATGTCGTCATGTATCTCTTTGATCTGCACCGTGTGGCGATACTCCCCAAACGCCTCCTCGTCCTTCCGTTTCACGATCGGGAAGGACTCCATGATGTGCTCGATCGCATGGCGGACCGTCGGGAGCTTTTCGCGGAGAGCGGGCGAGGCGTCCCGTGCCCATTCGTCATCCGACCCAAGATAGAGCCGGAAGAACGCCGCATCGAGCTCGCAGCGGAGCTGGAAGCGACGCTCTTCGTCCCACCCGAATGGAGAGCCAGCATACCCGCAGTCGCGGGCGAAGGGCTCTATGTCCCAGGACGTGTACGTCAGCTCCAGGATTCGCGGGAGGAGCCATTCCGCGACTGTCTCGCTCTTGGACCATGGGCACGGCGTGGAGTACGTCGGAGGAGGGGGAATGGGTAATTGTTTTACGGTGTGGTAGTTGAGGTGGGTACCACCAAGCTTCTGTCGTGCGAGGAAGTCAAAGACGAACGAACACAGCGTCGCGTAGAGCGCAGCCTGCATGGACGGCGGATGCGGAGCAAGGATTAGTGGAAAGGTATTTCCTATTCCAGCGACCGGAAACAGGCTGGCGATCATTGTTCGCTGGTTTCCATTCTGCGTGATGTCACGCCATCCGAGTAGCCATTCGTTGTTAGTCTTTCCTGAAAGTCGAGACTTGATGTCGTGTTGGTGAATCCAGTTTGCAGGCTGTGTGAACCGGTGCGGGTCGGCGTGGTCGGCGGGGTCGAGGCGGGGAAGAGTTCCGACGTTGAGTTGGGCCTGCGTGGCGCCATCGTATGTCGCGAAGCGATGGTCGAAGTGGTTTACCATCTTCGCCTCGATCAGCGGCAGATGGCGCCCGAGCGGGCCGTCCCAGACGTTGCCCGTGAGCGTTTGGCCCGCCGCCTCCATCTCGGCCTTCGAGCGGAAAAGCCCGGAGTCGTTGGTCATGTCGAACATCCGTAGGAAGCTGAGTTCCCATGGATTGCCATCGGCCTCTTTCTCGTCCCACAGCACGCCGGTGCGCCGGTAGATGTATTTATTGAGCTCCGCATCGACGAGTGAACGAAACGTCGGGCAGGTGCGCGTGTTGGGATTGAGGAGGGGGAAGTCTTCGGGCGTGAGCGTGAAGTGGCGGCCCTTGTCGGCGAGGGCCGTCGTCTGGCGGGCGAAGAAGAAGAGGTCGGCGGCCTTCGCCGGCCCAAGACCGAGGATCACGAAACGGAACGAATGATGGACGTCGGCAAAGAGCCGATCCTCGTTCTCGAAGTGGTAGACCGCCGCAAGGGATTCCCGCGACACGAGATCGTCGAAGAACGCCTTCGTCGTGTCGTCGGTCGCGATTCCCGCCGGCACGATGAACGCCGCCCGCCCCTTCGCGGCCAGCAGCACGCGGTTCAACTCCGAGAACACGGCATACGTATTGATGTCGCCCACCCCGCAGAGCGGAAACCGGCCGCTTTCGCGCATAAAACCGCTCGTCCCCTCCGACTCGCGCAGGGCCTCGCTCCATTCGCGGGCCAGCGCCGGATTCGACACCGGCAACTCCGCGATCAGCTTCTTCCGCGCCGAGGCGTTTTTCGCCCCGGCGATCTCGGCAGCGCGGGTGCTGAAAAACTCCTGCTCCTGGAGCTTCACCCGCTCCCAGACGGGATTCCCAAGCACACAGTCAAACCCCCCACTCCACCCGGCAGCCGGCGGCAACGACGCCGGCGTGGCTGCCGCCCCCGGCGGCGGAGCCGCCGCACCAAAAACGTCGGGAAACTCGAGATGCCAGTGGAAGAAGGCGTATTGCTTCGCCAACCGGCGGATCTCGTCGACCAGCCACGGCGGCTGGCTGTGGGGATTGGCCTCGATCGCCCGATAGACCTCCTCCGTGACGGGATAGTCAAACTCCCCCGTCTTCCGCCACACGAAGGCCGCACACCAGGCATCCGCCAGCAGCCGCCCCGAGCGGTAGTCGGCCGAGGCCACGAGCGACTCGTATTGCCGCCGCTTCTCCTCCACCTGCGCGAGCGATTCGTCGGGAAGCGCCGCCAGACCGGCATACACGCTCGCCAGATTGCCGAGCTTGATCGGCGGGGCGAACAGGCCCTGTTGCTTGTTGAGCGCGTCTTCCCGCTCGCGCTTGTTGGCCCGGCGGTATTTGGTGCAGAGCTTCTTGTCGTCTCCCTCGAGCGCCTCGAAGGCCTCGTCGGGAATCCCCTTGGCCAACAGCGCCGGGGTGGCGCCGAGCAGGCTGTTGCCCACCTTGACGTGGTGGTCGAGAAACGAGAGCGGCTTGCCCGGCTCCATCGATTCGAGCCACAACGCCACGCGGCACAGCTCCGCCGCCATCGGATTGACGTCGACGCCATACAGGCAGGAGCGGATCACGTCGCGGAGGGCGGTGCGATAGGCCTCCGGGCTCGGCTCGGTGTCGCCGGTACGGATCGCCGCGAGGCGCTTCGCGATCCGATGGGCGGCGCCGATCAGGAAGTGGCCGCTGCCCACGGCGGTGTCGACGACCTTGAGGCCGAGGAGGGTTTTTTCCGCGGCCGGGCCCTTGGTGCCGGCGAGGCGCTCGGCGAGGAGCGGCTCGAGGGCCGTGTCGAGGCAGACCTGGACGAGCGAATCGGGGGTGTAGTGGGAGCCGGTGGTCTTGCGCTCGTTGCCGGCGGCATCCTCGAGACGAAACCGCCGCTCGGCGCTCGCCGCGACAGGGTCGATCTCCGGATGGAGCTCGAGAAGCTGCTCGTAGACGCCGCCCAGCTCCTCGCTGCCGAGGTTCTTGTAGTCGACGGTGCGGCGGCCGTCTTTGTCGACGATGAAGGAGAGGGCGCGTATCGCGGCGAGAAGGGCGTGGTTGGAAAGGGAGGATTCACCGAGGAGGCCGATCGCGGCGGGAGACCAGAGGTAGCCGCCGAGCGGTGCGATGCCGAGCGCCGGCAGGCCGGTCGGGCCGCCGAGGCCGGTCATCACGACCTTGAGCGCTTCAAACAGGTCGGGATGACGGCCGCCGCGCAGCGTGCCGGCGAGGTGCTGGAGGCGGGCGGCGGAGTAGTGGCGGCGGTAGGTGTCTTTCGCGGCGGGGGAGGCCTGTGGGTCGAGGAGCAGATCGCGGCTCTCGGCGACGAAGAGAAATACCAGGCGGTACACGAGGCGGAGGAGCTGGCGGTAATACTCCTGCTTGCCGAGGGCGGCGCTGGCGAGGGCCTCCTTGAGCGCGGTATTGGCGGGGCGGGCGAGGAACCCGCGGCCGAGGGCCTCGATCGCCTGCCTGACGCCGGTGGAGAGCTCGCCGAGCACGCGCGTGCCGACGGTGGTGCCCTCGACGTGCCACTGCTCGATCAGGCACTGGTGGGGCTGGCCGTCGGCGGGGATGTCGAAGCGGCTGGAGTGGAGGACGAGCCAGAGGAGGCGGAAGTCGGCGAAGCTCTGGCCGGTGAACATCCCCTCGAGGTCAAACTCGGCAAACGCCTGCCGCGTCATGCTGACGTTGTCGCGGAGGAGGCGGAGCTGGCGGCCGTTGGAGACGATCGCCCACAGGGCGTCGTCGGAGCGGTTGATGAATTCCTGCGTGAGGGAGTGGGGGGCCGACGTGCTGGCGCCGGTCACGCCGGCGGTGCGCCGGTCGAGCGGCACGTTGGCACCGACCAGATGGATCGGGACCTGCTTCCACTGGTGGGAAAGCGGATAGGCGGTCTCGTCGACCAGCCGGGCGGCGGGCGTGGACGTGAGCGAGCCGTAGCCGAGCTCCTGGAAGAGGAACTTGAGCCACGCCTTGAACGTGGGCGCGGCGGCGGTGTCGGTCGGGTCGGCGGCGAGGGTGGTGGCGAAAGCCGCGTGGATGTCGAGGAGGCGCGTCCAACTGCGCGTGATCGCCTCGCCGATTCGCTCGCTGGCGGCGAGGCCGTAGTCGGTCGCGCCGAGGCCGGGGAGCTTCGAGTCTTCGGTGGCGACGCGCGAGAGCACGTCGGCCGGGAGCATCGGCCCGGTCGTGCGCACGTGCTGGAAGGCGAACTCGCGGCGCCTGCGTCGGCTCGGCGATGGTGGGGCGGCGGAGGTCATGAGGGCTTAATGGCGGGCGTGCCGAACGGGCAACGTGGACGTTGACGATGCCTGTCGGCGAGAAGTATACTTTCGTACACTTTCACTGCCGGGGGTGCGGATCGATGCGCGATGGATTGTCGAAAGTTGCCAAGGATTACCGGCGGGCGGCGATCAATCGGTACGAAGAGGCGATGCTGCTCTATGCGGCGGGGAAATGTACCGGTGCGATGTACTTGGCGGGTTATGCAGTCGAATGCGTGCTGAAAGTGCTGGTGCTGTCGACGGTCCCGGTCGCCCAGCAGGCCGAGTATGCGAAGAACGAGTTTCGAGGGCACGCCGGTCATGATTTCGAGTCCCTTCGGGCCGCGTACCTGGTACGCCTGGGGGGAGGGGTTCCGTCGGATGTCGCGAAGCGCTTCGCGTTGGTGAGGGATTGGTCCACTGACCTCCGCTATGATCCGAGGGAATCCAAGGACGACGAGGCTGATCCGTTTCTGAAGGCGGTCGAGGACATCATCACGTGGGCGGAAGGGAGGGTGTGAAATGGAGATCAAAGTCAGGGGGAAATCAGACGACATCATCGAGCGAATCGTCGCCGTCCTGCTCACGTACGGAAAGGACCACCCCGGTGCCGGGATCGATCTCTACCGCCAAAACAGCGTTTCCGTGAGGATTCGGATCATCGATGATGCGTTTCAGGGAATGAGCCGGCCGGATCGGAGCGACTTGGTTTGGAAGTATCTCATGAGCCTCTCCGAGGATGACCAGAGTGAAATCAGCAGTGTGATCCTTCTCACGACCGATGAGACCGAGCGGTCGTTCGCCAACTTCGAGTTCGAGAATCCGGTGCCGTCGAAGCTCTGACATTCTTCAGGCCCCCGCCGGCAGGAGGACGTAGACCCCGATCACGTCGACGGGCAGTTGCGGGCGGACGTCGTACTTGAGCCCCTTGATGCGGCTCTCGTCGCGGAGCTGCCGGTGGAGGGCCAGGAGCGCCTCGGCCCGCGCGGTGGCGAGTGCCTCGAGGCCCGGGTCGAGCGCGGCGCGCCCGATAACCACCTTCGAGACGAACGACCGGACCTGGTCCGGGGCGATGTTGGCGTCGGGAGTGGCCGCGAGGAGCGCCTCGGCCCGGTCGGCGGGAAGCCAGACGGCATGCTCCGGGGCCCCCTCGAAGGCCGCGATGCAGCACTCCTCGGCGAGCAACTCGCGGGCGGCGCCGCCGACGGTGCGGACGATGTGGTGCCGGAGGCGGACCAGGAGGAGCGTGGTCCGCGTGGCGACGGCCTGGGTGCGGATCGCGCCGCTGCGGGCGGCCTGTGCGTTTTCCGGGTCGTCGATCGCCGTGCCCACCAGGTGAATCGCGAGCGTCTCGACGAACGGATGGGTGCGGCCGAGCAGGAGCGTGGCGTCTGCCAGCGGCAGCTCGAAGATCGCGTCGAACCGCTCGGGTAGCCCCTCGGGAATCGCCGCCCGGAAGCCGGGGTCGGCGGTGGACAGGTCGATCGCGAGGGCCTCGCGGCCATGGGCCTTCGTGACCGGCTGGGCGACCCCGCCGAGGGCCTCGACGGCGCGCTTCACGAACCGGGCGACGTCGAGCGACTCGCCGACCGCCTGGCAGGCAGCGAGCCAACTCGCGGCGACGTCGGTCTTGATCGCCTCTTGAGCGAACATCGTCCGCGTCCGCTTCGACCGCTCCGCCTCCCGGTCCCACTCGCCGTGGAGGCTCGTCTTCGTCGGGGCGAGGTATTCCTGCACGCCGGGGAGGAGTTTTTGGCTCTCCTGGGAACCCCGCATCAACAGCCCCTCGAAGATCGCCTCGATCACCTTCTCGGTGTTTACCGGCACGGGCACGGAGACGCCGAGGGCTTTCTGGATGCTGCGGTGCTTGTCGATGAGGATGTCGAGGACGATGCCGTCGATGCCGTTGTCGTGGCCATAGAGGAAGGCGATCTCGACGGTGGGCTGCTTCTGCCCATAACGATCGACCCGCCCCTCGCGCTGCTCGTGGCGCGTGGGATTCCAGGCGAGGTCGTAGTGCACGACGGCGTCGAACGATTCCTGGAGGTTGATCCCCTCGGAGAGGCAATCGGTGGCCACGAGGAGCCGGCGATCGTGCTGGGCCAGCGTCTCGACCCGCTCTTCGCGTTCGGCCGGCGGGAGCGTGCCGGTGATGCAATCGACCTGGGGCTTCTGCTTTCCCCCGAGGGCGTCGCGGAGGGCCGCGGCGACGTACTCGGCGGTGGGGATGTAGCGGCAAAAGACGATCGGATTGCGGCCGCGCTTGAGCATCTCCTTGAGGAGCTTCACGAGGGTGGCGAGCTTCGTGTCGCCGGCCCCCTGGAGGGCGGTCGCCCGGGCCGCGAGCGCACGGAGGCGCTTCCGATCGGAAGCGGAGGGGGCGTCGTCCACCTCGGCACCGGCCGGGGCGTCGTCCGGCTCGTCGGCCTCGGCGGCGTCGCCATCCACCGCCGCGGGCCGGCCGAGGTCGTCTACCTCCTCTTCCGTGGTGCTGCCGAGGCCCCGGGCCCGGTTGGTGAGCGTGGCCGCGGCCGCAGCCGGGCTCGAGGACAGACCGCGCAACAGCGCGATCGCGCTCCACCAGCGCACGCGCTGCCGGCGCCTGTCTTCCCCGGCGACGCTGACGAGCTCGCGGGCAAACTCGAAGCAGTCGTCGAACAGGGCTTTCTCCTCGCGGGAGAGCTTGTAGGTGTGGTCTTTCTGAACCTCGCGGACGGGGAAGGGGGTGTTGGCATCGAGGTAGGCCTCGATGTCTTGCCGCCGGCGCTGGATGAAGAAGCCGGCGAGCCGGCGGCGATCGGCCTCGTGCTCCGGGCCGGAGAGGTCTTCGGGCAGGCTGGCAAGCGAGGCGTCGAGCAGGCCGACGAGCGACCGGAACGCCGCTTCGTTGCCGCTGTGGGGGGTGGCGGTGACGAGGATCAGGTGGCGAGCGGGGTTCTGGGCCAGCCCCGCGAGAAGCTCGTAGCGCTGATGGCGCGAGCCGCGGGCGGCCGGGTCGCGCGTGCAGGTATGGGCCTCGTCGACGATCACCAGTTCCGGGCAGGTGCGGAGAAACTCCGCCCGGTACCGGGTGCTCTTGATGAAGTCGATGGACACGACCGAGTGGTCGTGGAGCTCGAAGATCGACTGGTCGGCGGCACACTCCCGCTCGAGCCGGGCGACGGTGCTCGCCAGCACGAGCTTGGCGTCGATGTGAAACTTGCTCGCCAGCTCCTTCTGCCACTGCTCGGCCAGGTGCGGCGGGCAGAGGACGACCATCCGCCGCGCCTCGCCGCGGGCGAGGAGCTCGGCCGCGATCAGGCAGGCCTCGACCGTCTTGCCGACGCCGACGTCGTCGGCGATCAGCACCCGCGCCAGCGGCTGTTTGAGGGCGACCAGGAGCGGCACGAGCTGGTAGGGGCGCGGGGCCACGGCGATACCGCCGAACGAGCGGAACGGGCCGGCGCTCCTGCGCACGCCGAGACGGACCGAGTCGCGGAGCAGGCTGCAGGAGCGGTGATCGCCCGACCGGGCCGGATCGGGCATCGCGAACACGGCCGGCTCGACCGGCTCGAGATCGGGCACCAGCCCCGTCACCTCGTCATCGAGCCCCGCGAGCGGGCGCAGGAGGAGCAAGTCGTCGTGCGACTCCGGGCAGACGATCCACTCCCGCCCCCGTGCCCGCACGAGCGACCCCGCGGCAAACCTTCTCATGGCAGACTCCCGAACACACTCGGAGAGCGGCGCAGGATCGCCTCCCAATCGTCCCGGGCCCCGAAACGGATCACCGACCACCCGCAATCCTCGACGCAGCTGGTCTGCTCGCGGTCGCGGGCCTGCCGGGTGGGATACTCGTGGTGCGGGCCGTCGACGTAGACGACCGTGCTGTGCGACGCGAAGACGAAATCGGGACGGGTGAAGCAGCCGTCGATCGCCGGCGGCACGTGCTGGGAGTGCGACGGCAGCGTGAGATTCCGCGCGTCGAGGAAGAGGAGCCACTCCTTCTCCAGACCGCTTTCGCAGCGATCGAGGAGTGCTTGGAGATGGGCCGAGCGGGGCACGTCGCTCGGCGACGGCTTCACCTCGGCCCGCACCAGCTCCAGCAGCGTGTCGCGGATCGAGTGGCGGTCGAGCCGGAGGTGATCGGGCTGGTTGGCGTAGGTCATGAGGCAGTCGTAGCAGGCGGTGGAGCACTCCTCCTTCGTTCTCGGGGCGTGCTTCAGGTCTGCGCCCGTGTCGGGGTCGAAGTGGCAGATCTCGAGCGCCCGGCGCGCGACCCGCTTGAGCGCCCCGGGCTCCGACTGGAGCCGCTGGAGCACGCCCGCTCCCCCCTCGCTCGATTCGTAGAAGAGGATCTGCCGGCGGACGTCGCGGCCGGGCAGTGGCTCGGCGGCGAGCTCCTGGTCTTCGAGCTGGAATTCGACCTGGATCGCGCTTTTGAGCGCCGCCTGGAGTGACGCGAACCGGTCGACGGGCATGCCGACGGTTGGCTCGAAAAGCAGGGCGTTGCGGGTGTCGGTGACGTAGGGGATGACGCGGCTGACCTGCGGGCCGTCGGCCCGCTCCTCCTGACGGTCCGGGTCGCCCATCCACTCGCCGGTCTGCTCGTTGATATGGAAGCCGAGCCGGTTGGCAGCCTGCTGGCGAAACCACCCGAAGTTGATCCGCCACAGCTCGGCACTGCGGCCGAACGTGAGCGTGGCGAGGGGAGAGCCATCCAAGGAGACGTCGCTGCGGGCGAACGTGCCCGAGATGCCTGAACGCTGGAAGCGAAACGCGGTCCGGACATCGAAGCCCTGCTTTTGGCGTTCGTCTTCGTCGGAGGAGATCCGCTCGCGGCGGCGGGTGCGGACGTTGGTCAGCTTGAGGAGATGCTGGATCGGCGTCGACAGCTCCGCCGCGCAGTACTCGCAGCGGTCGGGATTGGCGGCACCGCCGATGGGGTGGAGGTAGCCGCAGGCGTGGCACTGCTTCGCCTCACCGAGGACGAGCCGGGTATCGGACTCACTCGGCGGCAGAAGCACGCGGTCGACCTGGTAGCGCTGGCCCTCGTGGTAGACGAGCGACTTGGGGCCGAACTCGCTGATCGCGAGGAAGCGGGGCCGGTTGAGATACTCCTGATCGCGGCT
>Ga0194130_10003242_pt1 | contig 22167 bp, 15 predicted proteins | sample TA2KigsurfametaG_FD_160084 | JGI IMG/M metagenome (GOLD analysis project Ga0194130, IMG submission 160084) | Freshwater microbial communities from Lake Tanganyika, Tanzania - TA2015050 Kigoma 12 surface | ecosystem: Environmental > Aquatic > Freshwater > Lake | place: Tanzania: Lake Tanganyika... | reverse complement strand
GCCTGCTGTACTAAACCGTCATAAATGCTTTGGGGTCGCACCACCACCCAGACATCCCTGAATCGTGATGCAACAGCCGCTATGTCTCGGTTTACTGCCCCTGCGGCGTTTGCTTCGGGGGCGTTTGCTTCGGGGGCGTTTGCTTCGGGGGCGTTTGGTGCCCGTTCTGCACGCAATTCATCTCGTCTTACTTTCCCATAACGCAATCCCAAAAACTGTTCACGCATACGGCCGTATTCTTCAATAATGTCCGACATGGCAATTCGGCGTGCCACCCCCTCACGGTTGCCTACGGCATCAAAATAAGGGTTGTCTGCTATTTGTCTCAATCGTTGACGGGTTGCTTCCTTCCAATTAGCCCACTCCGCGTCATCAAGAAGCCGGTCTGCATTTAGGTCATTAATTTGTTCCTGTGCACGTCGTCTTTGTGCTTCTGGCACAATAGACGCGTCTCTTAATCTCTGTTGCATTCGCTCTTCTTCTTGTGGATTATCTCTAAAAGCCTCAAAAACAAGTCTCGTCATCTTTTCGTCAAGACTTGCTAAATCATCCCCCCATCTGCTTTCGTCATTAAAGTCAGCACCACGCAATTGATTTAATACTTGATTTTTTGCTGCTGTCACTTTATTTTGGTTGACTGCTGTTTGCGTTCTGGCTGGTCTTTGTGGTTGAACTTCGACCGCCGGCGCTTCTGCTTCAGGGCGTCGAGCCGCTGTTTGTTCCGCACGCTGTTCGGATGCTCGGCGACGGCGTGGTCTTGCAGGTCGTGCGGGCGCTGGCGCAGGTGCGGGCGCTGGCGCAGGTGCGGGCGCTGGCGCAGGTGCGGGTGCATCTTCATCGGTTCTTAATGCGCCGGGTTGCTCAATTTCCCTATTCATTCTTCGTCGTTCTGAATCACGAAGATTCCCACCCCTTTGGGGTCTTGCGGGTTGGCGACGGTTGTTTAGTCGTTGCCTACGACGGATTTCTTTCATTACCTGTTTGTAATCTTCGCTGTCTTTATAGTTAGGGTCTTGACGCATCTCGTCCAACATGTCTTGCAAAACTGCGTCTGACTCATTTTCTAGAAGATTTATTCGGCGCCTACCAGCATCTGCTTCTCTTTGCGGTCTGCGGGCAGGTGCTTCATCGGTTCTTGGTGCGCCGGGTTCTTCTATTTCTCGCCGAACTCTTCTTCTTTCCGAGTCACGCAAACCAGCATCTCGTCTATCTTCGAGACGAGCAGTAGTAGCACCTCTTCTGCGTGCCCTAGGACGAGCAGGAGCGGCAGGTACTTCTACGGGTTTGGGTGTTGGGCGCCTTCTCTGCCCTTGCGGTCTGACTGTTGTTTGAGGAATTTGCGGTCTTTGTCTTGATGTCGGAGCAATTTGTGGTGTACCTTCTCCGCCTTCAAGTCTTTCCGCCACACTTCTAAAACCTTGTTCAATTCTGCCCGGACGTTCTTGGTTTTGAAGCCGCTCAATCATTCGCTGGTTGCGTCGCTCAACTCTACGGTTTCGTTTACGGTCATCAACATTTTCAAGTCGTTCACCGATGTTTGAGATTGCGTTCGCAATTCTTCGGGCTACCCCCCAACCGCAGTTACGACCAAAACGGTCGGTGATTTGACCGCCGTAGCGTGTTCCAACAGGACATCTCCACCCACCCCGACGGTTTGTTCCCGGAATAGAAAGACCTGGGTCCCATAGTGCTCGGATTCTTTTTACTTCGTAGTTGAAAGTTGTTTTTTGTTGTTCACCAATGAACGCCAATGTTTTGTAGACGATGACATTGTTGAATTCTTTTTCAGAAAACACGTAAATAGGGGCATCGGACACAGACATAACTGGAAGAAATTTTGTTTCACTTGTTTCAAATGCGGTTTTTGTTCCGCTTTCTATTGCGGAGGCTACCGCCGATTCTGGCATCGGACCTTGTACTGTCATGCCCGCATCAAGAGATGCGTCAAGTTCTGCTTTTGTTATTGCCGATTCTTTGTATTCGTCCGAAAAAGCCTTGGCAAGATTTTTCGCGTCATCAGATAGCGGTTTAAAGGTGCTTCCTTCTGTGGATGACGAGATAAGCATGAATGGTTTACCATCTCGTGTTTTGACAACGAATGCGGTTTTCATCAAGGTCTTTCTTCTTTATGCACCCTTTAGGCAGGGGAGAGAATACCTTAAAATGGTATCACTATTCAGTTATGGTCAATAATAGTAGTAAAGAATTATTTTAATTTCGCTAATTCTTTCTGAGCATTTTTTAATGCTTCATCACTGAAGGCAAAAGGCGGTTCTTCAAAAACAAAATCTTGAGCGGAATCGTACCAATAGAGGACGGGGTCAGCATCGTCGCCAGCATCACTAAGCAAGTCGGCGAATGGAGTCACATCCCTACTCGATTTTGCGTATTCCCGAATTGCTGTGGCAATTGGTGAATCACCATAAACATAAAATTTTTCACCGTCGCAGGCAAGGATGAATTTATAGGTTTTATTTAACCAGATTGATTTTTTCATAAAACCCTCGTTTTCACGCTCTGACCGGTCGGGTTATTTTAGCGATAACTTTGTCAACAAATGCATCTGATTCAATTAGTCCGATACGGGCAAGAACTTTTGCGGCTCGTTCGGGGACGGACGTGACTCGGGTTCCCCAAGTCCCACGACCTTGCATCGCTTGCGCCGCAAATCTTCTGTCAAGCGCCGCAACTGTTCCGTCGTCGTATGCGCTTCGTATACCGTTAGCCCAATTTGAAAGAGTTGTCTTTAATTCGGCGCGTACCGCTGCTATAGCCTCATCGCGAGTCCAACCGGCATTTTCTAGTTCCGTAATACGCACTTTGTATCCATGAAATGGATTATCGTCAATATAATTGTAAGCCTCACCACCCATGTAATTGAAAAGCGAATCCACGGTGTCGGGTTGTCTGTAAAATCCTCGCCCAAAGTCAATCGGTAGGGCGCCATTGCCTTCAAAAATCATCGCATTACTGTTGTGTCTATCTGTCGCTCCGGTAATAGCGTTGACAACTGCCATACCGAGACGAGATTCTTTGTCTGTTATCGCATTCGCACCACGACGACCCGTTTCGGTAAAATCCGCAACATTTTTTACATGCCCTTCAGCAAAATTAGGACCTAACTCTTGAAGGATTTTGACCTTATTGTCATCTTTGACAATGCGCCCCTGACCAGCAGCAAAACCCATTCTTTCGGCAAGCAAGCCACCGAATAGTTCTGAATGTTGTGAAGCAACGCCAAAAGACCTATCTGGTGGCTTGAACAAATACCCTCTGCCGTCAAGTGAGCCATCGTCTCCGATGTAAAGATGGAACCATGGATTTGCGCCATGAGTGCCAGCCGGATAAGAGATATATGAGAATCCAGAGCGTTTGATTTGAAGAAGTTTTTGTCTGTCTGCATCCGTAAGACTTGCTCCACCACTTTTTCGCGCTGCTTCCACTCTGCTCTTAAATTCCCTTGCCTCCCGTGAAGCCGCTGCGTTGGGGTTTTGACCCGCAGATTCTGCCACTGCTTCCGCTAGTGTCTTTGAGCGTTTCCTAAGGGCAACACCCAAAAAATCATCTGGAATATCGGTAAGTGGACCTGCATAGGATGCGGCGTCTAATTCGGTTCGAATTCCTTTGTTTCCTTTAAGAACCTTCTCAAATTTCCCGTTAGCCAATCTAGGAAGATTTTGCGCATCATGTCGACTTTGAAGCCGATTCATGTTTGGCACTTGTCGAGGTGCGGGTTGTCGTTCATTGTTTTGTGGAGATTCATTGTTTTGTGGAGATTGTGCATTGCGCCTTGACCTTACAGCCCCTTGTCGTCTTGGCTGTCTTGGTCGTCTTGGAGCCGCAGGCGCCTCGGGTGCGTTTGCCCTCCCCGAAGATGGTTCATTTGCTGCAAGAACTTCACCCCATGCATCAATATTATCCATAAGAGTTTTTTTGATTCTTGCAAGTTTTACTTGTTCGCCATCAACTTCAATAAAATCATTTTCGCCGATAACTCCACGGTTCTCAGCGCGTTGAAGGTCTTCCCTCCATCTAGTTAGGACTGCAATATTTTGTCGAGCGGCTTGAGCAATTTGCATTTTCCTTGCAGGTGAATTAGGAAAATTTTCAGGGTCATTGACGATAGCCAGACGGTCACCGTTGCCCCGAATCGCATCGGCGATGTAACCACTCAAAAATCGCTGGTCTGCAACTATTGAATTAAGAACTCTGCCGGGTCTGCGAGCGGCGTCTGCCCTAGCCCGACGAAGTCTTTCAGATTCGGCGGCGTTATCACTGTCACCACGTACCGGTGCGGGTCTAAGCGGTCTTGAATTACCCCGTGTTCTTGTACCTTGCAAGACCATTATACGATTTTGTATCGCATCCAATCTTCTTTGTTCTTCTCGAACAAGTGCGTCTCTCGCACCGTTTCGCTCCATTTGGTCAAGATTGCGCAATGCTTCTGATGCACGTTGGCGCAGTACAGCGATTTGTCTTTTGCGCTCAGCCTTGCTTGTCGGTATGGGGGCGCGTACAGCATTTTCCGCATCATCTGCTTGCTGTCTAGCCGCTTCAATTGCTTGTTCGGCGAGGTCTGCGGGGTCTCCTACCCGTGCGGCGACTTCTGCTTCTTCGTCAAGGATTCTTTGAATACTTGGGTCTGGTTCCCGTGGTGCTGCGGGAGGCTGTCTTCTGCGGGCTGGTTGACCGCCGCCTTCCCGAATACGATTATTGACAAAATCGCCACGGGCGTTACGCCGATTGCTGTCATCGTAATATCGACCAAATCTGCGCTCAAGTTCCGCTTTGTCGTCTCCCTGATATAAGTCGTCACGCCAATAAGCAGTATCTGGGAGACCTCGTTCACGGAAACGATTCCGAACATTTCTTTCCGAACGAACATCGGGAACACTCCCTCCCAAATCTGGTTCAGCACCAAAATTTGAGTCTATGTCATCGGGTTTAACAACCAAAGGACGAGGGGTTTCATCAACTCTTCTTGGCGGTTTATTTGCTCTTTCTCGTGCTCTTTGCGCCGACGCAGCGACTCTACGGCGCCGAGGAGCGGGCGCCTGTTCTTCGGGGTCCATCAAACGGCTATCGGTGACTCCGAAATATCGTCTTCCTTTGTTGGTGAGCGGGTACCACACTTGGATTTCTGGTCCTGGCCCGCCAAGTCCGCGGAAGTCCATGCCAACCTCTCTTTGGGGTCGCCGAAAATACCCCTTTTTAACAAGTTCATTTATAATCCTTTTTTCATCGTCATTCGGGTCAACATCTACATCCCAAAACCCTCTATATTCAAAGTTTCTGGCGTTGTTTTTAATTTTGTTAAGCACTGCTTTTTCGGCATCGTTGAGGTCGTCACCCGTTCGCTTCCCAACTTCTCCGTCGGGGGTTGGTGATGCTTCCCGTCTTTGACGGCGTCGGGCGGGCGCCGGTCTTTGGGGGACATTGTTGACACGATTGTATGCTTCACGAAGATTGCCTTCATTGAATTTGAACCATTCGTCCTGTGTCAATAAACCAGCATTTCCGCCTTCTTGTTGAATTTTTTCAATACGAGATTTGTACTCTGCATATTTTCTGTTTTTGTAGTCATCAAAACTTTCGTTTTGCATCGGTCCGTCTTCTGGCGCATCAACATCAGTTTGTGCACGACCGCGACGGCGTGGTCTTGCGGGTTGAGCGGGTCTTGCGGGTGCGGGCGCCGTGGGTGTCTGCTCTTCGTTTTCGGGCGCCGCTGGTCGTTCGATTCGTGGTTGCTCTGGTCGTCCTTGTTGCGGTTGTCGCCTTTGTTGTGGTTGTCGTCTAGGTTGTCTATCTTCTGCATCCCGAGGCATTCGTACAGGTCCTATACGCAAAGGACCGTCATCGCCAAAAATTCTCCCCAATCTCCCCTGTTCACGCGTCGTGCCTCGTGCCTCTGTCGGCGCTTCTCCGCCTTCCAATCTTTCCGCAATACTTCTTGCCCCCCTCTCAAGGGCGCCACCTCGTTCTTGTCGTTGCAGTCTCTCAATCATTCGGGCGTTGCGTCGCTCTACCCGTCTTTTGCGCTTGTCATCGTCACGGTTTTCTAAACGTTCACCGATGTTTGAAATAGCGTTGGCTATACGACGGGCTACGCCCCACCCACAGTTTCTTCCGAATCTGTCGGTGATTTGACCGCCATAGCGTGTTCCAACAGGGCATCTCCAACCGCCTCGTCTGCCAGTGCCGGGTATTGACAGTGACGGGTCCCATAGTGCTCGGATTCTTTTGATTTCGTAGTTGAAAGTCGTTTTGGTTTGTTCGGATACGAACGCCATTGCTTTATATTCAATGGTATTTTTTTTATCTGAAATTACAATGATTTCAGAGCCAATATTGTTTTCATTCATTGTTTTTTTTCTTGGAAATATTTTGTTTAATAAACGCCTCGAAGACCCATCTGCGGACAGTCCTCTCGACCCCGTCGCTCCCCGTGTACGTCACGAGTTCTAGCGGTTCCGGAACTTTGCCAAAATCTTCGCTGTATTTAAAAGCGCCGTTTGTCCCATCTGCAAACTTTTTGATATTAATTGTTGGGTCGTTGGGGTCGTTCGCAATAGCCCTATTAAGTTGACGACCAAACTTGCGTCGTTCACCAACCGTAAGCGGTCTTGCTCTTTCTATGCTTACCAGCGCACCGTTGGGGGCGACATAGGTAATTCTGCTCATTGAAGCGCCCGCCAGCAAACCTAAATCGTCGGGAGAAATATCTTGGGGTGTCCGTGCCGCTCGTATCATCGCACCGTCAAGCATGTCTTTGTTGCCGCTGAATTGACGCAAAACCGACGATGGAACAAGCGGTCGTAAAATAATTCCATCCTTGCGAATCATTCGTCCCTCCCCACCTGGCGCACCTTTCAGAATCTTTATCGCATCATCTATTCCTTTTTTGAAAGCCTTGCTATTGGGGGATGCGTTGCGTGGAATTTTCGCCATTCTCCGTATTTGAAGCGTTCTGTTTGCCGACGGTTGTCCTTCAATGACTTGCGAAAGGCTTTCAACTCTGGCGCTGGGAATATTGTTAGCGCTGCGTACTGCGCGAGCAATCAGGGCAAGTGGTCCTGGTATTTCAAACAATTGAGCACCGCAAGTCGTATAGTTATTATCCGTGAACCGTCCGCCATATTCAAAACCGGCAGGACACCTGTACCCCCGTTCCGTATTGGTAAGCGCACGCCTGAGCGCCCCTAGACCTGGTTTGCCCGGCGTTAAGGCACGATACAAACCCGAGCGTATCGGACTTCTAAATGGAGAAATATTTCCCGGTGTTACGAATGAGCCAACACCCTGAGCAAATCTTCCGAGTCTTGACCGTGAACTGATTAAACCGACTTTTTCTTGGAGTTGTTCTATTTGGGGAATCTCAACGTCCAATGGAGAGCCAAGACGGGATATTTTTTTGTCTAAAAAAATTCTTGCTTTAAGATTTAAGGTTTTTCTGTTTGTGGATATCGGCGTGTTTTTGACCGACAAAGATTTTTTGTCTTCAAAACCGCCGCTGAATTTAAAAGTGATTTGTTTTTGAAGCGCAAAAACAGTCCGCTTCACGGACGAGAAGCGTCCATTGCGGTGGTTTTGTCTGCGTGTTTGCAGGAATTTGTCAATTGTGGGGTTAATAATACTGCCCATTGGTGCCCTTTTATTGGGTCGCAATTAGTCCGAAACTAAGATAATTGTACATTATCTTTGCTCGGGTTATTAATCACGGAGTATTTAGCGTAATGCTTTACTTTTGATGCGTATTCAACATTCAGGGTTTTCAGCCACCCACCTACGGACTTCATCAAGACACCATTCAAGCCTGTCGCTTCACATGTAATGGATGCTATTTTTTCATACTTCTGAACAATTTGATGCATTTTCTCCCGTTGCTCTACGGTCGTATCATTACACGGGCTGATGTAGTAGCGCAGACCGCCAAATTTTTCTTTGATTTGTAAAATTTGATAATTAGGGTCGATTGCGGTCAGTTCTTTGTCGCAGTCAACAATGATTTGATACCAACCCTCGTCAACACTGATATATTTGCCGTAAGACTGAGGTATTTTGGTTTTAAGCGCTTCTACCGCTAATTGGAGTTCGTTCATTTCAATGAATTTCTCCACGATTCGATGTTGTTGTCGTTGATGTTGAACGGGATTTTATCTGGCTCATTCTCAAGCATCAATTCAAAATCGGCAGACGATGCTTTATCGCCGCTGACCATATACCAAACTTTGCCATCTGTCCCATGGACAGCAAAGCCGTCGCCATACGGGAAAACTCTTTCACTCGTATTCCCACTATATTTCGGTGAACCAATATCCATTAAATTATGCCACCTCGTTCTAATTCTGGCATAGAGTTGATTGCTGACTGCAACCGTTTAATCCACGCTTTTGCTTGCGGGGTCATAATACTAGGAGTTGCTCGACCCGAATCTGACGGTGCTATCAAATTCACCATATTCCCCATTTCATCAAAGGCTTTGTCGTCCATGATTTTTGTGTCAGGGAAGTTTTTTGTTAACACCGTCAACAATTTAGCCTCAGCAAAAGCCTCCCAATTGTTGGTCTGAGCATATTTTGATGCAGAGCCAAGAACGGGCATAATTTCATTAGATTTGATACCTTTAGTATTTATTCTTGTCGAATCAAAACCTAAGGTTTCGTCAAATAGTTGTTTACCCTCTTCCAAAAACTTTTCAATTGTTTGACCACCAAGTTGATTTTCTAAAAGTTCTCTAATTTTTTCAACCGAAGAAATACTGTCATTGTCTTCAAAAGAGGACATTGCAACTTTGTCAAATTTAACCGAAGTTAATGCTTCCCAAAACAGTTTCTTTTTACTATCAAGACCTTCACTGAACTTGTTAAGAATAAAACCCAAATTGTCCATTACGGAATCAGAATACGAACTATTATCGCTATGAGCAACATCTTTCGCATATATAGCAAAAAGAGAATTTAAATTTGGTGTAGATGTGTAACCAAAAATTTCTGCCCGCATTCTTTTATCGTTGAATGCCGTTTCAACATCTTTCCAATCCGTATCGGGGTCAATATTGTAAGAAACAGCGAACTTTGCGCCAATAAAAGTGTCACCAACTTTTGAACCTTGTTTTCTGATTTGTTCAAGCGCTGGCGGGTCGGATGCTGTCGAGTTTATGCCCAGCGTTTTTAAAACCTCCGCATAATGGGCGACATGAGATAGTTCATGTACGGAAACACCTATCTGATAGTCGTCGGTTCCCGCAATTTTTACAGAGCCGTTAAACATGTCCCCTTTCTCCATCGCATCACCGCCAACGCCAACATTGCTTATCAGCAGGGAATCAGCATAAAATCTTGTTGCTGAAATAATTTTACCGTCGGGGTAATCTGCAATCCATGCATATGCGCCAGCGCCTTGAGGTCCACCATCACCTATTTGATGTATTTCAAATGTGAATGCGCCACGCAAAGAAGGATTGTCTTGCATAAGCAATTCTGCCCCCACAAGAGCCTCAACAAAACCTCTTCCTAACTCTTTACGAATGGCGTCACGACCTCCCTCGGTTTCTAACATTGATTGAATTTTTTCTAGTTGGTCAGCGCTGTTCCTTAACCGTTCTTTTGAGGCATCATCAACGCCATCTTCATTAGATTTATTTCTCAGTCGGGCAATTCTTGTCGTTAGTAAATCACCCTTCAAGTCATTTATCCCACTATCAAGCATTTCTTTCATGCTTCTTGATTTAGGTATACCCATTTTTGCAATCAGTTCATCACCGTATTCTTCAACTTCTTTGTTTTTTGCATTGGGAACATACTTATTTAAAAGTTTTGCAATTTTTGCATCCAATTCCGTGTTGAAAGAATCGGCGTCAAATGTAACTTTCGTCAAACCATCTTTCCGTATTGATGCATCGGGTGCCGCCGGATTTGCGTTATCCATATCTGCTGTTTGTGTGGCAAGATTAGATTTTCTATTCCTTCTCCGAAGAGCCGAAATTGCCGCCGAAGTATATTTAGAAGAACCGATAGTGTGGATTTTGTCAACAATTTTGTCCACGTCCGCACGTTGTTCTTTGCTAATTTTGCCCTTTCGTTCAAGACGATTAAGAGCAAGGTCGGCAACATCTTTCCCGACCGTTCGCAACAAATCAACACCAATCAAAGTTACGGCTGACAGCGTTCCAGAACCGTCAACGTTCAAATAGTCAAGCGCATCAAGTGTTGCCAACGCCGTCAATGCGGCGACCTTTGTTGTGCTACTTACTTTTTTGTTTTCAAAAATTTTTTTCCCCTGTGTAAGCAAATCGCCAACTTCTCGTCGCGACGCACGAACGGCTCGCTTGGCGAGCGCCATCCCCGGAACTAAACAATTGGACATCTGCATGTCTGTAAATTGGTTGGCGTTCGGTGTTCCCGGCGGGCATCGCAATTTTCCCGCAGCATCAACAATCACGCCAGCGGCACGGGCAGCACGCGCCCCAACCGATTGCAGATTTGGCTTGTCCTTGAGACTAGGTCCTAAAAACCCTTTGAATAGAAGAATATTTTCTTGGACAGACGAAATAGATTTCGTATATAAGGCAATCCTGTCATTCGCCGTAAATGCGAGAGACGAATTCATCGTCTCACCCGCCTAGCCTTCGACTGAGTCTGAGGCACCCTCGGGTTGGTCGTCGGCAGTTTCGGCGTCTGCTTTCTTCTTCCTAATTTTTTTTGGTTTTTCATCAGCAGGCATGTCGTTAGCGACCGATTCACCCGAAGTGACAAAACCCGATTCTGAAGGTTGATTCTTTTTTTTCATTTGAAATTACCGCCGCTATCTTCAATTTCAAGAGACAACATCTCAAACTCCATCAAAGAACCCATAAGGCTTTTTGCTTCCTCTTCGGAGATTGCGAACTTCAATCCCGCCCAATTTTCGGGAATCATCTCCTCTTTGCCGAGTTCTTTGGCACGCTTCATAATGTGGGCTTTAGCCTCTGTTTTGTTTTTTGCACGACCAAATGCTTGAATCGCATTTTGCAAGTCGGTTTCATCAACAATCGGATACGAACCATCGGGGAGAGCCTTGCCTTCCTTGGCAAGTTTCTCGCGCTGCTCATCGTCGTACATGCGCTTAAGAGCAAGGTCTGCGACTTCGGCGTCAATATCTGAGGCTTCTTCAGCGTCGTACTCGTCGTATCCAAGAACTTCGCCGTCAATACCCACGAATACGTCGTAAGACTTTCCGTCTACGCCCTCGATTTCCACCGCATAGGCGTCATAACCCTCAAACATGTCCGCATCAACCGCTACGACCTCTCCCTCAATTGACTTAACCGCAATTGATGCCGCTTCGTCAAATGAAACAACTTTTTCGCCCGGCACGACAGCAACTTCGCCAATCAAATCTTGATTGAGAAGATGCCAGCCCATGCATTCGCCGCTTGTCCCATCAAAATACGCTTCAATGGCTTTGCCGTCTTTGCGCTCAATGTCAACAACGAAAATATCTGTCTGGTCTGCATAGCCGGAATCAAGAATCTTTCCGGCGAACATGTCTTCGGCGATGCCTTCAACCTCAAGAAGTGTTGGCATATCACCGTGCGGTTCGCAACCACCCGGACAGTTGGCGCAAATATCTGCGCCGCCCGGATACATTTTGCGTTCAATTGCACAAACAAATGCTTGTTCGTCGCCTTCAAAGTCTTCGTTTTTCAAACCCATGGATTCCATGCGCTTCTTGCGAGCCTTCTTGCGAGCCTTCAGCATTCCCTCAAGTGCATTCCACATTTTTTCTTCTTCTTCATCAACTTCGAGGTCGGATTCCGCTTCGTCGTCGTCCTCGTCGTCGTCCTCGTCGTCGTCTTCCGATACTTGAGGCATCATTTCTTTTTTGGGCTTCTTGGGTACGGCGCCCATTGCGCCGTACATTTTTTCATCATCTTCGTCTTCTTCAGCGACTGCAGATGCCATAACTTCCATTGCAGAAACAGGCTTCATCTTTTTGGGTGGCATGTTGCCTTTTTCTGTTGACTCAACCCATTCGGTCTCAAACTCTTCGCCCTTGACCGCAACCGCAGTCGCGCCACATTTGCCGCAAACTTTTGCGCCTGGCTTGTATCCACACTCGGAAATTTCTAAACCTTTTGCGCACTTAATCCCGCCATCTGCGAGAAGTTGGACTGTCGGTGTCTCTGACATGTTAGCCATGTTATTTTTTTTCTCCTTGTATTGCATTGTTTTTGCAATGCAACCCGCTGGATTGGAACAACCATTACACGGCGTCAAGCGTTTTGCGCCTGAAACCATGCACTGATATTTATTTGATTTTTCTGGTAAACCTGTATTAGAAGTATAACCCATAATAGTGTGTATGTCCTGTTAGAAAATGAACATCATTTGATATCTTCAATATTTTTGACTACATTGCTTAACGCTTGATATGCGTCATCGCTGATTTCGGCGATGTCAAATATTTCGACACCAAATTCGTTGGCTTCCGACTTGATTCCGTAATGTTCTAGAACTGGTTCAAGTAGTTCTTTGACCCCATAAATGTTTTGTGTTTCAGCCCTTATAAGGAAACTTGCTGTTTTCATCTCAATTTCGTCTATGCCACCAGCAAGAAGCACTTCCTGCATGAGTTGGTAGGCATCTCGGAGTTTCTTGAGGTTTCTAGCACTTATGACTCGCCCAGCCTTGACCTCTACATCCTCTTCAAGTTCTTTGACCATTTCTGCCAAAGCGGCGGCTAGGGCGGCAATCATTTCTCTGCCTCCGCCACCGCCACACGAACCACCGCATCCACATCCGCCCGGTTTGGAAATCATGGGCATTTCAATGGTTTCGCCATCTTCGTCTTCGCCTTCTTCTACCCAATTGTCGTCTCCTGTCATATAGGAGACGAACTCGGGTTCGGCGTTCATGAACTCTCGCAAAGCCTCATAAGCCTGTTTGTTGCCTTCCTCTTCGTCGTCCGTTTCAAAATCGGGGATTGAACCCACAGCCATTCTTTCGGCTATATCTTCCATCATCATGGCGTTCTTTTCTTCGCTGCCCATATCTCCGAATACCTCAATGGCGTCTTCCATCGTGAATGGATTGTCGTCTTTGCGTCTGCTGAAAAGTGAACGAAGTCGGTCATTCCACTCCGAGTCGTTCCAAATTGAACCGCCCCTAATGCCTCGTATTTTTTTCTTGCAGTTCTTCATGCCGGGGTGGTGGCAGCCCTCGTTCGGCCAAAGTCCGGTCGTCTCGTGGTGGAGCCAAGCGCAAATGTTATTCAACGGATATAACTCGGGGTGATTAGCGAGAATCACGCGACAACGACGGAATCCGCCAGGTTTCCTCATTATCGGGCGCCAGTAGCGGAGCAGGCGTTCAAGGTTGCCTCGGCGAGGACCGTAACCACGGAAACGGGCAGTGACAACTTCTTGCGGAATCAATCCGCCAAGCGGGTCTGCTTTTTCTGGCGTTTTTGGTTTGACACCAACGGGTATCTGTGGGTCGTCTTCCATGTTGTAGCGGTCAACAAAACGGCGTTCTTCTTCGTTCGCTGAGGGGACATTATCGCCGTTCATATTCAGGTAAACCAATTTTGGTTTCACTTGTGTCGGTTCGCCAAACATAAATTTTCCATCTTCAAAATGGTATGAAAGACGCATTGTTGAAACTTTGCCCGATTCTGCCCTGTGGTCAAAAACGACTTGATTGGCGTCGGATTCCCTGACCCTTACGGCGCCGCCAAATTTGCGGGATAGGGCATCTGCAAGGTTGGCAACCCTACCAAGTTTTGGATTTTTTGCTGGTACGCCGTCGTCGCCTTCTTCTTCTCTCTCTTCTTCGTTTTCTTGTGTCATCAACTGACGAATTATTTCCATCATTCGACGCTTTTTGAATTGCTCCATTGCACGCAAACGCATCATGCGTTCCATTGTTGAACGGTCGTGAGCCTTTCGTGTTGGCTCCATGCCTTGTGCAAGTAGTTCTTTGAGAACAAATTGTTTTTGTTCTTTTTTGAAATTTGCGTCCGTTTCAAGTGTTTCAAGTACTTTCTGGTACATGTCTTCCATGTCGTCCTTTTTCTTGCTGTTCTGATAACGGTCAAGAAGACGTCGCCCCTTTGCTGCGAGTTTCGCTGCGTCTGACCTGTCTTGCGGAATTGGTTCACCCCATGCGGCTGCCGAAAGCGCAAGTCTTGTCGGTTTGCCATTGTCGTCTTTCATCGGACCGCTCGGGTTGGTGAAGAAGCGGGTCAGGAAAGAACCTTTGCGTCGCATTTTTTCTGGCGTGTTGGCAGGACCTTTAACTCCGGGTTTAAGGTTTGAACCTTCGGTTCGTCGGAAATGTGCGCGACCCGCAGCGGTAAGACCACCCTTGGGGTCTCTTAGTTGTGCGCCTTTTTCTCCTACTGGAACGCAATTTGGCACCATTTTCCCGTTTTTGCCAGGTTTCATGCCCACTTGTATGTAGCCATCCCAACAAGGGCTTCCGTCGGCGCCTTTGGCGGATTCATCTGTCTTGATACTTATGGTGCCTGTCAGTTGGTTCGCACCGTGGAGAACGGGGGAAACTTCGTATAGTTCGACTTTTTTCAAAATATTTGCTTGGCGTGACGGGTCAAAGTCTGCTTCAAGTGTTTTGTAGCCAATTGACCATTCTTGCTCTTCGCCGAAGAAAGAAACATCCGAGAACGCTTGACGTCCGCGTTCTGATTTGAGGTTGAATTGCACTCGGGCGTAAAGCCCCCCGATTCCCGCCATTTTCATTTTGGTTGGAAGTCGTGGGTCGGTGCGGGGGACTTCGTAAATTTCTAGAACTTTTCCAATTGGCTCATTCCAGTTATGCCCCCATACGACACGCGGTTTGCGTCGTTTTAGGCTTTCGTTGAATGCCGAGGGAACGATGATGTCACCCACCGAGTCCTTGTTGCCAATCCCCGCTACAAAGGCTTCGACAATTCCTTGTGCTTCATCAATATTGATTTGACCTTGTGACGCTTTGTATTCGGTCATTTCAAGGGCGGCGGTTTGCATCACATCAGACATACCCTACAACTTTAAACTATTTACATCATTAATAATGCAACACTTTCAGTAAAGTCTTTTGACTTTACTGAAACTTACTCAAATCTGAATCGCAGACGGCAACGACAGTTATAAGTTAACGACGGGGGCGCAATCGGGTCGCCCGGAAATCGAAGCAGTGCTCCACCCACGGCGAAACCCTCACCGAAATCTACTGTTTTCCCGTCCAAAAATTGGTGTGCGGTACGAACTTTAGAATCCCGACGGGTTGTCCATGTTTTGGTCAAGCCACCAGAATCCTTTCCCGCAAGATAGACGCCAGAATTGAATGCTGTTTGTGCTTCATGCTCCGCCATGGCGCGTCGGCGCTTGCGAAGCAAATTAATAAAAATGGCGACAAGGGCGAGCCTCAAAAGCGCCGATTTGTCTTCGTCGTCACCAGATGCAAGCGCAACGAGCACCGCAGATTGTATTTCTTCAAGGGTTGTCTGATTTGCCTGTTGCATTCTTGCAATCTGCTCTTCGGTTAATTGTTTCAACTCATCCTCATCAATTTCGGCGGGCGAATTGGTTTTTGAAGAAACATAATCTTTTGCTTCGTTGCAGATTGCGACAATCACCGGCTTGATGTCGTCGCTTAACTGCTTATTCCAAACTTCTGTATCAAAAAACATCTCCGCAGTCAAAACGCCAGAAGAAAGTGCTTTTAGGGATTTTTTACCAAATGCTTTTTCCGTGACAACACGTTGCTGTCTCTCAAAAAGACGCTCCAAAGCCCTATCAAGAATCTCCGTCCATCTATCCGTATCGGAGTCAGCCTTGTTTTCGATTTCCTCCATGAACTTTTGTTGCATTTGCTCTTGGACGCTTTCAAACGCACTTAGTTGCTCCTCTGGCGTAATCGCCGTCGTTGCGGGGGCTTGCGCTTCCCCTTCGGGAACGGGGATTGGTGCCGGAGGTGCGGGTTGAGGCATTTCAACAGCGCCCTCCATCGGGGGCAAACCACCGGCGGGAGCGCCTTGGTCAACACCCACCATGTCAACTGGCTGTTGCTGTTCGGGTTTGAAAGGTTTCTCGGTATTGGCAATGGGGGTAAGGTTCGGGTTGGAAAGAAGCGAATCAGCAAGTTCGGATTCAACTTTTTTCCTGCCTGTTGTCTCGCGGTATTCGTTCAGGGAAATCAAACCCTGCTGAAATTCGTCCATCGTGTATCGCTCACGCTCTTGTTTGGCGAGAATCAGAATCGGGATTTGAGATACGTCAAAATCAACATAATATTTATCGTCAAGTTCATCAAGCGCTCGGCTAATTTGATGAAGATGTGGGGTCATTGTTTCCATCCAAAAAACACGTAATTCTTCGGACGCATTACTAAATGTTCTGCCCGATGCGTTGCCTATAACTGATTCGGGAACGCCGAATGCCGAAAGAATTTCTTCTTTTTGAATTTGCCGTAATTGTATGTATGCGGCATCACGGGGTGAAGCAGATGTATCGACATAATCAACGCCATCGGTTGAAGCAATAACGCTTGTGTAGCCGGTGCGAGAAAGATTACCTCGAAAACGAGCCTTGAGTTCCTGTTTGTCGTCTTCCTCCATCTCCCCACGAACGACAAGCAATCCGCCGGGTCGCCCATCGTTCAGCAAATAGTTGCGGTTGTAAAGTTTGGCAAGATTTTCCAATTCAATAGCAATTCCTGCTGATTCCATTGGAGTAATCGAAAGGTATGGGTCAAGGGGGTGGGGTCGCCTAATCCAACAAACATCTTCTGGCTTTAAATAAACTTTCGTTCCGTTCCGCAAATCAACTTCGTATCCTGAAACAAATTTCCGTGCGTCAGGTATCGGCGATGTGTGTTGTGGCGGGAGGAGGTGGAGGGCGATTATTCTTCCATCTCTTCCTTTGACTTTTTCTATGAATGCGCCTCGTGAACTCATCAAAAGTTGCGACGAAAGCCTGTAACGGAATATGAAAGAATTTTCCCCCATGTTGGATTTTGAATTAAGTAATTCCAAAATTGGGCGGTCGGTTTTTATAATCTCGCCGCGTTGGTCGTTGTCTTTTCTGAGAAGAATCGGAAGTTTTGCTTGATTCCCAGCGATGGCGTCAATACACCTAAACACCCAAGTAACTTTTTGGCTTCCTTCTCGATAAGCACGTTCAATATCCCAACCATCTCTATAGGGTTTGCCCGTGCGACCGGCATCAAAAGCAATTGGAGCGCCAGCATTGAGAATTGATTTTTCCTCAACGCTCTTTAGGTCTTTGTTGTTAAAATTACTATTCCAAGACATTATTCAGACCCCAACAAATATCCGAAGATTCCGCAAGTAAGACCCCCAACCACCAATCCAGCGGGCAGAAATATGAGACTTGCACCCACCGTCGTCCCCAAAATGAACAAAACCATCAAACAGTTTGCCATAAATTGTCGGGTCAAATATTTTTTGATTTTCAAAAATTTGTCCATCTAGCCCATAACCCTAGCAAAAGTGAGACTCAAACTATAGTACCTTATTGCTACTCACAAGATTGTGGAAACCATGACTGACTGGAAATCTGTTTACGAATTTTTACAGCCCAAACATCCGTTATTTTGCCCCGAAGAACCTTCCACGACCCAAAAAGTTTTTCTAAGAACATACGCTCTTGAAGCGCTATTCGGAGGCGCTGCGGGCGGAGGCAAATCTTCGGCTTTGCTTATGGCGTCACTTCAATATGTGGATGTCCCAAATTATTCGGCTATTTTGTTCCGTCGAACATACGCCGACTTAGCGCTTCCCGGCGCCTTGATGGACCGTTTTCGTGTGTGGATATCGGGTTTTGACGAGATTCATTGGAATGCGAACAGTTATGTTGCCACATTTCCCTCGGGTGCGCGGGTTTCTTTCGGTTATTTAAACAACACCAACGACTATTTACGTTATAAGGGTTCCGAATTTCAATTCATTGGGATGGACGAAGTAACAGAAATTAGGGAGTCCGATTATCGGTATCTGTTTTCTCGTCTTCGTCGCCCTGCTCAAGGCGAACTCTCAAAAGTCCCTTTGCGTATGCGTGCCGCCTCCAACCCCGCCCCCAATTGGGTTCGACAAAGATTCATAGTTGAGGGCAAACAAGAAAAACGTATTTTCGTTCCCTCGTTCCTCACGGACAATCCGGGGATTGACGCAATTTCATATAGACAGGCGCTTTCCGCTCTTGACCCCCTGGAAAGAAGAAGACTTGAACTTGGCGATTGGTGGGCTACCACTCTCGGTTCACTTTTTGACAGGGCAGATTTTCCAATCATTGACCATACGGAAGTCCCCCAAATCACAAGCGCCGCTAGAGCGGTCAGATATTGGGACTTGGCTGCTACTGAGCCCTCCCCGAGTAACCCGAATCCCGACTGGACGGTGGGTACATTGATGGTTTTTGACGCCGGTATTGCCTACATTATGGATGTTCGTAAAATAAGGGCAAAAGGCGACAAAGTTGAGGCTTTTATTGCAAGAACCGCTCAGGAGGATGGGCAAAATATCGCAATTCGTATGGAGCAAGAACCTGGGTCTTCAGGCAAAGCCTTAATTGACCAATATGCAAGATATGTCGTACCGGGTTGGGATTTACAGGGGGTGCGTCCTACGGGGGATAAAGAAACAAGGGCAAGACCGTTCGCTGCGGCTGTCGCAAACGGCAATGTTCGTTTGGTCAGGGGTTCTTGGGTTACCGATTGGTTGGATGAATTTGCTTCTTTTCCCGAAGCGTGCGACCATGATGACCAAGTTGACTCAGCGGTGGGTGCCTTTGTTTTTCTTACTGGTCTAGGGTTGCCCCAAAGGGGGCGTGTTAGTATCATTGTCTAGCCAAGAATAATCCCAAAAATAACCTAGTTAACTAATTTAATTAAAATTGAGGTAAACGCCATGATGGTTCCCGACAAATCTGTACAGCCGAATGTTTTGTCTCCAATAACTTTGTTTCGCAAGTCGCTTATGGACTTGGACAAAAATCTGAAAACGGTGGTTGAAACCAATGATGTTCAGGTTGCGCTTGACGCCTTGGTCACGCTTCACGCCATCAAGAACGAAATTGGTCTTCTATTTACCGATTATCAAAATTCAATCATCGGTTTATTGCCCGACTATGAGTGCAAAGCGTCAAATGGTCAGGTGGTCGAAAAAAAATTTGCTACCGACAGAAAGGGTTGGCAACATCAACAAATCGCCGAGGAGGTTTTGAGGCGTTTGGGTGAGTTGTCCATTGACATGGACACGGGCGAGGTTGTAATGTCATCCCAAGAAATTGCGGTAAAACTTCTTGATTATCTACAGCCTTCGTACTGGCGAGTCAAAGAGTTGTCAAAATTAGGCATCAACGCAGACCAATACTGCGAAGTCGGAGAGGTTAAAACAAGCATCATGATTAGAAAGGTTGATACAAAATGAGCAATATATACCAACAGTTATCCGAGCCATTTCCTCAGGAGATGGAAAAGTCCATCAATAAGGGTGGGGTTAATTTAACCTACATTCCTGTCGGCGAAGTCATTAACCGATTGAACAAGGTGCTTGGAGTGGAAAATTGGTCGTTCAAAATTTTGCTTTGTCAGCGAGATGTCACAGACCCCGAGTTTGTCGTGGCGCATGTGCGTATTGACTATTGCCCGGAAAACAAATTGGGTGTTTCGCGTGATGGTTTCGGGGGGCAAAAAATTAAACGCAACAAACAGGGCGGGATTGTTGACCTTGGCGACGAATTTAAAGGCGCAATTTCTGACGCCCTGAAAAAGGCTGCCCAATCTTTTGGTGTTGGTCTTTATCTTGCTCGCAGTGAAGAGGCTATTGAGATTGAAAATGTAATTGAAGCAAGCGCAAATACGCAACCCCAACAGCCCCAAGAAGTTAGTTCGCCAAGATATTTTCAAGTCAAGGAATTGTTTGAAGCGTTGAACGACGACAAAAAACAAAATGTGAAAAAATTTTGGTCAGAGTACAGTGGGGGCGCATCAAAGCCTTTGTCAAAAATGAATGACGAAGAACTTGAAGTCATCATGTCGGAAATAGTCCGTTTAAATTTTGAGGGCTCGGTGGTTGTGGATACACCAACCAAGCCATTGACCAAAAAAGAAATGCCTCCAAGAAAAGATTTGGATTAGAAAATTGCTGAATGCCCCCGATTATTTGTCCCCATCCTCTATTGCGACATTTCATCAATGTCCCTACAAATACAAACTCTCTCGGATTGACGGGATAAAAGAACCCCCGACAGAACATACTTTGTTGGGCAATTATGTCCACTCCGTTCTCGAAAATTTTTATCGTTTGGAACAAAACGAAAGAACTGTTCCCGCAATGAAAGAATTTTTTCGTTTGATTTGGCAAGATTATGTGGAGGATGTTCAAACTGTTTACAGAAAATATCCCAGCAATGTCCACTTTTTCAGGTTGAGGGCTTGGAAGTGTCTTGAAAATCTGATGAACATGGAAGATGTCTTATCCATGCAATTTGACGGGATAGAAACAGAACTTGATGCATTGGTTGACGGGGTCAGAATCAAGGGTTTTGTTGACCGATGGAACAAAAAAGACGAAAATTCAATCGTTATTGGTGACTACAAGACGGGCAAGGTGCCAGCCCCACATTGGCGGGATGACAAGTTTGACCAACTCCTTATATATGCGGTGGTTCTAAGCGAGTTGTTTGATAAAAAAATTGATTCTTTGGAATTGTTGTACATAGCCAACAGCACAAAACTCGCCAAAACCCCAACCGAACAAGATATAGAGCGCACAAAAACCACTATTGTTGAAACACGGAAACAGATTGACGAGCGTTGCAAAAGTGGTATTTTTGAAACAAAAAAAAGTAAACTCTGTTCTTTCTGCTATTTTAAAACCATATGCCCTGAATGGACTAGGTAGGAATAAGTGAACGACGACGCATTTGCTCGGTTAGTTGCCGAAGATGTTAAAAACAAAACGAGCCGAGACCAAAAAACATATCTCTCTTTGCCCGAAAATTGGGGGCGATGGCAGAGGGCGCTCAAATTGCTCATAGAGAATTTGAATGGACAACGCGAACAAATTCTTGACACCGAAACTCGAACAATTGAAAAATATCGCCACCTAGGGGACGAAGGCATCCGTCTAACAATGGAGTTAAACGCATCATTTGAAGAGCGAAGGAAAAAAATTGAGCGCTTTACCTACTACGTAGAACAAAAATTTGATGAAGTATCAAGAATGATTGCGACCGGTAGCGACAAAGCAGACGAGAGACTCAGCATGATTGAGTTTTACCGCAAAGCCATATCGCAACACAAAGAACTTATGACCGAATACGAACTTGATGCGACAAGTATTGATGAGGCTCTTTGGTCTGCTCTTGACGGCAAATGGGCATTTGATGGAATCACGGAAGAGAACGCCTATAGTTTTTTAGATAGCGAATAAATCGTGACACGGCAACGGCTGTTTCTTGATACATCATGTGTCGAAGCAGCGAGACAGCGAATCAGGCATGTGTACGACACATTCGATACTGTTTGTGTTCAATTTTCGGGTGGGAAAGACTCCACCGCCATTTTATATTTGGCTAAAGAAATTCACGAAGAACGGGGTTTGGGTCCTGTAAAAGTTATTTTTCGTGACGAAGAAATGGTCAGCCCCTCCGTGATTCGTTTTATTGAAAAAGTTCGTCAATACGATTGGGTTGACATGGAGTGGTACTGCCTTCCATCGGGTCAAGAAGTTTGGGTTTTGGGTCGTCGTGAATATGTGTTGCTCTGGTCTAAGGCAAGGCAGGAGGACGGCAGGCTTGTCAGGGACATGCCTCCTTGGGCTATCCGCGCAGAACATTTTGGTTTAGACCCATCAAAGCCGTGTCCCAAATTGGTTGATTATTACACGATGCAGGGCAAACGGGGAAGAACCGCATTTATCACCGGCGTCAGGGCAAACGAGTCCATGGTTAGATACAGGTCGTGCGTACAGAAGTTGCACGAGAACTACATTGTTGTGCCTTTTCTTTTGCCCAAATCGTTGCCGTTGCGATTTGCGAAAATTATCTACGATTGGACAACCGACGATGTTCTTAAATTTTTGATTCATGAACACGATGCGGAATATTGCGAGTATTACGATTTGGCTGAAATGACCAACAGCAATTCGCGGGTCGGGATACCC
>Ga0194130_10003240_pt1 | contig 22174 bp, 21 predicted proteins | sample TA2KigsurfametaG_FD_160084 | JGI IMG/M metagenome (GOLD analysis project Ga0194130, IMG submission 160084) | Freshwater microbial communities from Lake Tanganyika, Tanzania - TA2015050 Kigoma 12 surface | ecosystem: Environmental > Aquatic > Freshwater > Lake | place: Tanzania: Lake Tanganyika... | reverse complement strand
TGTTGGTGACCCCTGCCCGTGAGCCAGCCAAGTGCCTTTCACTGGGATTTCGTCACCCCGGGTCTGCCGGACGGGGTGTTTCAAGACGCGCCGGGCTTCAGTCCCACGCCGATGGAGCTGCGGGTGATTCTTCTGGCCCATCTGCGCCCCAGCTCCGATTCCCTCGTGTGGGATGTGGGCGGCGGCACCGGCGCCCTCGCCCTGGAGATCGCCCGACTGATGCCCCAGGGCGTGGTGCACACCCTGGAGCGGGACCCCGACGCGATCGATCTGTTGGAGCGCAACCGCCGGCGTTTTGGCATCGGCAATCTGCACATCCACTCCGGCATGGCCCCGGATGACCTGGCATTGCTTCCCCCCCACCCCGATCGCGTGCTGCTTGAGGTGGCGCGCTCCCTGGGGGACACCCTCACGGCGGTGTGGGATGCCCTGGCGGAACAGGGCCGCCTGGTCATCAGCACCATGAGCCTTGAGGGGTTGGTCGATGCCATGGAGCGGCTGGAGCGGTTGGAGGCGCGTGACGTGCAGGTGATTCAGGCCACCGTGCACCGCATGCAACGGCGGGGGGCTCAGGCCAAGCTGGCGGCGGCCGAACCGCTGTTCGTGATCGCCGCCGAACGATGAGCGGGATCCCCACCCCCCGCAACCGCACCTCCCTCGCCCGTTTGGCCAGCGGCTGGGCGGCCGGCGGGGTGGGCGCCCTGATCATCCTGCTGGGCGGCTGGTGGTTCACCGTGGCGGTGGGGGTGATCGTGCAGCTGGGCCTGCTGGAGTTCTTCCGCATGGCCCGCTTCAAGGGCATGCGCCCCGCCGCGCGCACCACCCTGGTGGCGGTGCAGCTGCTCCTGGTGTCCACCATGGTGGCCACCTCCAACCACTGGCCCGCGGGCGATCAGGTGGGGGATGTGGCGGCGGCGGTGTTGCCCGCCTCCGGAGCGGTGATCTGCGGCTGGCTCCTCCTGCAACCCCTCACGGGCACCATCGCCGACATCGCGGCCTCGATCTTCGGGCTCTTCTATCTGGGTTTTCTTCCGAGCCACTGGATCAAGCTGCGGGCGATCACCGATCCGGCCCTGGCTCCCCGGTTGACGGGCTCCATCGCCGGTCTGGGCTGGCCCTGGACCTCCGGACTGGCCCTCACCCTGCTCGCCGCGATTCTCATCGTCGCCACAGACATCGGCTCCTACGGGATCGGTCGCCGCTGGGGACGACGCCCCCTCTCGCCGATCTCCCCGGGCAAGACGATCGAGGGCGCCCTGGGAGGCGTGGGTTGTGCCGCCTTGGTGGGAGCGGTGGGGGGCGTGCTGCTCGGCTGGCGGATGGGCTGGTTGCTCGGCGCCTTGCTCGGGGTGGTGGTGGCGGTGTTCGCCGTCGTCGGCGACCTCACCGAGTCGATGATGAAACGAGATGCCGGCGTCAAGGACTCGGGGGATGCCATCCCGGGGCATGGCGGCATTCTCGATCGGATCGACAGCTATCTGTTCGTGCCGGCGGTGGTGTACTCCCTCGTCACCCTGGTGCTGCCGCTGTCGCAGCGGCTGTGAGCTCAGGGGCGCACCAAGGCTTCCCCCGCCAGCTCCATCCGCCCCGCGCGCACCTCCGCCCGCTCCAGGGTGATGGCGGGGTCCATGGGCAACGGCAGCATGGGACGGCCATCCAGGGGGAGGACGCCCAGTCCCTCGGAGGTGAGCACCAGCCGCGTTTCCACCTCGGCCAGCCCGTGGGGGTCCCTGGCCTGGACGATCAGGCTCTCGTCGCGCAGCCGCACGGTTTCCAAGGGTGAAACCCCCAGAAACTGTTCGCTGAGGAGATCCCCCAGCTCCCGCCAGGCCGTCGTCGTCAGGGAGTGACTGAGCCCCTCCTCCGTGAAGTGCACGGACCCGCGCACGCGAAAGGGATGGTCAAGCCGCAAGCTCTGACCCCGCAGCAGGCCGCCCGTCCGCACCTGAATGGCCTCGCTGCGCAGCTCCACCCACTCCAGGCTGAGGTTTTCAAACACCACCCGCCGCGCCTGCAGCCGCACGCCCCGCAAGTGGCCGCGGAGCAATCCCCCCATGGAGCCGTCGAGGTGGATCTCGATGGTTTGCACGGCCTGGCAACGCTGCCGCAGCCAAAGTTCCAGCCCCCGGGCCACCAGGCCCAGCAGCGGCCCCCCGGCCGTGCTCTCCGGGGAGGTGTCCTCCGGGGAGGTGGGATCACCAGGCGAGCGGTCAGCGTCGGGCATGAAGAGGCTGGAGCGTGGGGGACAGGCCGGGTGCCCTCCTACCACCGCGTTGACGCGAGGGCGACGGTGGAGTCCAGCAGAGCGCGATGGAGGCGCTCCAAGCGTCGGCCGTTCACCCCCAGGTCGGAATCGCCCAGGCGGCTTTGGGAGCGGGCCTGGAGTTGGTGGCGAGGCGCGTCGGCAAAGAGTTCGAGGTCATCCACAAAGCCCAGCCAACGGCTGGTCACCGTGGCGTGGAGATAGCTCTCGCGGGTGTCGACCACCTGCACCCCCTCCAGGGCAAGCACGCTGGGAAGCAGGGCCGCCAGGGCTCCTTGGGGATCCTCCACCGGCCAACTGGCCCGGGCGCAGTGGGCGGGGGAGGGGCAGGGGGCCAATCCGCCGGCGCCCACCCCCAGATCCGCCGGCACGGGACCCTCCAGATGGAGCAACGCCGCCCTGGCCATCGGCACGGGGGGGGCGAGGAGACAGGCGATGGTGAGGAGGAGCGCCAGCGCTCGGCGCACGATCCCTGGCCCCGGCCGCGCTCCGCCCCGGCCGGCGTCCGCCCCGGGGAGAGGGGGGCCGTCGGACGCCGCTGGACGGGGGGGCTCAGGGCTGTGGGGTGGGGGTGAGTCGGGGAGCGGGGGCATGGACCTGACGCCAGTGATCGCTCACCAGTTTCGGTTGGTCGAGATGGGGCAGATGGCCGCAGTCGGGAACGCTGACGAGGGCCTCGCCGAAGAGGGCCTCCGCCGCGCGCCGCGCCGCTGGTCCGAGCACCCGGTCCCGCTCCCCCCAGAGGACGGTGATCGGAAGCGAGGGCAGGGGAGCCCCGCGGCCGGCGAAGCCGCCGGAGCTGGCGAACTTGGCCAGGGAGTCCGCCCAGCCGGGCGCCCGCAAGTGCAACGACGCGATCTCGTGTTCGGCGGGCCCGACGCGACCCTTGGGATCCGCGAAGGCGGTGTGGGTCAATCCCCGGCGCACCCGGGGCAGGGAGAGGAAGCGCACGCCGAGGGCGGCGAGGAGTGGAGGGAGAGGCCGGGCCTGGCCATCGAGGCCGGCGGGGTCGAGCAGCAGCAGGCGGTGAATCCGCTCGGGGCACCGACGGGCCAGGTCCAACGCCACGGCTCCGCCCATGGAGGCGCCGATCACGGCCAGCGGAGACCTGCTCCCGTCGGGGGTGGACGGGAGGGCGAGCGCGTTCGGCAAGACGGCCAACAAGGCTTCGAGATGGGCGAGAACCCGATCGGGGCCATAGGTGGCGCCAGCGGGGCGCGGGGTGAAGCCGAAACCGTGGAGATCAGGGATCACCAGGGTGTGGTCGGCGGCCAGGAGGGGGGCCAGCCGAAGAAACTCCAGAAATGAGCTGTCGAAGCCGTGCAGCAAGAGCAGCGGTGGACCGTCGCCGATCACCACCACGGGCCAGGCCGCTTGGGAGCTGGGCTCCAGACCCGGCAGGGTCCACCAGCGCATGTGAGCGGCGAGAAGGCGGCCTCGGGGATCTTGAAGGGAGGTGGCCGCCTGGCGAACCAGCGTTTCCGTAGGGGTTGGCGCTGTCATCCCACCGCCACGGGAAGGCTGGTCGTGTTGACCAGGGCCGCCAGCAGGTCGTGGGGAGCGACCGCGAAGGGCAGGTGATGCAGGTCGGAACCGTCGCGACAGGCGTGGACGCAGACGCTGAGCAGATCTTGCAGGCTGGCGTCCAGCAGGCCCAGGTCCGCCAGGTCGCAGGGCAGGGCCAGGGAGCGGAAGAAGCCCAGCAACTGCTGGCGCGCCTGACCGGCCAATCGATTGCCTCCCAGCACCTCTTCCAGGCGCAACTGCGCCAGGATGCCAAATCCCACCTTTTCTCCGTGGAGATGGCCGTGGGTGGCGGGCAGCTGGGTGAGGCCGTTGTGCACCGCGTGGGCCGCCACGGTGCGGCAGCGGGCGCCGCCGAGACCACCGATGAGCCCGGCCGTCAGTGCCGCTCCCTCCGCCACGCGCACCCAGGCCTCGGAGTCGGGATCCGCCACGGCCTCCTGGCCATCGAGCAGCATCTGATCGCGCAGCAAGCGGGCCTGCTGCACAGCTTGCTGCACGAGGCCGTCGCCGCTCTGGGCGCTGCTGACAGAGGCTTCGTACCACTTGGCCATTGCGTCGGCGATGCCGCTGACCAGGGTGCGCGTCGGCGCCTGGCGCACCAGCGCGTGGTCGAACACGAGCAGGTCGGGACAGCGGGCCAGGCTGACGTCGCCCAAGAAGGCTCCCGCCGGGGTGTAGAGGTTGCTCAGGGCTGTCCAACCCGCACAGGTGGCCGCACTGGTCGGGACGGTGACGCAGGGAAGGTGGAGTCGATCAGCCAGGAGCTTGCCCGCGTCCAGCACCTTTCCTCCCCCCATGGCGATGATCAGGTCGCACGGGGGGGTGGCGCCGTCGTCGCTGTCGGTTTGCGCCGCGACACGCAACCACTGCAGATCCTCCTCGCAGCAATCATGCCGCAGTTCGGCGGGCCGCACCGACAGTCCCGCCTCCTCGAGCCGGCCTTGGAGGTGCCGGCGCTGGGGGAGGGTGGCGCCACTGCGTCCGAGCAGCATGGGTGCGCGGCCAAGCCCGGCGATGACCTCCAGGGCGGCGGGCCAGACCTCTGACCCGCGCAACACCAGTCTGGGAGCGATGGCGTGGGTGATCACGGCCGAGGGCATGACAAGCGAGCGTGCGGCGAGAAGCCCAGCGTAGGAACAACCGGGACGAGGGCGCACCTCACAGGCCGGCGCGGACCTCCTCGGCTGGATTCACGGCGGAGGGAAGCGTGGCGGCCAGGTCTTCCGCGCGATCTACTGATCCGTGAGAAGGATCACGTGATCCGTGAGGGGGATCAAGCGATCCGTGAGGGAATCAAACGGAGATGCCCGCCAGCTCGGGAAGGCTGGGAGCGGCATCCTGCTTGCGAATCACCACTTGCTTCTGGTCGTTGACGTCGACCAGGGCTTGATCACCCTCGCCAAGACGGCCGGAGAGGAATTCCTCCGCCAGGGAGTCCTCGAGGAGACGCATGACAGCACGCCGCAGTGGCCGTGCGCCATAGCTCGGGTTGTACCCCTCTTCCACCAGGCGCTCCTTGAACGCTTCGGTGACCGTGAGCTGGATTCCCTTTTCAAGCATGCGACCAAAGACTTCTTTCAACATGATCTCGGCGATTTGCTTGACCTCATCGCGCGTGAGTTGTCGGAAGACGATGATTTCATCCAAGCGGTTGAGGAATTCCGGCCTGAAGTATTGCTTCAATTCCTCGTTGACCAAGGAACGGATGCGGTTGTACTGCGTTTCCTCAGCATCGCCGCCCCCGAATTCAAAACCGAGTCCGCCACCACCTTTTTCGATGACCTTGGAGCCGATGTTGGAGGTCATGATCACCAGGGTGTTCTTGAAATCCACCGTGCGGCCCTTGGAATCGGTCAAGCGACCATCTTCCAGCAGTTGGAGGAGCAGGTTGAAGACATCAGGATGAGCCTTTTCGATTTCATCAAGCAGCACCACGGTGTAGGGCCGACGGCGAACAGCCTCGGTGAGCTGACCACCCTCATTGAACCCGACATATCCCGGCGGGGAACCGATCAGCTTGCTGACCGTGTGGCGCTCCATGAATTCGGACATATCCAGACGGATCATGGCTTCTTCGCTGCCGAAGAAGTAAGCCGCGAGAGACTTTGTGAGCTCGGTTTTGCCGACGCCGGTTGGCCCGGAGAAGATGAAACTCGCAATCGGTCGGTTGGGATTCTTCAAGCCGACGCGCGCCCGACGAATGGCGCGAGACACGGCCTTGACAGCTTCGTCCTGGCCGATCAGGCGCTGATGGAGGGTCTCTTCCATGTTGAGAAGCTTGACCGATTCGCTTTCGGTGAGCTTCTGAACGGGCACGCCTGTCCAGGACGCCACGATCTGGGCGATGTCCTCTTCCGTCACCAGCGGCGACAATGCGTCGGTAGAGAGGCCTTCACCAGGCGCCGCTTCCCCGAGGAGTGAGCCGGTGGAGGTTCCGGTTTCCCCATCCTCTTCCTCCCGCCGGGTCTGCAGGATGGTGCGAATCTGCTGGCGCAGCTCAACCTCCCGGTCGCGCAATTCGCCAGCCTTGGCAAAGTCCTGGGAGCGCACGGCATCTTCCTTCTGCTTTTGCACGTCGCGCAATTGCTTGTCAACGTCCTTGGCCGCCGGAGGCAGCTTTGAATTCAACAAGCGCACGCGGCTGCCCGCTTCATCAACAAGGTCGATCGCCTTATCCGGCAGGAAGCGGTCGGAGATGTAGCGATCACCCAGGGTGGCTGCCGCCACGAGGGCTTCATCCGTGATTTTCAGGCGATGGTGTTGCTCGTAGCGCTCTCGCAGACCCCGCAGAATTTCAATGGTGTCCGCCACTGATGGCTCGCCCACCATCACGGGTTGGAACCGCCGTTCCAGGGCGGCATCGCGCTCGATGTGCTTGCGATATTCGTCCAGGGTGGTGGCGCCGATGCACTGAAGTTCACCGCGAGCCAGAGCCGGCTTGAGGATGTTGGCCGCATCGATGGCGCCTTCGGCGGCACCGGCGCCGATGAGGGTGTGAACTTCGTCAATGACGAGGATCACGTTCCCCGCAGAGCGAATCTCCTCCATGATTTTCTTCAAGCGCTCCTCGAACTCGCCGCGATATTTGGTGCCGGCCACCAGCAGGCCGATATCGAGGGTGAGAACGCGCTTGTCTTCCAGAATGTCAGGCACCTCGCCGGAGGTGATGCGCTGCGCCAAGCCTTCGGCGATTGCTGTTTTGCCGACACCCGGCTCACCGATGAGCACTGGATTGTTCTTGGTGCGTCGACCGAGAATTTGGATGACCCGATCGATTTCGTTTTGACGACCGACGACCGGATCAAGCTTGGATTCGGCGGCGAGTTGCGTGAGGTTGCTGCCGAACTCATCCAGAGTGGGCGTTTTGGTGGATCCTTTGCCACCGCCGCCAGCGGCAACCTCAGCCGTTTCGCCCAGCATGCGAATCACCTGAGTGCGAACTTTGGCCAGATCGACACCCAAGTTTTCCAAAACTCGCGCCGCGACGCCCTCTCCCTCGCGGATCAATCCCAGGAGAAGATGCTCAGTTCCAATGTAGTTATGACCAAGTTGCCGGGCCTCTTCCAAAGAGAGTTCAAGGACGCGCTTGGCCCTTGGTGTGAAGGGTATTTCCACCGCCACAAAACCGGAGCCGCGGCCGATGATTTTCTCCACTTCGACACGAGCGTCCTTGAGATTGACGCCCATCGACTTCAGCACTTTGGCGGCAACACCCGTTCCCTCGCCAATCAGCCCCAGAAGGATTTGCTCGGTGCCGACGAAATTGTGTCCGAGGCGCCTGGCTTCCTCCTGGGCCAACATGATGACCTTGATGGCTTTTTCAGTAAAGCGCTCGAACATGGGGCAGTGCCTTCCGCAAGTGATCCCAACTTATCAGCAATGGCGGGTGTGTTGTGTCTTTCCGCTGAATCCGGCCAGGTTCCCAGCTGGCGTCAGTGGTCTGTCGTCGCTTCCTTTGGCTTCAAGGCAACGGTATTCCACGCCACCATTCCGGATATCCGCACCTGAAAACATGAAGAAAGCAGCCAAACCCCTCTCCTCCCGCTGACTCCTGCCAGGCCCCACCCCTTTTGCGAGTTGGTGAGCCGATCCTTCCCTCGCCCCTGGACCCTGGCACCGGGGCTGTTTCCAGGGGCGCCATCGTCCGGAATGGATCCGCTCGCGGGCCTTTTCCTGGAGACTGAGATGGGCTTTTGAGGTTCCTCGCCCGTCGGTGGCGGCTTCGCGGGAGCGGCTGCCGCGGCTTCCGGGAGGCGGTGCCCTCGGAGGTTGTGTCCCCGCGGCGAAGGCCGACAGGCGGGTCGTCCGTCCCCGGCTGGAGCGGGTCAGAACCGTGAGCCATCGCCCCCGCGACCCTGGGGGGCCAGGGCTTTTCACCCCTCGCTTCGCGGCGGATCCTGCGCTTTGGGCAATGCCTGCGTGTCGCGGCAACCCCTGCGGGTTTGGGCAGCGGCTGCGCCCAGCCCCTCTTGATCGTCGCTGGCGAGGCGCTTCCCGCCCTTTTGGCGGTGGGAAGGCTTTCGACGGTTCAGGGCCCGAACCCTCCAGCGTTTTCCTCTCTTTGGCCTCCGTTTCCAAGTGCTTCCGCATCCCTTTCCGGCCCCCGCTGGCCCGGCGGCTGGACTTAAGCCGTTGAAAGCGTCGCTGATCCTCATGCCCGCCTCTCGGGGCCCTTTCTCCCCCGGTCGCATCACCGCCCGCGCATCACTCACCGGCGCGTCACCGCCGTCGCGCCAGCCCAGGCGCCTTGAAGCCGCCGTCGAGTTTCCTCCATTGCACCAGGGCGTCATCACCATTGCGGTAGTAGCCACGCCGCAGCGCCACCTCCTGGAAGCCCAGACCGGCATAAAGGGCTCGGGCGGCCTCGTTGCCTTTGGCGACTTCCAGGGTGGCCCGCTCCGCGCCGGCCTCCTGGCCCAGCCGCAGCAGGGCCTCCAGCAGCTGGCGAGCCAGGCCCCGGCGCCGATGTTCGGGATGGACCGCCACCGCGGTGATCTGCAACTCCTCCAGCACGATCCAGGCGCTGGCCATGGCGAGCAGGCAGGGGTCCTGGCGCCAGCCCAGAACGGGTCGCTTGGGTTCGGAGAGCTCCCGCTCCCACTGCTCCGCGCTCCACAAGCCACCGAGGGCGAGGCGATCAAGTCCCAGACAGGCGGCTCCGTCCTCGGGACCCAGACGGACGATCCGCGCGGAACCGTTGAGAGGCGAAAGCGGAGATGTCAAGGGGAGGACCTGCCTGCGGGCCGTGCCTAATTAACATTCGCTCAGCACCTCCTTCCATCCGGCGCCATGCAAGCTTCCACCGCTTCACCCGCAACGGATGGAACGCGCTCGAATCAAGCCCAGGCCTCCCCTGGCCTGGAACCGAACCCGGCGGTGATCGCGCGACCGTTTGAGGTGGACGTCCAGCCTGAGAGTCCGAACCGCAATCTGGCCCCGATCACCGCCGGGCTGGATCAGGAGCAACGGCTTGTGGTGGGCGGCTGTCTGTTGAGTGAGCTGGCCCGCACCTGGGGCACGCCGCTTTACGTTCTTGACGAGGCCACCCTGCGGGCCGCCTGCCGCGGCTACCGCGAGGCCTTGGCTGCAGCCTATCCCGGTCCCTCGCTGGCGCTCTACGCCTCCAAGGCCAACAGCTCCCTGGCGATCACCGCGCTGGTGGCTTCCGAGGGGCTGGGCCTGGACGCCGTCTCCGAAGGTGAACTGCTCACCGCCCTCCGGGGTGGCATGCCGGCGGAGCGCATCGTTCTGCATGGCAACAACAAATCCGCCCGCGAGCTCGCCCTCGCCGTGCGAGAGGGCGTCACGGTTGTGGTGGACAACTGGCTGGATCTCGAGCACCTGGCGGCCATCGCCCCCTCGCATGCCTCCCCTGTGCGGTTGATGGTGCGCTTCACTCCCGGCATTGAATGCCATACGCATCAGTACATCCGCACCGGCCATCTCGACAGCAAATTCGGTTTTGACCCCGACCAGCTGGAAACGGTGCTCGGCCATCTCGCCCGCAGCCCCTGGGCCTGGGTGGATGGCTTGCACGCCCATATCGGCTCCCAGATCTTTGAGCTCCAACCCCATCAGGATCTGGCGGGGGTGATGGCGGACGCCCTGGCGCTCGCCCGCTCTCTGGGCCATCCCTGCCGCGATCTCAATGTGGGGGGTGGTTTGGGGATCCGCTATGTCCGCTCCGACGATCCACCTACCCTGCAGCGCTGGGTGGCGGTGGTGGCGGAGGCCGTCACCCGCGCCTGCGGCGAGCGGGGACTGGAGCTTCCCCGCCTGCTGTGCGAGCCCGGTCGGTCTCTGGTGGGCCCGGCGGGGCTGACGCTCTATTCGCTCGGCAGTCGCAAGGCGATCCCCGGGGGACGCACCTATGTGTCCGTGGACGGGGGCATGAGCGACAACCCGCGGCCGATCACCTATCAATCGGCGTACACAGCGGTGTTGGCGGATCGCCCCCTGAACCGCCCGGAGGAGCGGATGGAGAGCGTGACCGTCGCTGGCAAGCACTGTGAATCCGGAGATGTGCTGTTGCCAGAGTTGACCCTGCCGCGGGCGGAGGCGGGCGATGTGTTGGTGGTCTTCGCCACGGGCGCGTACAACGCCTCGATGAGCTCGAACTACAACCGCATCCCCCGGCCCGCGACGGTGCTGGTGCACGACGGCGTGGCGGACCTGGTGCAGCGACGGGAGGAGCCGGACGACCTACTGCGCCATGACCTGTTGCCGCACAACTTGCAGCAACCTAAATTCAGGGTGTAAAGACTATTCAATTTGTATCGCTGTTGCATCGTGGGGCTGATGTTTGGCTGGAACCCCTGTCCGGGGGCGGATCGTTTGGATCGCCCGAACCGATCCTTGTGACGCTTCCCATTTTTTCCTGACGTCCTCCCTCAGCTCCGATCCCTCGGGCCTCTCTGTCAACCTCTTCCCACTGTGCTGTTCTGGCTTGATCACAGGGAGCTGATCCTTTTCCTGCTCGACCTGCTCTTTGCTTCGCTGTTGGGGGTTCTCATCCTGGGTCGGCTTCATGATGCCCGCACCCTCTGGTTGCTCAGGGGCTACCTCCTGCTGGTCTCCTTGGCCTGGTTTGTGCAGCGGTTCGTCCCCCTGCCGCTCACCACCAAGCTGGTGGACGCCTTGGTGTTGGCGTGCAGCCTGGCCCTGGCGATCCTTTGGCAGGGGGAGCTGCGGCGCCTGATGGAGCTGCTGGGAACGGGCGACCTGCGGGTGTTGTTCGCTGATCGCCGCAGCGATCGCCTCGTCAGCGGGTCTGTTGCCGTCATCACCCAGGCGGCCGGCCTCCTCTCCCAGGCCCGTCGCGGCGCGCTGATCGTGCTGGATCTGGGCAGCGACTTGCGCCCCGAGGATTTTCTCAACCCCGGCGTGCCGCTCGACGCCCGTCTCTCGGTGGAATTGCTTCTCAATCTCTTCGCCACGGATACCCCCCTGCACGATGGCGCGGTGCTCGTTCAAAAAAACCGCATCCTGTCCGCGGGGGTGATTCTTCCCCTCTCTCGTCAGGGCCTCAACCGTTACGGCACCCGCCACCTGGCGGCCATCGGCCTGACGGAACGCCATGACCGCTGCCTCTGCGTGGTGGTGTCGGAGGAAACGGGCACCTTGTCTCTGGCCCGCCTCGGGCGTCTGGAACGCCCCATCACCAGCAGTCGCCTCCATGATCTCCTCACCGAGGCCCTGGCGCCGGGGCCGGCAGGACGTAGCGTGGTGGCGGTTCAGCCGGAATCACGCGGATGAGTCGCGCCCTGGCGACCACCTTCAATACCGAACCTCGGATCCTTCCTCAAGGTCTCGATCCCATGCGGCTTCCCCGCCATGTGGCCGTGATCATGGACGGAAACGGTCGTTGGGCCAGGCAGCGGGGCCTGCCGCGGATGATGGGCCACCGGGCGGGCGTCGAAGCGCTGAAGCGCACACTTCGCCTTTGCAACGACTGGGGGGTGGGTGCCTTGACGGCCTATGCCTTCTCCACGGAGAACTGGAGCCGGCCGGGGGAGGAGGTGACGTTTTTGATGACGCTCTTCGAGCGGGTTCTGGCCCGGGAGCTGGAGGCTTTGGAACGTGAGCAGGTGAGGATTCGCTTCCTGGGCGAACTCGAAGAACTGCCGGAGGGTCTGCAGCGCCTGATCGCCGACGCCACCGATCGCACGGCCATGAACACCGGCATTCACTTCAACGTTTGCACCAACTACGGCAGCCGGCGCGAGTTGGTGCGCGCCGCGCAACGGTTGGCCTGTCAGGTCGCGGCCGGAACCCTCGCTCCCCAGCAGATCGACGAAGCCGCCTTTGCCGCCGAGCTGCACACCGCCGGAGAGGACGATCCAGATCTGTTGATTCGCACCAGCGGCGAGCAGCGGTTGAGCAATTTTTTGCTCTGGCAGCTGGCCTATGCCGAGCTCCATCTCACCGACGTGCTCTGGCCCGATTTCGATGCCGGCGCCCTGGAGCGCGCGCTGCTGGATTACCAAGGGCGCCAGCGCCGCTTCGGCGGAGTGCAAACACAGCCATGAACACCCGTCACGACTGGTCCCAGGAGGAGATCCTCGCCCTGCTGCGGGAGCCGCTGCTCGACCTGCTCTGGCAGGCGCAGCGGGTGCGGCGCGCCGCCGCTCCCGACCAGGGCGTGTTGCTCGCCTCTTTGCTCAGCGTCAAGACCGGCGGATGCGAGGAGGATTGCGCCTACTGTCCCCAGTCGCTGCATCACAGCGCCGATGTGGGCGGTCGGCCGGAGCTGGATGTGGAGGCCGTGCTGAGCCGGGCCCGGGCGGCCCGGGAGGCGGGGGCGCAGCGGTTCTGCATGGGTTGGGCCTGGCGTGAAATTCGCGATGGGGCGCCCTTTGACGCCATGTTGGCCATGGTGCGAGGGGTGCGGGATCTCGGCATGGAGGCCTGCGTCACCGCTGGCATGGTGACGGATCGTCAGGCGGAGCGGTTGGCTGAGGCGGGGCTCACCGCCTACAACCACAACCTCGACACCTCAGCCGAACACTACGGCCAGATCATCTCCACGCGCACCTATCAGGACCGTCTCGACACCCTGATGCGGGTGCGGGCGGCGGGGATTCAGCTCTGCTGCGGCGGCATCCTGGGCCTGGGAGAAACCCTTGACGATCGGGCCGCCCTGCTGCGGGTGCTGGCCTGCCTGGATCCCCATCCCGAGAGCGTGCCCATCAACACGCTGGTGGCGGTGGAGGGCACACCCCTGGAGGACCATGCGCCCGTGGATCCACTGGACTTGGTGCGGATGGTGGCCGTGGCCCGCATCCTCATGCCCCACAGCCGGGTGCGGTTGAGCGCTGGCCGGGAGCAGCTCTCACGGGAGGCCCAGATCCTCTGCCTGCTGGCGGGCGCGGACTCCTTCTTCTATGGCGACAGCCTGCTCACCACCAGCAATCCGGCGGTGGAGGCGGATCAAGCCCTGCTGGCGGCGGCGGGCCTGCGGCCGAGCGCGCCAGCCGCGACTCCCGTGGCTGGCGCTCCGGCGTCCTGACCCATGGTGCGCGTCGCGGCGTTTTATCGCTTTGCCCGCTTCCGCGGCGCTGAGCTTCCCCCCCTGCGGGAGGCCCTGCGGACCCTGGGGCGCGAGCAGGGCGTGGTGGGGACCGTTTTGTTGGCGGAAGAGGGGATCAACGGCACGATCAGCGGGCCGGAGGCGGGGGTGGAGGCGATGGTGGCCCTCCTGGAACAGGATGCGCGGCTGGCGGCTCTCCCCGTTCGCCGGTCCAGCTGCGCGGAGCCGCCCTTTTTTCGCCTCAAGGTGCGCCTCAAGCGGGAGATCGTCACCCTGGGCGTTCCCGGCGTGGATCCTCTCCAGCGGGTGGGCACCTATGTGCCCCCCGCCGCGTGGAACGCCCTGATCCGCGATCCCGGCACCCTTGTGATCGACACCCGCAACACCTATGAGGTTGAGGTGGGCACCTTCGCCGGAGCCCTCGATCCCGGCACGGCCAGCTTCCGCGACTTTCCCGCCTGGGTGGAGCGGGAGTTGCCGGCGGTGCTGGCCGAGCGGCGGCCGGAACGTCTCGCCCTTTTCTGCACCGGCGGGATCCGCTGCGAAAAAGCCACAGCCCACCTGCTGCGGGAAGGGTATGACGCGGTGCACCATCTGCGTGGCGGCATCCTGGGCTATCTGGAAGCCACGGCGCCGGAGGACAGCCTCTGGCGGGGGGTGTGCTTTGTGTTCGATCAACGCGCGGCCCTCAACCCGCGGCTGCAGCCCGGCGAGCATGTGCTCTGTCACGCCTGTCGCCAGCCCCGCTCGCCGGAGGATCAACGCCACCCGATCTATGTCCCTGGCGTGCGTTGTCACCATTGCGCGGAGGACCGCAGCGCCGCGGACCGCGCCCGCTACGCCGAACGGCACCGCCAGCAGGCCCTGGCCCGACGCGGCGGCGAACGCCATCTCGGCCGCGTGTTCCCGGAGCCATGAGCGACGGCGGCATTCTTTACAGCTTCCGCCGCTGCCCCTACGCCATCCGCGCGCGCCTGGCCCTGGCGGCCGCGGGGATGGCCGTGGAGGTGCGGGAGGTGGTCTTGAAGGCCAAGCCCCCGGAGTTGCGGGAGGCCTCCGCCAAGGGCACCGTGCCGGTGCTGGTGCGGCCCACCGGTGAGACGTTGACGGAAAGCCTGGACATCCTGCTGTGGGCCGTCGGCCAAGGCCCTGGCGGCGAGCCGCTGGTGGACGCGTTGCGGGAGGGGGAGGCTGCGGCGCTGCTGGCGGCTTGCGACGGACCCTTCAAGCGCCACCTGGATGCCGTTCGCTATGGCACTCTCCCGGCGGGACGCGACGAGGAGCGGGAAGCGGCGCTGGCGATTCTGCGCCGCTGGAACCTCCAGCTGGACACTTGGCTGTCAGGGTCCGCGTCTCGCCCGGAATCAGGGCCAGGGCCAAGCTCAGGGCCAGGGCCAAGCTCAGGGTCAGGGCCCGCCTGGCTGGAGCCCCTCGGCTGGGCCCTGTTGCCCTTTGTGCGCCAGTTTCGGCTGACCGACCCGGAGGGGTTTGACCGCGAACCCGGCCTGGCACAGCTGCAAACCCGCCTGGCGGCCTTTGAGGCCGGCGCCGCCTTCGCGGGGGTGATGGCGCCCCCCTGGGCTTTTCGCCAACCCTGGCGCTCCCCCCGCTGGCTCTATCACCTCGCCCTGGAGGAGGACTGGCAGGCCGCCCGTCGGCAGGGCGCCTACACCCGCTCCACCCGCAGCCGAAGCCTGGAGGAGGAGGGCTTCATCCACGCCAGTTGGCGCCACCAGCTCGCGCCCACCTGGCGGCGCTTCTACAGCGATGACCCGCCCCTGCGCCTGTTGACCATCGATCCCGAGCGTCTGCGGGCGGCCGGGATCGCCGTGAAGGAGGAGCTCGCCCCCGGCAGCGGCGAACGCTTCCCCCACATTTACGGTCCCCTGCCGCTGGAGGCCATCGGTCTCGCCCTGCCCTGGGAGGCGCCGACGCCATGACGCCCCCGGCTCCGGAGACGACGCACCAGGCTGTCGAAACGTTGCCGGATCTGGCGTCCTTGGAAGCGGAGGCGGCGCGGCGGGGCTGGAAGCTGCGCCTCGCCGCCCTGCGGCGGGCCGGTCTCTGGAGCTTGCGGGCCGGGGTGGCGCGGCCCCTGGCGCCAGGGCGCGCGGAGCTGCTGGGCGAGCTCAAGGGCTGGGCTTTCCCCCGCGCGACCGTGCTGCGACTGGACACCCTGCGGGTGCGGGGCCAGGGAAGCGCCGGGGCGGCCCCGCTGCTGCTGGCCTCCGCCTGCGCCTGGGCGCTGGAGCGGACCACCTGCCGCCAGGCCCGGTTTCTGGCCATCCACGATGACGATCGCCAGCACCGTCGCCTGGTGCGCTATTTCCGCAGCCTTGGTTTCACGCCCCTGCGGGAGCTTGGTTCAGCTCCCCTCGACTGGGCCCCCCGCCTCCTCTGGGGCGGCAGCGGCCTGCTGATGGAGAGCGAGTGCGGCGACGCTCTCCGCCGCTGCGTCCGGCGCTGGCGGGCCACCTGAACGGCCCGACTCCTCCAGGTGCAGCACCTCCCCAGCCACGATCCATAGCGCCTGCCCCGGTGGCAGCGGCTGCCAGTCCTCATTGGTGGTCAGCGGCTCGGTGCTCACGATCGTGACCACGTCGTTGGGGCCGGCCAAGGCGGCGAAATCCACGCTGAGGTCGTCATCGGCCAGGCGCGCCTGACGAAAGGGGGCCCGGCGGGTGAGCACATGGAGTCGGGTGCTGGCGGTGGCGAACAGCCAGCGCCCGTTGCTCAACAGGCCGTTGAAGGTGCCGCGGGTGGCAATGCGGGCCGACAGCCGCATGAGTTCCCACCGCAGGCGCGCGTCGTCGTCGGGCGTCACCCCCGCCCGATCCAGCTCCTGGAGCATCCAGCAGAAGGCGGTCTCGCTGTCGGTGTCACCCAGCGGCTGGTGAGGACCGTCCAACGACCACTCCCCCGCCAGGTCGCCGTTGTGGGCGAACACCCAGTCCTCGTCGTGCCAGCGGCGGTGGAAGGGATGGCAGTTGCGCAGGGCCACCGTGCCACGGGTGGCCTTGCGGATGTGGGCGATGGAGCAATGGGCCTTCAGGGGCAGGGTGGCCACCCGAGCGGCGGTGGCGGAGAAGGCGGCCGCCGTGTCCTCCCGATAGAGATGCACCCCCTGGCCCGCCACATCAAAGCTGGCCAGCCCCCAGCCGTCCGCATGGTCAGCCGTGGCGCCACCGCGGCGTCGCAAGCCATGGAAGGAGAAGCAGAGGTCGGTGGGGGTGTTGGCGCTGAGGGCCAGGAGCTCGCACATGCCCCATACTCTCCAGCCCCCACAATAGAGGCGACAGCGCCGGGACCGAATGACCCTCCGCACCAAGGTGGCTTTGGGGTTGCTGGTGTTTGTGCCGCTCTCGGTCGTGGCGGACCGCCTGGCGCTGGGGGAGGGGGTGGTGTTTGTCACCTCGGCGGTGGCCATCCTCCCCTTGGCCGTCTGGTTGAGCACCGCCACCGAGGAGTTGGCCCTGGCGCTGGGCCCTTCGATCGGCGCCCTGCTCAACGCCCTCTTCGGCAACGCCACGGAATTGATCATCGCCCTCACCGCCCTGCGGGCGGGCCTGGTGGAGATCGTCAAGGCGAGCATCACCGGCACGGTGGTGGCCAATCTGCTCCTCGCCCTGGGCCTGTCGATGCTGGTGGGGGGGATCGGGCGCCAGGACCAGCGCTTTCAGCCGGTGGTGGCGCGGGTGAATGGCACCGCGATGAGCCTGGCCGTCCTGGCGATCCTCATCCCCAGCCTCACCGGCATGGGCGATGGCGGCCACGGCCCGGGCACCTTGCGGTTCTCGACCTTTGTGGCCTGGATCTTGCTGCTGGTCTACGGCCTGACGCTGCTGTTCTCCCTGCGCACCCACAGCGGCTTGTACGCGGTGGCGGAGGCGGATCTGGCGGAGGGATCGACGGGGGGAGCGACGAGCGAGTCGGCGGAGGGAGCGGCGAGTGCTCCGGTGGAGGGAGCAGGCCACAAACCGCCCCTGCTCCCCTGGCTGGTGGTGCTGGTGGCGGCCACGGCCGGGGTGGCCTACGAGTCCGAGTTGTTTGTCGGCGTGGTCGAGGGGGTCACCGCCAACCTCGGCCTCAGCGCCCTCTTCACCGGTGTGGTGCTGCTTCCCCTGCTGGGCGGCGTGGCGGAATATCTCACGGCGGTGACCATGGCGCGCAAGAACAAGATGGACCTCGCCGTCTCCGTCGCCCTCGGCTCCACCCTGCTCGTCGCCCTGCTGGTGGTTCCGCTTCTGGTGCTGGTGGGCCCCCTGCTGGGACACCCGTTGGATCTGAATTTTCAGCTCTACGAGCTGGTCGCCATCGCCACCGCCGTGGTGGTGAGCAATCTGGTGAGTCTGGACGGCCGCTCCGACTGGCTGGAGGGGGTGCTTCTGCTGGCGGCTTACGTGATCCTGGCGGCGGGGTTCTTCTTCCAGAGCCAGCCGCTCGCCTGACATGACGCCTCCCTTTTCGTTCCGCCGCGCGGCGTCCTCCCCTGAGTCCTCCCCTGAGTCCTCCCCGGAGCGCGCCGCCGAGCTCCCCGCCGAGCTCCCCGCTGAATTCCCTGTCGAGTTCAGCCCTGAGCGCGCCGCCAGCCCGGAGCCCCCACGAGGGGAGCTGTCCCGGAGGGAGCTGTCCCGAGGAGAGCTGTTCCGAGGAGAGCTGACCCGAGGAGAGCAGACCCCTGGGGAGTCGCTGGCGGGGGCGGATCCCTCCAGCGTGCCGGCGTTTCGCGCCAGCAATGCCTGGAGCCGACTCAACCGCTCCGCCTCCCTCCAGCTGCTCATCGCCCTGCTGGTGGCCCTGGGGTTGAGCGTTTCGGGGTCGCGGCCCCTCCTCCTGGCGGCGGGGCTGGTGTTGCTTGCGCTCTCCCTGGCCCAGCTGCTGCCGCCCCTCTGGCGCCTCCTGAGCGATCGCCTTCATGACGCCCCCACGGCGCGCCTCCTGGCGGCGGTGGCCCTCCTTGTGGCCGCCATCACGATCCCTTTGGCCCTTGGCTGGCTGGATCCCTTGGCGCAAGCCTTCCGCAATGGCAATTGGGAGGCCATCGGCGCCATCGGCGAGGGGGTGGTCGGCGCCTTCGGCTCGATCCTCGTCGCCTGCGTGGCCCTGATGATCGCCTGGCGCCAGGTGATGGTGGATCAGCGGCTCACCACCCAGCAGAACCGCATCACCCAGGCCCAAACGATCGACAGCTTCATCCAGGGCATTTCCGAGCTGATCAGCGATGAGGAGGGCATGCTCGAGGACTGGCCCCTGGAGCGCATGTTGGCGGAAGGTCGGCTGGCCGCAGTGTTCGGCTCAATCGACCGCGAGGGCAAGGCGCGGGTGTTGCGCTTTCTCTCCCATGCCCGCCTACTCACCCCCCTCAAGCGGGATCAACGCCTCGGCCGCGCCATCCTCGACGGCGAGGGCAACTATGAGGAGGACCGGGTGGCGGGAGTGCCCGTGATCCGCCTGCAGCAGCTTCTTCAGGGCGTGGATCTCTCCGGTTGCGATCTGCGGGGGGTGGAGTTCAACGGCGCCGATCTGCGGGGTGCCGACCTCTCCTTCTCTGATCTCACCGGCGCCAATCTCGCCGGCACCAACCTCGCTGGCGCCAACCTGGAACGCGCCCGCCTGGAGGGCTGCCGCTTCTTCTATGGCCGCCCCCAGACCGCCTCCCCCCGCCAACCTGCCCAGCCCCGCGAGCTCACCACCGGCGCAGGCAGCGGCGCTGTGGTGGAAAACTGCAACCTCGCTGGCGTGCGCTTCCTCGATCACCACACCCACCACTACCTCGCCAGCTGGAGCGGCCCCCGCTCCCGCGCCACCCTCCCCGGCGGCCCCAAAGGCATCCCCAGCCAGTTGGCCGGGTCCCACGCTTCCATGGGATCATGAACAGGCATGGCCCCCGGGCCAGCGCCCCTGGAGGGGTGGTCGAGTGGTTGATGGCTCCGGTCTTGAAAACCGGCGACCCGCAAGGGTCCGTGGGTTCGAATCCCACCCCCTCCGTTTTAAAGCCTTTTTGAGGTCGTCCCTGCGCAGCCAGGGATGGTTCAGGCGGACGGGTCCCACGCCGCTGGGCTCGGTAGCGTGATGGAGCTCCTTGTAGAGAGGGAAGCCATGGGCCAGCGCCTGATCATTTCTGACAACCGGGACGAGCCGGGCAACCCGCTGGTGCTTGATGGAGAAGCCATCGACGCGGCCGCCAAGGAGCCTTTGAAGATCGGGCAGTTGATGGTGGATCAGGTGTGGGCGGAAGGCACCGATCCCACCGGCGGAGGCCTCTACTACGAGCGCAACAGCCAGCACCATCGGCGCCTGCGGGCCTTTGAGACGGGCAGCGAAGACCTGATGACCGGCGGCTGGGTGCGGGTGCTCGTGAGCGCTGATCAGGTGCGCAGGGAGCGGGCTGGGATGGAGCAGGCTGCCAAGAGGGGCCTGGTGAGGATCCACGGCACCCACCGAGAGGTGCTGCTGGTGGAGTTTCTGGATGTGCCCTGGAGCTGAGCGGTGGATCACTGCCCCATGAACGCCCGGGGGCAGGCGGAAGCACTCGACGGCGAGTCACGTGGGCTGCGAGGTTGAACCAGCGGCGGGAGCGCTGGCGGGGCAGGACAGCCAGCGGGCGGTGAGGGGGGTGCGGGGGTTGGTGGCGAAGGCCAGCTGGAGGCGAGCGCAGAGCAGCTCCTGCACCTGGTTGGCGAGACCCTTACAGTCGCTTTGGGTAAGGGGCGGGGAAGCGGGGCCTTGGCCGAGCTGATGGGCTGTCGCGGCTTGCACGCCTTGGAGGAGGCAGCGTTGGTGGCCGAGGGTTTCGAACACCAGCAGCTGGTTTCGCTGCTTGAAGCCCCAGGCTTCCCGTTGGGTAGCGGCCGGCCCGGCCAGGGAGGCGGCCAGGGCAGGGCTGCTGACCGCATCGAGGGCCTGGGGCAGCTGGCTGGGCACCTGCCAGCGCAACATCGCCGCCTCCAGGGCGGAGCGGGGATAGTTGTTGTTGCCATCGAAGAGGCGCAGGGCTTCCGCGCGCCGCCCGGGCTGCTGCATCAGCACGTTGGCCAGTCCGTTGCGGTGGCGCCGGGCTTCGGGATGGGGATCGGGCTGCAATTCGAGGGCGCGCCGCCAGGCGCTTTCCGCAGGGGTCAGCTCGTCCTGGAGATCGGCGAGGAAGCCGAGGCGGGCCTGGGCGGCGGCGGAGCGGCGATCAAGCTGGGCCGCCTGCTGCCAGGCTTCTGTCGCCCGCTCCCACTGAGAGCCATCCCCTTTGGCGTACTGCTCAAAGGCCCGGTCGCCCTTCTCCAGCTGCCAGCGGGCCAGCCAGGCAGGTCCCAGCAGCAGCACCGCCAGCAGGGCGGCGCCGCCGCTGAGGCCGGCGAGCACGGGCCAACGGCGGCTGAGCCAGCGCCGGCACGCGGTAGCCCTGGACTCTGGTGGTGCGGGCGTCTCTCCCTCGGCCGGCAGGGGGATGCCTGCCTGGCGCAACCGCTGCTCGATGCGGGCGACCACTTCGGCGGCGGGACGGCGGGCGATGTCGAGATAGCCGTCGCCGGCCACGATGCCGAGCTCGCTGAGGTCGCCAGGATCGCCGAGCTTGAGCAGCATGATTCGCCCCTGAGCCGATTCGAGGATCAGCTGACGAATCCAGCGCCACTCCAGACCGCACCAGCGCTTGCGGGGATAGTCGGGGCTGAGCACCACCACGATCAAAGCGGTGTGATCGCGGTAGAGGCGGGGCAGGTAGACATCGAGATCGGGGATGGCCAGCTCGGCCTCATGGAAGCGGTCGAACAGCACCCGCTCCTCCCCCAGCCGTTGGGCCAGCCGTTCTGCCAGGGGCGCCACCCGTTCGCGCTCCGCACCGGCGTAGGAGAAGCCCACCGCGAAGCGGCGCTCAGCGCTGGCCACTGCGGCTGAAGGGGAAGTTCTGGCCATTGCTGTTGAAGATCGGCACCTGCCTGTAGCCGAACAACTGCATGGAGATGCGAATCACCTCCTTCTCGACGAAGTCGGCCGCCTCGCGCACGCCCACCATGCCATCGCGATCCACATCAGCCTGGCCGGCGAGGGCGCGCAGCAGGGCACCGGTGTAAATTCCGCGCTGGCTGTCGGGGTTTTCCAGGGCCAGGCGCTCATCGCTGGTGGCGGCGAACACCACTTCGCCACTCATGTCCGCCAGTCGATTGATCGCCACCTTCTCACCGAGGGAGCGAGCGGGCAGGCTGAACTTGCCAGAGCTGCAGGTGTCGAGCACCACCACGGTCTTGTTGCTGTTGATGCGGCTCAACAGGGTGCTCAACTCTTCGCCGCCGAGACCCTCCCGCAGGGAATCGCTGTTGCGGTAATGGAAGTCTTGAGGCAAGAAGGTGTAGTCGCCTTGGATGGTCGCCGTGCCGTGGCCGGCCATGTAGAGCACAAACAGATCACCGCGCCGCACGCGGCCGGCCATGGCCCGCAGGGCGGCGCGGATGCCGTCGCCGGTGGCCTGGGCATCGGTGAGCAGCACCGGTTCGGCCACCCGGGTGGTGGGAGCGCGGCCGGCGGCCATCAGGGCATCGCGGAAGGCGGTGGCATCGCCAGCGGCGAAGCGCACCCCTTGCTGCAGGGTCCGGTCCTGGTAGGCGGAGATCCCCACTGCCAGCAGGTGCAGGGTGGGGGCCTCGCTGGTGGCAGCGCCCTCCAGTTCCAGCTGGGCGGGGATGGAGGCCACCAGGCCGCTGCGGCCATAGGCGGTGAGCTTGAGCTTCACCCGGCCAGGAGGGAGGGGCACCCGGTGGGTGTTGAGGCCCGGGCGGGGCGGATTGGCCCGGCCCTCCACCAATTTGTCGTTGAGGCGCAGCTGCACAGCCCCGATGCCGCCTCCCTGATCGGTGAGCGTGTAG
>Ga0194130_10003239_pt1 | contig 22175 bp, 18 predicted proteins | sample TA2KigsurfametaG_FD_160084 | JGI IMG/M metagenome (GOLD analysis project Ga0194130, IMG submission 160084) | Freshwater microbial communities from Lake Tanganyika, Tanzania - TA2015050 Kigoma 12 surface | ecosystem: Environmental > Aquatic > Freshwater > Lake | place: Tanzania: Lake Tanganyika... | reverse complement strand
TTCGGAGTCTTAACAGCCGAGGTGTTTAAACACCTGAAAAAATCAATATTTTTCTTAAAAATATTGATTTTTAGAGCTTGGAGTAATCTTTGATTACTCGCAACCTATTAGGCTGTTAAGGGATAATCAAGTAGTAACATTATTTAGATTAGATTCTATTACAAATCAAGAATATTTAATTTTTATTCAAATGTTTTTTAAGAAATAAAAAATACTTTGAAAACCCACATCAATATAATCCACAAAGATGGAATGATAAAAATTTAGAAAAGCAATATTATAGTTTAATGTTTTCTCAAGGACCACAAATATGTCCTGGTAAAAATATCATATTACAATTATTAGAAATATTATTTATAAAAATTAAAGATAAATTTTATTCTCCAATAGAATTAAATATAAATGATCTACCCGATAGCTTAAATCCATTTACATTTTTTTGAAATATTTCTCAAATAAAAATTGAATTTATTTATATTAAATATATACATTATAAAATATAATGGTTATAAATTATGTCACATGATTATAATGATTATTTTAAATCACAACAAAAAATACAACAGGAGCATATAGATGAACAAGATGAAATTCTCGAAGATATATCACATGAAATACACAAATTAAAGCAGGTTACAGTAATAATCGGCGATGAAGTAGATGAACAAAATCTATTATTAGATGATACAAATAATGAAATAAATTCAACAAATATTAATCTTAAGAATACTAATAATAAATTAGACAGAATAACAAACATGGTAAAAGATAAATATACTTGTTTCATTATTATTCTTATAATCATTCTAATTCTAATGATTATAATATATTTTTCATAATATTTTATATTGTAAAATATATATGTCAATACAATTAGAAACTAATATAAATAATATTTTATCATCAACCAAATTACAAACAATAAATAAATATCAATATGCATATAACAATATTAATTTTTATTATATTGATTTTATGGCTATTACACAGAATTTTATTATATGCATATATTCTAATTATATTCAACAAAATATTAATGGATTTCTATCAGAAATTAAAGTAGTCCAACAACATTTTCAAAAACCAATATTAGGTATATATATTACTTTTTTTAAAATTCCAATAAACGAAGAAAAAGTAATATCAGATGAAAATAAAAATAATTATAATAAAATTATAAATATATATAATTCAGATATAAATAAATTATCACATTTATTAATGAATATATTATATTCATATAATGTATATTGTTATGATGATTCACATGATGTTATAATATTAAACACATAAATAACTTATAAAAAAATTTAATTTTTTAATTATCTGAAATTATATCTTCAAAATGATTGAATATCCTTTAATTGACGAATAGGTTGTTAAGGGATATAAATATATATAGGATTATTCCATATTTTATTTTTTTATCCTTTATCCGACGGCTAAAAATATAAAAGTTAAAGGTAAAAATATAAAAATGAATTTTTATATTTTTAGCGTAAGAATTTGTCTTCAACAAATTCTTTCGGAGTCTTAACTGCCTAGGTGTTTAAACACCTGAGCTTGGAGTAATCTTTGATTACTCGCAACCTATTAGGCTGTTAAGGGATATTAATCTGACTTTTTACATCAAATATTTAAAGTGTAACTAATGCAATATCTCTATTTGTAATATTTGGTATTTTTTTATTCCAGAAATGATAATACAATTCTCCCGAACCGTGTTTAAAGTTAAGTTTATTTAAAAATAAATGATTTGACATCTGTTCAATCCAATTTATAACATCTATATTTTTTTGTTTCATTAAAACCGATACATCATTTAAAAAATTTATAAATACTTCCTCATTTGAAAAAGCATAATGATATATCTGTGCAATCTCATAATCTGTATATTTTGGATTATTAAATAATCGTGCTTTTAAATAAAATATTGATACCATACAAGTAATATCATTTTCTGTTTCTAATATATATGTATCTATAACATTATCAACAGGCATAAATTTATATTTAAATTCCTCGATACTGAGAACCTGATGTATTTTATATACATTATAATGGTTAAGATATAGTTTATAACATTTTTCAATAATATTTTCTGTAAGTTTTTTAATATTTGTAATTGTATTATCATTTATTTTAAATAATTTTTCAAATGATCTTGTAGAAATAGAATCTGGTTTAGATATGAAATTGATATCCATCATTTTTTTAATATTAATAATTTTATGATAATAGTTTGATTTGGTTAATGCATTCGGAAGAGTTAATGGACTAGTATAATAACCATATTTAACTTTATTGTTATACATACGACGTAATAACTCTTTTATCATAATTGATGCGAGTGAATTAGTTCTAATCTTTTTATTTACACATAAAAAAGATGTATCAATAACCGTATCAATAATACCAAATATAGATATATTTATTGGTATTCCAATAATAGAACCCACCACTTTGTTTTTGTATTTTACAAATAGAAACATATCTTTAAAATTTTTGGGATTGTTCAAATACCATCTTAAAGATTCTTTTGTATAATGTAATCCAGTATCATCATCTTTTTGATTATAATTTTCATACAAAAAATTGTGTAGATCATTTATATCATCATCATTATCAGAATTTATAGTGTAGAATGTAAAATTTTCTGGTAGATTTAATTCTGATTTTCCAAACATGTCATCATTTAATTCAGTTATATCTGAACTCGAAGTAATTTTCTCTTTTATTGTAGTATTTTGTATCGGCTGTGTCTTCCAAAACTTATGTTTTTCCATTTAATTATATAAACTAATACTTATTAAGTTAACTAATTATTCATATATAATTTGACTTTTTGACGGTAAAGCATTTATAAAAATATCATATGTAATAAATTTAAATATATCAATTGGACATAAATCATTCATTAATATTAAAATACCATAATCACTAAATTTTATATATGGATTTGGAAAAGAAAATAAATCAATCTTTCCATAAAATCCATTTTTAGTAATAACATATAGTACATTAGTACCATTTTCATTAACTATACCAATATAATTTATATATGATATATTTTTATTTTTATATTTCTCTATTTCATTCATAGCGATATAGTCAATCATAAGTGAGAAATTAGGCACAACTTTAGATTTATTGTTTATATCTTTACCTATATATTCATTAATTATTACATTATTTTCTATATACAACTGTGCTAATTTATTTTGTGATACTAATTTAATCGAATCATCCATATATTCACCAACTTTAATAGTATCTACTCCATCCTGTATTTTTGTACCTAATACAGTTGGTATAGTAGTCCTATATATATTATTTTGTATATTTTCAAGGCGCATTAAGGCTCGATTTGTTATTTTACAAGATTTATTTTTAATTGTTTTCGTTATATTTATTTCTTTCTTATACATTATAATAAAATATATCAATAATATTACAATTATTATAAATAAAATAGTTATTAATCCATAAATTATATATTTTTTTTTATTAGATACTTTAGATGATGTTTTAGACGATATTTGTGTAGATTGATTATTTTCCATATTATATTATAATATATATATATATTTTTTTGTTTTGTCAATAATATTAGTTAATTATATTAGTTAATTATATTATATATGCTTATAGTATAATGGACTATTATAAAAAGTATATTAAATATAAAATAAAATATATAAATCTAAAAACTGAATATAATAAACAATCTGAACAATTTAAACAATCTGAACAATTTAAACAATCTGAACAATTTAAACAATCTGAACAATCTGAAAAATCTAAAAAAATAAATTATGAAATAACCCAAAATATAATACCAAAAAATCAGTTTGGGGGGAATATAAAAATGAGAATTGATGATAATATAAATAATAAATATCCAATATTAGAAAATAAAGAAATAAATATGGAAGTAAATGCATTTGGTTATACTCATAGCAAAATAATAGGGGGTTGTTTATATTAAAATAATTTTGTATGTTTTTACAGCATGGACTATTTTAAATGACACGATTTTTAATAAAAAAATCTGATTTATATTCAAAATATCTTTCTGTAAAAATTTGGTTATATCCGTGTCGTGAAACAGGAATGAAGTTATTTTTCTATCTTTTCTCTTCTAAATATTTTTGGACGTCTACCCTTTTCTTTTAAATATGATACGATTTTTAACATATTTTGAACGGCATTTTTATCTCTGTTATGAATTAGCTTGCAATAATGCTTGTCATCTTTATGATGAAGTAATCCATTAACCAGACATTTTTTACCTTTATGTTTGGGTTTTTTATTTTCTCTTATTAAAAATCTCTCTAATTCACATCTACAATTATTACATAATTTTGATGTTCTATATTTAATAATACTCCAATGTCTTTAATATTTAATAATACTCCGATGGATTTACTAAAAATTGATCTAGTGATTTTGGATATAATGATTTATCATATTTAACTTTTGATAAATCTGGATAATCTTGTTCTAGTGATTTAATAGATTCGCATAATATACTTATTTTTTTTAATAACGCATCTATTTTTTCTATCCTTTATCCGACTGCTAAAAATATAAAAGTTAAAGGTAAAAATATAAAAATGAATTTTTATATTTTTAGCGTAAGAATTTGTCTTCAACAAATTCTTTCGGAGTCTTAACTGCCTAGGTGTTTAAACACCTGAAAAAATATTGATTTTTAGAGCTTGGAGTAATCTTTGATTACTCGCAACCTATTAGGCTGTTAAGGAATATAAATAAAAATTGAATTATATAAATCTTTGGATATTCAATATGATAATATATAACATAACATAATGTCTGTATCTGCAGATTTTCTTTCTCGTTTTTGCCAATCAGCTCCTGTTCAAAAACCAGTGGTTTATACAAAACAAGACGTTATTGATGATTTTTGTGCATACATTCAACGGCGTGCTTCAGAATCAACAACAAATGATATCTATATTCAATATATGATGCCAACCAATTTCAGTTCAACTTTTACAAAACTTGATTTTTTTGAAATCATTCAAGATGTATTAATCAATCAAATGAAATTCACATTTCATACATCACCTGTGTTTTTCCAGTTTGAAATGGAAAATATGAAATCAAAATCATTTTATTTTGTAAAGACAGAGATTTCATATCAATATAATGAAGAATATAAGCGTGAAGAATATTGTCAATTCAACAAAATAAATGAAATTCCTGATGGTGTTTTTCTAAAGTTGTATTATCCTAAGAATTAAAAAAAATTGAATTTTATTTATAACATAATTCACATTAATAATATAATTAAGTTATCTTATCAAATGATTCGTTATTTTAACCAAGTTGATGATTATATATATGAAATAGAAATACCAGAAGGTGCAAAACATAATGAAGATACTTTAGAATCATTTGATCCGGAAAATGCGGTTTATGAAGCTGAGAAATATATTATCAGAAGTTGTATATATACACCTTGTAAATTCAGACAACTTGATGGGCAATGTCTTGATGTATGTAATGTATTATATAAACATAGCATAAGATATTATAAGACATATGAAAGAGCTCTTGCACAAATACCTTTTTCACAACATATCAGATTAAAAACAGCAGAACGCGATGATTTTCCATCAGTATTTCGTTCATATTATTATGATGGTAAAATTTGTGAAGAATTCTACCATAATAAAGGAATTATAGAAGGAGAATATAAATTTTATGATTTTGATGAAAGACTATTATGCAAATGTACATTTATAAATGGAAAAATTAATGGTTCTTGTTATGTGTATGATGAAGAAAATAAAATGTATAGAACATACGATTTTATTAATGGAGATGTACAAAATAAAAATTCATATTATGATTATGCAGATCTTGATACTTATATTATACCACATGAATATCAAACTAAAAATAAAGAAAAAAAGAAAAAAAAATAATTGCGTTAACTTAAAAATAATTGTGTTAACTTAAAAATAATTTTATTTATATATAATATTATATATTATGATATTATATTGCTTATCTGCTATAATAATATATAATCTAATAGATAGATATAAAGAAAAATTATATTTTTATCCATCTCAATATATCGCCAATACAAAAAATAAGATAATTAATTTAGGTAATAAATATTATGCATTAACAAATAACAATTCATACAAATTAAAAACTAATAAACCATGTATGTTAATTTCTCACGGCAATGCTGGTAATATAACAAACAGAGATTATCTATTAGAAAAGTTAGAATCATATGATGGAGATATATATTGTTATGAATATCCTGGATTTGCTCCCTGTGATGGTTCTGTATCAATATCTAATTGTATAGAAGCACATATGTTCTGGCTCAATCACTTATCACAAAAATATCCAAAAATAGATTTATGGGGTGAATCAATTGGTGGAGGTATTGTAGTTGAGACATTATGTAGATTAAATGAAAAAAAAGATTCATACATTATAAATAAAATAGATAGAATATATTTACAATCAACTTTTAGTTCAATTTATAATGTAATCAAATCAATAAATCCAACATTATCTAATTTTTATTATTTATTAATGTTCGATGACTTAGAAACTGGAAAGAGTTTAGCTCATACTGATTTTACATCCAAATTTAAAGCAAATGAAATAATATTTTTACATTCTAAAAGAGACGAAATTATACCTTTCAAAGAAGCAGAGATTAATTATAGAAAGTGTATGGAAAATAAACTTAATGCGAAACTAATTGAAATAAAAGGTACACATAATAATATAATCTTGCCAGAACTTTTTAGTATTCTCTAAAGAAAAAAATCTAGAAATTTATTATTATTTATCTGCCTAAAAATAAATAGAAAGAAAATATGTTATTGCAGAGTAAGTAGTAATAAACAAAAAGAAGATTTACAGAGACAAATAGAATATATGAAAAATAAATATCCACCAAATGAAATAACAAAAGATATAGGTAGTGGAATTAATTATAAAAGGAAAGGATTATTAGAAATAATAAATATGGGAATAAAAGGAAAAATAGAAGAAGTAATAGTAGCATATAAAGATAGAATGACAAGATTTGGATATGAATTAATAGAATATATTATTAGTAAATATTCAGATGGAAAGATAAGAATAGAGAACATAGAAGAGGAACAAACACCACAAGAAGAAATAGTGAAAGATATAATGGCAATAATGAATGTATATGTAGCAAAGATAAATGGATTAAGAAAATATAAAAAAATAATAAAACATAATATTGTAAAAAAGAAAAGTAATAAGATGAATAAAAATGTGATAATATGTGATGAAAAAAAGCAACCCCTTTTACTTTTATAAAAATTTTAAGAAGTATCGAGACAGAAAAAATTGATTTTTTTATTATTTGAGATATATTATTTGTAATAATCATCAAGATATTATAGTAAATTATGCGATACGATAATAAATGTGAAATATTGTTAAATAAATCAGAATCACGACCTTGTCGTGAGTTATCATGTTTTTCAAAATCTTTTTTTGATGAATTATATGATAAATTTAAACTCGATGGATATTTTTGGGATCATCATTGGTTTAATTTATATACACGAAATTATCAGGAATTTATAGAAAAAATAAAAGAAAAATATAATATCATTTTACAAACGAATGACGTTCCATCTATATTAATTGATAATTGGCGTTCCAATCAAAAACTAATAAATTATATAATTAAAGAAAAAAAACAAGATTACTTTCTAAAAGCAGATATAAATGGAACTTATGATAGATTATATATAGCACATGTTGATTATGATGATTATAAAAGTCATGAAATAATATTTGATTCTGATGATGCGGAGATATTAAAAGGCAAAATAAATTATAAAGAAATTATCCTTTATCCGACGGATAAAAATATAAAAGTTAAAGGAGTCTTAACAGCCGAGGTGTTTAAACACCTATTAGGCTGTTAAGGGATAGAAGATTTACAAAAAATGATATTACCTCATTTTGGTAATGGTAATTGTTTAGAAGAATATTTTAAATCAAACTGTGTAAATAAGTACACATATATGTGTTTCAAAAAATATATAGAATTTGATAAAGATTATATTGAATATTGGGAAAAAAATAGTGGTAAATATGATAAAGAAGTTTTAGATGTAGAACTTGAAGAAGATTCGTATTAAAAAAAATAAAAATAAATTAAACTTTGTTTATCAATTCGACAATATCATCGACAACATTTTCATTATTTTATTTTTTTTTTGTTTACAATAATAATATATAACGAATATAATAAATATTATGAATATGCTTAGCAAAATAATTGAATTCACTATGAACATAATCATAGACAAGTAGTCATATGAATATATAATGTTAAAACAATCACTTGATATTATATTCAAAATTATATTCCAAACAATGCAGACAAAAGTCATTATAGATATTATTATTGAAAAAATCATTTGCAATTCTTTTGTCTGGATACAATATGTTGAGAATAATCCTATTGCAACTTCTAGTCATTATTGTCAGGTTGATGGATGTCGTTTCCCAAACTGATTGCATTTTTGAACGGATATTGTCATGTTACAACTGGTAAGTTTTTCTCTCTGTAAATTTTTTTAGATCAAGTTAACTAAAATATTATAATATAGTATATATTATGTTCGAGATATTTATGATTTATTATTTTTTTATAAATAATGATATTTTTATTCACATAATAACTTTAATTAATCTATATTTTTTAATAGATAAAATGAATATATTATTATTATTATTATCAATAGACAATATTTCATATGCAAATGATTTCCTAATAAAAAGTATGATATATAAAACCAACCGGAATGATATTATTATTCAAAATACAAGATTATATAAATTAAATATAATTGAACGGTATATCTTTTATATATTCATATATTTATTTTATAACATAATAAAATTATTAATCTTAAATAAATATTCAATTTACGTTAAGTTAACTAAATTATTATTTAGTTTAACAGCATTACCATTAATTTTGAATAATGTTATATATGATAATTATGATGATATTTTTTTAAAATTAAGTTCATATAAAGATAAGATAATAAGATTAATATTTTGTGAACAAATATATTCAATTATTGTTAAATTAAATACAAAATTATTAGATGATAAAATTATATTAAATAAAAATGAAATAATATCTACACTAAATGATGAGTTAAGTAAATGTAATAATATACAAACAGAAATTATAAAATTTATAAAAAATAGTTTAATTGTATCATTATTGAGTTATTGTAAAACAAAATCTTTTGTTTATTATAAATTAATAAAATATATTTACATTTATAATTCTGGTTCATATTATATTAATAATATAAATATTGAGAATGCAAAACAAAAATTTATAACAATATTTAAAAATAAATCATACAAAGATTTAAATGATCCTATGACAATTCATTCATTGTTGTGCTTATATTATAATAAAAATACAGATACAAATTGGGAAAATATAAATACACAAATAAATTATGATATAATAAGTTTTATGACATTATGGACTTGTGGTTCTTTCTTTTCAGATAAATATCGTATTATGATAATGTTTATAGTAAAAACAATATTATATTTTACAAGTTTTGATAATATAGAAAATATAGAAAATATAAAAAAAAAATATGATATCATATATGATAAAAAATATATTATTAGTTTAATTTTATTAATATTATTTTATAATGTATCATCAAATATTATATTTTTGTCTATAATATATCAATTTGGATATTATCTTATAGATAATTTTTTTACAAAAGGTATAATGAAATCAATATATAATAATATAATTAATAAATTATATATTAATTTGACTAAAAATTATAAATTAATATTTGAAATATTACATAAAAATATTATTCTAATTATTAGAAACATTGTATATGGAATTATTATGAAATATCTATTTAAATGTAACATTCATTATGGATATATGTTTCTAATATTAATAATGAATTTTGATAAGAATATTTATAATAAAATATTATTTGTATTATATTATGTATCCATATTAAATGATAATAATGATATAAAATTATTAATACTTGGTTATATTTCTAGTCTATGTACTAATTGGCTAAAATATTATCAAATATATTATATAAATTTAAATGATCCAAATAATTCAAATGATTTAAATGATTCAAATGATTCAAATGATTCAAAAGATTTAAATGATTCAAATGATTCAAAAGATTTAAATAATAATGATGATAAACAAAAAATGATACAAAATGAATTACAAGATGAATTACAAAAGGCTTTACAAGATGCGTTACAAGATGCGTTACAAGATGCGTTACAAGAAGAGATACAAAAAAATTAAATGTACAAATTTACTTAGACAGAAATTGTGTAGCCGACTCAATGGCATCATCCAAAGACGATGAGTTGATATACCGCTCCAAAATCAGCAATTGTCCAGCAAAATTCAAATTGGGAGATGCAATCGAACGGTGCGTGTGAACCAGTTTGTACCCATCTTCAAAAGACATTTTCTCTGTCCACATAACATATGCAATAGCAATGGAAACTGAACGGGAAATTCCGGCTTGACAATGAATCAGGAGTTTTGCGTTGGGTGTAGACCGTGCAGCTTGAATGAACTCAAAGGCTTGTTTCAGATGACCAAACAGATCTTGTGTGATCTTGTCATAAATTGGGATTTGCAAAGTTTTACATGTTGCAAAAACCTTAGGATGAAAATCCGTTGGTGTGCAATTCAACACATGTGTAACATTGTATTGTTGCAACAATGTAATGTTGTGTGCATCTTGTTCCGACCCAATAGCCATAAAGCCATTATCCAGAAAAAAGTTTAGCCTTAGTTCAGATTTAGGAACAGATTGTGGAGAAAGAGAGGGAATAGCGCGCGGAATAACAAGCGGACACATTGACCCTAATGATTCTTGCACAATCATATGATTGAGCGTTTCTTTTGCTGCATCAAAACCGCCTTTGATAAAACACACACGATTGCCAGAAAGACCGAAATAGTGCAAGAAAACACGCAGCGGGTCATCTTCACTGATATCTTCGATCATTGTAGTGTTTGCATCGTAGAGAACAAAACGCGTGTTTTGAGTCGGGTTTTTCAGCAGGTCATATTTTGTATCGTGAGACATCAGAAAACGTTCAAGAGAGCCTGCAATCAAACAGTGTTTGAGAAAGCCACGCCACAAAGGGCGTGGCATATTCAAATTGACTGCTCCAACGATGTGCCCTTTCGAATAAAGATCGTGCGAACGCAAATCAATCAGTACAAGATCGTCTCCAAACACCAATGACTCAGGGGCAATGGAGGATTGAACATCGCAAGAAGCGACGATAGTAGAAGAAGTAGAGTTTCCAGACATTCTGAAATATACTAATATAAAAAATAATGACTATAATAATGATTTTATATTTTCAATTTTTTTATATTATAAATTATATTATAAGTTATATTATAAGTTATAAAATGGATTATAAACAAAAATATTTAAAATATAAACATAAATATATTTTATTAAAAAATAAAATAAATAATATAGGCGGTGTTGTTCCAGATCTTGAAACAAAATTAATTGATTGTTATATTGTGTCATCACATAATACTTATTTAGAAGGAAATCAATTAACAGGTGGTACAAGTATAGATTGTTATTTAAATTTTATTAAAAAATATGGCGGTGGCTGTGTTGAAATGGATATACTTAATATAAAAAAATATGAAGGGATTGATGATGTTAGAATTGGACATACAAAAACATTTACTGGAGTGTTATATTTACGTAAAATATTACAAGGTATTGTTAAAATATTAAACGATCCAAGAATTACAAAGCATGGGCCGATAATATTATCATTCGATAATAAAGATATAACATCGTATTCTGATCATCAAAAAATATGGGATATATTAATAAAAGAATTAGGTGATCATCTAGATAATAATTTTGACAAATTAGAAGATAGAAAAATAGATGAACATATAAAGGGAAAAGTATTAATTAAATGGCCCGAAAATGATGAAGAAATATGTAAATGTACAGGTGATGCATGTTTAAAATGCACTGGAAAACCTTTGATCAAACCAGATTCATCTAAAAATATAGTTATAAGAGAACATTGGACCCATATGAATAAAAGTAATATAGAATCAATATCTACACCATATAAAATAAATAATTTTGAAAATTTAAAAAAAAATATAATTGAAACAAATAAAAAATTTATTAGAACATTTCCGCCTGGTAGAAATTTTTTAAGTGGAAATTATCCATTTATGAATAGTGTTATTAATGGTGCACAATTAGTAGCATTAAATATTCAAACACAAGATGTACATACAATGTTTCAAATGGAATTTTTTAAAAAAGGGTGTCTTCGTAAAAAACCACAATGGATATTAGATATAAAAGATACTACAACTTTAACAAAAATACCTACAAAAAATTGTGTTATTACATTTTCAGAAAATTTTAAAAATATAAAAATTTATAAAGATGATAGTAATAAAAAAATTGATGCCTCCGGGAATAAATTTAGTATTGATGTAATTGATGGTTTTGAAATAATATATGTAAAATGTATTATTAACAAACAAAAATATAAAGGAGCAATTACATTAACAGATAATATTAATAAATTATATAATATTGATGATTATAAAAATAATACATGTGGCTGGTTTATTAATATTGAAAAATCACTTGAAATAAAATCAGAAATTACTAATACTGATACTGATACTAAAATAGAAATTAAAATTAAAACAAAATAAAATAAAATATTATCTATATAATAATATGTAATGTTATTATATAGTATGTCTGATAGTACAAAACTTTTCGAGTCTCATTGTACATGTTGTGAGAAGATTTGTGGTAAATTATGTCGAGAAAAACTAAACTCAATTAAAAATAAGCTTGATATTGATATAAAATATGGTATAAAAGTTATTCCAAAATATTCCGATAATTATTTACCATATTTTATTTTACGTATTTTACCAAAATATTGGTTTAAAAATAACGTTCGTTGTGATAAATGTTATTCACGATTTTATTCGGATGATATACCACAATTCTGTGAAAAATGTATCAATAATATTATACCAATTAACACAAATTGTATAAAATGTAATAGAACTTATTCCTCTACACCAAATAAAATTAAACTTAAACATAATTTGTGCACAAATTGTTTTAATATCTATGATTCTGAATTTATTTGTAATATTTGTAGATGTAAATTTATTGATACTCATTCAACATATAATGATTTGAATGCAGCAATTTGTAAGATGTGTCGTAATTCAAATAAAATCAAACATAAGTATCTACATTTTTATCAAAAATTTAATAAAAATAATGAAACAATAAACAAAATGCTTGATATTTCGGATAAAAAAATTAAAATTTATTACAAAGTTACAAATCAAAAACATTCCGGATATTGTTTAGATCATGATGAAAATGATGTTAAAACTAATATATATACAGAAGAAAAAATATTTCCATTAATGAATGATCTTATTAACTTGTCAAATGAAATATTAAATAATTTAGAAAAATTTCATTATTATTATACACCATCAGAAGAAACAACATGTGCTCAAGGATGTTATTCAAAGAAATATGAAATTGATAATTTTGAAATTATTTATTAAATAAATTAAACATAAGATATTTTTACAGAATTATAATTTTCATTAACTTCGTGGATTGTTTCAAGAGTTTTTTGTTTATATTTCGTAAAAATATTATTATTTTCATAAATAGTTGGTAGTTTAGGCTTAAAAATATTAAAATAATTTGGTTGAAATGAATTTGGATAAATACTAGAATAAATGGTGATGGACATTTTCCTTTTTATATAATAATAAATAAAAGAATATATAATATAAACATTTTATTTTTCAATTTTTTTCCTTTTTTTTATTTAATGTAATAATATATATAATCATATATGACTAATGATACAGAAAAATATAATTTAATAAAACAAAAATATAGTAATAAGAATTATCTATATAATCTTGACAAAAATGAAATAAAATATAATAATTATTTAAAATGTCCATTTAAATATGAAAATAAATTTAGAAGAGCAATACACGATACTAATAAAAAATATCAAAAACTTGATGAACTTAAAAAAAAAACAATAAATCATGATTATATAAAATTTAATTTTATTGACGATCTAGATTTTTATAATAAGAATTTAAATAATGTACAAAAAGATAAAGAATTTTTAGAATTATATGCATTAACATTATTAAATATACCAAAAAAATATATGGTAGAAATAATAAATGTTGATAATTCTAAATTAGAAAAATTAGAACAATCTGATTTAATTAAACAATATATATATTTATACGAAACATTTACTAAATGGACCGAGTTATTAAAATCACATTATTTATTTAATATCTATAAATATGCATATATTATAATATTAGATAGATATTTCTATTTTATTAAAAAAAATGACGAAAGATTTACATTATTTGATAAAATATCATTTGAAAATAAAAAAAGTATCAAATATGATTTTTATAATGATATTAATAAATTAAATATTTGTAATGAAAATATTATATTAGATATTACAATAATTGAAGATAAATTGTATGAAGATATTTTATGGTATAATACTGAAGATGAATTGCAAAATTTATTTAAAAAAATTACTGAATTTTTAAAAAATGAACACATTAATATGTCAAAATATAGTATAAAAGAAAATGTAATTTCACCATTAGAATCACTATCCGAATCATCATCTACAGCAAAATCTAAAAAATCTAAAAAATCTACAAAACCGACAGATGAAAAAAATATAACTAATTTTACCAAAATTAAATTATTTAATGGAAATATTAATGAAGATAGAAATATTAATGAAGATGAAAATATTAATAAATATAATTATAAATTTGAATTAATTGTACCAGATACTGATGAAATAAAAAAAGCTATATATGAACGAGATGATGGATTTTATAAAATTTTAAAAGGAGTAAAATTATACTATAATGTCATCGCAATATTTATGCAAGCTACATATATGTGTAAATTAAATTCATATAATATTAATAAAAAAGGTATTATATTTCCATTTAAAACCGTAAATATAGATTATATATCAAATGACAAAAATAATTTTTATAATTATGAATTAAAAATACAACCAGAACAAAAATCTAAAAAAACCAAACCAGTCGAACCAGAATATGAAAAAATTGTAATTGATGAGACTAAACTAAAAGAATTTGTTGATAAGATAGATATTAAAAAACCAGACAATATGGAGGATGATAAATTTGAAAACTATAAATCAAATAAACAACAATTATATAGAACAATTATTAAAGATATACCATATTTATACAAATTAATTACAGAAAATGAAGGTTTGTTAATACACATTTTAAATAATTTAAAAACAAATTTTGGTGATGAATATAAAAAATTTTTAAAAACAGAAGAAGGTAAAAAATTTAAAGAAGAACTAAAAGCTGAAAAAACCCGTATAAAAGAAAAAAAACTTAAAGATTTAAATAAAGATATTATAAAACAATATATCGATTATGATTATGAATTTATTAAAAGCGAAACACCAAGTCAACAAAAAAATAAAGAAAACTATATAAAATATAGAGAAGGTTTATTTACCAAATGGGTAACCATACAAGATGATATTACTGATAAAACTATAAAATACGAATCAGCTGATGATAATATAAAAAATAAATATCATACTTATATTGTGAATTTATACACCGAATGGAAAAAAATACAAAAAAATGAAGAAAATCTACCAAAATTTATTTATTCACAAAGAATAAGTCCTGAAGGATGGGTTAAACAACAATTTTTTGATTGGCTTGAAAATAAAAAATATGAAGATGTATATAATGCATTTTATAATGTAGACAGTTTACCAGCTGGATTTAAAGATTCATATCAACAATATTTAAAAACTATAAAAAAGGAAGACGGCACAGAAATAACACCAGAATATGCTAAATCATTATATAATGAATATATTAAAAAATTACCTGAAATTAATAATGATGTTGCAAATTTACCAGAAATTGTAGATAGAAATACTGGACAAAAAATAAAAAAACCATATGAACAATCTTATAATGGGTGGAAATGGTATAGATTTAATCAATGGAAAAAATCTCAGCCAACTCAATCATCTCAATCATCTCAATCATCTCAACCATCTCAACCATCTCAACCATCTCAAAGCTTACTACTAGAAATACAGAAAAAATTAGAGATATATTGGAGTTCATTTACTATTTCAAATGATACCAATGGAAAAAAAAAAGAAGGTAAAAAAACATATTTTAATAGAATATGGACAGAATATTATAATATCAAAAAAAAAATACCGGAAAAAAAATATCTAGATTTCTGGCATAGAATTATTATAAATATACCGAAAGATATAAATACATTTATTGAATGGCAAAATTTATTAGAACAAAATGAAACAACATATATAAATAAACCAAATAATTTTCAAAATTTTAAAGATTTTTTAAAGACTAAAGGTTATCAAAATGTTGAAATATCCCAAAAAGGCGGAGGAGAAGACGACGATAATGAAGATGATGAAGATGATGAAGATGAAGATGATGATGATAAAGATGATGAGGATGTAGGTGATGATGAAGGTGAAGGTGTTATAATAAAATCAAAAAAATTAGAAATGATTATGGGATTGTTAAAATCTTCAGACAAAATAGATTTTAAATTAATGGATACTAAATTTTGTATATATAAATATACATTTTTACCAGAATTATTTAAATCAAATAATTATTTTGAAATTAATACATTAAAACAATTAAGTAATGTATCAGAATTAGAAAAAAGTAGTGATGAAGATAAAAAAATATTTAATTTATTAAATAATAATTTATCAACATTTACAAATTTAATAAATTATATTGATACAAGAAATACAATATATATAGACGATACTACAAATATGCTTATATATTTTATTTATGGTTATATTGATAAAAAAAATATTGAATATAAACCTATTGAATATAAACCGATTGAATATAACAAACAAGGTGATGTTAACATAATAAATACTGATTCTGTTAGATTACAAAAATCATATATGAATACTCTTTTAGATTCTAGTAATATTACTAAAATAAAAAATTTTATAAATGAATTACAAACTACACAAACTAAAATAAATAAAATATTATTTCATAAGATAATATTTATTTTATCATATATAGTAAATTATATTTCCGATAAAATCTTACAAAAAACTTTTAATGATCTTTTATTAAATATTGATGAAAATAAATTATTATTAAAAGAACAAAGCAATAATTTAGTTGATATAATTGTAAAAGATTTAAATAAAGATAGGCTTATTGAATTTATCATAAATAATATCAACAAAAATGAAAATGAAAAATATATTGTAGCTGATTTTAAAGATTTAAAAAGTATTGAAGAATTACAAAAAATAATAAAAGATAATAAAGATAATATTTTTGAAAATAAAATAAAATCATTTGATTTTATAACACAATTATTTTTTATAAAAACACATTTATTAATATTATTGAAACAAACAGAAAAAACCCCATCAAAATATAATTTTGATTTAGAATTTTATAAAAATTATTTCTTTAAAATATTTAATACAAGAGAAACTTTTAATTCAAGTATTTCAAAATATAGTGAAATTAATCTGGCTATTACTGAACATCAAGATGATAAAAAAACACAACAACAATTAATCTTAAATTTATATAATAAAGAACAAAATTTAGATTATTCTTTGTCTATTGATAAAATTTTATATTATGATATAGTGTTTACCTATTATATTAATTTTAATATAATTACCGGTACGAATATGTATAAACAATATAAAAATGAAAATGGAGAATATAAATATAATGGTGATTATGTATGCGAATATAAAAATTTAAGTCTTCATTTAAAAACAGTAAATAAAGAAAAAGATGATACTCTTATACAAACAGCATATTTAACAAAACCAAATTTAGATAAAAAACAAAAAATATATATTGACAATGAATATTTATTTATAAATCAGAATAACGAAGAGACCGAAAAAATAAATGATATAACAATAACATATCAAACTTATAAAATACCATTATATAAAGGCGATTTTAAATTGATAGATTCAATTACATATCAAGATAAGGAATATAAAAACAAAATAAAATTTAATGAATCATATGAAGGAATTTATTATGAGAATGACATTTATACTGTAATACCATATCTTTTACATAATAATAAAAGTTTATTAAACATAAATTTATTAAATAATTATGATTTTCCTATTGATGATTCTATTAAAACAAGAAATTATTTAAATCCAGAAAATACATTACAAAATATAAAAGATAAAATTATATTTAAATATAATGATTTTGACAAAATTTCGGACTTGTCTGGAATTGAAAAATTTTATAATACGTCAATAGATAATGAAATTTATAAGAATATTATTGGTGTTTTAATACAATTCTTTATATTCGAAAGAGAATTTACAATAATAAATAGAAATAAAAATAGATATCTTAATTACGATCTTAATGTCCTAATAAAATCTGATGGTAATACTGTTGTGTCACATTTATCAGAAATGATTATAACTAAATCAACTGATAATACAGCAATATTAACTTCTATTAATGATATACTCAAAAATAACATATTAAAAGATGTTTATTTTAAACTGTTAGATTTTACATCACCTGATAATATTTTAATATTTAAAAATAAACAAACAAATAAAATAACATATATTGATATTATTGATTTTGATGTATCATTATATTTTCTTGAGTACGAGTCAAAATTATATATTATTATGAATGAAAAATACGTTATATCTAATAATTTAGAAAAAGATAATTTATTTTTATTAAACATGTATTGTCATGGTGCAAATAATTTAATGTTATTACAATGTAATGATAATTTTCATATAGGAATGTTTGAAATATCAGATAATTATAAAAAAAAGTTTCATATGATTAAATTAAATAAACAAATATATAGTGTAGAATCGTCGAATAACAAACAATTAATTGGACTATTTAATTCATATAAAAAATATGATAAACCAGAAGCTATTAAAGAAATCTTAAAAAATCTAAAGTTGTATACCGATATTAAATCAGATGAATTAAAAGATTATGATATTTCTGAAGAACAAACATATAAATTAGAATCATATATTAAACCGTTTATAAAAACTGATTCTGCTAATTGGGATGAATTTATTAAGAATTATTATTTTGGAGATAAAAAATATGCATCTTTAAGAGAATACTTTATGTATTCATTATTAGATGATAAATTTGCCAATACTGCATTTACATTATATTATAATAAATTAAAAGATTTTTACGAGAAGAATGAAGATTATAAATCAGATATACCCTATATTAAAACAATAACTTCTATAAATCCAATAGAATTTTTTTATCAATATTGTCTTGGATATTTCGCAAGAAAAGAACAAATAGAATTAGTAGATGAAATTACAAAAGATATTTCAAAACAAATATATTCAACTCAAACAGGAGGCAATATTTTTAAAAATATTACATTTCCACAATTACAAGACAACCCTGACCAATATGGTAGAATTCACAATTTAGTTATGGGTGGCGGTAAAACAAAAATGATAACACCATTAGTAATATTACGCTATTTACAAATTATTGCAAAAACAATAACTAATTTAACTAAGCCAGATGAAAATATACCAAAATTATATCTGGTATTACCTGAGTCTTTAGTAGACCAATCTTATAAAATATTATCTGAATTATTACAATTAAATTATCCAATTGTTGTTAAAAAAATAAAAGAAGATAGATTTAAATATTGTGAATATACCGATTCACTTGGTAATAGATCTGAAAAATTTACTGTCTATATAATGAGTGATTCTTCAATGAAATGTGGATTTCTAAATAATTATAATACAATAAAAGAAAATTATGATAAAAATGTTTATATTTTTGATGAAATTGATTTTATTTTAAATCCAATGATATCCGAACTTAACTTTCCATCTGATGATATTCAAACTTTTGAAGAATTTGATATATTTTATGATTTAATTTATGATATATTATATAATATTTTTATAACAGATAAAAGAGAACCAATTTTTATTGAAATATTAACAGAATATCCAGAAGCATATACATTTAATCCTCATTTTAATATTATTGATAATAATTCTGATATTATTATAAAAATTAAAGATTATGTTAAAAACAAAATTACAGAAAAACTTAAAGCAAATGGTCTTATTAATATGAATATTGATGAACTTTTACAAAAATCATCTAAAGAAAAAAATCTATTATATATGATCACAAATTTTTTAAATGAACCATTAGACTCAATATTAACATTAATTAATAAAAAAAATTATGGTACACACCCAAGAACTCAAGAATTAACTCAAGAAATAACTCAAGAATTAAAAGATAAAGTAAACCCAGAACATTCAATATGTAGTAAATCTGATATCAAAACAGATATTAAAACAGATAATGTTAAAAAAAATATAATAAGTGAAGGTATAAATATAATAGTACCATTCTTATATAACGATGTTCCATCTATAAATTCACAATTTACAAATCCTTTATTAATTTTAGGATTAACAATAATAGATTATCTATTACAAAAACATAATAATAAAGATATATCATTTAAAATAAAAGATAAAATTATTAAATATATTATTAAAACATATACATCATATAATGATGATAAAATTATAAATCATCATCCTTTATTTATTGCATATAATTCAACAATAAAAAATCCAAGTTTAGATGATCTTTATTCATATTCTCAATTAACTTCTATTGATATTAATAAATTATTTAGAAATGATTATATTTTTAAAACATTAATAAAAGAAATCTGTAAAAATGAAATACTAATATATAAATCTCAATTAAATATTGCAGGTCTAGATTTGATAATGTCTTTTAATAATAGATATAAATCAGGTTTTACCGGAACTCCATCCATACCAAATTTTATTGATATTTCCGATAATATGAAAATGCAAATTCTACCAGAACAACCAAAAACAATAACTTTAATTAAAAAAGCTTATGAACAAAGTAATTTTAATTTAATTCAAGATTATGATTCAAATAAGGAATATCTTGAGGAAATAATAAAATCATCTAATGATAAATGTAATGTTATGATAGATATTGGTGGTGTATTAGTAGGTTTATCTATTATGGATATCTATAATATTGTAATTGAACATAAAAAATATATTAATAGATTTATATATTGGGAATCCGAAGATAAAAATCATGCACCAAAAAGCATAAGTAATGGTATTATAGATGATTTTAATGGTATATATGATGAAAAAAATTATGATACATTTTATTATTATGATAATCAGCATATCACTGGTATAGATGCAAAGATACCATTAGGCAGTATTGGTTTAGCATTAATTGGAAAAGATTCAAGAGAACGTGATGTCGCACAAGGTATTTTTAGAATGAGAAAACTTGCAATAAGTGATAACCCTGAGGGGAGACATACCATTACATTTATAATTACAAATAAGATACAAGAAAAAATTAAAAAGAATCTAAATAAACCAGATTTTAATAAAAATGATTTATTTGATTGGTTTAAATTAGAAGAAAAGAAAGTTATAGAATCGCAGACCGAGTTTATGAAATTACAAAATTTAAGAAGTATTAAAAGAAATATATTAAATAAACCTTATGAAAATATTTCTGATTATTTTAATATTAATAATCCATTTATGTATCCAAATAAAGAGTTTAATACAGCATTTAATACAGATGAATATATATTAAATAAAAAATCTAATGTACAAATAGAAATAGAAAATTATGTCTCATTATTTGAAAAAAATAAAAATATTTATGATGCATTAAAAAATATTAAATTATATAATATAACTCAACCACAACAACAACAACAACAACAACAACAACAACAACAACAACAACAACAACAACAACAACAACAACAACAGCAACAATTAAAACAATCAAGTAA
>Ga0194130_10003233_pt1 | contig 22185 bp, 24 predicted proteins | sample TA2KigsurfametaG_FD_160084 | JGI IMG/M metagenome (GOLD analysis project Ga0194130, IMG submission 160084) | Freshwater microbial communities from Lake Tanganyika, Tanzania - TA2015050 Kigoma 12 surface | ecosystem: Environmental > Aquatic > Freshwater > Lake | place: Tanzania: Lake Tanganyika... | reverse complement strand
TGCCTCACTAACCAACAGCACCATCTCAGGTATATCACTTGGTAGTAACTTGGCAACATTTACTACTAACGTATCAGGTACTGGTCTTTCTGGTTCTACTACTTACAACGGTTCTGCCGCAGCGACATTTACTGTAACAAGTAATGCCACAAGTGCTAATACAGCATCAACCATCGTGGCACGTGATGGTTCAGGTAACTTCACAGCTGGAACAATTACAGCAGCATTGACTGGTAACTGTTCTGGTTCTGCTGCAACATTTACAAGTACCTCACAAAATTCACAGTTCAATTCCATTGGTGTAGGTACAGCAGGTTCAAATACCACAGGTGAAATCCGAGCCACCAATGAAATCACAGCGTTCTATTCAGATGCTCGCTTGAAGAACTTACAAGGAACTATTGACAATGCTTTGGCCAAAGTGACATCATTGAATGGCTACTACTTTACAGAAAATGAAGTGGCCAAGTCTTTAGGTTACACCAACGACAAACAACAGGTTGGTGTCAGTGCACAGGAAGTACAAGCAGTTCTGCCAGAAGTTGTAGTACCGGCTCCTATTGATGAACAATATCTCACAGTGAAGTATGAAAAATTAGTTCCCCTGTTGATTGAAGCCATCAAGGAACTTAAGGCCGAACTCGACGTAGTAAAAAAGAACTGTACTAAATAATTTAGGCCTTCAGGGAGCATACTATGGGTACGATTCCATCCACCGGTTCTGCGATTACTATGGGACGTGTGCGTAATGCATACGGCCTATCAGGTCAAGTGTCGTTACGAGCCACATTGGGTGCACAAATTGGTATCACAACTGGCGTTATCCGCCTTTCCGACAATTCTGACCAACGTGGCTTTGGAGGAAGAGTTAATACACCAGGAGTTTATTAGGACTTGACAATACGGTAGTTTTTTTATAAATTGTTTTATACTATTATATGTGGAGTGATAATTATGTCAGACATTACCTTTGATACATTGCTGAACGCCATCAATGATAACCCATCGGAATACGAAGAACGTTATGTCCGATGGGTTTCTATTGGGTACGATAAAAAGAAACTCACAGAACTTCTGTATGAACTGAAGTATCTGAAAGAAGCCAACACTTGGCCAGAACGAATTGCTTTTCTTGAAGATGTATTGGCTCAACATGAACCAGAACATCTTTTGAATTTATTGGTTGATGAGCCTCAGACCACAAGATTTGCTTTAATTGAAAAATGGGCTCGTCAAGCTGCCATGGAAATTTTGATATATGATAAGTACAGCATTGACACCTTGAATACTGTTACACAATTCCCATTGGCAGATTATCAGTTGTTTGTGAAACGTGTGTATGAACTCACGACATTAATTCAAGACATCACCACACAATCCAGCTCACTAGCAGCAGGAGTGGCAGGTGTATGAAGAACATCTATGATTTAAGCATTTGGAAAACGCGTCCCACAAAACTAGCCATTCTGGTTCCCTGTAAAGAATCCATGTACAGTTTGTTCACTTCAGCTCTAGTGGAGCTGGTGAAGACCACTACCATGGCTGGTATTGATGTTCATGTATTATATGACCAAAGTACCATTTTACTTAAACAAAGGGAAACTTTAGCTAAACAAGCTATAGCCATTAAGTCAGATTATGCTTTATGGTTGGATTCTGATATGATGTTTCCCAGTACTACTGCCATGCGATTGATGGCACACAATGTAGATGTGGTGTGTTCCAACTACATGAAGCGGTCGGTGCCATTGCAAACCGTAGCTTATCCTGAACGAGGTGATTGGGACAACTGGTTGCCATTAGAAGCAGACCAGGAACTTCAGGAAGTGGAAGGTGTGGGTATGGGATGTGTAATGATGAAAACAGAAATTCTGAAGAACATAGAACCTCCCTACTTCAATTTTGAATACTATGATGGTGACTGGCACGGAGAAGATTTCTATTTCCAGAACAAACTTCGTAAGGCAGGACATAAAATACTTATTGATATGAATCTAAGTTTCCAAGTGCGTCACGTAGGTCAATGGGCATTCGGTCAAAATTTAGGGGTGAACGAAGAACAACGTGTGAAACGTGAAATTAAAAAAATGAAAAAGGTGAAGAAAGATGCTGAATAATGAAACATGGCTGGCACATAGTGAATTGTTCACACAACACTGGATTGTGGAAACCAAACACTGGGTTCGCAGTCTAGGATGGTTCACAGATTTTATTGAGACTGTGAAAGATGCCAAGGGCTGGGCTCAAGCTGGTGACAAAGAACTGACTGCGTTTGATTACGTGGACATCATTGATGCCAAGGGAGCTGAAAGAAAGTTGTATCGGTGCAGCAATGGCATCACCTGGGAACACATTTCAGGACCTGTTATTTTTGTGGTTCGAAAAGATGAAGAACAGGTGTTCATTGCCGGTTGGGCTGGAGAACGCAAGGTGATTGAGAAGTCTAAAAAGGTGAGTGATGATCCTTGGGAATGGCCAGACAAAATGATTATTGAAGTGGATCCTGTTGTGGCATTACACACTTTGAAAGTTCGTAGAACTGCCAAGAAGGATGCAGTACCTGTGTTCTTTGCCAGCAACGGTGAAACCAATGCTGAGGAAAACTGGAACCATCTGGTGAAGATTTGTCCCAGAGCTGTTAGAATTGATGGTATAGATGGACGCAGAAAAATGTTTCATCGTTGTGTGGATCTGGCAGGTGACGCTGGACAATTCTTTGTGGTGACAGGTAAAAATTTCATCACAGACATCACAGTGTTTGATTATCCTGTGGAAACTATTACTAACGCACACATCATCTTTCATGCCAAGAACATGAGCAACAGATTACAATATGGGCATATGGGAGTGGTGTGTTACAACAGCAATCTGGTGTTGAACACACCTGTCAACTTTGGTCTGGATTTCACACAATACAGCAAGACCATCACGGTTCCCAGAACAGTCAGCGAGGCCACGTTCGCCACCACACCATATGAAGCCTGGAGAACAGCGTTCCGAGAAGTTGTGAAGTTGACATTAAGTTATGGTGAAGATTCACATCTTTGGTTGGATCGTTGGATGGCTTTTGCTGAAGGCCCACACGCAGAATGGGTGATGATGGGAGCCAGAGAAGGGAACGCATACGCAGAACAACATCGGGATGATAAAGATGCCCTTCGTAACTCTGTGGACTGGAATTGGTTGAAAAATTACTTCGAGGAACAACACGGATAATCCAATTCGTATAAATAGTTGAAAGATATATTTTCATCTATTGAACAGAGGGAAAGAATGGCTATCACAACACGCCAAGAATTAAAAGATTATTGTCTCCGTCGTTTAGGATATCCAGTTATTGAAATCAACGTTGATGATGACCAAATAGAAGACCGAGTACAAGATGCCATCGATTTTTGGAATGAATATCATTTTGATGGCACAGAACGTGTATACTTGAAGTCACAAGTTGAAGCATCTGTACTGAAGTTATCAACTATTTTTGCTACTCAATTCACAGTAGGTGAAATCATCACAGGATCCACATCCGGTGCCACAGCAGAAGTGTATGCTGTGAAATCTAGCAATGAATTGAAAATTCGAAAGGTGAGTAAAGCCTTCGTTAATAGTGAGACCATCACAGGTAGTACATCAGGATTCTCAACAACAACACACGCAACTACAGCCTACACAGAGGGAAATTGGACATCAGGAGGTTTTGATGTCGCTGATGCTGTGACGGGTGTGGTGCGTGTGTTTCCTGTAGGAGATTCATCAGGTAGCAGTCGTGCTAGCACCAACATCTTTGATGTGGTGTATCAGTTTCGTTTGAATGATATGTACAATCTGTTGTCCTCAGATGTCATCTACTATAATCAAGTGAAGATGCATTTGCAGCTTTTGGATAATATGTTTTCAGGTTCCAGAACCATTCGTTTCAACAGAAAGCAAGATAAAATTTTTCTTGATGTGAACATGGATGATATTTTTGTTGACGGCGATTACGTCATCTTTGAAGTGTATCGTGCCTTGGATCCAGAAGAATGGACAGAAGTATACAATGATATGTTTCTCCGTCGATACACCACTGCATTGATTAAACGTCAATGGGGAGAAAACATGAAAAAATTTGAGGGGATGCAGCTTCCTGGCGGAGTCACATTGAATGGTCAGAAAGTGTTTGAAGAAGCTCTCTCAGAAATTTCAGAATTGGAAAAAGAAATGCAGTCCAGATACGAGCTGCCTGTTGACTTCATGGTAGGCTAATATGGCCACAAATTTCTATTTTCAAAGCGGTAATACAACAGGAACCACTAATGAACAGCGTCTCCTGGAAGACCTCATCATTGAAAGCATCAAGATATATGGTCATGATGTGTATTATCTTCCACGCACCTCAGTGGATCAAGATGATATTCTTGGTGAGGATGTATTAAGTCAATTTGACAATGCCTATCCCGTTGAAATGTATCTCACCAACATTCAAGGGTGGGAAGGTAATAGTGAGTTGTTCACAAAGTTTGGTATTCAAGTTACTGACCAAGCCACCTTTGTCGTATCTAAGCGTCGTTGGGAAGATGTGATAGGTTCACAACCTGAAGAACTTCTACAATTACCAAAACGTCCTGCTGAAGGAGATTTGATATTCTTACCAAAAACCAACAGCATGTTTGAAATTAAATTTGTGCAGCATTTGGATCCTTTTTATCAACTAGGAAAATTCTATATCTATAGTATGAGTTGTGAATTGTATCAATACAGTTCAGAAAATTTTGCTACAGGTGTGGAAGAAATTGATAGTTCTGTTGATACTTTAAGTCAAAATGTTTTTGCCTATGAAGTATTGAATCAAACAGATGGTCGCATCCTAACACAATCAGGATACTCTGTGATTCAAGAAATATTTAAAACCAATACACTTGTTCCTTTCTCCGATACAGAATTTATTGAAACCGAAGGTTCAGATATTTTAGACTTCTCAGAAATTAATCCGTTTGGTGAATTCTAATGTTTCGTAATCGTCATTTCTACCATCAACACGTTCGTAAGGCCATCATTGCCTTTGGTACATTGTTCAACAACATTCAAATTCGTCGGCTGAATGCCGAAGGAGAAGTTGCACAAAGTTTGTTCGTGCCATTGAGTTATGCTCCCAAACAGAAATTCATTGACCGTATCCGTGAAGCACCAGAACTGGAAACAGGTCGTGCCACATTTGCCATCACATTGCCTCGTATTGGATTTGAAATCACCACATTGAATTATGATCCTTCAAGAAAATTAACCGTAACACAAAATGTTCGTGCGGTTGATTCAGCAGGAATAACATCTACAGGTGTTCGTCATTCCTTTATATCCACTCCTTACAACATGGGTATCAGTATGAGTGTGTTTGCCAAGAATCAGGAAGATGGATTACAAATAGTTGAACAGATTTTTCCCTATTTCAATCCAGATTTCAATGTCACCATTAATGAAATTCCTGACTTGGGTGTGAAGCGTGACTTACAAATCATTCTAGATAATGTGTCCTATCAGGATGAATGGGAAGGAAATTTCGACAAACGTTTCAGTGTAATTTGGGATTTGAATTTCACAGTCAAAATGAATTTCTTTGGTTATGTGCAAGATTCCAATCTCATCAAAAAAACTATTCAAAACATTTATGCAGATTACTCTTTGTTTGAAGGAAGTAGTCCTACGAACAATCAAATAGGACGCCGTATCACTACAACTGTTGATCCTGAAACAGCATTGCCTACTGATGCCTATGAGTTTGTGCAAGAATTTGATGACCTATACGCAAGCGAATAAACATGACTTTTGATAATTTAGATGAGAAGTTTCAAGTGGTTACAACAACCATTAATGATATTGAAAAACCTGCATCTCCGGTAATTGAAGATGATGCAGCTCATGCACGGCAAACTTTACGTGATTTGATTGATAAAGGCAATGAGGCCATCGATGGTATTCTTCACATCGCCAAGAACAGCGACCATCCTCGTGCCTATGAAGTGGCAGGTCAACTCATCAAAACCATATCTGACACAGCCAAAGATTTACTAGAAGTACAGAAACAAAAGAAAGAATTGGAAAAACAAGACAAGCCAAAAATACAAACACAGAACAATTTGTTTGTGGGTTCCACACATGAATTGTTGAAGGCAATGAAACAGGCACAAGAGCCTGTGACCATTGAGGATACGAATGCTGGATAACAACTCATATCACGGCAATCCCAATTTAAAATCCATCGGGTATCAGCATCAGTTCACTCCAGAAGAAATTCAGGAGATTATGAAGTGTCAACAAGACCCGGTGTATTTCATTGAGAACTATTGCCACATTGTATCACTGGACAGAGGTTTGGTGAAGTTCGAATTGTATGATTGTCAGAAGAAGAAAGTGGAAGTGATCCTGAACAACAGAAAAGTGGTGTTGATGGAAGGTCGTCAGCAAGGAAAAACTGTGACGGCAGCCGCCTGCATTCTTTGGTACACGTTGTTTCAGGAAAGCAAAACAGTTGCTATTTTGGCTAACAAAGGTTCAGCCGCTCGTGAAGTGTTAGATAGATATCAAATCATGTATGAACATCTACCCATCTGGATGCAACAGGGAGTAAGAACCTGGAACAAGGGTAACGTGGAACTGGAAAACGGCAGTAAAGTGTTCACCGCCGCCACAACAGGTTCAGGTATTCGTGGTAAGTCTGTGAACTGGTTGTACATCGATGAAGCTGCCATTATTCCCAATAATATCGCAGAACAATTCTTTGCTTCTGTGTATCCCACGATTTCTGCCGGTCAGACCACAAAAATTCTTTTGACTTCTACACCGTTAGGATACAATCATTTCTGGAAGTTCTGGAACGAGGCAGAAAAAGGCAAGAATGGTTTCATTCACCACTTCATTCCTTACTGGGAAATTCCAGGGCGTAATGAGGCTTGGGCTGAGGAACAACGCAAGACATTAGGAGAAGTGAAGTTCAATCAGGAAGTATTGTGTCAATTCTTAGGGTCAAGCAATACATTGATTAATGGATCCACGTTGGCCAGTATGAGTACAATAGATCCTGTATTCTATAACGACCTAGGATTATCTATTTACAGTGAGCCTGAAAAAGGCAAGATGTATGTTATCAATGTTGACGTAGCACGAGGTGTTGGAGGAGATTATTCGGCATTCACCGTTGTTGATGTCTCTGATATGCCATATCAACTTGTAGGTAAGTTTAAAAACAACACCATTTCTCCTATGTTGTTTCCTGAGGTGATTGTGAAAGCCGCTAAAGATTACAACAATGCATTTATTCTTGTGGAAACCAATGACATTGGTGCACAGATTGCTGATATTCTTCACGTTGAACATGAGTATGAAAACATACTTTGTACCGTCAAAGAAAACAATCAGACCTTCATCAGTCCAGGGTTTGCGAAATCCACCACTTTAGGTGTTAGAACCACAAAGTCTGTGAAGCGGCAGGGATGTTTCGCTATCAAAAGCCTCCTCGAAGAAAAAAAACTAAATATACTTGACGCTGAAACCATTCATGAATTCTCAACTTTCATTGAAAAGAATGGTACATATGTAGCCGACGAAGGATATCACGACGATTTGGTCATGACTTTGGTTCTGTTTGGCTGGCTAACAACCAATCAATATTTCCGAGAACTGACAGACATCAATGTCCGTGAAAGAATTTACAAACAACAAATGTTACAAATTGAGGATGAATTGACTCCGTTTGGTTTCATAGATGACGGATCCTCAGAAACAATATTTGTTGAACAAAATACCGTATGGTCTACTGATAAAACTTTGCCATGGAACAACATTTACAAGCATTAACTGTTTTGAAGGTGTGTAAAAGTATAAATATTTGAAACCATAGTGTTATCACACCTTGAAGATACTATTAAGATTTCAATCACTAACAGGAGAATAAAATGGCATTTCAATTATCACCAGGCGTACTTGTAGTCGAAAAAGACCTAACAGGTATCGTTCCTGCTGTTGCCACATCAATTGGTGGCTATGTGGGAGCCTTCCAATGGGGTCCAGTTGAACAAATCACAACCATCAGCAATGAAGCTGAATTAGTAAAAACATTTGGTAAGCCAAACGACACAGTTGCCGCTAGCTTTTTCTCAGCTGCTAACTTTCTTTCTTATGCCAACAACTTAAAAGTTGTTCGTACTGTAGGTGCAGCAGCAAGAAATGCTGTAGCATCAGGCACAGCACTTCTCATCAAGAATGAAGACCAATGGGAAGCAACATATGCAGGCGGCGCTGCTGCAGTAGGTCAATTTGCCGCTAAGTTCCCAGGTGTACTTGGTAACTCATTAATGGTGTCAGTATGTGACGCCTCAGGTTTCTCAGCATGGGCTTACAAGGGTGAATTTGACGCTGCTCCTGGCACATCAGCATATGCTGATGCCGTAGGTGGTTCAGACGATGAAATTCACATTGTAGTTGTTGATGAAGATGGTGCATGGACAGGAACAGCTGATACTGTTCTAGAAAGATTTGCCTTCATGTCAAAGGCTAGTGATGCCAAGAATTCAGATGGCTCAACTGCTTTCTATCGTGATGTACTTCGTGGTTCACGTTATGTATATTGGATGGATCACCCAGCTTCTACAAACTGGGGTGACGCCGCAGCAGGAACAACCTTCACTGCCACAGGCGCAGACGACTTTTCACTTGCTAGTGGTGTAACTGCTGATGCTCCAACTGATGGCAACATTCAAGCAGGTTGGGATTTGTTTGCCAATGCAGAAATTGTTGATGTGAATCTTTTAATCACAGGTCCAAATTCACTTACTGTGGGTGCATACGTAGTTGAAATTGCAAAATCACGTATGGATTGTGTGGCTTTCGTGTCACCAGAACTAGCATCAGTTGTGAATAATGCAGGTGATGAAGCTGATGACATTGTTGCAGACCGCGACACACTAGGTGTGAACACCTCATATGGTGTTATGGACTCAGGTTGGAAGTATCAATACGACAAGTACAATGACGCGTATCGTTGGGTGGCATTGAATGCCGACATCGCAGGTCTATGTGCACGTACAGATAACATTGCCGATCCTTGGTTCTCACCAGGCGGCTTGAATCGTGGTCAAATCAAGAATGTTGTGAAGTTGGCATATTCACCAGACAAGACAGACCGCGACACCCTATACAAGTCAGGTGTAAATCCAGTTGTTGCTTTCCCAGGTGAAGGTACCGTGTTGTTTGGCGACAAGACACTTCTTGCCAAGCCATCAGCCTTTGACCGTATCAATGTACGTCGCTTGTTCATCGTACTAGAAAAGTCCATTGCCACAGCAGGTAAGTATCAATTGTTTGAATTTAATGATGCATTCACACGCGCTCAGTTCCGTAACTTAGTGGAACCATTCTTGCGTGATGTGCGCGGTCGTCGTGGTATCTATGACTTCCGTGTGGTATGCGATGAAACAAATAATACAGGCGAAGTCATTGACCGTAACGAATTCGTAGCTGACATCTTCATCAAGCCAGCTCGTTCAATCAACTTCATGCAATTGAACTTCATTGCCACACGTACTGGTGTGAGCTTTGAAGAAGTCGTAGGCGCCTAAACTAAATAACTTCTAGGAGAAGAAACAAATGGATATTACCCAATTCAGAAATAAATTAGGCGCAGGTGGTGCACGTCCAAATCAATTTTTGGTGACACTTACTTGGCCTGCAGCAGTGGGCGTATCAGCTTCTGATGACTCATTGTTAGTCACAGCTGCGGCACTCCCTGCATCAAACGTTAATCCAACAATCGTTCAATATCGCGGTCGTGAAGTGAAGTTGGCTGGCGAACGTATCTTTGATCCATGGACCGTTACCATCATCAATGACACCACAATGAAGATGCGTCAACTCTTTGAACGTTGGACCGACCTAATGAACAATCGTGTGAACAACGGCGGTCAATTGGTACCTTCATTGTATCAATGTGATATGCGTGTTCAACAACTAGATAGAAACGATGTAGCAATTCGTAGCTACGAAATTCGTAACGCATTCCCAATCAACGTATCAGAAATTGCTCTAGCATACGGTCAAAATGATGTGATTTCAGAATTCACAGTGACATTCCAATATTCTCATTTTGATGTAAGACCTGTTTAATACTTTGACTAGGTAAACATATTATGGATATTTTTGGATATAGCATCAAGCGAAAGGAACCGGCACAAACTGAACGTTCGTTTGTGCCCCCTTCCGACGAAGGTGCATTAGATACAGTTCGAGCAGGCGGATACTACGGTACCTATCTAGACCTTGATAACGCCGCAAAAAATGAATCCGATTTAATTCAACGCTACCGTGCCACAGCTTTAATGGCTGATGTAGATGCCGCAATTGATGACATTGTAAATGAATCAATTGCCAATCTTGAAAATGAAGATCCTTTGTCATTGAATCTGGATGAATTGAAAGCTTCTGCTTCAATTAAAAAGGCCATCAAGGAAGAATTTGACAACATCACCAAGATGTTGGATTTTCGTAACAGAGCACAAGATTATTTTCGTCGTTGGTACGTAGACGGTAGAATATATTTTCATAAAGTTGTTGATACTGCAAAACCAAAACAGGGGTTAACTGACATTCGTTATGTTGACCCACGTAAAATGAAAAAGGTTCGTAATGTTATCAAAGAAAAAGATAAGATTACAGGTGTGGAATTTGTAAAGAAGGTGGAAGAATTCTTTGTGTATAATGACAAGGGTGTGTTAACTACACCCACCATGCAAGTCAGCCCGGGCATGACACAGGGATTGAAAATCACAAAGGATGCCATTTGTTATGTACCATCAGGATTGGTGGATGTTGATAACAACATGGTACTGAGCTATTTACATAAGGCCATCAAAACAGCCAATCAATTACGTATGATGGAAAATGCTTTGGTGATTTATCGTTTAGCCAGAGCACCTGAACGCCGTATCTTTTACATTGATGTAGGCAATCTTCCTAAGATTAAGGCAGAACAATACATCAAAGACATCATGAATCGTTATCGCAACAAGCTGGTGTATGATGCCAACACAGGTGAGATTCGTGATGACAAGAAAACCATGAGTCTGTTGGAAGATTTTTGGTTACCTCGTCGTGAAGGTGGCAAGGGTACACAAATTGAAACCTTGCCAGGCGGACAAAATCTTGGTGAGATTGCTGACATTGAATATTTTCAACGCAAGTTGTATGAAAGTTTATATGTACCAGTGTCACGTTTACAACAACAAACCGGATTGAATTTTGGTCGTGCTGCTGAAATCAATCGTGATGAATTGAAGTTTACTAAATTTGTCAACAAGCTTCGTCGGCAATTCTCACGTATGTTCAATGATTTGTTGAAAACACAACTTGTATTGAAAGGTGTTACAACTGAAGCTGATTGGGAAGAAATTGAAGAACAGATTCAATATCAATTTGCTCAAGATGCCTATTACACAGAAAGCAAAGACCAAGAATTACTTCGTACACGCATTGAACTGTTAGCTCAAGTTGATCCTTTCATGGGCAAGTATGTGAGCAAGAGTTATATTCAAAAGCACATTCTTCGTTTAACCAAAGAAGAACTTGAAGAAATTGAAAATGAGAACGAAGAGCAGGCATCGGCAGGTATGGATTATTCTCAGCCTCTAGAAGATCCAAATCAACCAGGCAACATTCTACCCAAGGGAAGTCCTTTCCCAGCTCCACCGGAGAAGAAGAATGGAAATAAATGAAGTGAAAATTGGAGATGATGTCTCCTTCACCCATAATAAAAAGAAAGTTTCAGGAAAGGTTATCCATCGCCATGATGGAAGCAATACAAAAGATGCTAAAGCAGCTCTCATGGGTCATGTGAATGTTCAAATTCACGGTGACAAATCCTATCCTGTAACTGTGCACGTATCAAAATTAAAACCAGCCCTCAAAGAGGAACAAGTCATGGAAAACATCAATGAACACATTCTTGATTTAATTGACAATATTGATTCAGGAAATCATGTTGAAGCCAATAACATTTTCAATTCTTTAATGCAATCAAAGATTGATGTCATGTTAGACGTAGCCAAAGAAGAAGTAGCCAAGAATATGTTCAACACACAAGATTGTGCTGAATGTGATGAACAAAATGAAGAAACAGAAGTCACCAATGAAGCCTTGAAGGGCGGACAACATAAAATTGATGCCAACAAGAATGGCAAGATTGATGCACACGACTTCAAGTTGCTTCGTGGCAGAAAAACAGCCAAGACAGAACGCACAGACAGCGCACTTGCCAAGAGAGTAGAGCACAACAAGAAGAACGTGAAGGAAGAAGCAGGTGTTGAAGAAGCAGTAGTTATTAAGCCTACACCTGATATGCAACGTGCCATTGATGCCTACAAGAAGAAAAGGGCTGCAGCAGCATCATCAGAAGTTCCCAAGACCCGTGAAACACCAGCCGTTCGTAGTAATTAACATGAACGAAGCCACCATGACAGACGCTGACATGAAACAGCGGGAAAACATCGTGAAGTCCATGAAGAAGAACTTCAAAGACTTTCGTAAACGCTATGGTGCCAACGCCAAGAACGTGATGTACGCCACAGCCACCAAGATGGCCATGAAGGAAGCTGTGAAAGATGAAGCTGACAAAGGTGAAGAAGAAGTGGAACTGGATGAAGGTAAGTGGGATTATCCAAAACATCTGACACAAACAAAAACTACATCGCAAACTGGTAGTACAAATGCCGCGGACAATAGAGCACGTAGAAAAGCGTTCCGCAAAAAGGCTAAGGCAGCTGCACATAAGAAATTAATGAGTGGGATGAAAAATGAAGAAGTGGAACTGGATGAGATTTCCAAAGAACTTGCCTGGAAAGCTGCCCATAAGGCACTGGAAAAAACCAGAGTAGCTGCATATGGTTCCCTTTATGGCGGTTCAGATGGGCATAAAAGATTTCAGAAAGCTGTTCGTCAACACAAGAAAATTTCTGATTATGCATATGCAAAAACACCAAAGGTTCCTTATGTTAGAGAAGAGGAACAAATGGATGAAAATCTAGGTAGAGGAAACAATCGTTTCTCAAATTCAGGTTCAACTTCAGCACGCTCATATAAATCACTGTTTCGCCCTCCTGCTGGGTTCACTAAAAAAGGTATAGAAAAGGGTGGCGGTGTGAAGACCGTATATCATTACACAGGCAAGTCCAACACACCATCCGGTGCTACCATTCATTTAGGAAAGGGAGCTGGAAAAGTGAATCTAGGTAAGACACCCACCAAGCGTCGTGTAAAAGAAGAATTGGAATTAATCAGAAATTTTGTAGCTGAAATTATGGCTACAGCTCGCAAGAAACAGGAGAATTAACAAATGGCATTAACCGTATTGAAGAACACACCCATTCATGTTGTTGTTGCCATTTCAGGAGCGGGTGCCACTGAAACCATCAATTTGAGTTCAACGCTGGCAACAGCCAGTCAAACGGCATCATCACCTGTTGTGAACATCACAAGCATCTATTGGTCAGTACCATCAGGTAATGCAACCATTACACGAAATTCAAATCAGCTTTGGGCGATAAGAGGTTCTAGAGATTTTCAATTTCATGGATTTGCTGACAACCGAGAAAACACCAGCAACATTGTTGTGGTGACACCTGCAGGCGGTGGCACTGTGATTATTGAAATGGTGAAAATTTCAGGTTATGGTGATGCACAGCACGTGAATCCATTAACCTAAGGAGATTGAACCATGAAATTGATGTCAGAAATAGTTGAACAAGTACAAGTCATCACAGAAGAAAACACAAAAGATTTATATCTAGAGGGTGTATTTCTACAAACAGAAATTGCCAATAGAAACAAAAGAATCTATACCAAGCCTGTAATGGAAAAGGAAGTGGCACGCTACATGAAAGAATATGTGCAATCCAATCGTGCCTTTGGTGAACTGGGACATCCAGAAGGTCCAACTATTAATTTGGATAGAGTATCCCACATCATCACCTCATTGAAAGAAGATGGCAACAACTATGTAGGTCGTGCCAAGATTCTGAACACCCCTATGGGCAACATTGTTCGGGGATTGATTGAAGGTGGTGCACAGCTCGGCGTATCATCACGTGGTATGGGCACTTTGAAGGAACGTGAAGATGGTATCAATGAAGTGCAGAATGACTTCTATCTTGCCACAGCTGCTGACATTGTGGCTGATCCTTCAGCTCCTGATGCCTTCGTACAAGGCATCATGGAAAACAAAGAGTGGTTATTTGTAAATGGTTCTTGGACCTATCAGAACATTGATGAAACCAAGAAGCTGATTGAACAAACCAGTCAACGACAACTGCAAGAAGTGAAGATGCGTGCTTTCGAAGCCTTCTTAAACCGCATTTCAAAGAAGTAACTCGTATAAATAATATAAAGTTTTGAAACAACTACAGGAGATATTAAATGTCAGTAGAAAACAAGATTCGAGAAATGATGACACAAAAACTCGATGAAGCCTTTCCTGGTATGGGAAAAAATAAAGAAGATAAGGCTCCATCACAAGGTTCATCACAATCACCAGAAGTTCAAATGATGCACAAGGGTGGTGTGAATGCTGAAAAGCCAACCAACCCAGTGAATTCATTACAAGCTGGTTCAGGTCCAAAAGAAAATGCTCCCATGAAGCAAGGTTCTTCACAGGATGCATCTATTGATTTAGAAACAGACCAAAGCACTCAAGGTAAGGCACAAGCTGGCAAAGCCAAGAAGCAACCTGTTCCAACACAATCAGGTGCCGGCGCCGCTCCTAACTACACAGTTGTTGCTGATCCTTCATCAGTAATCAATCAAGCATCTTCAAAGGGCAATGTTTACAAGGAAGAAACTGAAGAAACTGATATTGAAGAAACTGAAGAAGAATTCATCTCAGAAGAAGAATACAATGCTCTTTCTGACGAAGAAAAGGCAGAATATGAAGCCGTTGAATTGTATGAAGAAGAAGAAGATGAAGATGACGATGAAGAAGAAGATGAAGAAGTGGAACAAATTGATGAACTATCTCCAGCCACTATAAGAAGTTATGAGGGTAAGGCTGTAAAAGATTTAGAAACTCATGACAATATCATGAAGCGTCAGCCTGGATTTGAGAAAAAAGCTGCAAAGCGTCATAAAGGTATTCAAGCAGCTCGCTCTAAGACAGGTCGGATGCTTCGTGGTATGAGAGAAGAACTTGCCAACGATGTAGCAAATCTTTTCGCAGAAGAAGTAGACCTTTCAGAAGAATTCAAAACAAAGGCAGCTTCATTGTTTGAAGCTGTGGTCACTGCACGTGTGACACATGAAGTAGAAAAGATGCAAGAAATCGTTGCTGAAGAAGCTGTTGAAGCTGTGGCAACATTGTACGAAGATATGGTATCAAAGGTTGATGCCTATCTTTCTTATGTGGCACAACAATGGTTGCAAAATAACGATGTGGCAATTGAATCAGGTCTACGCACTGAAGTAACTGAAGATTTCATCGCTGGTCTCAAGGTGTTGTTCCAAGAGAACTACATTGAAGTACCAGAAGAAAAACATGATGTTCTTGGTGAGATGCAAGCACAAATTGATGAATTGACTGCAAAGGTTAATGAATCAATGGCTAAGGCTGTGGAACTTAATACAGAACTTACAGAAGCAAAGCGTGAAGTTGCTTTCACAAAGGCAACCAGCGACTTAGCACGAACCGAAGCTGAAAAACTTCGTGGTTTAGTTGAAGAAGTGGAATTTGAAAACGAAGCAATGTTCGAACAAAAGATTTCAGTTATCAAGAATAACTATTTCCCAAAGTCAACAGTTGTTTCACCAATCACAGAAGAAGCAGTTGAAACACAAGAAGTATCAGGTACGGTTGCTAAGTATGCAGAAATGCTTTCACGCAACACATTTGGAAAATAAAGCTTGTATAAATAATAGTAACGTTTAACAGTAAACAAAAACTCAGGAGAACGTAAATGTTTTTATCAGAATCACTACAAAAGAAGTGGGCTCCAGTTCTAGAACATGAGTCCCTACCAGCTATCAGAGATAGCTACAAGAAGGCCGTAACAGCAGTTATTCTTGAAAACCAAGAAAAGGCACTACGCGAAGAAAAGCAAGCTCTTTTCGAAGCAGTTCCAGTCAACAACATTGCTGACTCAGGTGCAACAAACATTGACCGTTACGATCCAATCCTTATCTCATTGGTTCGTCGTTCACTACCAAATTTGATGGCTTATGATGTCGCTGGCGTGCAACCAATGACAGGTCCAACTGGTCTTATCTTCGCCATGAAGTCACGTTATTCAACACAAGACGGTACAGAAGCTCTATTCAACGAAGCTGACACCGACTTCGCAGGCACAGGCACACACGCTGGCTCAAACCCAGTTGACGGCGCCTACACAACAGGTACTGGCTTAACAACAGCTGCTGCTGAAGCATTAGGTACTGATGGCGGCGGCTCATTCGGTGAAATGGCATTCTCAATTGAGAAGACCACAGTAACAGCCAAGTCACGTGCATTGAAGGCCGAATACACTGTGGAATTGGCACAAGACTTGAAGGCAATTCATGGTCTTGATGCAGAAAGCGAATTGTCAAACATTCTTTCACAAGAAATTCTTGCTGAAATGAATCGTGAAGTGATTCGTACCATCTACAAGGTGGCAAAGGCAGGTGCTGCTTCAACAGCAACAGCAGGTACATTCGACCTTGATGTTGACTCAAACGGTCGTTGGTCAGTGGAACGCTTCAAGGGCTTGATGTTCCAAATCGAACGTGATGCCAACGTCATCGCACAAGAAACTCGTCGCGGTCGCGGTAACTTCATCGTTTGCTCATCAGACGTTGCAGCAGCTCTAGCAATGACTGGCAAGTTGGATTACACCCCAGCTCTTTCAGGCAACGATGGTATCTCAATGGATGACACAGGCAACACATTCGCAGGTACATTGAATGGTCGCTTCAAGGTGTTCATTGATCCATACTCAGCCAACACAAACGCAGCCTCACAATTCGTAGTTGTAGGTTACAAGGGTTCAACAGCATATGACGCAGGTATCTTCTACTGCCCATACGTTCCCCTCCAAATGGTTCGTGCCATCGACCCATCTTCATTCCAACCTAAGATTGGATTCAAGACACGTTATGGCATGATTGCTAATCCGTTCGTTGTCAAGGCAGACGGCACAACAGATGCAGACACATTCACTGCTAACCGTAACCACTACTATCGTCGTTTGAAGGTTACAAATCTTCTATAATCGAAGTAGCAAATAAAAAAGGAAAGGGAGAGGCTTTCGGGTCTCTCCCAATCCTTTGCTATATACTATTTTTCTTTCTCAGGAGTAGATAGTATATAGGCTATGATAAATAGTATTATTAACTCATCCCAGACATAGTAAGTTTATTACATTGTCAAGTGTAAGTCAAGGAATATAGGTGAAACTATGACAACTAATATCGCCGAAGCAGCATGGATCAATCGTCAACCTGATGAATTAGATTATCTTCGTCCAAACGGTTTTCGTTTTTTAATTCAAAGTCTACCTAAAGTAACATACTTTTGTCAGGCAGCCAATATCCCTTCCATGTCATTGGGTGTGGCAATACAACCCACACCTCTTATTAATATTCCAAAGCCAGGTGAAAAATTAGATTTTGGTGAGTTGACCATTAGATTCATGATTCAAGAAGATATGGCCAATTATGTGGAACTATACAATTGGATGATAGGATTAGGATTTCCAGAAAGTCACAGACAATTTCAAAACAGAGTATCGCAACAATCTTTTCGCACTCCTGCTGTGAATTCTGACCCAACCATCAAACGTACAACAGACCTACCTGAATATAGTGATGCGGTATTGATGGTATTGGATTCAAACTACAATCCCATTGTGCGATTGAATTTCATAGACTGTTTTCCAATTTCATTATCAGGTTTGGATTTTGATGTATCATCTGGTAACACACAATATTTTGTGGGAAATGCCACATTCAAATACAGAATGTTCACAATTGAACCATTAATCCGGGCTTGACATTCTTAAAAAAAATTGTATCTTTAATGATGTTATAACAGATGAGGTGTTATGAAATTGAATCAGATACAAGAAATGTGGGCAGAAGATTGCAAGGTGGACCAGACCAATTTAGGTAGAGCCGCTGCCCGTGTTCCGGAATTACACGCCAAATATCTAAATATGCTTTCATCAGTTCGCCTGCAATATCGCAAGGCTGAAGCTGATTATCTTCGTTTACGCAAATTGAAATATCGGTACTATCGAGGTGAGTTGTCCAAAGAGGAACTCACAGAATTAGGTTGGTCACAATATCTAAATAATAAACCTCTAAAGAATGAAATGGATGAATTCATGACCTCAGATGATGATATCATTCAAAGTATGGATAAATTGGAATACATTAAAACGGTATTGTACCAATTGGAACAAATTCTGAAAAGCATCAACAGCAGAACCTGGGATGTGAAGTCTGCTATTGAATGGTACAAGTTCACGAATGGTGGAATGTGAGCAAGGTCACCATCAGTAAAAAAGATGAAGTTTATCTTCGTGTGGATGCAGAACCTGATGTTCTGCTGGAGATGAATGACTTCTTCACATTCGCAGTTCCTGGAGCACAATTCACACCTCAATATCGTGCGAAACTTTGGGATGGCAAAATTCGTTTGTTGAGTTTGTTCACCAAAGAATTGTATGTAGGATTGATAAAATATGTAGAGGAATTTTGTAATAGAAATGGTTATATGTTTATAAACAATTGTCATTCTCAAAATGATAATTCAGGCATTACCACCTTCATAGATTCTTTGAAATACCATTCCAATGGCAAACCGGTTGACATACGTGATTATCAACGAAATGCCATTGAAGAAACTGTAAAACATAATCGAACATTGCTGTTGTCTCCCACAGCCAGCGGTAAAAGCCTCATCATCTACACGTTGATTCGATGGCACCAGCAACACAATCGTAGACAGCTCATCATTGTTCCCACCACCAGTTTGGTGGAACAGATGTATGGCGACTTTGCTGATTACGCCACAGACAGTGATTGGAAAGTGTCCGAGCATTGCACTCGCATCTATTCTGGCAAAGAGAAAATCACCAACGTACCCATTGTGATTTCCACCTGGCAGAGCATCTACAAGATGCCCAAGAGCTTCTTTGAAAACTTTGATGTGGTGTATGGTGATGAATGTCATTTGTTCAAAGCCAAGTCTTTGACTTCCATCATGCACAAGTGCACCAAGGCACCTTTCAAGATTGGCACCACAGGTACATTGGATGGCACCAAGACACATCGGTTGGTGTTGGAAGGATTGTTTGGTGCTGTACACAAGGTCACCAGCACCAAGAAGTTGATGGATGAAAATCAACTGGCTGAATTGAAGATTCGTTGCATCACCTTGGATTACACAGATGAAGAAAAACAATTGTGCAAGAAGTTCAGTTATCAAGAAGAAATAGATTGGTTGGTGACACACCCCAAGAGAAACAAATTCATCAGAAATCTTGTGATGGATTTGAAAGGCAACACTCTGGTTCTGTTCCAATATGTTGAGAAACATGGTGAACCTTTATATGATATGCTGTCAGAAAAAATAGATGAAGATAGAGATTTGTTTTTCGTGCATGGCGGCGTGGAAGCCAAAGACCGAGAACAGGTTCGTGCCCTGACTGAACAATCCAACAATGCCATCATCTTGGCATCCTACGGAACATTCTCAACAGGCATAAATATTAGAAACCTCCATAACATTGTGTTTGCCTCGCCTACCAAGTCTCGTATCCGAAATCTCCAAAGTATTGGACGCGGACTTCGATTAGGGGAACAAAAAGCAAGTTGTAAGTTATATGATATAGGTGATAACTTGTCATGGAAGTCGCACAAGAATTATACATTATTGCATCTAATTGAACGTGTGAAGATTTACAATGAAGAAGGATTCAATTATAAACTTCTGACGGTACCTTTAAATGCATAGCTATAACAAATATAATGAAGGAACCTATTATAAAATTGTCAAATTGAAAACAGGAGAAAGTATTTTGTGTACTATGGCGCATGATGTAAGGTCTGCTGCCTCAGAAACACACATCTCCATGAACACTCCTGTGCAGGTTATTCCACATCAAGAAACCCGTCGAAACGGACAAATTATAGGTGAGAGTTTTCTACTTCGTCCTTGGATAGGATTAAGTGATAGTGAGGAATTTACTATCAGTACAGATATTATATTAACAATTGGTAATTTAAAAAATGAAGTAAAGCAACAATATGTCAGTTATGTGGAGCAAACTGCTGAAACTGTGAAGCGTCAAGAAGAGCAAAAAGAACAACAGCACTGTGAAGAAGTTGTAAAAAATTTTTTGCGTGAAATCACACCCGGTGAGTTGCGTATAATTGATGAACCTTTTACTATGGATGATAGTCATGACGAAAACCAAGGAGAAACCAAGTAATCATTACATTGACAATAAACAATTTTTACAGTCATTGATTGATTATAAAAAGCTAGTGAAGCGTGCAGAAAAAGATAATGAAGAACGACCGCAGGTTCCAGAATACATAGGTGATTGCTTCATCAAGATTGCCAACCATTTGGCATATAAAAACAATTTCATCAACTATAGTTTTCGTGAAGATATGGTGCTAGATGCCATTGAAAATTGTCTTACTTATATGGACAATTTTGATCCTAAAAAATCTAGCAATCCATTTGCCTACTTCACGCAAATCACCTACTATGCCTTCATTCGTAGGATACAAAAGGAAAAGAAACATTTACACACCAAATATCGTTATATATCTTCCTTAGATATTGATGACATCATCCGGCAGGCGCACGATGAAGGCACTCATACTAATGAGTTTGTGAAGTATCTACAGAAACAGGCAGACGCTGCCAATCAAGAATTCAGTGACGCCAAAGAGGTGAAGAAGATGACACGTAAACCTAAATACCTACAATCCTTAGATGATGATGTATTGGTTGATGAAAAAGAACATATTGATGTGGTAGAATCTGAAGAGGATTACGAAGATTAAAACTTGACAGATACCTAAATAAGTGATATACTTATCTCATACATCATGGAGGATCTATGCGTATTAGGTATTCTGAAATATTTCATTCATTTCAAGGTGAAGCAGAACTGGCAGGCACCCCTGCTGTATGGCTTCGATTTTTTGGTTGTAATTTAAACTGCGAAGGATTTGGTCAAGCCAATCCTTCTGACCCAAGCACATACATTCTCCCGTACAAGGACTTCAATGTGGATTCCGTGAAGTCTGTGGAAGAACTTCCTGTTTGGTCTTATGGTTGTGACAGCTCCTATTCCTGGTCCCAGAAATACAAACATCTGGCACATGATGCCTCTCCCTCGGAAATTGCCGATAGGTTGATTGAGGCCAACAAGAGTGAACACAATCCTGAAGGATTGTTCATTCATCCCCATACTGAACAGGACACCATGTTGTGTTTCACAGGTGGTGAACCCATGTTACAACAAAAGGCCATGATGGCAGTGCTGACGGAGCTGGCACATCGTGGTAATATGCCGCGTATCATCACTGTGGAAACTAATGCTACTACACCTTTGAGTGATGAACTTCGTAGATTCATTGCTTTGGATTTCAGAAATTTCGGCGGTCTTCGTTGGCACTGGGCCATGAGTCCCAAGTTGTTCAATGTGTCAGGTGAGAAGCATGCAGTTAGACCAGAAGTGATTCGAGATTATGTGTTCTCCCTATCCACAACCGTGCTGAAGTTTGTGTGTAATGGTACACCAGAATGCTGGTTGGAACTTGACATTGAGTTGGAACGTATTAGATTTCTATGTGGGAAGTTGATGCCGAAAATCTGGGTGATGCCTGTGGGTGCCACTAAGGATGCACAAGAGGATCCCTATATTGGTGACCTTTGTATTGAAGCAATGAATCGTGGATACAACGTTGCCACACGAAATCATTGTTATGTCTTTGGCAACGTGATTGGGAGATGATACGATATGAAATCACAACCTCGTTTTAATGCAGCTGCCATTCGTAACGCACTAGGAAAAACAGACCCTGAATTGGGCCTTCGGGTCCATAAGCATCTTCAATCTCTTGGCGTGGAAACACCTACTATTCAGACAGGTGAGTATGCTGACCGAAAGGTGAAGAAGA
>Ga0194130_10003232_pt1 | contig 22189 bp, 15 predicted proteins | sample TA2KigsurfametaG_FD_160084 | JGI IMG/M metagenome (GOLD analysis project Ga0194130, IMG submission 160084) | Freshwater microbial communities from Lake Tanganyika, Tanzania - TA2015050 Kigoma 12 surface | ecosystem: Environmental > Aquatic > Freshwater > Lake | place: Tanzania: Lake Tanganyika... | reverse complement strand
TCTTTATTTACATCTTTATTTACATCTTTATTTACATCTTTATTTACATCTTTATTTACATCTTTATTTACATCTTTATTTACATCTTTATTTACATCTTTATTTACATCTTTATTTACATCTTTATCGATATCATCGGATATATCAAGATTATTATTTGCATATAATGTAAAATAATCAAAAGCAAAATCATTCTTATCAGCTTCAGATTTAACAAGATTTTCCATTAAAAAATATTTAATAATATTAAATGGTTTTGCCTTAAAAAATTCTCTCTTTTTATTACATCTTAAATGTTCAAGATTTTTATGAATAATCTTTTCGTACTTGAATGGATTTAAAACTTTAATATCAAAAATAACTGTAAATTTTGCATGAACACTGGTGTTAAATAACTCTTTGGCTCTATCATGTGAAGTTTTTCCTTCAGTATTTACAACGCCAACTTTAGAAGTTTCTGGATCAGCTTCATTTATCATACAATATACGTAGCCATACATCTTATTATATAAATAAAATTAACTTTTTAAATTAAAATCATATAAAAAAAAATTGATTTCTTAATATACTCAAAAAATGGTTGAATTATATGACAATTTTAAATCACAAATGGAACAATATGAATATATTAACAATACAAAAGTTATAATCACTACAGATTATGTCAAAACATTCTTAGAAATGATTATTAATCGATTTTCCTATAAATTCATCGATCTTGATATGTTAGTTGACAAGATTGTAAAAGGTCTACCATCAGAAGTTACATTAAACACCTTTTATAATTTTGCAGCGGATCAAACAGTAGTATTCTCATCAGTCGACCCGGAATACAATTATCTTGCATCCAATATCCTCGTAGAACGTTTACATAAAGCTACATTTGAATCATTTACAAAAGTTAATGATATCTTATACAATAATGTTGATATGAAAGGTCAACCTTTTAGAATTCTATCCGACTATTATTATAACCTAGTTAAAAAACACGGAAAATATCTGGAAAAAATTATGAAACCTGAAAATGATTTTCAATTTGATTATTTTGGGATTCGAACTTTAGAAAGATCATATCTACTTAGAATTCGTAAGTATTCAAGAAAATGGAGAAAAGTAACTTCGGAAGATGTAATTGTAGAAAGACCCGCACACATGTTTATGCGTGTTGCTCTATTCATTCATGGCGATGATCTTGTTAAAGTAGAAGAAACATTCAAACTATTTATTGAACGTAAATTTACACATGCTACTCCAACTCTATTTAATGCTGGCACAAAACATCCACAACTATCATCATGTTATCTTATCGCAATGGAGGATAATATTGATTCCATTTCAGATACATTTGGTGATATTATGAAGATTTCTAAATGGGCGGGTGGTATTGGTGTACATGTATCATCTATTAGATCCGAAGGCTCTCTTATTCGTGGTACAAATGGTATTTCAGATGGTATTGTTCCCGTATGTCGTGGATTAAATTGGGTATCATGTTATGTTAATCAAGGTGGAAAGAGAAAGGGTTCAATTGCTGTTTATATGGAACCATATCATTCAGATATGCTAGATTTTATTGAGTTACGAAAGAATACTGGAATGGAAGAGAGACGTTGTAGAGATCTATTTCTAGCCCTATGGATTCCAGATCTTTTCATGGAACGTGTAATGAATGATGGAATTTGGTCATTGATGTGTCCAGATGAATGTTCTCGATTAAACTTATTATATGGAAAAGATTTTGAAAAGTTATATAAAAAGTATGAAGAAGAAAAAAGATTTGTTACACAGATTAAAGCCAGAGAACTTTGGAAGGAAATCTTGATTGCACAATCTGAAACTGGATTTCCATATATCTTATATAAGGATTCTGCTAATAGAAAATCAAATCAAAAGAATCTAGGTACAATTCGTTCATCTAATCTTTGTGCCGAGGTTATTGAATACTCTGATTCAAATGAAACAGCTGTATGTAATTTAGTATCCATTTGCCTCCCACAATTTATCAAATCAGTAAACGAAGAAGCAAATCTAGTATTTGACTTTGAAGAACTAGTAAAAGTAGCAAGAATTTCAGTTAATAATTTAAATAAAGTTATTGATTTAAATTTTTATCCAACTGATAAAACTAAATTTTCAAATATGAAGCACAGACCCCAAGGTCTTGGAATTCAGGGTCTAAGTGACATTTTCTGTAAATTCAAACTTGAATGGGGTTCACCTGAAGCGTTGGCACTTGATAAGAAAATTATGGAACACATTTATTATGGTGCACTATTAGAAACTATTGATCTAGCTAAAAAAGATGGTCCATACCAATCATTTCAAAATTCAGACTTTTCAGTTGGAAAATTACAATTTCACCAATGGGGTCTAACTGAAAATGATTTATCACCAGGGTTAAACTGGAATAAACTTATTGAAGATCTAAAATTGTATGGTGCCAGAAATAGTTTGCTAACAGCCTTAATGCCCACTGCATCCACATCACAAATTATGGGTAATTATGAATGTTTTGAACCTTACCGTAAAATGATGTTTGTTCGAACAACACTAGCTGGTGAGTTTATTATTATTAATGATCATTTAATTAAAGATTTGAAAGAATTAAATTTATGGAATGAAGATCTTCGCAAGTTGATTATTATTGAAAATGGTTCAATTCAAAATATTCCACAAATTCCAGATAATCTCAAAAAAATTTATCGTACAGCATTTGAGATTCCACTAAAAACAATTATTGAACATTCTGTAGCTCGAGCACCATTTGTAGATCAATCACAAAGTCTCAATCTATTTTTAAATAAACCAGACTTTACAGCTCTATCATCAGCACACTTTTACGGATGGAAAAAAGGACTAAAAACAGGTATGTATTATCTACACACTAATCCGGCTGTAAATCCAATTAACTTTGGTATTGATATTAATGATGTAAAGAGATTAAAAGGTATTGCATCGCTTAAGGAATTAGTTGATTTACACATGGATAATCAAGAAACAAATAAGAATGAAATTAAAAATGAAATTAAAAATGAAACTAAGAGAGAAGGTGGCACATCAGAGGAAGAAGCACCTGTAAAGATGTGTAAATTTACACCTGGAAAGAGAGCTGAAGGATGTGATATGTGTTCATCGTAAGATTGGATCGTAAGATTGGAACATAATAAAAATTGATTTAAAATTTATTTATTTTTATTATTTTATTATTTTTATCAAATATAATCAATTTTAATGTCAATGTCAATTTATAGAGATACACAAGATATTATTTATAGTATTTTATATTGTATTTGTGTGCATCATATGCTTACTTTAGATTTGATGTAATTCGTGAAACATTAAAACAGATTATAAAGAATGAAAATATATCATTTTTGATTGTTTCAACATATTTTATATTATTATCTGAATATGAATGGAATATTCTGTTTAGAATGTCTTTACCTATTACATTCTGGTATATTGTATTTAAAAATAACTAAAAAATCATTTTTTATTTATTTATTATAATTATGGATAAAGAACAAATTATAACACTATTAAATTCTAATAATTATGATAAAATAAATGAGGCTTATTGGATTGTAAAATCAAACATTAATGAACCAATAATAGATGGAAATTCATTTTTGCATATTCTGGCAATAAGAGGTAAGAACAAATTATTGGAATATATTAAAAAGTTAGAACCAAAAATATATTCTAAAGGAAATGAACGTGGTGAAAATATTCTACACTTAGCCTTTAAAAATGGATATGATGATTTAGGATTAAAATTATTAAAATTTGATTCAGAATTAATTGAATTTCAAAATAATTCATATTTATATCCCACATTCTATACTTTAGAAAGAATAAATACCTTTGAAAAGGTTATAAATATATTATTAGATAATAGTTTTACAGATCAATTTAATGCAATGGATAATGATAAATCTAATCTTGTAATTGAAATAATTTTACATATGACAAAGATTATTACTAATAAAGAATTATATTGTAGTTATTTTAAAATAATAAAAAAGATTACAAAATATATTGATTTTGAACAACCAACTATTGATTCTATTCTAAATATTTGTATACTTAATAAAAACTTCGAATTGGCTGAATATTTTATCAATAAAGATTGTGGAATAAATTTTGCAAATAGAAAAGGTTTAACACCTTTAAATGCATTGATAAGTGTATTAAATTATGATTTAATCAAAACATTATTATCAAGACTTAAGTTTGATTTAAAACAGCTCGACAGAGGTGGGTTAAAGAATGAATATATACCATTAAACCAATTATTTAATTTATTAATAAAAAATCCAAAATCAACGGATGAAATTGCGAAAACTATTTTATTATTATTAAAATATATTAAAAATTTTGATGTGATTGATAATTTTAGAAATACATATGGAATATATTTAGCTGATATTGTTTATCTTAAAAAGATTAAAATAGATAAAAAAATTCAAGAAATAATATTTGATAATTCTGATCCAGAATATATGAATATTGATGGTTATTCAATTAATTCAATAAAAAAAAATCAATTGGTTGATAAATGTAAAATTCTCAAAGATGAAAAATTAATTGAATTTCCTGAGATAAAACGAAAAGTAAATCATGTTATATTTAATACTGATGTAATACACAATATGTTATATTTTATTTATCTACTTAAAAAATATCCAACATTAAAGATACCACAATATTGTATAAATGATAATAATGGCAAAATAGATAATGAAATAGTAAATGAAATAGTAAATGGAATAAATGATAAAGAAAATAAAGAGATAAAAGAAAATAAAGAGATAAAAGAAAATAAAGAGATAAAAGAAAATAAAGAGATAAAAGAAAATATGAAAAATTTAGTAAATCTTGTTAATTTTTATTTTTGTGATCTATCACCATCTATTATTCTATGGCATAATTCAAAAATAAATTTTATTCATCCAAAATTAAATAAAACAATAAAAAAATTATTAAAAGATAAAGAATGTAGATATATTGCGATTAAGATTTCAATTATAAAAAATTCTAATATTTTTCATGCGAATGTAATATTGTTTGATAAAAGTGATTCGACATATAGAAGATTTGAACCATATGGAACATCGGTTATAAAGGATATTGAAGAACTTGATCAAATAATTTTAAGCATGATTTATAAAGAAATAAAAAAGTCAATGGAGAAACAATTAAAAAAGTCAATGGAGAAACAAATAAAGATAAAATGTTATAGACCACAAGATTATCTTGAATTAACAAGATTTCAATCTATATCAAATGATAATCATACAGATAACAGAATAACAGGTGACCCCATGGGCTTTTGTTTAGCCTGGTGTATATGGTATATCGAGATTAAAGTTAAGAATCCGAATCTTAGTGAGAAAGAATTAATTCAAAGAGCATCTGATAAGATTTTTGCATCTTATTGTGATTCATATTCCCCTTACAATGATTTTATTAGAGATTATGCTGGTATATTGGATGAAGAGAAAAATTTATTATTAAAAAATTTTGGAATAGACTTTATGGAATATTATAAGAAAACATTTACCAATAAACAAATAAGATTGATATCAGAAGGGATAAATTCAATAATAACAACAAAATGAAAAAAAATGAAAATAAAAAAGACAAAAAATAAAAATAATAGATATAATTAAAATGTTCTTATTCTGCAAAATATCACCATACATTATAACGATTGAGCTTTTAGATGAAGAAGATTTAAATTCTTGGCCAAATATTGGTCGGTCAAAATATTGTATTTGGCCAAGAAAGATCAAAGATTTATGATATAGAAGATGTTACTGGAAAAAAATATGAAAAAGTAGAAATTGAAGGTAAAGAATTTAAAATTGGAGACTTAATAGATAAATTTATGAGAGGTTATAAAAATAAAGAACACGCATTTTTTGAAGATTTTATTGAAAAAAAAGAATATCAAAAATTTGATAATGGTTATTGTGGTCTATATAAATCATTTTGGGGAAATGGAACATTATCCTATGAGATTTTATTAGTAAATGGAAAAGAATGTGGTGAATTTACATCATATTATGATAATGGAAATATACATATAATTGGTAATAAAATTGATGGAAAATATGTTGGCGAAGTTAAAGTATATGATGAAGATGGTATTACACTTTTATTAACGGAATATCATTAATAATGGTCATTAACAAAATCTAATCGTATATTTTGGTCCATTGCACATTTTGGTATAAATGTATTTTTTTTTAAATGTTTCGCAGATTTTGATTCATATGGTTTTTTCGTATCGCGTATATTATCTTTTTCTATTTTTTCAGCACAATCAAAATATATGTATTGTAAATAACGTATTAGAGTCATAATTTTTTCAAATAAATTACATTCATAATTACCCGGATGTATATTATTCATACTAGAAACAACTGTTTTTAGATTGTATAACATTTTTTGATCATTTGCTGTAATCTTATCATACAACCAAAATCTATCATTCCGTTCATTTTCTATTTGTTTATCATTATTGTATGATTCAGATAAACATGATTTTGCATTTTTAATACCTATATCTTCATGATATTTTGATGGATTACAATCAGATAATCCACATGTTGTAATAATTTTATCAGATATAAATTTTGCAGTTTTTGAAATTAATATATTTTCAATTCCATTAACATAAATAACAAAATTTTGTATTTCTTTTAATTCTGTAAATAAATTTTTATTACCATTCGGATCATTTATTTTTTGTTTATCACTTGAAATTAAAATTAAATTTGTATTAAAACATTTTGGATTATTTATATTACATTTTGTACTAAGATTACTATCAAATATATTATTTATTGATATTGCTAATAACCAGAACATAAAATCATCTAATGCATTAGATGTAGAAACTTGATTTATCTCTTTTTTACCTTTATTAAATATACCAAATGCACGTATTATCATCATATTTTTACCTATAGTATTTCGATATCGTTCGGCATCAATATCAGTATATCCTGGATTTTTTAGTTTAATATATTTAATAAATGACTTTTCAAAATTTTCTTCTTCAATTTCTTTAGCTTCTGGAGTTTTATCAAAAAATAAATATAAATTTTGATCATGTCCAGATATTGATTCTCTATAACATCTCATTATTAAAAAGTCAAAAATTTCTGGTAATCTAATACCAAGATTTCCGACATCAATTAAATAAACTTTTTTAAATTGATTTAATGTATTTATTAGTAAATTAACCTCTCCATCTTCTAGATCAACAAATAATCTTTTTATTAATAATTCTAATAATATATAATTATATGTAATATCTTTTGTAGGTTGAATAAACATATATAGCGGTTGAGTTTTTGGATATTGTGTGTGTATTATAACTGGAATAATATTTTCTTCACTATTATGTGCTTCATATGGTACACGTTTATAATTATGTGTTAATGTATATTTATCAAAATCATGATTTAATATTATATGGCCCATCGGAATTGGTGCAGCTAAGAATAATTCTATATTTCTATCTATATTAAAACCAATTCTTGTTAAGATTTTATCACTATTTGCATAATTTAATTTTAATCCACCTCTTTGCATTTATATAACATTATAAAAATATTTTATCTATCTTTGGGTTGTAAATAATTTAATCCAAGAATATCAAATATATCTTTTTCAGATTCAACTTTGACTGATTTGTTAGAACCATTTTTATACAATCCATATTCATTCAATTTATAACCATGTGTTAATGCAATTAATCGCATATCCTTATTTAGATCTTTACCACCTGTAAAATATAAATAGGCAAAATAGAAAGATTCATATGGTATAAATCTGATGTCAATCCTACCAATAATTCCTTTATATGAAAATATCCCCATATATTTAGATTCAACATCATCGCCAGTCAACGATTCAATAATAAATTTATTAATTTTTAACGTTTTAATAATGGTTTTAAAGTATGGATTTTTTTTAAGGTCTGATTTCGTTTTAATTTTTGGATGAACAACTATTAAATCAATATCACCCGACGTCTCTTTCATTCTTCTATAAGAACCACATATTGCACCAAAGAGTTCTAAATCAATCTTAAATAGAGTATCCAATAATAATTCTCTAGCTGAATCAATATATGCACGCGGTATCTTTGTTGTAATTTTCCCATAGAATTTTAATCCTTTTAGAGCAACATCAGATAAAACAATCTTACCAGAATTAACTTTTTTTATTAGATCATCCATCGATTTAATATTGTGTTCCTTAAATAATGTATATGCTGTCTTCTTACCGATACCATATGATTCTTCTAATTCATCCATTAATCTTAAAAACTTCTCATCCTTTGTTGTTATCTTTATCTCTTTTAATTTACCTGTTTTCATTATTTCTTCTACCCTTCTTATAGTTCCAGAACCAATACCTTTTAAATGTTTTATCCCGTCAATCGTGATTTTTTCATCTTTAATCTTCGATATAATTTTTATTGCATTTTCGATTGATTGTAATCTAAACGTATTCTTTATTCGCTCTTTTCCGGTAGAGTTTTCCAAATCAATTTTAATCTGTTTAACAAGATCTGAAAATTCATTTATAACTTTTTGTTTATCAATTGGTGTAGACATATTTATATGATAAAAATTGAAAATTAATATTAATGATATAAATAATTAAATAATATATTATATTCAATAATAAATGTCAGATAATGGTGATGATAAAGTTAATGGAGAAATAAATGGGAATACACTCGGATTGAGTGGTCTAGAGAATATTGGTAATACATGTTATATGAATTCTGTTTTACAATGTCTATCTGCTACCGATATGTTGAATCAATATTTAAGATCAAAGATGTTTAAGAATGATTTAAAAAATGGAGTTAACAGATTAATTATTAAAGATAAAAAGTCTAAAATTGCAAACTTTGATGATATTTCCTATTCTGTTCCTAAATTTAAAACTAAATACAGATTTAAAAATTCAATTACATACAGATTATATCAACTTGTAAAGTTGTTATGGAATATTAATTGTGATGTAATTCCGCGTAAATTTAAAGGTACACTTGATGAACTTATACCCAACTTTCGTGGTTTTTCTCAACAAGATTCGCATGAATTCCTATCTTTAATACTTGATATGTTACATGAAGAGTTTAAAACTGATGTAGAGATTTTAGAGGTTAAACAACCAGAGAAGATTGATTATGCAAAGATTGATATTTTAGATAATGGGATAAAATTTTATACAAATTTCATCAAAAAGAATCATTCAATTATTTTGGATATATTTTATGGAATTTTCATGTTTGAAATTCGTTGTACATCATGTGGAAATTGTAACTATAATTTTGAACCTTTTAATACAATTGAATTAGATCTAAATGATTCGTCAAATTCAACAAATATTAATGAATTATTTGTAAAATATTTTTCACCATCAGAAGTAGATTATTCATGCTCAAAGTGTAACAAAGTAGAAGGAGTAAATAACAAAAACAAGGCAATTAAAACACAATCAATATTTTTACTTCCAAATAAATTATGTATTCAATTAAAGAGATTTAAAAAAACAGAAACAAGAGGTGGTATACATATTCAGAAGATTTCTAATCAGATTAATTTTCCATTAAAAGATTTAAAATTAGAGCAATTTTATAATTCTGAATCTAATTCATATAATCTATATGGTGTAGTGCATCATTCTGGGAGTTCAAATGGAGGACATTATATCTCTTATACAAAAAATATGATCACGCAAGATTGGTATGAGTTTAATGATTCTAGAGTTTCCCAAGTAAAAAATCCAGAAGCTATTATAAATCCTGGAGCATATTTATTATTTTATGAAAAGAAAAATTAATTTTATTTTATAATTGTATAATTATGATCATTCGATTATTTATAATATCAACAATAATTTTATTAATTTTAGATTTTACTTATTTATATTTCAATCAAAAATGGTATATTGAAGAAACAGAGAAATCACAAGGTTCACAATTTAAATTAAAATGGTTTGGTGTATTTGTAAGATATCTATCACAAATAACTGGATTAAACTTATTTATATTACAACATAATGGTACAATAATTGAAGGTGGTTTATATGGATTAATAATATACTCAAATTATTTAGGTACAAATTATGCAACAATAGATCATTTTGATGAAAAATTAGCTTTATTTGATTTATGTAAAGGCGGTATAATAATGGCATTAACTACATATTTAACTTATTATTTTATTTAGATTTTTTTGTAAATCTTCTTTGTAATTCTTGTATATATATACGTAATTCATTTGAAAAAATAAACAATATTATCATAATTATACTACCTGATTTAACTTCGGATACTTTCATATGCTTGAAACCATATTTATTTTCTAAAGGAAATGGTATTTTTTGTAAGATATTACGTAGAATATATGCTGTTACTATATTAATAAATAGGATTATAATAATATTTGTAAATAATTGAATATCAGTTTCATCTTGAATATTATCTTTATTAACAATTTTAATATATTTATAAACATATTTATCAAGAACAATTGCACCAAATAATGCACCTAATGTGTATATCGGTATAATAAATGCAAAATCTAATATCTTAATTGAACGTATAATTAAATCTTCTTTTAACGTCTGTTTATGGTTAACTGACATTATATTATGTATATATATTTTTTTATTATGTTTTTTATTTTTTATTATAATATTATTGTTGTTTATGCTTTTTCACCTTGATTTAATTTTTGTTTCTCTTACTCTTTCACCTTGTTTTTTCTTGCCGTGAAGTGTAGAAGTAACAACATTTTATCTTGGAATTTTTTAGGAAATATTAATTGTTGTCATTGATATCCTTTCAGTTACTTTTAATTATTGTTTCTCTTATCCTTTCAGTTACTTTTAGAATTACTCAGGTGACAAAGTACGCTAATTTTTTAAAAAAATTTTAGGAAATTTTTAATTAATTATGACAAGATAAAAGAATACATAATTACTATATTTTTAAATTTTCTATTCCATACACAATGTTTATAATTTATCTAAAAGTATATATATTACAACAATTATTTTTGTAAATTTTTATTTTTATTTTCAAATATTAGTACTTGTTAATTATACCAATAATGTGTATATATGTCATTTTATATATTTTTAATGTTAATTGTTGTTTCTCTTATCCTTTCAGCCAGTTTTAATTGTTGTTTCTCTTATCCTTTCAGCCAGTTTCTCTTCCCGAGAAGTGTATTAGTAACAACATTTTATGTCAGATTTTTTTAGGAAATTTTTAAATTTTTTAAAAAAGCAAAAGTTATGAAACTCACAAGTCAACTTCACCAAAATGAAAGTTGTCGCTTGTTACTTTTGACTTTTTTGGTAAAATAAATTTTCATCAAAAAATTTATTTTTTTAGTTTTAATTTTGTGTAAAAAGTATACATATACAATATATATTTTTTTATTTAAAAGTTGTAATTTTTGATTTTTAAAAAAGTATTTTTAAATTTTTCATTCCACACACAATGTTTATGATTTATCTAAAAGTATATATATTACAACAATTATTTTTTGTAATTTTATATTTTATATTTTAGATTTTTAGAATAACTTTAAGAATAACTTCAAGAATAACTTTAAGAATAACTTTAAGAATAACTTTAAGAATAACTTTAAGAATAACTTTAAGAATAACTTTAATTAATTACACTTAATATTACATAAAATATTAGAAAGATCTAATAAAACTTTTAAGAATAACTTTAACAAAAACTTTAAAATAAAAATAAAAAAATTACAAAAATAATTGTTGTAATATATATACATTTATAATAATCATAAACATTGTGTGTGGAATAGAAAATTTTTTATGACAACTTTAAAATCAGTAAAAAACAAAATAAAAAATACAAAAAATATTCGAGATAACGTTACTTTTTATAAAAATTCAAAATCAAAATTATAGAATTTATTTATTAAGAAAAAACTAAAAAGTTACAAGCGACAACTTTCATTTTTACAAAGTCTAATTTGGCTTCTGTTTACTTTGTGATTTTAGAAAATTTTAAAAACTTCCTAAAAAAATCTGACATAAAATGTTGTTACTAATACACTTCTCGGGAAGAGAAACTGGCTGAAAGGATAAGAGAAACAACAATTAAAACTGGCTGAAAGGATAAGAGAAACAACAATTAACATTAAAAAATATATAAAAAATATCTTTTTATATTATATATATATATTATGATACATACGTGTAAATTATGTTCCTATGAAACTGACAGACAGTCGCATTTCAATCTGCATCTGGCAACAAAAAAACATAAGAAAAATCAAGAAATTGAAGATACAAAAAAACACCAAAAAGTTGTTGAAAAGAAGTTAACAAATATTGCAAAAACACAATATGAACAAACAAGAATACAGAAAGAAAATCTAAAACTTCAAAAACAGCAAGCAAAAATACAAAAGAAAGAATTATTAAATATCAATAACAAAATAGAAGAAGTTCACAAAACAGCTAAAAAAGCAAAAGAATATTCGAAATCATGTTTAACGCTTTTAAATAAATATTATAAAAATAATCCACCATTAACATATCCAGGTGATGAACTATGTAAAAAAGCAATATATAAGTATTTTAATGTTACAGAAGAAGATAATGAAAAAACAAATATATTAGCTAGAAAAATTATGTATTATTTATCAAAAGATAAATTAGTTAATTGTTTAATCGATATATTATTACCAATTCTTAAAGAGACAGATATAAATAAACAAACAGTATTAAACACTGATACATCTAGATGTAATTATGTAACAAAATTAGTTGGTGAATGGAAATCAGATAAAGCAGGTGTATATTTGATAGCAACAATGATAAAACCTTTTTGTAATATCATTGTAGATGTTGTACAAAAATATGTTAATGATTATAAACAATATATAATTGATAATCATGATGAAATTGTTGGAGATCGTGTATTTGAAGAACATGAAAAATTACAAGAAATTAAAAATTGTTTATTTGAGATTAAAGATCAAAAATTATACAATGCAATTATTTGTAAATTATCATCAAATTTACATTATAAATCTTTAATAGATCTTGAAGTAAAATTAGTTGAACTAGAAAAGCAAGATGAAGAAGAAAAACAAGAAGAAAAACAAGAAGAAAAACAAGAAGAAAAAGAAAAAAAAGAAAAAAAACAAGAACAATATAAACAAAATAAAATTAAAATGTTAATCAAAACAAAATGTTAATTGTTAATTGTTAATGTTAATTGTTAATTGTTAATTGTTAATAAATTCAAATCATCAACACTAGATAAAGCACCATCCACCCAACCCTGTCTTCTTGAAACAATCTCACCACATATATAATAATTTTTTTCAGGATTTATTATCATTTGATGAATCTCGTCAAATCTACCAGATAATGGTTTATAATAATGTACACCTTCCGGCCAATAATGCATATATAAATCATCAATTTCTGATACAGTCGGTACTACTTTTCTAAGATATTTAAAAACTTTTTCTCTTAACTTTTCTTTATCTGATTCATATTTTTTCCAATAAACAGCATAGAATGAATCGGAATAAGAAGCCATTAAAATTTGTTTATTCATAATTATAACTTTCTGTAAATAGTTATCCTTCAAAATAGTATATGATTTTATATTTTTACCTTCAAAATTATGTCCATCCTTATGATACGTATATATTCTTACAAATGGTACAGAACCGATATAATCTGCAATGGGAAATTTTATTAGTTTTTGTAATGGGTTTAATGTTAATGCAAAGATTATATTCTTACCTTCATATTTATTTGATTTACAATTAACTTTGATTGTATCTTTGATTCTTTCTTGATTATCAACTTCACAATTTAATTGAATTATTCCACCATTCAATCTAATTTTATCCTCCATAACTCTTGTTAGTTTCATCCAATCAATATATAATACAGTATATGAACCCGGGATATTATCATCAATTGGATAGAATTTTAGATAATAATCGATATCGGAGTTAATAAAATCAATGTATTCACAATGTTCAAGATAAGAAATTACATCATCTTTTGTAAAATTTTGTTTAAGAAATTGTAAAACTGATAAATGTTGATATGATTTTCCTTGTTGTTTATATTTCTCAACTTTATTTTTTATTTGTTGAACAAACTTTGATTGAACAAACTTGTATGTGTCATCTACAAATGCATTCTCTCCTTTGCTTTCATTATATGGAAATGATAATTCTTTCATTAGTTTTATTAGAGTTGAATTTTCTGGAGAACCAATTCCTGCACCTAATTTTATATCTGTTCCGTGCCAATTAATCATCAATCCACGTCCACCTAATTTATCTTCTTTTTCAATTAATAGAACTTTATATTTGGAAGATAACTTGTATGCACAATATGTACCGGCTAAACCACCACCAACGATGATATAATCATAAATCATTTATATATTTATTGTATATATTTATTGTATATTTATTGTATATATTTATTTATAAATGCACCTTCTTGTAATGACATAGAATTAGAATTTGTAGCAATTATTGGTATATTATTTTTTATTATTTTTTCAATTATCTTTTGTGAGCTAAGATTATACAAAATAGAAAAATTTATATAATCTCTATCAACAAATCTCATAATTAAATATTGATAATTTTCAGTATCATAATTCTCAAGATATCCAGCAGCTAATATTTTACCATCAGATTGAAGTGTTATTTTTTGAATATTTTGATTATAATCTGGAATTTGTACATAAGTTGAACCAAAAGTTGAATCAATTGTAAGATCTAGATTTAATCTTGTTATATAAAAATTTCTTAAAATATTATTTAAATTATGATAACCAATAACAATTTTATTATTTGTATCTATAGCTATAGAATATATTTGCTCATTGGAATATATAGAAGTATTTGAATATAGAAGAATTCCAGATGAATTATATTTTTTTATTATAATATTTGCACCATTATCGCCCATCACAACAACATTATTTGTAGAATCAACATCTATTGCTGTGAATCCTGCACCACCTGTCGGTTGAATATCTAATTGGACAGCACGAATAAAAGTACCGGAATCGAATAATTATCACAAATCATCACAAAATCTAAAGATTTTGTGTGATTTTGATAATTATTTATAGCTTTAAAATCCTGTAAATCATCTACAAAATCTAAAGATTTTGTGATGATTTGTGACAGGAATTTTAACGGTTGAATTATATGATTCATAAAAATATGTATTTGGCTGTGGACCACCGCCTGCTCCAGTTTGTCTTCCTCCCAGAATCAACTTATTAGAATAGTCAATAGTAAAGCAAAAACACCAATAACTATTTCCATTATCAAAATTTGTTGTAATAAGACTCCCATCATTCGCCCCATTAGTATTATATTGTTGTATACACCATGTCGAATTATCATTATTTAAAAAGCATATTGCATATTTATCAGTTGTGTGTTGCTTTTGTATGAAACATGAAAAAATTTGATTAACTGTATATAATGTATCAATTACTCCATTAGTTCCAAATGTATTATCTAATGTTCCATTAGAATTATATCTGATACACAATAATTTAGAAGCTGTATTAGCTAATGCACATATTATGATAATCTTTCCATCTGATTGTACTATCATAATATTTGTCTTATTTGCTGTAATTGAATAATAAGTGGTTAAAACAAATCCGTCTACACCAAATGTTACATCAATTGAACCATCCAGATTATATCTAGCTAAAAATACATAATCATTATTTGGTTCATAATATCCAGCTACAATAATCTTATTATTGAACACTTTTATTGATTGAATTTGTGTATAATCATATGCTAATGCACCAATAACTTTTCCTGTTGTATTAAAACTATCGTCTAAAGTAACGCTCATATATAATAAAAATTGAAAATAAATATATTTATAAAGTTAATACAATAGAATTAATAATTAATTATAAATGTTTACTAAAGATACAAGACGTTCTGATAAATTCAAACGTTCTGTAGATCATTTTAAAAAGAATGGTCAACAAATGCCAACACGTGGTACAAAGAAAGATCCAGAATTTACCGGATATACAGAATTTCTCAAATCTAAATTAATGATTGGTCCAATTGATATTAGAAAACATATGAAATCAATGCAAACTTTTACACATTTTTATTCATATCCAAATAAATTTTATTCTGAACCAAGACTTGATTTAGAAGATTCAGAGTCGGAACCAGATACAGATATAGTTACAGAGATTTCATATGAAAGATTAAAAGTAATTGAATGTTCACAAAAGTATCGCTCCCAAAATCCAGATAAAAATGTTTCAATATTAAATTTTGCTTCAGCAAAACATCCAGGTGGAGGTTTTCTTAGAGGTTCAATGGCTCAAGAAGAATCGATTGCCTATGTATCAACTCTATATCATTCTCTTGTCGAAAGTGATATGTATGAAATAAATAAAGAAGATTCTAAGAATGGATTATATAATGATATTGCGATTTATACATCGGAGATTTGTGTTTTTAAATTGGATAGAGATGATGATAAATTTATTGACCCATTTTATGTCTCAGTTATTTCATGTCCAGCAGTTAATAAACTAGATGCAAAAAGAAAGAATGTCGAAGACATAATTATTTATGATAAGATGGTTGAACGTATCAGATTAGTATTAGAGACAGCAAAGCTCCATAAAGTTGATGTATTAATTTTGGGTGCATTTGGCTGTGGTGTATTTGGAAATAATCCAAAAGATATTAAAGATATATTCATGGGTTTAATTGAGAATGAATATGATAATGTATTTGAGAAGATTATTTTTACAATTCCTGATCAAGATACTTTTGAAAAATTTACAGAATCTACAGAGTCTACAGAATCTACAGAAACGCCTTAGCAAAATCAGAATTATGTGTTGGTCCAGGAGCTATACCCATATTCGCTTTAGGAGATATCTTCGGTGACGCTTGAATCATCTTCTCAGAACGTTGAAAAAGATTATCATTATGTTCTGTTTTGTTTAATTTATCAACATTATGTTCTGTTTTATTTAATTTATCAACATTATATTCTGTTTTGTCTATTTTAGGAGCATTATTATCTTCTAAAGTTTTAACTCTTCTTTCTAAACTTTCCATTTTTTCTTCTAATTTTTTTATATCTAAAGATGGAAGTATTCCACCATTTTGTGATTGTTGTGATGGTACTTTATTTAATTTATAATCATATAATTCATTTGTTGTCATATTCATAACACTAAAATCAGTTGATGCTGGCATAACTGTTTTTACTTCTCTATAACATTTTGATGCACCACCATCTAAAGATGATGAAAAATGTATTTTTTGAGATGTAAAAGGTCTAACAACCTTATATGCTGTTTTATTTGTAAATCCAGAGTTAAACATTTTAATTATATATAAATAAGTTCATAAAAAAAATAAAAAAATTGATAATATAAATTTTAATCATTATAAAAATAATACAATAAAATTAAAAGATAATGATCAAATTTCAGGTATTGGAATGGGATGAATATAAAGATGAGAATGGTGATGGTAAAGAAGAATATGGTTTAAGATTATTTGGTAGAACAGAAGAAGAGAAAATAATTTCAGTTGATGTAAAGAATTTCAAACCTTTCTTCTTTATTAAACTAGATCGGAAATATAATTCAATTCAACAGTCACAATTGATTCAAGAGGTTAAAAAGAATGTTTGGCCAAAAGAATTACAAGATGGATTAATAAAATATAGATTAGAAGAACATCATGACTTTTATCATTTTACAAATTTTACTAAATATCATTTTATTAGACTTGAATTCTCGTCTTTATCATCATATAAAGCATATGAAAGAGTATTTAAGAAGAAACTATTTGTACCATATGTTTCAAAACAAAAACTTAAATATAAAGTATATGAATCAAATATTATTCCATACCTACGTTTATTACATATTAAAGATTTAAGATCTGTTGGTTGGATTCAGATTAATTCATATACAACAATTAAAGATTCATTAAAGAAAACTACATCCGAAATAGAGGTTGAAACTGATTTTATGGAATTGACACCACTTAATGATATTATTAAATCACAGAAATTTACAATTTTAAGTTTTGATTTGGAATGTACAAGTGGAGATAAAATATCTTTTCCAGATCCCGAAAAACCATCCGATAAAGTTATTCAAATTGGACTAACTATGTCAAGATATGGTGAAGATGAAGTATATTGTAAATATATATTAACACTTGGAGGTTGTACAGAATTAGAAGGTGTAGATGTCAGAACATTTAAAACCGAAGAAGATTTATTATTAGGATTTCAAAAATTAATTATAGAATTAGATCCTGATTTTATTACAGGTTATAATATTTTTGGTTTTGATTTTAAATATCTATATATAAGATCAAGATTACTCGGTATCGAACATAAGTTTTCACGTTTATCTCGAATTAAAAATTATTGTTGTGAATTTGTTGAGACTAAACTAGCATCTTCGGCACTCGGTGAGAATATTTTAAAATATTATAAAATGCCAGGTCGTGTTGTATTTGACCTAATGAAGGTAATACAGCGCGATTATAAACTTGGCTCATATAAATTAGATGCGGTTGCTGAGAATTTTATTCGACAAGAATTAACAAATATAACAATAGTAAATAAAGTAAATGGAGAAACAAATAAAGTAAATGGAGAAACAAATAAAGTAAATGGAGAAACAAATAAAGTAAATGGGGAAACAAATAGAGGATTAAATACAATAATAGATACGAAAAATACAAATGGTATACAAATTGGTCAGTTTATTAAGATTTGTTGGGATGATGGAATGACTGAAAATTCTTATTTAGATTCTAAAAAATTTAAAATTGTAAATTTAACAAAAAATCAAATAACGATTGAAGGAGACATTGATGGAACAGATTTTATGGGAAAAAGGTATAAGGTGATGTGGGCTCAAGCTAAGGATGATATTTCACCGCAACAAATGTTCGAGATGCAAGAGAAAACAGATAAAGATCGTGCTGTTATTGCAAGATATTGTGTACAAGATTGTGCACTTTGTAATAAACTAATTTCAAGACTACAAATCATTACTAACTCTATTGGTATGGCTATAGTATGTCATGTTCCTATTTCATTTTTATTTTTGAGAGGACAAGGTGTTAAAATTTACAGTTTAGTTGCTAAAAAATGCAGAGAAAGAGATCATTTAATTCCAGTTCTAAAGAAGAAGATTAAGATTGATCCATCAGAAGTTGATAAAGAAGAAGGAAAGATTCAAAAATTAACACAATATTTTAATAATAAAAATAGAGATGATGAGGATGATGACAATGATGATGACGACGAGGGTTATGAAGGTGCAACTGTATTTGAACCGAAAACCGGAGTACATCTTGATCCGATTCCAGTACTTGATTTCTCAAGTCTATATCCCAATTCTATGAGATTAAGAAATTTATCACATGAAATGTTAGTAACGAATGAATCATATCTAAATCTACCTGGTTATATATATCATAAGATTTCACATAAAAAACCTGATGGAAGATTTGTTGAATGTGTATTTGCTGAAAAAGAATCAGGCACAAAAGGTATTATTCCAGATATTCTTTCTGAATTATTATCAGCCAGAAAGAAATATAAAAATCAAATGGAAGAACTAAAAGAGAATGGAGGTGATCCATTTATTGTAGCAATTTTAGACGGATTACAACAAGCTTACAAAGTTACAGCAAATTCTTTATATGGACAAACTGGAGCTCCAACAAGTCCTATATATATGAAGGAAATTGCAGCATCGACAACAGCAACTGGTCGCGAAATGTTACAATTTTCTAAATATTTTATTGAAAATATCTTCACACAAATGATAGGATTAGCAAAAATATCTAAGAAGAAATTTTTAGCTTATGCAGAATCTATTTATAAATTTTTTCCAACAAAGTTACAACTAGATGAGGAAACTGAATTTCATATAGAGACAGTTGAAAATAAAATAATACCAGATGGAAAATTTTCTCGTAAATCGATTGACTTTTATGTTAAGAAATATGAAGATATGATTAAATTGTATCCAGAACAATTAAAAACACTTAGAATTCAATCGGTTGATAATTATGAGGAATTTATTAAAAAGTTATCATCGATGGATTCATATCAAGTACAGAGAGAATTTAGAAAAAAACTTGGATATTTATTTGATACACAATTTGATGAAGATGATTTGGAATATGATGAAACAATTAATGAAATAGTTAATGTTACAAAACGCGAATTTTATAATATAGATCGTTCAATCTATACAAAAGATTTTGTAAATGATTTTAATGAAATTTTAAATAATATGGGTTATAAAAATAAAACAGAAATGTTTTTAAAATTTTATGATCTAGTCCAAGAATCTTTGGTAGAATACACAGTTGAACCTCGAGGTATATATGGAGATACTGACTCAATTTTCTATTGCTTATATCTTAAAGACAAAGATGGTAAAGCAGTTCAAAATAAGGATGCTCTAAAGATATCTATTAGATTTGGTATTTGGAGTTCAATTCTAATCTCTACTTTATTACCTTCACCAATGGCTCAAGAATATGAAAAAGTTCTATATCCCTTTATTATTCTAACAAAGAAGAGATATGTTGGAAATCTTTATGAGAAAAGTCCAGATAAATTCAAACAGAAATCGATGGGTATTGTTTTAAAGAGACGTGATAATGCAAATATTGTTAAAATTATTTGTGGAAATATTATTGATCAGATTCTAAATAAACGTAGTCCAAAAGGTGCTGTTGAAAAGACACAAGAAATCCTTGATAAAACAATTCGTGGTTTAATCCCGCTTGATAAGTTTATTATTACAAAGACATTAAAAACAACATATAAAAATAGAGAATCAATTGTACATGCTGTACTAGCTGATCGTATGGCTAAACGAGACCCTGGTAATAAACCACAATCAAATGATCGTATACCATATGCATATATTGAATTACCACCAGATGTAAAAGTTAATTTACAAGGAGAACGTGTAGAGCACTGGGATTATATTCAAGAAAAGAAATTAAAACTTGACTATCTCTTTTATATTACAAATCAAATTATGAAACCAGCTATACAATTTTTAGAATTAATTGTTGATAATCCAGAAAAGATATTTAATGAATATATTGTTAAAGAAGAGAATCGTAAAAATGGAAAATTACCAATTAATTATTATTTTCAAGGTGTAAATAATGTATCATTTGATGAATTTGCTGAAATATTGGACACAAAAACCAAGAAAGTATCAAGTAAAAAAGATTCAAATAAAGTAAATAGAGATTTAAATAAAAAACCACCACTAAAGAAAATAAATAAAGTAAATAGTGATACAATTAAAAAAATTCCAATAAAAAAATTAGATTATGAACTTATTGATTTTATCTAAGACGATTTTTATTTATATTATTTCTTAAGAAATTAGATGATGCTGAAAATAATTCACTATTATCAGTGCTATAAAATTGTTTAACATTAATAACATTATTGTTAGTAGCTGAACCTTCTGATGTTAAAACAATATTATCATAACGAGTTATTTTTGCAAATGCTTCATTGCCTTGAGATGATGAAGATGATGACATAGAGGACGATGAAGAAGATGATGAAGTAGATTTAGATGAATCAGATGATGATGAAGAAGAAGAGGATGATGCTGAAGATTTTGTTACTTTTTCTTTCTTTTGTTCTTCTGAAGCTTCCATTCTCTTTAATTCACGAGTAGTATCACTTACAGCATTCTTGCTTAATGCACGCTTAATTACACCTTCAGGAGATGACCCGGACATTGTTGTTGATGTAGATGATGAAGAAGATGCATCAATATCACTAAGTGATGTTGATGATTGTGGAGATGATGATGATGATGAATCTTTGTGTGTTTTTTTACCACCTAATAACATTTCATAATTAATATTTTGCATAGATGAACTATTAGTTGCAGAATCCCATTTACCACCAGATTGTGATGTGGCAGAATATAAATTCCCACCATGTTGTGTCATGGACATATTCATTGGTGATGTAGCAGAATATAAATTCCCACCATGTTGTGTCATGGACATATTCATTGGTG
>Ga0194130_10003229_pt1 | contig 22202 bp, 17 predicted proteins | sample TA2KigsurfametaG_FD_160084 | JGI IMG/M metagenome (GOLD analysis project Ga0194130, IMG submission 160084) | Freshwater microbial communities from Lake Tanganyika, Tanzania - TA2015050 Kigoma 12 surface | ecosystem: Environmental > Aquatic > Freshwater > Lake | place: Tanzania: Lake Tanganyika... | reverse complement strand
AGGACAAGTGTTAATTACGGAGCCAATAAAGAACCTTAAAATAAAAGGTAGCTTTCATCACGATAAAGGCTATACCTATTTCAGAAATATTGATCAAAGAATTCTTTTAGGTGGCAGACGGAACCTGGATTTTAAAGGCGAAGAAACAACCCAAATCGGAATCACCTCGGGTATTCAAGCTGGGCTTGAAAAACTATTGTATGAAACCATATTACCAGGACAAAAACCAAAAATTGATTATCGCTGGAGTGGCATCATGGGTTTTGGAAATGACTTGAAGCCTATTATAAAAGAAATTTCAGCGGGGCTGTATTGCGCGGTTAGATGCAATGGTATGGGCCTGGCCAGTGGAAGTCTTGTGGGTGAGCAGGTTGCAAATCTTGTTGAAATTTGACCTGAATTAAGTTTTTAAATTTCAAACTGACGTGAACTCAACATAATTTTTAAGAAAACGAATTCCTGCCTGCCGGTAGATAGAGAAACCTGGCATTTTAAAGTTTCTAAGCTATCTTTCAGGCATAGATAACCTTGAAACCTCGCTTTAGTCTATTAGCTATGTTTCCTTTAAAGCATTATAAAAGCCAATCTATGTGGTTAAATCTTAAAATTTAGATAGTTTAATATCAAATACATCAAATCATGGAACTTTACATTTTATCGGTGATGGCCGCCACCATTCTTATCCTAATTGTTCTCTTACTTAAAAAACAAAAACGCGGTATCTTTAATCCGGATGAGTTGAATCGTTTAGTCTCTGAAAATGAAAAACATAAAATAAACCTGGCGAAGGCAGAAGAAAGAGCTGAAAATCTTTTGAAAGAGCAAGATTACCTAAAAAAAGAATTGAATGAGACACGTGAAAAGCTATCAGAAACCCTTCGCGCTCTGGAAAGTTCAAAGGCCTGTTTACAGGCAAAACAAGAAAAAATAGAAGAGCAAAAATTAGAGATAAAAAATAATCAAGAAAAATTCAACAGGGATTTTGAACTAATCGCATCCCGGATTCTTGAAGAAAAAAGTAATAAATTCACGGAACATAATCGGGAGAACCTCGATCAAATCATCAAACCACTCCGCGAGAATATCAAAAACTTTGAAGAAAAAGTAGATAAAGTTTATAAAGCTGAATCTGATGAGCGCAATATTCTTCGAGGGCACATTAATCAGCTTATTGAACAATCCAGCCTGATGAATCAGGAAACCAAAAATCTCACTAAAGCATTGAAAGGAGATAGTAAAAAACAGGGCAATTGGGGTGAATTAATCCTCGAAAAAGTCTTGGAAAAATCGGGTTTTGTTAAAGATCAGGAATACCGCATACAAGCTTCACATCAATCCTCGGATGGAAACCGCTTTCAACCGGATGTGGTCGTCGATCTTCCGGAGGATAAACATCTAATTATTGATGCTAAGGTTTCCCTTACCGCTTATGAACGATTGGTAAACTGCGAAACAGATGAGGAACGAAATCAATTCGCTAAACAACATATCAATTCCATACGGAACCATATTCTTGAACTTTCTTCCAAAAATTATAGTGAACTGTACAGAATTAATTCTCCTGATTTTGTAATGTTGTTCATTCCTATCGAATCTAGTTTTAGTATTGCCGTACAAAAGGATGCCGAGCTTTTTAATTTTGCATGGGAGAAACACGTGGTCATTGTTAGCCCATCAACACTTCTTGCCACTTTGCGAACCATAGCCAGCATGTGGAAGCAAGATCGTCAAAACAAGAATGTGATGGAAATAGCTCGACTGAGTGGAGAAATGTATGATAAATTTATAGGTTTTATGACTGATATGGAGGGCCTTGGCAAAAATATAAAACAGAGCCAGGAAACCTATGAAAAAGCCATCAACAAACTGTCAACCGGACGGGGAAACTTGAGTACAACGGCGGAAAAAATCAAAAAATTAGGCGCCAGAACCGGGAAGCAACTGGATCAGAAATTTATTGTTGACGATGAGGATTAATTGCTTCTTCTTGGTTCGGGTAACAGTTTGAAGTAGGTAGCTAAAAACCGATTATTAACAATACTACCCTGTATTTCAGCTTTTCTCACTTTTTCACAAAAACCGTCTTTCGCGTGTGCATCTCCGTGATCATCAATCTTTGTACCATCTAAAAAATAAGATTTTCCCTTTATCCTAACCGCTAAATCGCACCCTTTACCAGGCATTTTAAATTGACATTGACCGCATGAAGCTTCTACTGTCTGAATCCGGCTGCCTTTCTTGGCTTTAGGATTAGGCTGAGCATAGGCTAAACTAACTGTACAGCAAACGAATAAAATATTGAAGAATTTTTTCATGATTAATTAATATACTTCCACATTTGAAATTAAGGGGCAAGCTTTCGAATCATTAATGTTGATTCTGATTTTGGAAGTAATGACGGGCTCCATCCTCAAAATTCTTTTATATCCTATGGTTGTTGCGGATGCAATATTTTGCCAAGTATCATTTTTCCAAACATCAACAGAAAAAGCCTTTACTCTTTGTCCTAAACGGATATATTCCTGCAAGAGAATATACTTAACAGGTTTTGTTTTACCCAAATCAATTTCAAAACTTCCGGTATTCAAATCATTGTCCGTTGTCCAATAGGTGTTTTTATCGCCATCAGTGATCATTTGGCCGGAATAATTGGCAGCATTTAATCGCGTAGAACTAACACTTACACTAGCATTTTTAGCGATATTGATCGCGAACTCCGTATCTAATATTTTTTTATAAGCTTTAAGGGATTCAATATCCCTCGGGTGGAAAAGTCCGCGCTGATCCGGGGGGATATTCAACAAAAGCGTAGAACCCCGGCCAACAGAAGTCAAATAGATCTCAAACAATTGTTCTGCAGTCTTTACTTTAGCATCTTCATTCGCATGATAGAACCATCCCGGGCGAATGGATACATCTACCTCGGCCGGCACCCATTTAGTCCCGTCGGCTGATCCCGAATTTAACAAATCCGATATTCCAGATTTTCCGGCATGCAGGGTATCGGTTGATATGGTATTCCAGTTGGTTTCGCCCGCAATACCTCGTTCATTTCCTACCCATCTTACCCCCGGACCGGCATCACTGAAAAAAATAACCTTCGGCTGAATTTGTCTAACAATACCCAGGGTTTTTGGCCAATCATAATAGTTTACGGCATCTATTTTTCGGATTTCGCGTGAACCACCATAATACCCGTCGCCACCATTGGCACCGTCAAACCACATTTCGAATATAGGACCATAGTTGGTAAACAGCTCTCGAAGTTGTTTTCGGTAATAATCCAGATAAGCAGGTCTTCCATACTCAGGGTGATTCCTATCCCAAGGGGAGAGATAAACTCCAAACTTGAGTCCGTACTTTTTCGCTGCATTCGCAGTTTCTTTCAATAAGTCACCTTTTCCGTTTTTATATGGACTATTTTTTATGGAATGCTCTGTGTATTGACTTGGCCAAAGGCAAAAACCATCGTGATGCTTGGTTGTCAATATAAGCGCTTTAAAACCTGTTTCTTTGAGTATTTTGGCCCATTGCCGCGTGTCCAGGGCTGTTGGGTTAAATATTGATTCCTTTTCATCACCATAACCCCATTCCAAACCTGTAAAGGTATTGGTGGGAAATTGTATAAAAGCATTGGTCTCCATTTCATGCCACTGCATTTGCTCTTCAGTTGGTAAAGGGAAAACAGGTTCGGGTGCACTCGCAATTTTTTGCTGGGTATAGGCTTGACCGGATAAAATGAAAAGAAATAAAAAACCCTTACAACTTTTTAATATCATATTAGCTGATTATCATACGGAATAAAAGATAACATTTTTACCGATGAAAAAATTAATTCTGATAACCTTTTAGAGAATTCCAGCCCTGCGCCTTAATCGGATGAACTATTTCAGATTTTGAAATTAAGTTACATCCCGCCGATGATTCTGTCATGTTTCCAATGATTGTTATATCGGGATTATGCTTGATCTTTTCATAATCTGTTTGTTTTATGGTAAAGAGCAGCTCATAATCTTCCCCCCCATTTAAAGCGCAAACCGTTGGGTCGATTCCGAATTCGCGGGCCGTATCATAAGTCATGGGGTCAATTGGAATCCTTTCTTCGTATAGATTACAGCCCTTATCTGACTGTTTACAAATATGCAAGATTTCTGAAGCAAGACCATCCGAAATATCAATCATGGCACTTGGCTTTATCTTCATCCCTTTTAAGGCCTCCACAATATCTTTTCGGGCCTCGGGCTTGAGCTGTCTCTCAACTATATAGTCTTTTCCTTCCAGATCAGGTTGAATTTTTGGATTTTCAAGAAAAATACTCTTTTCTCGCTCCAGCAACTGAAGCCCGGTGTATGCACCACCAAGATCTCCCGAAACACATATAAGATCTCCATCATTTGCACCGCTTCTATAGCAAATATCCTTTTCATCAGCATATCCAATACTGGTTACGCTGATCACTAAGCCCTGCTTGGATGATGTCGTGTCGCCACCCACAAGATCCACTTCAAATTTTTCACAAGCAATTCTGATTCCCTGATAAAGTTCTTCGATAGCCTCAAGCGGAAATTTGCTTGATAAACCTATAGAAACCGTTACCTGGCTTACTGTTCCGTTCATGGCATAGATGTCACTAAGGTTTACTTGAATTGCCTTGTATCCCAAGTGTTTAAGCGGAGTATAGGCTAAATCAAAGTGAATTCCTTCCAACAGCAGATCGGTGGAAATCAGCGTTTTTTTTCCTTCAAAATCAAGTACTGCAGCATCGTCTCCGATGGCTTTAACTGTACTTTTATTTTTAACCTCAAAATGTTTCGTTAAATGCTCAATTAGACCAAACTCACCCAGCTGCTCGATCTCGGTCCGTCCTTTATTTTCAAACATGTTTCGTATTTAATGTGTAAAGGTGCTAATTTTTTAGAAAGCCTGATTTAAAGCCTATGGTAATTTATAAATACTGCTTAACTTCATATACTCTTCCTTGGGCATCTGAATCAAGATTGGGTTCTTCTTTCTTTCAAGAAACCCTATCAACTTTAATATATCAGTCTCTTTCATGGCTGTACAACCGACGGTTGGTTTATCTCTTCCGCTCCATATGTGCATAAAAATGCAGGAGCCCCTGTTGGGGATGGCCGGCTTTACATTATAATCGACAAAAATCCCAAACTTATACACTTCGCTTTTCATGCGCATAGTTTCTGCCGAATTCCAATCCTTTTTAACCGTGTCCAACTTCACTATCTGATTGTAATAAACCGATTTTGAATCATCTACACAAAAAGTGCTTTCATCAACTTTTAAAGAATTCATTTTTGAACGAATATCCTGATAGCCGAATAAGCCGGTCAGGTGAAAGATTCCTGCCGGTGAATTTCCATCACCCTCTTTTTTAATTTTTCCCATAATTGGTTCGCCTTTTTGTAAGCCTTTACCCCAGGCCATACCGTTCTGGCCAACTACAATGAGTATTTGATTATAAATAGTCACCCAATTATTTTCTCGATACTCATAAACAGCCATTTTCCCTTCGATAGTATTCCATGAATCTGTGGTCACAATCACCAGTTGCTCACATTTAAACCGGCTATTAAAATCAATTAACTGCCAATTTATACTAGAATAAAAGAAATATATTAAAGCAATCAGGATATTCATACTGATTTAAATTACGGATTTTAACCAGTTTTTTCCTTCCGTAAATCGGGTTACCAGCATGGCAGAAACCGCGTCCCCTGTTGCATTCAAAATGGTAGCCATAGGGTCAACAAGGGTGCCAATAATCATCACGACCGGTAACATTTCAACCGGAAAACCATAAACAGTCATGACTAGAATTTCTCCTATATACCCTCCATTAGGAATACCACCTTCCACCATACTGACAACGATGGTTATGCCCAAGGCCATTAAAATCGTAGTCGGATCCATAAAATCTTTCCCCATAATTGCAAAAACGGCTGCAATCTTTATGATTGAAGAAACGCTTGAGCCATCTTTATGTAGCGGTGCTCCTAAAGGTATAACCAAATTGCTTATATGCTCGGGTATTTTCATTGCCCTGGCTGCTGCAAGATTAGCAGGTATTGTAGCGACACTGCTACAGGTACTTACTGCCGTAAATGTTGGGATTATATTATTCTTCCAAAAAATTTTTACTCCCAAAAAACCACCCGCTATGAATGCATATATCGAAAAGAAAACCAAGAAGTAGAAAGTGCAAAAGCCATAGTAAATAGCCATTGAATGACCATAGGTTCCAAATAACTGAGGTCCAAACACTCCAACCTGATATGCGAAATAAGCGCCTAGCCCAATCGGTGCAAGTTTCATTATCATAATTAAAAATTGCTTCATTACCTCATCCCCTGCAATAAGAAATTTTTTAAAAGGATCTGCTATTTCACCGGATCTTAAGGTTGCAAATCCTATGAAAAGTGAAAATATAATGAATGCAAGCATGCTCTTTCGGAATAATAATTCCGAAAATTCATTTACTGTTAATAAACTGGTTGCCTGCTCTCCAAAACTTGAAGGGTGCACATTTTCAACAATATTTGAAGCGGTATCGATCTGTTGGGGTAAGGGAAATATCCATACGGTAAAAACGGTTAATATGGCCGAAATGAGTACTGTAGCTAAAAAAACAAATATCATGACGACCATAACCCTACCCATTTTCTTTGTCCGGTCAATATTACCTATTGCTGATGTTATGGCGAAAAAAATAAGGGGTATTACTGCTGTAAAAAGTAGATTTAAAAATATATCTCCAATAGGCTTAATTACTTCAACCCGATTACCTAAATATAATCCTAAAAAAGTTCCAAGGAGTATACCAAGGAGTAGCCTAATGATACTTGCGTAGTTCTTTAAAAATCCTTGTGTACCTTCATTCATTTTTATAAGCCTAATCTGGCAGAGATCTCAAGCATACGTTCAATTGGTAATCGAGCTCTTTTTATAATTTCAGCGGGAACTGTAACCTCTGGAAGTCCATTTTTAATACATAAATACAATTTCTCTAATGTGTTTCTTTTCATATGCGGACAATCATTGCAGGCACAAGAGTTATCCGGTGGAGCCGGAATGAATAGTTTATCCGGACTAGCTCTTTCCATTTGATGTATAATACCGCTTTCCGTAGCAACAATAAATTCTTTTGCAGAACTACTTATTGTATATTTTAATAATCCGGTAGTCGATCCAATATAATCGGCCATTTTTAAAATCGTCTCTTCACATTCAGGATGCGCAATAAATTTAGCATCAGGATTTCTGCTTTTTAATTTTAAAATACGCTGTTGAGAAAAAATTTCATGAACCATACATACCCCATTCCATAAAACTAATTCTCTTCCTGTTTTTTTCGCTACCCAGGCTCCTAAATTTTTATCCGGACCGAAAATTATTTTTTGTTCCTTCGGTAAACTCTCTACAATCTGTACAGCATTTGATGATGTACAAACTATATCACTCATTGCTTTTAATTCAGCTGTACAATTTACGTAGGTTATAACTAGGTGATCCGGATACTTATCTTTAAATTTTTTAAATAATTTAGGAGGACAGCTATCTGATAATGAGCACCCTGCCTTTATATCCGGTAATAACACTCTTTTTGTTGGAGATAGAATTTTTGCAGTTTCTGCCATAAAATGAACACCGGCAAACACAATAACGTCTGCTTTTGTTTCGGCTGCCTGCTGCGACAAGCCTAAGCTATCTCCTATAAAATCAGCAATATCTTGTATATCTGGCTCTTGATAATAATGTGCCAGAATAACAGCATTTTTTTCTTTCTTTAACCTGTCTATCTCAGCAAAAAGATCGATAGTCGGATCTATTGGCTCATCAATAAAACCTTTAATATTTAATTCTTCTAAGGTATTCATTTATCAACTATTCAATAATTATAATTTATTATAGATTATTAATATTATAGTTTATTAGCGTGTTAGTATTGTGAATAATAAACTTTAATAATTTTCTTTTTTATTGTTTTTAATTAATTATCCACACATTATAAACAAAAATATTTTATAAATAATTGATTATCATATTATTATATTATTCATATTATTTATTCAACTTCTTCTTTGTTCATTTTTTTTTTAATTCAAAAAGTGTATTACTCTTAAAACAATGCTTAAAACTAATTCAAAAATAAGGTAAATTCGGCTCATTGAATGTATTATTAGTAGAGTTAACTTTTTAACTAACTTGTATTAGTCATCAGTTAACATTTTTTAATGGTTTGTTAACATAGTTATTCCTAATAGTTGTACAAGAAAATAGTTATAGATGAGAAGTGTTGATTTTTTGGTAATAGGATCGGGTATTGCCGGATTAAGTTTTGCATTAAAGGCTGCCAAGCATGGTAAAGTACTGATAGTGACCAAAGCAAGTGAAGAGGAGTCGAATACCAAGTATGCTCAAGGTGGTGTGGCAGTTGTTTTGGATAAGGAGGAGGATTCTTTTGAAAAACATATTGATGATACCTTAATTGCAGGTGATGGTCTCTGTGATAGAAAAATTGTTGAAATAGTGGTCAGGGAGGGTCCTGCACGTATTGACGAGATTATAAAGTATGGTACTCACTTTGATAAGAATACTAAGGGAATATTTGATTTGGCGAAAGAAGGTGGTCATTCAGAAAGTAGAGTACTGCATTATAAAGATATTACCGGCTTTGAAATAGAGCGAGCTTTACTTGAACAAATCCATCATGACTCTAACATTGAAATATTGACTCATTATTTTGCTGTTGAGTTAATCACCCAGCACCATATTGGGGAGTTTGTGGATCGAAAATCGGATAATATTGAGTGTTACGGCATATATGCGTTTAATACTGCTACTAATAAAGTTGAAAAGTTTTTATCAAAGGTTACGCTGATGGCGTCTGGAGGAGCAGGTCATATTTATTCTACGACTACCAACCCGGTTATTGCTACCGGAGATGGTATTGCGATGGCTTATCGTGCTAAGGCTAAAGTAAGAAATATGGAATTCATTCAATTTCACCCTACTGCACTTTATAACCCGGGTGAATATCCATCCTTCCTAATATCCGAAGCTGTTCGTGGTTTTGGTGGGACACTTAAAACAAAGAATGGCGAAGAGTTTATGAAAAACTATGACCCTCGTGGCTCTCTAGCCCCTCGTGATATCGTTGCTCGAGCAATTGATGCCGAAATGAAAAAGTCAGGTGACGATTTTGTTTATCTTGATATTAGGCACCGGGACAAAGCAGACATACTTTCCCATTTTCCTAATATTTATGCCAAATGTTTAAGCATTGGGCTGGATATGACTCGTGATCTTATTCCCGTTACACCTGCCGCTCATTATATGTGTGGCGGTATCCTGGTTGATGAGAATGGTAAGTCTTCCATTCACAGGTTATATGCTTGTGGAGAGTGTGCATCAACCGGTTTGCATGGAGCTAATAGATTAGCTTCTAATTCCCTGCTGGAAGCCCCGGTTTTTGCCCACAGGATTTATAAAGATGCGGTTCGGGTTTTTAAAAATTTTGTTATCCCCGACACGATACCGGAGTGGGACGAAACAGATACAAGGTTATCAAATGAAGATATTCTTGTGACCCATAATTTGCGGGAAACCCAAAAGATTATGAGTGATTATGTTGGAATCGTTAGATCTGATTTCAGACTTGAAAGAGCTTTGCGGCGCCTGGGTTTATTATATGAAGAAACGGAAAGTTTTTATAAGAAAACAACCTTGTCGGTTAAGTTGTGTGAACTGCGTAATGTCATTCAGAACGCATATATCGTAATTAAATCTGCAATGTTAAGAAAAGAGAGCAGAGGCTTGCATTATATTACGGATTACAAGCCCCATGTCATTGATCCAAAAGATACTGTTGTTTAAATTTTACCCAAAATGGCATTGATTTTACCGGTTAAGAATATTTTTCCTCAAATTGGAAGTGATTGTTTCCTTGCTGAAAATAGTACCATTGTTGGAGATGTTGTTATGGGCAACAATTGCTCTGTTTGGTTTAATGCAGTGATTAGGGGCGATGTGAATTACATTAGAATTGGTCATAACACCAACATACAAGATGGTGCAGTGATTCACTGTACTTATCAAAAAGCAGCAACTGAGATTGGCAATCAAGTCTCCATCGGGCACAATGCTTTAGTGCACGGATGTACTTTACACGATCATGTCCTTATTGGAATGGGAGCTATCGTAATGGATCATGCTATTGTGAGCCAATATTGTATCATTGCTGCCGGGGCGGTTGTGCTTGAAAATACCATTTGCGAAGCCGGACATTTATATGCAGGTATTCCTGCCAGAAAAATTAAGCCACTCACAGATCAGCAAATCCATATGCTTGATAAGCTTCCTGAAAACTATCAATTATATTCTTCTTGGTTTATTGAGGAGCAGGAATAATCAGATTTTCTTCCAGATCCCAGTTGGGTCGGAGTGAGATTGTCTTGTCAAAGTTCCAGCTTTTTTCAGGCTGCTTATTTTCCTTGATATTTCCGGTATCCCATTCACCGTTTGAATTATCATCATAAATGACTCGGATTAAATATTTTGCAGTGGGGTATTTTAAATAGTTGAGCAGGGTGTTCTTTTTGATAGAATTTTGTTTTAGGATTTCTTTGCGTTCATTTAACCATTGAATCAGGTAGGTCTTTGTTGTGTCGGGGACACTGATATTAATAGCAATACTGCCATAATTGTCTTCAATATCTAATTCAAATTTTTTGTTGTAGGCCTTTGATTTAGTTCCAACCACATCAGTAAATGCCTTTTCTGCAAGCTTGAGGGTATACTGTTTTTTGGTTTTCCAAGGGTATTTTATACTATAACGTCTGAGCGAAGTGGGGTCTTTGATTATTTGGAAGCCCTTAATCGCCGTAGACTCTTCCATAAGGCTTATTTGTGATTCCTGATAGGATTGTATTGGCGTGGAAAATTTTAATATCAATTCGGATCCGGGTCTTATTTTATTGGCCGAAAGGTTGTCGCTCACACTAAGAGACTTTACATACACATCCCTTTTATTTCTTCTTAAGGTTACTGTATCTATGGATTTTCCTGCCGATTTTATTACTACATTCAAGGAATCAAAAGCTAATTCTTGAAGCCAAATGCTTGCCGAATCCCGTGTCATGCTAAACTCGACTGTTTTATTTTGGTCCAGACTTGGGGGCTCAATTATACTCAGGCCGGGCTCATTAATTGGTCTGTTAAAGGTTAAGTTGATTCTTCCATCGCTTTCTATTTTTCTGTCTTTTACCACGAAGACGCTTGGATATTCTTTGAACACTTGTAATAAGATACCGCTTGTATCTCTGGTAAGTTCTAACGGATCGGGCAGGAATCCTATCTCCTCGTTTTGACTGTTGTAGATTCTGTCACCCCCTCCCTGCTCAAGAAGTGCGTAAATTTTGTAGCTACCCTCGCGAAGATTCGATAGTCTAAAGGTCCCGGCAGTGTCTGTTGTATTAAAGACACTTGCTTTTTTCTTACCAAAAAGCGAGTCTTGATTAGCCGGAATCACAAATACGGTCACATCTTTTAATTTTTCTTTGGTTAGTGAATTGATTACCCTGCCGGATATGGAGAGTGAATCTATCTCATTGCCCGTTGAAAGTACATAAGAATAGTTTTTTAGGATGTTGCTTTCGTTTACATCTGCTACAGCTTTTCCAAAATTTATGGAATATGTGGTGTTGGGCTCCAGATCCTGTTTAAATTCTATGAGGAGATTTTCTTTTTTTACTTTGAACTCCGGCATAATGTCCATTGCCGGTGATATACTAATTTCAGTGTACTCATTGTTGAGTTTTATAAATTCATCAAATTCTATTTCAACTTTTTTGACATTAAAATTTTTAGTCAGGTTTTTGGGTGATTCATTTATTATTTTCGGAGGGATACTGTCTTTGGGCCCACCCGTCGGTGACTGCATGCTTGCGCAGCCGCCGGCAAATATGCCGAGCCATAGGGTAACAATTGCTAAATTTAGTATTAATATTAATCGCTTCTTATTTTTTGCCATTTAAAAGCCTTTTAAACCATTTATTTTGTTTTTGGACTTATATGATTAAGCGAATCCAGAAAGTTTTTTATACGCCATCATTTAAAGCCAAGATAAATTTTATTAAAACATTGATAATGAGGATATTACAATTTATTTGGTCATATGTACCATTAAAACAGAAATATCTGATGGCGAAACCCCTGAAATCCGCGATGCTTGTCCCAAAGTTCGTGGTTTTATTTTAATCAGTTTTTCTCTGGCTTCCTTTGAGAGAGAGATCAATTCAAGGTAATTAAATTCTGGGTTTATTGTTTGATCTTCCATTCGTTTCATTTTATCTACTATCTCCAGTTCCTTTTCAAAATAGCTTTCATATTTCACTTTGATTTCGGCTTGTCCAATGGTTTCCTGGTCGTAATTCGATAAGAGTTCAGTAAATTTCTGGTCTGCTTTTTTAATATTTTCAAAACCTAGTTGTGGTCGGGTGATCAGTTGGAACATTTTCACATTTTGTGCTATTCCCGGAGTGCCCTGTTCCTCGAGGATGGGATTAACTTGTTGTGGACTAATGGATGTAGATTTCAAATAATCAACAATATGGTCTGCATCTGCTACTTTCTTGTGGACTTTTTCCAGACGTTCCTTTGTTATCAAACCCAACTGGTATCCTATTGGGCTTAAACGTATATCTGCATTATCCTGCCTTAACAGTAGTCTATGTTCGGCTCTTGAGGTAAACATTCTGTATGGTTCTTCTGTACCTTTGGTTACTAGATCATCAATTAGTACGCCTATATAGGATTCGGATCTTTTTAGGATTAATTCTTCTTTGTTATTTATTTTAAGGTGTGCATTTATTCCTGCGATGAAACCCTGACAAGCTGCTTCCTCGTAACCTGTTGTTCCATTGATTTGCCCGGCAAAATATAAGTTATTTAGATTTTTAGTTTCCAGAGTAAGTGCCAACTGAGTTGGGGGGAAGAAATCATATTCTATTGCATATCCCGGCCTAAACATCTTTGCTCGTTCAAATCCGGGAATTTTAGTAAGGGCTTTACACTGAACTTCTTCTGGAAGTGAAGTGGAAAAGCCATTCACATATATTTCTACTGTATTCCATCCTTCTGGTTCTACAAAAATTTGATGTCTGTCACGTTCAGCAAATCGGTTTATTTTGTCTTCTATTGAGGGACAGTACCTCGGACCCAGTCCTTTAATTCGACCTGTAAACATGGGTGATTTTTCAAATCCTTCCTTTAGCGTTTCATGAACTTCTGTATTGGTATAGGTTATCCAGCAGCATTTTTGTTCCTTTGGTAAGGGTACATCCGTATGAGAAAATCTGCCTCGAATGGCATCACCCCATTGTTCCTCCATTTTAGAATAATCCAGCGAACGCCCATCGACACGGGGTGGAGTTCCGGTTTTCATTCTCCCTGATTCGAAACCCAACTCGATGAGTTGTTCGGTTAATCCCGTTGCAGATTTCTCCCCCGTTCTACCTCCCCCAAATTTTTTTTCTCCAACGTGAATCAATCCATTTAAAAATGTTCCGTTAGTTAATACTACTGCTTCTGATTGAATTTTAATACCTAAAGATGTTCGTACTCCACATACTTTATGGTCTTTTATTATAATTGATGTGACCGTATCTTGCCAGAAATCTACATTGGGAGTTCTTTCTAAGGCTAATCTCCATTCTTCAGCAAAGCGCTTCCGATCATTTTGTGCTCTTGGACTCCACATGGCTGGTCCTTTAGAGCTGTTCAGCATTCTGAACTGCAATGTGGTTTTGTCTGTTATTATGCCCGAATAGCCACCCATGGCGTCTATTTCCCTAACTATTTGACCCTTAGCAACCCCACCCATAGCGGGATTGCAGCTCATTTGGGCTATGGTTTCCATGTTCATGGTTATGAGAAGTACATTTGATCCCATATTGGCTGCAGCAGCTGCCGCTTCGCAGCCGGCATGGCCCGCACCCACCACTATTATGTCGTATTTATTAAACATTTGTTATAATGTTCCACGTGGAACTATTGAAATTGCAAAAATAATCCTAAGACTCAAAAAATTGTTCCACGTGGAACGTACTTGTTTTTTGAAATTTATAAAGCTTGACAATTGAGTATTCATTTATTCTAATAATTCCAGCCAGCGTAGTGTTTGTTCTTCGATTTGATCTTTCATTTTTTTTATTTTGCCCGCTATATCAGTAAGTTTTTTGTGATCGCTTATCCCCGAATTTAACTCCAAGGTAAGAATTTCTACCTCTTTCTCTAGTGTTTTTATGTTTAGTTCAAGTTCTGAAAGCTCTTTTTCTTCTTTGAAACTAAGTTTTTTCTTCTTATTGTTTTCGGATGTGACTACAGAAACCGATTGATTCTCAACTTTAGCTGTTTTTGTGCTTTCTTCTTGCTCCAGTCTGTAATCCGTATAATTACCATTATAGATTTGTATTTTTCCATTCCCCTCAAAAATGAAAAGTTGTTCGGTTAAACGATCGATTAGATACCTGTCATGTGAAACGAGTATTAGTATTCCGGAGAAATTAATTAAAAAGTCTTCCAGCACATTTAATGTTTCGATATCCAAATCGTTAGTAGGCTCATCCAGGATCAGGTAATTAGGGTTTTGCATTAGAACCCGCATTAACTGAAGTCGCTTTTTCTCCCCACCACTTAATTTATTAGCCATGCCATATTGTTTGGCCGGAGGAAAAAGAAAATGGCTTAAAACCTGACTTGCGGTCAGATTTTTTCCATCGGCCATGGTGATGTATTCTGCAACATTCTTAACAATATCAATTACCCTTTCGTCTTCTTTAAACTCCAAACCGCCTTGTTTATAGTAACCAAAAACTGTTGTTTCCCCAACTGAAATCTTGCCATTTTCGGGTTTTATGAGCCCTGTAATAATATTCAGAAGGGTTGATTTTCCTGTTCCATTCTTTCCGGCAAGGCCGATCCGATCCCCCCTTTTAAAGGTATAGCTGAAATCAAGTATTATTAATTTAGTATTAAATGATTTGCTTATATTTTCAAGTTCAAGAATTTTATTTCCCTGCCTTGATACCTTAACACTTAATTCCAATGATGATTTAATGTTTCTGTTTTTGGTTTTTTCTTCCAGATCATAAAAGGAATCAATTCTAGCCTTTGATTTAGTTGTTCTAGCCTTTGGCTGACGCCGCATCCATTCCAATTCTTTTTTAAGTAAGTTAGAATTTTTGCTAAACAAGGCATCTTCTGCTGTCGATTGTTCCGCCTTCTTTTCCAGGTAATAACTATACTTACCATTGAAGTTTTGTAACTTTCCTCTATCTAATTCTATAATTCGCGTAGATACATGGTCTAGAAAATATCTGTCATGGGTGATCAGAAGCACTGTTTTTTGCCCACTACTCATATAGCTCTCTAACCATTCAATGGTTTCAATATCTAAATGGTTCGTGGGTTCATCAAAAAGATAAACATCAGGATCGTCAATCAGAAGTTTAGCAAGTGCAAGCCTTTTTCTTTGTCCACCGGATAATGTGGCAATCTTTTGTTCTAAGTTTTGAATTCCCATTCTTCCCAAAATGGTCTTTATTTCAAATTCATATTCCCAGGCATTCGCACTGCTTAGTTCGTCCATAAGTGAATTAAGCAGTTTTTCGTTTTGAACTGCCTGATTTACAGCCTCTTCGTATTTACGAATAAGCTGTTGACGTTGATTTCCAATCGAATAAATGAAGTCACTAATCGTTTCTTGATTCGTAAATTGTGGATCCTGTTCCAAATACCCAATTCTTAAATCACGTTCAGTAACAACTTTGCCGAGTCCGGGTTTTATGGTTCCGGAAAGAATTCGAAGCAGCGTCGACTTACCGCTTCCATTAATGCCAACCAAGGCCACTCGATCACCTTTATTAAGACCGAAATAAAGGTCTTTAAATAGCCAATTATCGTTAAATGAATGTCCTAGTTGTTCAGTTGATATAATACTCACCCTAATTTTTGTATTTGAATGGAAGGATATATAAAGGTTCCCTTAAGTTGCTTTAAAGATTGGTTCAACATAGCTAGAGCCACTTTTTCTGCCCTGATGCTTCGGTAATTTTTGAGGGGACCAATGAATAATGGATTTAAAAATTTGAAGGCGATTATTGCTAATTTCTCGGCTAAACGGAACTCCCTGCGATTTCCTGTTAATAAGGAGGGCTGATATATGTGTAAGGATTCTAGATTCAATGTTTTCAATTTTTCCTCAAGCTCACCTTTTAGCTTCAAATAAGTGCTTGAAGATTTTATATCGCCACCCAAAGAGGAAACGATATGAAATTGTTTAAAACCATTCCTCAGACCAATTTCAGCAATCCTAATGGGGTATTCCAGGTCAATTTTTCTGTATAAATTAGAATCGGGCGTTGCAGCTTTCGTTGTTCCAAGGCAACAAAAGATGATATCACCATTGATATCAGCCAAAAAGCTCTCCATTTCATTAAAATCAATCATCAATTCCACAACTTTGGAATTGGCAAGATTGAGCGGCTTTCTCAGTAAGGCTACAATCTCCGATACTTCTGCTGATTCAATGAGCAGTTTAAGTAATTGACCGCCAATAAGTCCGCTTGCTCCAACTAAAATGACTTTTTGAGGCATTAATTTAAATTATTTATCTGCAAAGGTACACATTAGTAAGTTTGAAATTAATATTGTATGTTTAAACATATAATTATAAATCAATATGATGAAACCATCAAGCTTTAGTCATAACCTGTAGGGAATGATTATTAAATCTTGATAACTTCATCACCTTTGAAAAATAATAAATAAAAAAATGAAACAGATTATACATCGTGCCAATGATCGGGGAATTCAGGACCATGGTTGGCTGAAGGCAGCCCATTCTTTTAGTTTTGCGAATTATCACGATCCTTCGAAAGCGCACTTTGGGATGTTGCGCGTACTAAACGATGACGTCATCGCCCCCGGCATGGGATTTGGAACACATGCTCATGATAATATGGAGATTGTGACTATCCCACTAAAAGGAGTTCTATCCCACAAAGATAGTCTGGGCTCTGAGGGTAATATTACTTATGGTGAAGTACAGGTTATGTCTGCCGGGACTGGAATACGACATTCTGAATTTAACGGTTCTTCTACAGAGGAAGTCAATTTATTACAGCTTTGGGTATTTCCTAAACAAAGAAATATTCAACCTCGTTATGATCAAATGAGGTATAAACTAGATGAGGCAAATAATTCATTTCTGACCGTTGTATCGCCTGATCAGTCAGAAAATGTCATGTGGATTAATCAGGACGCCTATTTTAGTTTAGGCACATTTGATGCCGGAAAATCGGCTAATTATCGAATTCAGTATCCCGGAAATGGCGCATATGTTTTCTTAATCGATGGACAGGCAGAACTATCAGAAACCACACTGAACAAACGTGATGCTATGGGTATTTATGAAACAGAAAACATTGAGTTTAAATTCAACCGGGATTCTAAGGTATTAATTGTTGAAGTACCCATGCAATAAAACTATAAAGACCTTTTTGACAGGTACAAATCTTCCTTTTCTGTCATCAAGGCCTTTGCAGCTTTAGTTTTATCAGTATAACCTAGCAGATGTAGCGTTCCATGGATCATCACCCGGTGTAGTTCATCTATCTCATTTAATTGCAGTTCTTTTGCATTTTCCCGGATACGGTCTATACTAATGAATACATCTCCGAGGATATCTAACTCATTGTCGCTATTATCGAAGGTGATGATATCCGTATAGGTATCATGGTTTAAATACTGACGGTTGATATTTAAAAGATAAGAATCGCTACAAAAGATAAAATTTAAGAGCCTTAATTGATGCTTTTCATCCAGGATGGTATTCCTGATCCAATTTTTGACCAATCCTTTTTGCTTAAGGCTAAATTCTATTTCTTCTGAAAAAAAATTAATTGGTATCCGGCCCATTAAAACTTAAAATGGAGTTCAAGTTCGTTTCCTTTGGAATTGAAAATACATTGATCGGCAAGTTTTTTGATAATAAATATGCCTCTTCCGCAAAGTTTTTCAAGATTTTCGGGTGCTGTAGGATCTAAAAGGTTATTAAAATCAAAGCCCCCTCCTTCATCAGAGATCGTAAAAACCAGTCGTTTTTCTTCTATAATTTCAAGGTTGATATAAACTTTTTTATCCGAATCTTCGCGATTTCCATGGACAATTGCATTTACTACAGCCTCAGTTAGGCAAGTAAGCACATTGGCATAAAGCTCATCACTAAAACCATATTTTTCACTTAACTGATCTATGAAATTTTCGAGGATTGTTATACTGTCAATTCGGGAAGCCAATTGCAAGGTATACAAAGAAGTGTTATTTGAAAATTCTATCTGCATAATCATTTATCCCCCGAATTTAAAAATTTAAAATAATCTCCCACCTTAATTTTGTAAAACGAATTTAGGTCAGGTGTCACAGTTTTTAACAAATCGACCTCTTTTTGTTTTATTTTTTGAAATTCTTTCAGGATTACCGAATTAGCAGGTGGAGGGTTAATACCTTGTTTACTTTCTCTTTTTTGATCTTCTTCCCGTTCCCGATCAGCTTTTTCTGCCTCAAGTAACTTGCTAAGAATTTCCTGTTGTCTGTTTATGGTTTCTTGTTGAATTTTTTTGTTTACGAGATCGTTTTCGGTTTGTTCCATCTCCTTCATTAATTTTTCTATATTTCCCAATGAACCCTTTCCATCTTTATTTTCCATTCTATTGAACTCTTGCATGGCTTGCCTGATCATTTGTTGCTCTCTGGCCATTTTTGCAAGTTTTTCACTCATCTCCCGATTTTTATTGCCTTGTTGACTACCTTTCTGCTGACCCTGCTTCTGCATATCTTCCCTTGCTTTTTGCATATTTTTATTGAGTTGCTCTTGCATTTTACTGAGTTGTGAAAGATTCTGTTTTTGTTTACCCTTTCCACCGGCTTTCCCATTTTGTTGAGCCTGCTGTAATTGCTCCAAAGCTTCGTTTAACATTAAGGCTAAATTATTAACAGAGGTCATAACATATTGTTGGTTACGATTTGCCTCTGCTGTGCGTCTGTCACCAAGGCTTTCAATGGCTTTTGAAATATTTAAATTAATTGTCTGAATTTCCTTGTTAACCGCAGATTGAATTTGTGGAACCTTTTTACTGAGAGAATAAAGTCTATCTTCAATCATTTTTAGATTGATTTGAATGTCTTTTTGTTTTTTGCTTTGAACGAGGTAATTAGGATCGCCGGAGTTAATTTGACGAAGCGCTTGCATCGTATTTTCTTGATCAAAAGAACTGGTAATCAGGTTATCCAATATTTCTCTAAGGCTTTTTTGATTAACTTCATTTTCTTTTTCTTCTGATTCTTGCTGCATGCTTTTCAGGTCTTTTGTCAACTTCTTAATTTCTGCAGCGGCTTTTTTTTGATTTTCTGCAGCTTTGTCTTTCTCCCTTTTTTCAAGATTATCAACACTTTTTTGCTGCTCTTTTTCTATTTCTTCTTGTTCTTTTTCCTGATTTTCAAATTCATTTTTTTGTTCCAGTTCTTCGTTTTTTTGCTCCAATTCTTTCAGGTCTTCTTTGAGCTTTATAAAATCTTCCTGAAGCTGCTTTTGCTCTTCCTTTAGTTTTTCAATAGCTGTTTTCTTATCAAGCGATTTTTCACTCAATTCGTCCTGATTTTTACCTAGTTCTTCAAGGTTTTCAATTACTTTCTCAAGTTTTTGATCAAATTCCAGCTGCTTATACAATTCGAGTATCCGGTCAAGCTCTTTTTGTAGGGATTTATTATCCAATTGCATTTTTGAAAGTTCTTCTTGAGTGAGGTTTTTATTGTTTTTCTCAAGAAGTTTTTCAATGTTCTTCAATATTTCTTTTGTTTTTTCATCCAAAACATTATTGAAAAGTTCTTCTATTTGTTTTTGCTTATTTAAAATTTGCTCATTTTCTTCCCTTTGTTCTGCTAAATTTTGCTTGTTGTTTTTTTGTATTTCCTTGATTAACTCATTGAGTTCTTTCTTCTTTTGAAGGAGGTTTTCAATTTGCTTTATTTCCTCAAAAGAAAGATTCTTCTTATTCAAAAGTTCTTGGTTTAAACGTTTACTCTCTTTCTCCAGTTGGGAAGATTGTTTAATTGCCTCTTCCATTTTTTTCTTGATCTCATCGGTATTCGACGCTAATTTATTCTCCATTTCGGCGAGGGAAGGTATTTTTATGCTTTTAATACCTGATTTAACGGATTTCGGACCATTTACCCCATCGTTATCAAAAAGCTCAAAGAAATATTCAACCCGGTCGCCGGGCTTGGTAGATACCTCATTGGCATTCCACAGGTGAAAAAAATTGCTTTGAAGCGCGTTCCTATCAAAAGAAACAGATTGAATCTCCGTATGAATAGTTTGATCTTCTGTAGAAGATATTACGCGATAATTAAAATTTAGTTTGGTGAAGCCATAATCATCGCTGGCTCGACCAACGAAATAAAACAGCTTAGTGTTTAAAGAATCTGTTTGCTCATTAACGTTAATTACAGGCTGAAGGTCAGGAATAACCTTTAACTGATAAGAAACGGGTTCAGATTCAACCACCTCATTATTCATCGGCCTGACACTGTAGATGGTGTTTTTTAAGGCCTTGTAACTAAAGTTAAAAATGTTTTCAAGGGATTCTTTTAATAGATATCGGTTTTTATCCATGACCAGATCTATTTGATCTGCATTTTGAGCCCTAAATTTCCAAGCGATTTTAGAACCTTTCGGAACCATTAAATCACCTGTATTTTCTAGTTTTTCATTTTTTCTTTTAATATAAGCAGGGTACTCAATGACCACATCAAAATCCAATAGAGTAGGTTTTGCCTTTACCAGGACTTCATATTCCTGAGAATGGAATTCCCCCGCCCTCAGCATTATCTTTTTGGTTTTTTGTAAATTTCTAAAGGTATATTTATGACGGATGACGCTTTCCTTATCAAGTTTAAATGTATTTAATCCATCCTCAAGGTAAATTTCATTTGGAATTTCGTTACCGACGAGCTTGACTTCCAAGGTAAAGTCATCACCCTGTACAACAGACATTTTTGCATTTACAATTTCAAAACGGAATGGAGCCTTTTTAAGGAATTGCTTGTTATGGTAAATCAGGCGCTCGGTTCCTTCGCTTAAAATAGATGGTGCAGAAAAAAACACAACAATAATGATTGCCAGGGGTGCTAAAAAATATTTCAAATATCTTTTATTATCCTTGATATGAATTGCTGAGGCAAAAGGAACAGGTTTCAGTTCGGCAATCTTTTGGTTAATACTGGCCTCAATAAGTTCACGTTGTTCAGGATTACACTCAGATAGCCTTTTTAACTGTAAAGTATTGAGTAATTTATCCTTAACTGGTGTAAAATGTTTTCCGATTATGTCAGAAGCTTGCTCGTGGCTGATGGTCTTTCCCAACCTAAAAAATGCAAGTAGAGGATGAATGATATAAGTAGCAAGGACGAAGAGGTTTCCTATAACAAAGGCATAAAACAAAACACTTCTGGTTGAAGGGTTAAAACGTCCCCAATATTCCGCAAAAGTTAAAATCAGATAGGCTGCAAGAAATGAAGAAGCCAAAAAGATAGAACCCTTTACAACTTTATTGAGGTAATATTTTCGTGTAAAACCATCAATTTTATCAATAAGATAGGCATAATTATCTTCAGAATTAATCATATTGAACGCGAACCCAGATAGTTTTTATGAAATTAAAGAAAATAATATACAATAAGTGCATTCCATAGGATTTAGTTCGGCATAAAAAAACACTATTTTTTAACAATAGTAAAACATTGGCGACTTTTCGTTCTCATTGATAAGCCCATGGATGCTTATCGCTTTGAAAATGGACCACAGCCTTATTATTGTTGTTATTTATCCACCACCTGGTACACTATCCTCCTTCTAAATTAACCTGACTTTGATATCCGGAAGATACCTCCTTCGGCAAGGTTTAATTTACCTAAAGTTGTGTTTCATCGTTACGGGCAGTCCGGTAATAGAACCCCATGCCCTTGTAAGCAAACTCGGGTGGCAACCCTATCTTTTTGCCCTACTCCATCTCATGACAACAATTTAATTTCCAGCAAAAAAATAGGGTAGAACTCAGGACCGGGAG
>Ga0194130_10003226_pt1 | contig 22220 bp, 14 predicted proteins | sample TA2KigsurfametaG_FD_160084 | JGI IMG/M metagenome (GOLD analysis project Ga0194130, IMG submission 160084) | Freshwater microbial communities from Lake Tanganyika, Tanzania - TA2015050 Kigoma 12 surface | ecosystem: Environmental > Aquatic > Freshwater > Lake | place: Tanzania: Lake Tanganyika... | reverse complement strand
ATTCTTCTATTGATTTATATCTAGCATTTAGAATTCTAAATTTTTCTTTTTCAGTTAAAATATTATTTATTTCCTCTTTTCCAAATGCTATAATATAATTATTATTTATTGTTCCTTTATTAGTATTAGTTGTGTTATTACTATTTGTATTAGTAGTATTATTACTATTCGTAGTTATTTGTGTGTTATTTATTTTTTCTTTTAGTTCATTAATTTCTTTTTTTAATTCCATTATTTGATCATTATTAGATTTATCTTTAGATTTATCTTTACATTTTTGCTCATGCTTCCAACGACTTTGAATATGCTTATATGATTTATTACAATATTTACATTCTAATATACTGTGTTTTGTATCAAGTACACTTTGGATGATTACTGGCTGATTTTTGACTGATGACGGTTGAATATTTGACTGATTTTTGGCTGATTTTTGACTGATTACATCATAATGATATTTTCTGTTGTGATACCATAATCCAGATTTATCTTTATATGATTTATTACATATATCACAAGTATATTTCATATTACAATTATTTTCAACCATATATATATATTAAATTATAAATTATATTCTTAACTGTTTTTTATTTTTCAACTTTCAACGGTTGAATTCAACCAAAGTTCAGAGAGAGAGATACGGATTTTTTTTTTAGTTATAAAATAATTTTTCATAAATTATAATAAAATTTGTATTATAAAATAATTTATTTCTTGGATTTACAATAAATTATAAATCAATTTCTTTTTTCTCTTTATTTATCACACTAACAGATGGTTTTTTATTATCCGATTCATTATAAACAAATAATTTAACCAGATCATTTTTGTAATTTTTATAATTCAAATATTTCTTATCATTTTCTTCATCGTACAGTTCAGTTGTTTCATCATTTATTTTATCTATTAGTTTTTCTATTATGTCAATAGTTTTTGGATTTAATCTTTCTCTACTATTATCCAAAGATTCTTCTATTGATTCCATATGATTATCTATCAGTTGATTTATCGTTCCATGTTTAACCTGTGAAACAAATTTATTTCCATCATATGTATGTACCAAATTATCACGCATATTTGATATATAAATATTTTTATATTCTGGTCTATTATCATTAAAATGAACAGCCTTAATAGATTCTTCTATTGATTTATATCTAGCATTAAGAATTCTAAATTTTTCTTTTTCAGTTAAAATATTATTTATTTCCTCTTTTCCAAATGCTATAATATAATTATTATTTATTGTTCCTTTATTAGTATTAGTTGTATTATTACTATTTGTATTATTACTATTTGTAGTTATTTGTGTATTATTTATTTTTTCTTTTAGTTGTTTTTTTAATTCTCTAACTTCTTTAATTTCATTAGTTAATTCTTTTTTTAATTCCATTATTTGATCATTATTAGATTTAACCTCACATTTTTGTTCATGCTTCCATCGACCTTGTTTATACTTAAAACTTTTAGAACAATATTTACAATGATTATTATATGATAAATTTAGTACATTTTTAGAGTTACTTTTGGATGACCATGTAGAGTTACTTTTGGATGATTCTGTAACTTTTAAATTTTCATGATATTTATGGTTGTGATTCCATAAGCTTTGTTTACTAGCGTAATTTTTATTACATATATTACATATATGATCATATGTCATGGTACACTTTATATACCTAACATTAGATATTAATCTTTAAGTATTTTTTAAATTAATATTTTAAAATGTACTTTTTATTGGTACACTTTTTTACACTTTTTTATTCAGAGAGAGAGATACGGATTTTTTTTTTAGCTATTAAAAAAAATTGAAATATTTATAAATTGATTTAAATTTTTATTATTAATGAATAGTGATTATTACACTAAAGAATTTAAAGGTAAAAATATTTTTTATGTAAATAGAAATATATTTTTAACTGAAGAAATATTAAAAGAAATGACAAAATATAATATCATAGAATTTTGTAAAACATTTAATCAACCTATTGATAATTTACCATCAGAAATACAAAGTATTACTTTTAATAAATATTCAAAATTTAATCAATGTATTGATAATTTACCTTCTGAATTACAAAGTCTTAGTTTTGGTTATAAATCAGTATTTAATCAGAAAGTAGATAAATTACCATCAAGATTACAAAATCTTAATTTTGGTACTGAGTTTAATCAACCAGTAGATAATTTACCATCAGGATTACAAAATCTTAGTTTTGGTACTAACTTTAATCAACCAGTAGATAATTTACCATCAGGATTACAAAATCTTGATTTTATAGATGATTCAAAATTTAATCAAACAGTAGATAATTTACCTTCAGGATTACAAAATCTTAAATTTGGTACTAATTTTAATCAAACAGTAGATAATTTACCTTCAGGATTACAAAATCTTAAATTTGGTACTAATTTTAATCAAACAGTAGATAATTTACCAAAAGAATTAAAAGATCTTTTTTTTTGTGTTAATTTTAATCAAAAAGTTGATAATTTACCATCAGAATTACAAACTATTAATTTTAGTAAAAATTTTAATCATCCAGTAGATAATTTACCATCAGGATTACAAAAAATTACTTTTGAACCTTTTTCTAAATTTAATCAATCAATAAATAATTTACCATCAGAATTAAAAAATCTTACTTTTTCAATGTATTCTGAATTTAATCAATCAATAGATAATTTACCATTAAGATTACAAAATCTTACTTTTGCATCTTTTTCTAAATTTAATCAATCAATAGATAATTTATCAACATCAATAAAAATAATCAGAGATTAAATTATAATTATTTTTATAATCATTATAATTATTTTCATAATCATTATAATTATTTTCATAATCATTATAATTATTTTCATATTCAGATTGTAAATTAATGCTATCTTGAATAGATACTATTTTTTCATAAGCAATTTGTCTATCTTGAAAGTTATTTTCTTTATTTGATACAATATTATATAAATTTTCAAATTGAATTAATTTACGTTGATTATCAATTATTGCCTGAATTTCAGTATTATTTATAAAATTATTAGGAATATTATTTTTATTTAATATTACCTTTCTAGCTATTCTATAAAATATCATAGATGCTAAAATAGGAATATATGATATTACAAAATTATTTAGAATAATTCCGTATTCAGCCAATTTATTTAAAATTAATACACTAAAATCGGTAGTAATACTAAAATAATTTATAATAGTTTTTTTAATGAAAAATATTAATTTTCCAATATTTGTTTTAAAAATTCCTTCAAAAAAGTTATAAATTCTATCTTCTTTGTCCATATCCTTATTATTTAAATTTGAAACTAATAAATTGGAAGTTAATGATATATGTGGAATAATATAATCATCTAAAAATTCTTTTGAAAATGTTTCAGAATATTTTGTTAAACAAAAAGATAAAATCAAATGAGAACTTAAAACTATAGCACTATAATTTTCTAAATACATATTAACATTATTTTTGATTTTTGATTTCAAATAATTTTTAATTCCAATATAGTTTATAGTTTTTATTTCTTGATCAATATAAACAATTGAATTAGATAATGAACCAACAACGGTAGAAGCACCAACTTGTGCCATAGCTTCAACAGAGATATCATATTCTAATTGTTTTTTATTAGCATATATCATAATCTGAAACCTAGAGTATTTTTCTTTTTCATTATTAGCATCTTCTGTTTCTTGTTGTTCAAATGTGTTTAAATTATCCTTTTGTTGTTGTGTTCTTTTTTTATTAAGCTCAATAATTAAATCTTGAAATTGTTTCGATGTCATACTATCAGAATTTGCTTCATTATTCGTTTTCCATAATATATACAAATTATAAATGAATGTAATTATATTTTCATTTTTATGTCTATCCCAATAATTGGGTTCTGCTTTAACAATGTCCTTAGGAAATATATATGAAAATATATTAAATCCACATTTTTTCCAATTATTCCATATAATTATTAAGTAATCAAATATATTTACATCACTTTTTTGATTTCTATAAATAAAATTTCTTAATTTAGCTATTTGTTCTTGAGATAAATTATTTTGATTATTCCAATAGTTATTTAATATTTCTGTTAAAAGTAAATCAACATACTGTTGATAAAGAGTTTTTTTAGGTTGACTATCATCTTGTGGAACATATTTTTGCCAAGTAAATCCAGTGCATACATATGCATTAGCCTTAAATAATTTTATAAACTCTGCTTGAGCTATTTTTTTATTTTTTTGATGATTTGTTATACCAGAAGAATGAACATTAATATTTATATCAAAGAAAGTATTTATAATAGTATAATTATAATCATCCGCTAGAATTAAATTTTTATGCATTACATCTATTTCCAATGCGTCAATTCCAAATATTTTCGTCTGTATTACATTATATGTGTTAAATAATTGGAGGATACCTGTTAATATTTTATAAATACCATATATTTGTCCAATAACTGGAATTGAAATAGCAACAACATCTTTAGCAAGATCACATAATGCCATACCCATATTACTATTTGTTATTATTGCGGTCACTAAATTGGTTATTGTTACTACAGAAAATGGTAATGAAACTTTAAAAAAATTTGTTATTTCTGTTATCATAAATCCAGCAACTTCTTCGATTCTTAATTTTTCATTTATCACAAGTTTAGATATAATGTTTAGAGAAGCAGAACCAAAATCGCCAATATCTTTTCTGAATTCTCCAATCATTGTTGCAGAACTTAAGGTTGTTCCATATAACCATCTTGCTTGTTGTTCTCTATTCATATTATCCCAATTTTGGAATCCATTTAATATAGCAATTGTAATTGATGTAATATTCATAAATTCAGTAAATTTTTCTATAGGAATAATTTCATTTGGAAGTTGATCTAAACGTATTTTATAAACATTATATTCTTCATTATTTTCAATAACCGATTGTGCTATTTTGGTTGTTCCTTCTTCAGCAGAAGAAATTTCATTGATATTACTGCTATCATTATCCAATTTACATATACTATTGCTCGTATCAAATTTGTCAATATTGTTTTCTAATATATTTTTTTTTATTGATGATGTATTACCATTATAATCATAATTCAATTTACATATACTATTACTTGTATCAAATTCGTCAATATTGTTTTCGGATAATAGTTCATTATTTTGGTAAAGAGCAAATATAAAACTTCCACCACGAAAAATACCAAAATTAGTAGCCGCATGTTTTATAAGTCTAATATTTGGCTCATTATCATCATAAATAGTAAATGCTTTAGTAATAGCTCTATCCCAAATAGGTTCTACTATATTATTCCAAATAGGATCTACTATTAATGTTTCAATTGGAGATATAATATAATTTAATTTATCCATAGTAAAATATAGACTATAGTGTAATAAATTATTAACATTATACCAAGGTATATATTCATCTAATTTAGTAAAATTATATCTTTGTTCAAAAGGCGTATCTTTTAAAAATTGTTCAATATTATTTAATCTTTTGAAAGTTGAATTATTATTAATATTTATTTTTGAAAACATTAGATTTTCTAATGTCCTCTTACCGCAATACGAATACGCATTTAAAACATTTTGATTTGAATAAATGTCATTTTGTATTAATAGATTTTCTTCATTATACATGCAGGTTCCAAATCTATTTAGGCTAAACCCAGCTTTAGTCATTATATTTCCAACTTTTGGTACACTGTATAATAATAATTTACTAATTTCTTTTCGTATAATGTCGTATGTTTCTCTTTTTACTGTATTTCTAACAGTATCTTTCAGTAATTCATTATTTGTATCATAAGAATTTAAATTTGGAAAATAATCAATAGTATCATTTAATGGTACAATTGGATATTTAAATTCAAATATTTTTGGTTTATTCATAATTTGTTTTTATATTAATAAATAAAATTATTCTTATATATATATTTATTATAAATTACACCTTTTTATTGATATAATATAATTTTTAAAAATTGGTTTCGTTTTTACCAATTTTATCGAAGTGTCTTCCTTTACAAATATTACTTTCAATGTATTTATTTTTACAATCTTTACATAAAAAAAATACATTCATTGTAGGGGGTTCTTCTGAGTATTTTTTTCGTAATTTATTTTTTTGTTTTTCTGTTAGTGTATTCCACCATTTTTTATCAACATCATTTTCCGACCAATATTTTGGTTTGCCTTCAAGACGATAAGGAGCACAAGTGTCATCACAATAATTATTATAACACCAACTACAACCCCATTGTGTCATACAACCTTTACCACAACTAAAATCCATATAAACTATAATATATATTGAATGTTCTTTTTTTAAGTAATATTAATATAATTATAAATTGGGATTATACACCTTTTATCATTTACATTTAATTTGTTTCAATTAATAGTAATTTATTTAAATTACACAAATATTTATCAATTTCTTTTATAATGTCTCTACATTGTGATATATTTTCTTTTTTAACTTCTATTTCTTTAAAAGACTTTATGGTTTCTTCTAACTCTATTTTTGCAAATACTATTTGTTCAAATCTATTAATATAACTAATGGGTTTTATTGGTTCAATATAGTGGTTAATTATTCTATTTAATTCCCTAGCAGTAGATAAATAACCAAGATTTCCTCTATTTAACCATGAAATTAAGCCTACTGTCCAAGCAAAAATAAAATCAGAAAATTCTCTATCATAATGTTCATAAAAACGAATCTCATCATTGATTAATATTATTAGCAATTCAAAACAACCATAGATATGTTCATAAATAGATTTTAAATTTCCACCTTTTCCTTCTCGTAATTTTAAAATTTCATCATTTATTTTTTTAATAAAATCATGAATATTATTTTCAATATTTGAATCTTTAAAAATCCCAGCATCAAATTCCAATCTATTTTTAGCAACATCTTTAATATTTTGCCTATTACAACTGGTATGTTCTTTATCGTTAATTTTTTTATATTTTAATTGTTCGGAACTAAATTGTTCTACATTAGTACCATTATAAACTTCTTTATATATAAAAGTTTTATCAATTAAACTTATATAAGTTAAATAGTATTTATTGAATAAACCACAATAACTAATAGTATTATTATTACCTCTAATTTCTTTTTGAAAATCAATTATTTCATGTAATTCAAAAGTTTTAAAACTATTATTAGTATAAAAATGATCTCTAAGTTTTTTATTACAATCAATCATCTTTTTAATTTGTTCATACTTTGGATAATCTTTATTAACATGATTTAGTGTTTCAGTAATTAATTCATATAATTTAAATAACCTAATATTTATTTGATGTAAAGTATGTGTTCGTTCCATTATTTAAATTGATTAAGTATAAAAAAAGTAAAATTCATTTTTTTACAATATCAGTAGAAATATCAATGGATAACTTTTAAATTTTCTTTATTATATCCAATGAAATGTATATTTAGTATAAATATTAATTTCAAAAAAGAATATAGCAAACCAATATTTTATATAATATGATAGCACATAGTGATTTTATTACGACAATAAGGACACAAGTCGGATTTATTAAAATTTTTATTTATACAACTTTTACAAAAATTGTGTGCACAATTTGTTTGAATATCTACAACCTTTTCATAACATATTGAACACTCTTTATGATCATTATTGATATGACTTATTAAAATTGTCTTTGTATTATCAATAGGAAGTAATTTATCAGCATAATATGTTATAATTTTATTATTCTTTATTTGAATATGATAGGATGGATTTAATTTGCATAACCATTTAGCGACTTCTATATGTCCTTGTGCACATGCATTACGAAACGCATATTCTTTTTTAGCCGAAATATCAATATTTGGTTTAATCTCGTATAACCATTGTGCCACATGTAAATAACCATTCCTACACGCCCCACAAAAAGCATCTACATCTTGAATAAAAATATCAATAGTAGGTTTAATCATATATAACCATTGGGCAACTCTTAAATGACCACAAGAACATGCACCAACAAAGGCATATTCATCTTTAGCTGAAATATCTATTGTAGGTTTTATGTGGTATAACCATTGTGCAACTCTTAAATGTCCTTTACTACATGCCCCACGAAACGCATGTTCATTTTTAGCAGAAATATCAATAGTAGGTTTTATCTCGTATAACCATTGGGCGACTTTTAAATATCCTTCTTCACATGAAATACGAAAAGCATATTCATCATCAGCAGAAATATCAATAGTAGGTTTTATTTGATATAACCATTGGGCTACTTCTAAATGACCATTTTCACATGCCTTTTGAAATGCATATTCTTTGTTAGCAGAAATATCAATAGTAGGTTTAATCTCGTATAACCATTGCGCGACTCTTAAATGACCACATTCACATGCCCCACCAAACACAACTTCATCGTCAATAGAAATATCAATAGTGGGATTTATCATGTATAACCATTGGGCGACTTCTAAATGTCCATTTTCACACGCATTATAAAAAGCACATTCACCGTTAATAGAAATATCAATAGTAGGTTTTATCATATATAACCATTGAGTGACTTCTAAATGTCCATTTTTACACGCATTACAAAATGCATTTTCATCATCGGCAGAAATATCAAAATCAGGATTGTCTGTAATAAATTGTTGAATAAGTATTAAATTTCCTTTTTCACAAAGAGAACTAAATTTTTCTATTAGATCCATTATAAATAATAGATAAAATATTTCTAAGCCATTTAGGAATTGGTTTTTTTTGATATTATATAAAACTGTAACTAGAATTCTTTTCTAATAGTTCTTTTATTTTATTTATATATTATTAAAAATTGATTTATTTTCATGATATTTCTAATAGTAATAATATAATGTTGTGTCAAAAGTGCTTTAAACAAGAACAAAAATTTATCTGTAATTCATGTCATTCAGGATATTATTGTTCAAAAGAATGTCAAAAAGAAGATTGGTCAGTGCATAAAGATTTCTGCAAATTATGGGGGAAAATTGGAAAATTTAATAATCCATTTTTTACGGATTCAATCGTCAGTTTTCCTGAGAAACTCCCCCATTTACAATTATGTGATTCATCTTTGAATTATTCTCGCGAATATCATGGAGAAACCCATTTACATATTGCGGTTATTTCCGGTAATATTGATAGAATTAAAGAATTATTGGACAAAAATGTTTATGTAAATCCTTATGATTATAGAATCAATACGCCACTTTATTATGTTTGCTCACATCCCGGAAAAGACAATATTTTAAAAGAAAATCCGGCTTTAAGGATCGAAATCGCAAAAATTCTCTTGGATAATGGTGCGGAAACAATTACACAAGGAGGAATTACTGGGATGAGACCAAAAGAAATTGCAACCCGTCATGGACATACTGAATTAGCAGAACTAATTGAGAATCACAAATATAATAAAACGTGGTGGGATTTGAGAGAAAATTTCAACAATTCCACACCTCCAACACATCTTGATAAAATGGTCAAGAAATATTATGATTTGAGATGGAGAGCACAAACAACACATTGGATTTTTGCTAGTGGAAGAGAAAATATGATGAATCATATTCCTCATCCAAAAGTATTGGAACATATTGATAGAGGAAATATTGAGGAATCGATTGAAAAATTATTTAATGATTGCACATATAGATTAAAAGAATTGATAAAATTATTTCCAACCTAATATTTTACTCTTTTGTTTTGTAATAGGTCTGATACGTGATCTGTAGGTTTATCATAATTTTTTGGCAATACTAAACGTTGTAATCTTTTTGGTAATTTATTTATGGGTTGATTAAAATCTGATAAATAGATATAATCAAAAGTAAGAGATTGTAATTCTGATGGTAAATTATCAATTGGTTGATTAAACTTAGAATCTTTTATAAAAGTTAAACTTTTTAATCCATCTGGAAGATTATCTATTGATTTATTAAATTTATTTCCGAGTGTAAGATTTTGTAATCCTGATGGTAAATTATCGATTGGCTGATTAAATTCAAATTTATAATTATCAAAAAGTGAATCATGTTCAAATGATAGAATTTGTAATCCTGCAGGTAATTTATCGATTGGCTGATTAAAATTAAGTCCTAATGTTAAACTTTTTAATCCTGTGGGTAATTTATCGATTGGCTGATTAAAGCTACTTCCAAAAGTGAGACTTTGTAGTCCTGATGGTAAATTATCTACTGGCTGATTAAAATTTGCTCCAAATGTGAGACTTTGTAGTCTTGATGGTAAATTATTAACTGATTGATTGAAACAATAATCAAATGTAAGACTTTGTAATGCTAATGGCAAATTATCTACTGGCTGATTAAATTTCATACCAAATGTAAGATTTTGTAATTCATCTGGTAATTTATCAACTGATTGATTGAAAGCATTTCCAAATTTAAGATATTTTATTCCATTTGGTAATTTATCTACTTTTTGATTGAAACTACTTGATAATTCAAGATTTTGTAATGTTTTTGGCAATTTATCAATTGGTTGATTAAAAAATGTTTTACCTGTGTCAAATTCAAGACTTAATAAACTTTCTGGTAAATTATCTATTTTGTAATCAAAATACCATGACCAAATTTTGAGGGTTTGTAATCCTTTTGGTAATTTATCTATTGGATGACAAAATTCCGTACCAAATTCAGCATGTTTTAGGTTCTTTGGGAGATTATTCACTGGTTTATCAAATAAATGACCAAAATTAATACTTTCTAATCCAATCCAATTTGGTAGCTTATTAATTGGACGATTAAACCAATTACCAATTACAAGTTTTTTATATTTTTTTATTTCATTAACTTCTTCATTAGTTAATGGTGTTTGTTTAAAATTATCCATAAAATACGTATCACTTGTATTATTTTCTTGAGACATTATAAATAAATGTTTTTTTTTATATATGTTAAAAAATCAATTTTTTAAACTATATTTATAATATTTTTACAATTTAATTGTCAAAAACATTCGATTAAGTTCTTCCACGATTTCATCAAATGACGATTCAAACCCAATTGAAATACGACATAATGTGCCACCTTTTGTTTGCCGTGGCCATTGGTCAAAACGAGTATCACCATTACCAAAACTAGTTGTACAATCAAATTTAGAACTACGCATCCATTTAAGTGCTTCTTCTTTTTTAAGTGGTACTTCAAATGTAAATACACTAGGACCAATATTTTTAAAAAATAACTCTGCTAATTTTTGTGAACGATGACTGGATAGCATTGGATAGTTCACTTTGATTTTTCTAAGTTCTAGATACTCAGCAACTTTTTTTGTTAATTTTGAACTTGTTTCAATACGTTCACAAAGTGAGATAATATTTTTTAACATTTCTTGACAATAAAGAGGGCTAACATGTAGACCACAGTTTCTTCCATATTCAAATACCTTTTTATTCAAATCTTGTTCTCTACATACAATAGCACCCATAATACCTGATCTACCAGCACCATAATATTTTGTAAGTGACATGACAACCATGTCAATACATGAATAATATTTTAGTGGTTGAAAGATTGCTGATGTGATCCAAGTATTGTCTACAATAATACGTAATTTATCACGACCAACAATTCCTACAATTTGTTTTAGAAGCCTAAAGTCAAACACATCTCCGTTTGGATTAGTGCATGTTTCAACAAATAGGATTGTCGGCTTACTTTTGTCGATTTTATGATTAAAAGTGTTCATAACATCTTCATTATCATATACATTGATTTTAAATGTATTTACATTTGTATAGTTATCATTAATATATGTAACCACTCTAGGTGTATCACAGTATGTTTCATGTGAAATAACAATATTTGTAGGTGACCATTTAAAATTCATCAATGAAATATGAAATGCGGTGGTAATAGCACACATTCCAGAGGGGAACAGACTAGTATATCCACTATGTAATTTGTCTAAGTGTTTACATACTTCCAGATATCCAGCATGAACATATCGATTATAGTAGACATTTCCATCAGTTTCTGAAATAATGCAGCTCTCATAATTTGTATCAGATTTTTTAAAACTTGACATTGATAATAATCCATTTTAATAATATTTATTTTTTTCAATTTTTATTATATTTTTATCAATTTTAAGATTTTTCTAACCGATACTTTATTTAGCTTCTTCTAATATCTTATCATAAAATTTAACATATTTTTCTTAAAGTATATCAAGTTCTATTGATAATAATTTATAAATCTATTTCTTTTTTCTTTTTATTTACCAAACTTATAGATGGCTTCTTATTATCCGATTCATTATAAACAAATAATTTAACCAAATCATTTTTATAATTTTTATAATTCAAATATTTCTTATCATTTTCTTCATCATATAATTCAGATGTTTCATCATTAATTTTCTCTATTAATTTTTCTATTATGTCAACTGTTTTTGGATTTAATTTCTCTCTACTATTATCTAAAGATTCTTCAATTGATTCCATGTGATTGTCTATCAATTGATTTATAGTTCCATGCTTTGCTTGTGAAACAAATTTATTTCCATCAAATATATGGACCAAATTATCACGCATATTGGTTATAACTATATTTTGATATTCAGGACGATTATCATTAAAATGAATCGCTTTGATAGATTCTTCTAATGATTTATATCTGGCATTTAGAATTCTAATTTTTTCTTTTTCAGTTAATATATTATTTATTTCCTCTTTACCAAATGCTATAATATAATTATTATTTATTGTTCCTTTATTATTAAGTGTATTATTGCTGTTTGTATTATTGCTATTTGTAGTTATTTGTGTATTATTTATTTTTTCTTTTAGTTCATTTATTTCTTTTTTTAATTCCATTATTTGATCATCATTAGATTTAACCTTACATTTTTGTTCATGTTTCCATCTTGAATTTCTATGGCTAAATACATTATTACAAAATTTACAAATACGATTATTATTAATATCATTAAATTTTTGCTTTTTGTTGTCATATATGTTGTCAAATGTTTGCTTTTTGTTGTCAGGTATGTTGTCAAATGTTTGCATTTTGTTGTCAATTGATGAATGATATTTATGGTTGTGATTCCATAAGCTTTGTTTACTAGCGTAATTTTTATTACATATATTACATTTATGTTCATGTATCATAGTACACTTTATATAACTAACATTAGATATTAATCTTTAAGTATTTTTATATTAATATTTTTTAAAAGTACATTTTTTATTGGTACACTTTTTACACTTTTTTATTCAGAGAGAGAGATACGGATTTTTTATTAGCTATAAAATAATTTTTCATAAAATAAAATATTTATAAATCAATTTCTTTTTTCTTTTTATTTACCAAACTTATTGATGGCTTCTTATTATCTGATTCATTATAAACAAATAATTTGACCAAATCATTTTTATAATTTTTATAATTCAAATATTTCTTATCATTTTCTTCATCATATAGTTCAGTTGTTTCATCATTAATTTTCTCTATTAATTTTTCAATTATATCAACTGTTTTTGGATTTAATCTTTCTCTACTATTATCTAAAGATTCTTCAATTGATTCCATATGATTATCTATCAGTTGATTTATAGTTCCATGCTTTGCTTGGGAAACAAATTTCTTTCCATCAAATATATGAACCAAATTATCACGCATATTAGTTATAACTATATTTTGATATTCGGGTCTATCTTTGTTAAAATGAATCGCTTTATTAGATTCTTCTAATGATTTATATCTTGCATTTAGAATTTTAAATTTTTCTTTTTCAGTTAATATATTATTTATTTCCTCTTTACCAAAAGCAATTATATAATTATTATTTATTGTTCCTTTATTAGTATTATTAGTTGTATTAGTATTATTAGAGTTATTTATGTTTGAAGTTATTTGTGTGTTATTTATTTTTTCTTTTAGTTGTTCTTTTAATTTTCTAACTTCTTTAATTTCATTAGTTAATTCTTTTTTTAATTCCATTATTTGATCATCATTAGATTTAACCTTACATTTTTGCTCATGTTTCCACCTTGAATTTCTATGGCTAAATACATTATTACAAAATTTACAAATACGATTATTATTAATATCATTAAATGTTTGCATTTTGTTGTCAGGTATGTTGTCAAATGTTTGCATTTTGTTGTCAGGTATTATATGATATTTATTGTTGTGATACCATAATCCAGATTTATCTTTGTAATTTTTATTACATAATTCACATCTATATTTGATAGAAGAATTATTTTCAACCATATATATATATTGAATTATAAATTTATATTCTTAAATGTTTTTTATTTTTTCAACTTTCAACGGTTGAATTCAACCAAAGTTCAGAGAGAGAGATACGGATTTTTTTATTAGCTATAAAATAATTTTTTATAAAATATAGTATTTATAAAACAATATTTATTTCTTGGATTTCTTAGATTTCTTTTTACCAATACTTTCTCTGGCTTCTTCTAATTTTCTATCATACCATTTAACATATTTTTCTTCAAGTACATCAAGTTCTTCTATCCAAATATCTTGAGGTGATTTCTTATTTAGTTCATTATATTCTGCTTCTTTCTCTTCTTTTTGTTTCTTAAGTTCTTCAATCTTTTCCTGAGTCAAGTTATAAATAGGCATAGTTAGTAAATAGTCATAAGATAATTTTGTATCATCTTTAGATCTTCCTAATTTTGGAAATTTATTTGATTCAAGTTTTTCTTCAATCTCATATTTCTTCTTATTATTAATTTCTAACTTCTTTTCAACAACCATCAAAATAAATTTGACTTTACTACTGATAACTTTAAGTTGGTGTTCTAAGATAGCCAATTGATGTGTTTTACGTTTTTGATACATTTCAAGTCGGACTTGATAATAATCTCGCATAATATCTTCAACTGAATCATATCGTTTAATGTGACCTTCTGGACCATATAAATGCATATTAGCAATTGAATATTTCTTAAACAGATGAAATGTCTTATCAATATCTTTAGCAGTATCCAAATAATCTTCTTCAAAATTTAATTCAAAATGAACTTTGGTATCTGTATTATTATCCTTGTAACTTATAAATGGATTTTCTTTTTCTTTCTTAGGTTTCTTACCCTTCTTATCATCTACTTTCCCTCTTAGAGGAACATCTTCCAACATCTTTTCTAAGAATTCTTTATAATTACTGGTCCATTCACCAACTGGTAATTCAGTAACAATCAATTTATCATCATCTTGTTTCCAAGTACCATAAATCTCATAATTAAAATCATCAATCTTACTTACTATACCTTCAAATCCTTGCCACCATGGATCCATACTTTCAAATGGTTTACCCTTCATAATATTCCTCAAGTTTTGAATAATTTCATTTGGATTGTATGGAGGAATCTTGGTAGAGAATCCTGTACCAATACCTTGAGCACCATTTACCAAAATCATTGGAATAATAGGAGCATAAAATTCAGGTTCAATAGGCATACCATCATCATCTTGTTGATTCAATACTGGGGAATCCATTGGATTAAAAATTAATGGAGTTAATTCTTCTAACATAGTCCAAATATAACGGGATGAAGCAGCATCTGAACCACCCTTGAGCCTAGTACCAAACTGTCCATTTGGTTTCAAAATATTAATGTTATTAGATCCAACAAAGTTTTGAGCCATACCAATAATTGCACCCATTAAAGACATCTCACCATGATGATATGCAGCTTTATCGGATACAAAACCAGCTAATTGTGCTACTTTAACTTCATCTTTATCCAATCCTCTTAAAAATGCTCCATATAAAATCTTACGTTGAGATGGTTTTAATCCATCTACAACTGATGGAATGGAACGGATTAAATCATCATTTGAAAAATGAATCAAGTCCAAATGAATAAAATCATAATATGGAATTACTTTTTGTTCATATTTCAATACTTTGTTTTTATCATAGTTCATTAACCATTTCTTACGATCGTCAGCTCTTGACTTGTCAAATGCTAATCTAATTGCATCATCATCATCATGATTAGGAATGAATATATCTAATACTTCATCATCTGATTCATATTCTTTTGGTTTCCTTGATTTTTTTTCTGATTTAGAATTTTCAGAATCTGAGAACTTGGCTTTAACATCTTTCTCTACATTTTCCCAAAAATAATTAATCAACTTGGTATCAATATCTAAGAAATATTCTTTGGCTTCTTGAGATGTAGATGTACCGAGACCCTTATAGTATTTAACTTTGTAACCATTTGATTCATCTGTTTCTCTCCATTTTTCATAATCAGTTAAATTATAAAAGGTAATAACATCTTTTCCTTTAATAGCCTTAACAATTGGTGTATTCAAACTCTGTACAAAATTTTCACGTTTGACTAATGAGGGCCATAATGTATGAAGCATATTTATGAATAATCCTTTGATGTGTGAACCATCGACATCTTGATCTGTAAGTAATAATACATGACCATATCTAAGTGAATTAAATTTATCATCATTAGAGTAGTCTTCACCTTGCTTAAGACCAACAATCATTTTAAGATGTTTGATTTCTTCATTTGCAAGTAATTGAGCTGCTCCAGCTTCCCGAACATTTAAAAGTTTTCCTTTTAATGGAAATACTCCCCAATAATCACGACCTACAACACCTAAACCAGCCATAGCTGTTGCTTTAGCTGAATCTCCCTCTGTTAAAATCAAAGTACATTTATTAGATTCTTTGGTGCCAGCTTTGTTAGCATCTTCTAATTTAGGAATACCTGCTATCTTAACTTGTTTCTTACCATCAGTTTTCTTTAAGCCAGCATTTTCTTTAAACTTTGCTAATTCAATGACTTGTTCAACAATTCCACATTTAGCTAACTTTTTAAGGAAAGCAGGTGTTGGATCATATTTAGAACCAAATTTATCAACTTTACTTGTTAATGTGTCTTTAGTCTGAGAACTAAATGCAGGATTAATAATAACTGAATTAATAAAAAAGATCAAGTTTTCTTTTAATAATGCTGGTGTAACTTTAATATCTTTGTCTTTCTTTTTAATATAATCATTAATTAGTGTTTTAATTAAATTGTCAGTAACATGACCACAATGAGTACCACCACGATAAGTATTAATTGAATTTACAAAACTTACAACTTCACCACCTGAATCTGGTTTATATAATACACCAACAGTCCATCTATCACTTGGATTATCAAAATATAACTCATTTGATTCAGCTGGATAATACATTTCAATATATGATTTAAAATTGTTAACCTCTACTTTTTGTTCATTAAAAAATACTTTCATCTTATTATTAGAAGTACCAGCAATATCAATAGTCCTACGATAAAATAGTGATTCATGATCATTCTTCAAACTTTTAATTCCAAAACGTTTGAAATCCGGATAAAATGTTATTTTAACTGAACTTCTTACTTTAGCCGGTAATTTAGTAACTTCCGCTTTACTGACATTCAACATGTTTTCAGTCCATTCTTGTTTAAATCGTTTTCCACGTTTTGAATCATCAATTTCTACAATAAATGATGTAGCAAATATAGATGCAAGTTTTGCACCCAAGCCATTCCGTCCACCCGTTGTTCTCTCATCATTATCATCATAGTTTGAACTAGTAAGTAGTTCACCAAAAATCATAGAAGGTACAAGAGTCTTATGAACAGGATGTTCTTCAACAGGAATACCAACATCACCATTATTATAAACACTAATATATCCTTCTTCAATATTATAATCAACTTTGATAGTATCACATGTAGGATCATTAACAGCAGCATCACGAGCATTAACAAGTAATTCATCAAATACTTTTAAAAACCCTGGTGTATAAGTAATTTGTTTTTTAATCATATTTTTATCTTCAGATGAATAGATCCACATGGGCTCAGATGTTGGCTCAATATCACCAATATAAGTATCTGGTCTTAGTAAGACATGCTCACGTGGAGTCTTTTTATCGTATTTTTCAGCTTCTGATTTTAAACCTTTAACTTTTGACATGATTAGATATTATGAATAACTTTATTTTTAAATCTTTTTATCAATTTTTTTAATATAAAATCTAATATAAGATATTATTTATGGATCATAAAACAGCCAAACAATTATTACACAAAAGTGTTAATCATATCTTTAAGAAAATTATTTTAAAAAATTATAAAGGATATGAAACAATATATAAAGAAAAAAGAATATTAATTGACCTTAAGAATATTTATCGTGAAATAAAAAATAATTTAGATTCAATTATTGATAATATTGCAGATAGATTTATAATAATCAAAAAAGATATTTTATTAAAAAAATTAGTGTTAAATATTTACAGTGATAATATTAAAAAATGTATTTTAAAAATAAATAAAATAATAACAAAAGCCGAGACAAAAGCCGAGACAAAAGCCGAGACAAAAGCCGAGACAAAAGCCGAGACAAAAGCCGAGACAAAAGCCGAGACAAAAGCCGAGACAAAAGCCGAGATAAAAGCCGAGATAAAAGCCGAGATAAAAGCCGAGACAGATAATAATAATATAAAATATTTGATCAATCAAATATTTGATTGTATTTTTACGAATGAAATTATATATGAAATAAATGAACTATCTGAAATAAAAAAATTTAATTTGTTTGAATATATTGTAAATAATTGGAAAATTTTTTTAATTATATTATTAGTTATAATATCGTTATCTTATATTAAAAAAGCTTATAATTTTATATTCAAAAAATAAATTATTAGTATATAAAAAAATTTCATTATATATTAATAATGTTAAAAAATAAATTTATTAAAACTACACTTTTGAATATTGATAGTAGTTATAGAAATATAATTCCTAAAAATATAGTAAAATCAGATTGTAAAATATTACCAAACAATCCTTTAAAATTAACAAAAGGAAGCTCAAATGTATTAATTAATTATCCTAATCATTCACTTAAAGTTGGTGACTACTTTACAATACAGAATGTTTATGGTAAATCATTTTCATTAATCAATTCTTTCATTTTAATAAATAATGTTAAATATATGATAATTTATTCTAAAGATAATCTATTAAATAATACACCTATTGATTATAAAAATTATGTTGATGAATTAAATATAAATATAGAATTAGTAGGAGATCAAACAGAGAATAAACTAATAAATAATATTAATTTTAATTATTTGTTCGGAATTAAAAAATATTTAATTTACAATGATATTTCTCAAGTGATTCAGGATACAATTAAATTGAATTTACAATCTTTATATAACGATTTTAATATTCAAAATGCTTTATTTATAGAATTACCAAATATTTATAGAAACAATGATTCTAAGTATTATGTAATAAATCAAATTTTTAAAATATCATTTATGCATATTGGTGGAGTTAAATTAGGATATTTAAATGCTAATTTTCCGATTAATAATATTAATTATCAAAGTAATTATCAAGTTACTGATGTTGGAAATGAAGATAATTTTACATTTAATATAAATTTTAATTCATATTCTGATTTACAAGAAGGTGGTAAAAATGTTCAGGTTATGAAAATAATTGATACTATTTCAGGTTATCCAAATGTAGATTCTTATTCTATTAATTTAAAAGATAGTTTTAACAATGTTAAAAATATAGAACTTATTAGTACAGAAATACCATATATTGATCTAACAATCAAAAAGGATATTAATGATAAATTATATTGGTATAATATTGAAGATGGGCAATATTTGTATAGTATTCAATTAGATGAAGGTTTTTATTCATCAGAATCTTTATTAAATAAAATTAAAGAGAAAATAAACAAAGTCAAAAAAATTACATCTTCTGATACGAATATAATTTATAATAATTTTGATATATTGGTAGAATCAAATATTCAAAAAATTAGTTTTTTACCGTTTAATTTAACAAGATTACCAAATAAATTGTCAGCTAGATTAGAAGTTATAAATTTTGATACATATATTATTTTAAATGCAAGTCATGAAAATAATTTAGTTGAAAAATATGATATAATAGAAATTAAAAATAGTACTCAAGTTACTTATACTAAAATTACAAATGAAGGTGCGCAAATATATGAAATACCAAGTGAATATATAAATAATACACATTCAGTATATTATGTAAATAATGATAATGGAAGTTATGATATAATATTAGGTAAAGTAGATGAAATTAAAACTACATATATTACTAATAATTTAGAAAAAGCCGGTGGTGAAAATGTTACAGTAAAATCTAAAACTCAAGCTAGTTTTTTATTTAATAAAAAAGATACAATAGGTGATATAATTGGTTTTAAAAATATAGGTGACACTTATTCAATAACACCTTTTAGTTCTATTATAACAAATAAAGATTTATATATTTATTCTAATAATTTAAATTCTGTAGGAACTGAATATGATTATTCAAGTGGATTTTTTAATTTATCTGGTAGATTTAATTATATAATGATGTATTTAAATGATATTGAAATAGTATATTCTAATAATGACATTCCAGCAGCTTTTGCAAAAATAGCTTTATCTGGTAGTCCAGGAGATATATTATTTGATACTTTTATAAAACAACCTGAAAACACATATTCTAAAATTTATCCAATTTCATCTTTAACTCAAATTACTGTTAAATTTTTATATCCAGATGGATCAAGAGTTAATTTTAGAAATATTAATCACAGTTTTACATTAAAAATTGTAGAAGAAAAAGAAAAAAGTGATAATACCAATTTAAACTCTCAATTAATTTCAGTAAGCGATGAGTTTAGAAGAGCTAAATTATAACATCTCTAAAAATGTTTTCAAACATCTATGATTATTAATAATATATTTTAACATATTTTCAAAATTTACATACCATAATAATATTGTTTTACTGGTTATTGTATCAAAATAATTAGTAACTTCTTTTCTTAAATGTTCCATAATTTCTTCGGATAAAGGAATTACTTCCATAAAATTAAAATAAGCTGATAATATTTCTCTAGTTGTTTGTAATTCAAACGCTGCTTCCTCTTTTTTATCCTTAAATATCTCAACTGAATTAATAACTAATTTAGGACAAATAACTTCATACAAATAGTTAGATAATGATTGATTATTTCCTTCAGAATCAGTAATTAATTCAGATGTTAAATAATAATCTATTCTATTATTTATTTGTCTAACTTTTGTTCTAAAATTTGACTCAGATGATGATTCTGTTAGATATGTAAATAATATTCTTCTTATAATTAATTCAATGTTGGTTCCAATTGTCATTTTAGTTAAATAAATTAACATTTTATTTGCATATTCTAATCCAATATTTTTTTCTGTATATTTTGGAGTTAAAAAATAATTTTCTGCAAAATTTGCTAATAATTCCATTGCTTTTTCAATTAGTTCTAAATTCGGTTTATTATTAATATTAAATTTATCAATTAAATCATATTGTTTTTTGAAAATATAAATTAGTAATAAATTAAAATTATCGGTGTTATTAAAATTAATTGGTTTTTCAAATATTCCTTTCCATACTTCAAAATCTATATTTGAATAATCTATATTAAAATTATATCTATCTATTGTATCTAAATCTGAATCATTTGGCATATTCCTATTTGTTAAATTGATAGAATTTTGCTTAATATTTAATAAATTAAAATATTCAAGAGCATTCTTATTTCTTACATTTTGTAAGGATAGAAATTTAGGTTGCATTTTATTTAGATAATTTCCAGCTAATATTGCATTATTTTGGTTAATTTTATTATAAGTATTACTAATTATATTCATTTCTGATAATAATTTTTTTTGTTCCTCAGTTTTTTCATCTAAAATTTGTTTAATAATTATATGGTTAAAATTATTTGGTATTTCTAATTGATCAGTAACTTTGCACCAATAATTAGAATTAATATCATTGATATTCATATTGAACATTCTTAATAACGAATCTAAATCATTATAATTGAATGAATTATTAACATTAATTAAACATTCTGATAATATTTGTAGAGTTAAATAAGTTGATAAATTAAATGAATACTTTAGATTTGACAATATGTTATTACCAAATGTTTGATTCAATTTTATTGACATTTCAACGTCTAAATATAAATTTTCATCAATGTTACTTAAAACTAATTTAACTGGATCTTTAAAATTATAATTACCCAAAACTTTTTGTAAATTATTCAAGTTTTCTATTTTAATAAAATTTATTTGTAATTTAT